>Ga0210018_1000232_pt1 | contig 27114 bp, 24 predicted proteins | sample CryGeyCG2014_010_2_FD_183967 | JGI IMG/M metagenome (GOLD analysis project Ga0210018, IMG submission 183967) | Groundwater microbial communities from aquifer - Crystal Geyser CG09_land_8/20/14_0.10 (SPAdes) (version 2) | ecosystem: Environmental > Aquatic > Deep subsurface > Groundwater | place...
TTGATTATCCGGTTGCTCAAGCAATCGCCGATGGAATTGTAAAACGGCCGATTTTGGGTGAAGTTGTAAATGCGACTGAGGTTTCGGCCGAGGACGCATCCGTAAGATACAGAACTTGGATTTCAGCCGGAATCAAACGACTTCAACAATATGAGAGAAAATTAAAAGGTTCGGATAAGCAGCCGGTTTTATTTATAATGGCAGAGAATACAACCGCTGCTGATGAAATTTTTGGCTATTTGGAATCTATAAAAGATTTAAAAGGCAAAGTTTTAGAAATTCATACAAATCTAAAAGGTGATGTCAAAAAAGATGAAATTAACGAAGCGAGAAAAATTGCCAAAGAAATCGATTCAAACGATAATCCGTATAAAGTTGTTGTGAGTGTTTTAATGCTTCGTGAGGGCTGGGATGTACGAAATGTCACGGTTGTTGTTGGTTTGCGATCTTATACCTCAAAAGCAAAATTACTGCCGGAGCAAACTGTTGGCCGCGGATTGCGGCTAATGTTTCCGCTGGGAACCGGCAAGTGCGAAGAGGTTGATGTGATTGGTAATCGAGCTTTTCAAGAATTTATTCACGAATTAGAAAAAGAAGAAAATTTTCGCTTAGACCGAAGGACTTTAGAGGAACCGCCGGAAATTCAGTCAATTTATGTTGTAGAAAATAAAAAAGAACATGATTTTGCAATCCCGCAATTATCACCATTGCTTTTTAGAAACTCGCTGAAAATTGAAGAGCTGGATTTAGAAAAAATACCCGTTCGAGCTATACCGCTCGGGGATGAAAAACTTGATGAAACAAAAAAATATATTATGAGAGACGCGCTGACGCAAAAATATGAAGGGTCGGCAAAATTTAAAATTCCTTTTCCCAATCAATCAGAAAGCGTAATCGCTTTTTATGCCAAAATGATTTTGCGCGAAGCTCGACTACCGATGAGTTTTGCCAATTTAACGCCGGTTTTGAAAAATTATATTGAAAATGTTTTATTTGGCAAAAAAGTTGATATTAATCAAAAAGAAGTTTTGAAAAGATTAAGTGATTCAGATAGTCGTCAAGTTGTGTTGGAAGTTTTTAAAGATACAATCAATAAATTAACTATTGAGCAAAAACCAGTCAGGGAAGAAAAACCGGCCCAGATGGTTAGCGGAACTTCACCTTTTGGCTGGACAGGAATGACGATTGACGCAGAAAAAACGGTTTTTAATTTAACTCCGGTCGATAATAATTTTGAGGCAGAATTTGGGCGGTTTTTAGATGAAGCGGATGATGTGGTTTCGTTTGTTAAAAATACAAGATATTTACATTTCTCAATTGAGTATTTTAGTGAACGCGGATTGATACGATATTATTACCCTGATTTTATTGTCAAAACAAAATCCGGAGAAATGTTTGTTGTTGAAACAAAGGGGATTGAGGATTTGGAAGTGGCGCGGAAAGACGAGCGGGCAAAAATTTGGTGTCAGGATGCCAGTCGGATTTTAGGACAGGATTGGCATTATCTGAAAGTTCCAGAGGAATTATTTAGAAAAAATCCAACAAATAATTTTGAGGAATTGTATAACTTAGTAAGGAAATAAAAATTATCAGGGAGGCAAATGGACAAAATTATTTATGTATTAACAAATGAAGCAATGCCAGGATATGTAAAGATTGGGCGCACTTCAAGTAATCTTGAGCAAAGAATAAAGGATCTCAGCGCGTCGACTAATATACCGATACCATTTACATGTTTTTATGCTTGCACGACAAAAAATGCTCAATTTGTCGAACATCAGTTGCATGATGCTTTCGATAATAATCGAATAAATCCCAAAAGAGAATTTTTTCAAATAGCACCAGAGCGAGTTGTCTCCGCTTTGAAGCTTGCCGCTATAGAAGATGTGACTCCAAAGAAAGACCTTGTAGAAAATCCAAAAGATAGACAAGCCCTTATTAGTGCCAGGAAGATTAGAGAAAAATTTAATTTCGATATGGCAAAAATTCCCGTTGGATCTGAGTTAATTTTTAGTCGAAACGAAAATATCAGAGCAAAAGTAATTGACAGCCACTTCATTGAATATAATGGTAAGAAAACGAGCTTATCAAAGTCCGCACAATCCACATTAGGCTACGATTATGGTATTGCTGGTACGGACTATTGGACATACGAGGGTGAAACGCTTGATGAGCGAAGAAAAAGGTTGACATCAGAGGCATAAAATAAAAATCATCCACCTGCGTTTTAGTTAGCCGCGGTGGACAAGACGGAGTGGCACAGTGAAAAGCTATAGGATAATTGTGAAAGATTAGCTTCCCACTGCCATACTGCGCAGTATAGAAGTGGGAAAATGAACCTTTACGACAAATTAAGCCGAAGCTAAATTCGGAAAAATCAACTCCGCCACCGATTATACAATACGTTATTAGTTTAGCAATAATGTGATAATGTTATAGTTAAAATATCACTGTTGTGTAATTGTCATGCTGAACTTGATTCAGCATCCAGAAACTATTGTATGGATTCCGTATCAAGTACGGAATGACAAATTAAAGGGAATTACGCAACACTGGTAGTTAAAATAGATTTTATATCTGTTTTTTTTGATACAATTAGAACATGAAGATTGAAATTGATCAGAGTGGGAAAATTGAAAATACAAGCAGACTAACTATTCTGGCATATTCTAATAAAACAAGTAAATCAATTTTAATTACTGCAAAAGATAAAAAAACGATTCAATCACTTTTCAGGAGAATAAATCAACCGAAAATCTTTATTTACAAACTCTTCTCCGTGGCGATTTTTGCCCTAATTAAAAATGATTTAGAGAAGATCGATCAAGTCATTATTGATAGAGAATACGTCGGTTATGAGAATCTAATAAAGAAATTAATATCTGAAACCGTCGAAAGGAATAATAAAAAGATAGAGAAAGAAAATATCCACTTCCATTCGATCGGCAAAAAATCAAAAGCACACAAAATTGCTTTGGCGGCTTTTAAAACAAAAAGAGCGGATATGAGATTGACAAGTAAAGAATTTTTCAAGATTGGGCTTGTAAAATAAAAAAATCGGGGATTGCTTAAAGCTGGCCTTGCGAATTTTCATCCCGCCAAACAATTGGCAACCCACCCGATCTTTAATTAAAGGATAGCAGAAGTGTCAGACAGTTGTCAAGGGGGTGGCGGAGTTAGAAATGTATCAAAAATAAAAATTATCGAGAAGCTTAATGCCGTGCAGGAATATCCTCCTTCGCTATAGCTACGGCGGACAGGCAAAAAATCCCTCCTCCGCCAAAAAGAACTTCTGCAAGAATTATTCGATTCGGTTTTGTATAAAGTATGAAAAGAGCTGTAGGAATAATTATTAAAGACAATAAGATTTTGCTTATCTGGCGAATTAAAAATGGCCAGGAATATTTTGTTTTTCCGGGCGGAAGTGTTGAAGAGGGTGAGAGTATTAGAAATGCAGTTATCCGCGAGATGAAAGAAGAACTTAGTATAGATATTATAATTGATAGATTGCTGTTCAAAATATCTGTGCCGAAAAATAAACACGATTCAGGCAGAATCAGCTATTTTTATTTAATTAAAACATACAAAGGTGTGCCAAAACTTGGCGGACCAGAAAAAGAACGAATGAATGATGACAATCAATATTATCCCGAGTGGAAAAATCTGGAATTGATAAAAACACTCGAGAATCTTTATCCAGAAGAAGCAAAAAATAAAGTTGTAAAAATGATTAAGAAATAAGCAAAACTTGTTACGCCTTGAATGTTAACTATTATATCTTGTAATAAAAATCATCCACCTGCGTTTTAATTAGTCGCGGTGGACAAAACGGAGTAGCACAGTGAAAAGCTATAGGATAATTGTGAAAGATTAGCTTACTACTACCATACTACGTAGTTAAGTAGTATAATAAAAACAAATGCCACAAAAAGGAATTGATCTAAAATCAAAAAAGCTGCTGCGGGATATGGTGGGTAGATTGAAACCGGCTATTTTTTATTCCTTTCTGGAATCAATAATGTCTTCGGCGGAGATAAAGGACATTTCGCGCCGCTTGATGGCGGCCAAGCTTCTGAAGGAAAAATCAACCTATGAGGAAATCATCGAGATAATGGGAATGTCTGAAAGCACTGTCAACAAAATCCATTTCAAAACCAAAGGCAGTCCCACCATCAACAAGCTCCTTAATAAGAAGAATTAGGCTTACTACCATACTACGTAGTATAGTAGTAATATATAGAATCTCATCCAGATATGTTAAAATGATTAATAATTATAGGACTTAGGCAAAAATTTTGTTGATCAAACTTGTCGAGAATTAACTTCTCGATTCGCTAGGCTCACTCGAAGTATAAAATGCCTATGTAATATCATTATGGACAGAATTTTGATGAAATAATTCTATGAAACATCAATTGACTGAAAAAGATTTAGAACAGATTTTTATTAATAGCCGAGTTAAGAAGAAAAATCCACTAGTTATGTTCTTAAAATTTTTTCTTCTTTTTGTTTTATTTTTCCTGATCATTCTTGGGGTTCTGAATTTCTCTGCTTACAAACAAAAAATCACCTACTGGTATCAGGATGAATTTTTTCCGGAAAAGCAGGGTGAGTTATCGAAGGCAGTGCTCTCTAGCGGCAACGAGACTACGACAAAAGACACAATTCCCAATATTTCTGATAATTCGCTTTATATAGAAAGTATCAATGTAAAAACGCCAATTACTTTCCGCGTGCCAAACGACGCGACAGAGGTCAGCGAAAATCTTAAAAAAGGTCTAATCCAGATTGAAGGTACAAGTTTACCCGGAGAGAAAGGCAATGTCTTCATTACCGGCCATTCCTCAAACTATCCTTGGATTAGAAGCGATTATAATTCGGTTTTTGCTCTTTTAGATAAACTGGTTATTGGTGATCTGATTCTAATTAAATTCCAAAACACCAATTATATTTATCAAATTCGCGATAAATTTATCACTCCTCCAACAAATATTTCAGTTCTGAATGCTGATGACGATAGATCAACACTGACGCTTATGACTTGTACGCCGATTGGTACTAACCTCAGAAGGCTAATAATTCGAGCGGAACAAATCGTGCCAGATCCAACAACAGCAAGGCCCAGTAGTGCGAAAACGCAAAATTTAAATCTTCCAGAGGGAGTACATTAATTAACTCAAAACTTAAAGTTCAAAATTCAAAACTAAAGAATTGAACTATTAATAGTTCGAGCACGAAGTGCTCCCCACAGTTTTGACCTTTGAGTTTTGACTTTTAACTTTTATTTAATTTATATCCGCTTTCTTATAATCACTGCCGTCTTTATAAAGTAACGACGAACCATCCCAGCTAAATAAGAATTTTGTCGGGGCATCAGAGGTCAATTTCACTAAAAGATTATCATTAGTCCCATTTTTCTCGATGATTCTAATTTCATCACCTTGCTGAAAAGCGACATACTCCATTCCTGGATACCAGATAACTCCCGAAATCGGTTCTGAGAGTCTCGTAACAAGCGTATCGCCAATCCAGATTTCATAACTGCTGGCAGTTAAGTCGCCTTGAGGGTTCTTCACCAAGGTGTCATAAGGAGCATCAATTGAGGATATTGAATCTTTATTAGTTAGGAGCTGGATTTCGGGCTTCTGCCTGAATAAAACGATATTTTTACAAGAATAGACTCGATCGGCTTCGACTTTTATGTCTTGATACCAAGGCCAGTAGCCGTCTTTTATAATTTTTGTCTCATAATAACCCGAGAATAAGGCAATATCGAAAGGTGAAGATCTTTGTCTGCTTTTGTCGTTGATAAAAACTTCGGCATCTTTTGGCCAATAGGTGAGATAGATGATACCTGTGTGTTTGATGGTCATATTTTGCCAATTGACCTTATAGCCAAAACCCCAGAAAATTAGATATAATGAAACAGCGATAATCATAATACTGACAAATCCTTGCCCGATAATAATTTCTTTTAGACGTTTTTCTCGCGGTTTGTTACGGTATTCTCTCATGTTTTTAGTATAGCCCAACTTGCAAAAATTGTAAATTCAGGGTACAATAACAACTACACGGATCTTATACACAGAATTAACACTGCAAAAAACAATCTTGAAGCAAAAACCGCCACACCTGCCTGCCGTCAGGCAGGGATCTATTGTCACAGATATTCACTGATGAATTAGAAAATCTGTGGTGATCTGTGAACTGAGATCAGTGAGAGTTTGTTTTCATTATTAAAAACTATGGCAAAATTTAAAATTCGAGGTAAAAAACAACTCTCCGGCGAGTTTATAGTCTCAGGGGCCAAAAATGCGGCGCTTAAAATGCTGCCTGCTTGTGTTATGATTCCGGGAAAAACTACAATCCATAATGTGCCAAAAATTGTTGATATTTCGAAAATGATTGAGATCATTAAAAGTCTCGGCGCTAAGGTTGAATATCTGGACCACTCTGTGATAATCGATTCTACTGGTGTTAACTCTTTCACTCCCGATGAAAATTATGTCAAAAAACTGCGAGGCTCAGTTGTAATTATGGGCCCCCTGCTTTCATTGTTTGGTAAAGTAACGTTTTCTGAACCTGGAGGTTGTTTGATTGGTGTCCGTCCAATTGATACTCATCTTGCAGCTTTTCGCTCGCTTGACATTAAAGTAAAAATTGATAAAGACAATGGAAAATACTATCTTAGTGCTTCTGGCTCCTATCGCCGCGGCGACAAAACTGTTGTCCTTGAAGAGATGAGCGTGACTGCGACAGAAAATGTCATCATGGCTTCGGTGTTGCGACCTGGCAAGACAAGAATTGAAATAGCTGCTTGCGAACCGGAAATTGTTGACCTTGCTAATTTTCTGAATAAAGCCGGCGCAAAAATCTCTGGTGCTGGCACAAATACAATTACAATCTCTGGTGTAAAATCTCTGAAGCCTGTAGAATATACTATTATGCCTGATCGAATCGAAGCAGGTACAATTGCCATTGCTGCTGCAGTTACTGGCGGACAGGTCACAATCAAAAATATCATTCCATCACACTTGTCACTGGTATTAAATAAATTCAAAGCTACTCATCTTGACTATCAGTTGAAAATGCACAACAAATTCTACGGCGATCTGATTATTAATCAAAAACGCCAGCTGGTCGCCACTAATACTGATACCCGACCTTATCCTGGTTTTCCAACTGATTTACAGTCACAATATACGGTTTTAATGACACAGGCTAAAGGTCGGAGCCGAATTTTTGAAACCTTATTTTCTGCTCGCTTCGATTACGTAAAATGGCTTGTTGAAATGGGAGCAAAAATTGATATCGAAAGTCCTCACCTAATTGATATTACTGGGCCAATTAATTTGAAAGGTGATGAGATTGATGCTTCCGATATTCGAGGCGGCGCGGCGTTAGTGATTGCGGCACTAGCGGCAAAAGGAGAAACGATTGTTGACAATATTGAATATATTGATAGGGGATATGAAAATATCGATCTAAGGCTTAAAAAATTGGGGGCGGAGATTGAAAGGATAAGTTAATGGCCAAGCGCATCGCAATCGACCTCGGAACTACTAACGTCCTGGTATATCTGCCCAAAAAAGGCATTGTTACTAATGAGCCTTCGGTTGTTGCTCTACAGGTCGAGGACAACCAAATTGTTGCTATCGGCCATGAAGCAAAAAAAATGATCGGCCGAACGCCCGAGAGCATTGTCGCCGCTCATCCTCTAAAAGACGGGGTCATCGCTAATTACAATATCTCTGAAACAATGCTTAGACATTTCATTAATAAGGTCAGTGGCCGGATACGCTTTACTCGGCCTGAGGTGATGATTGCTGTGCCTGTCGGAATTACCTCAACTGAACGGAGAGCAGTAGTTGATGCAGCTTTAGCTGCTGGTGCAAAACAAGCTTATCTAATCAAGGAACCGATCGCTGCTGCCTTGGGTGCTGGCATTCCAATCGCCACTCCTTCCGGAAATATGATTATTGATATTGGCGGCGGGACTACCGAGGTCGCTGTCATTGCTCTAGGTGATGTTGTTGCTGCTAATTCTGTTCGTGTCGGTGGTAACAAAATTGATATTGCCATCGCCAACTATATTAGAAAGAAATACAATTTGATTATCGGCGAGCAGTCAGCTGAAGAGGTTAAAAAACGCATTGGCAATGTGGTCGAACCGAAAAAAGAAGCTAGAATGGAAGTTTCTGGTTCAAATGCTATAACTGGTTTGCCAGAGAGCATTATTGTTACCTCCGAAGATATTGTTAAGGCAACTAAGCCACCACTTCTGGAAATTATTAACGCTGTGAAAAGTGTCCTGCAGCAAACACCGCCCGAGCTTGCTTCTGATGTCATGGACAAAGGTATTATTATTACCGGTGGGGGAGCACTGCTGCGAAACATTGACACACTCTTAACTAAAGTTACTGGTGTGCCATGTCAGTGCGCTGATGATCCGCTCACTTGTGTTGCTAAGGGTGCCGGTATTGCTGTTGAGCATCTGGATGCTTACAAAAAATCGGTCTTGTGGGCGCGTGAATGACAATAAACGGAAGTAACCACACAGATAATTACACAGATAAAACACAGATAGATCAAATCTGTGCCGATCTGTATGAAAGATCAGTCTAGTGACTACAATTAAATGACTTTATTATGTTAATTGGAATCGATGCTTCAGCAGGTTGGATAAAAACCAAGACTGGCGCTGAAAACTACGCTAAAAATTTAATACTTGCTCTGGCGAAAATTGATCGAAAGAATCAATATATTCTCTATTCTCCCGGCCCGCTTGACGCTGACTTTGGCAATCTGCCAACAAATTTTAAGATCAAAATTCTTAAGTATATAAAATTTTGGACTCATACAAAGTTAGCCTGGGAGATGTTTAGAAATCCCCCGGATATTTTATTTTCTCCATCGCACGTTTTACCACCACTCTCTCCTAAAAAGAGTGTAATAACTGTTCACGATTTCGCCTGGAAATATTTTCCCGAAGCTTACTCAAAAACTAGTCTCTGGCTGCAGAAAGTTGCAGTTGAGAGAGCGAAACGAAAAAAGGCCCAAATAATTGTTTATACCCAATCAACGTTGCGGGACTTGAAAAAATTTTATAAGATCTCTAATTCTAAAATCTCTTTTGTTCCTATGGGTTTTGATCGCATGCATTATCAAAAGATTAAGGCCTGCCTGCCGGCAGGCATGGCCTGCTCTGCCGAAATCGCCGGTCCGTATATACTATCCGTCGGGCGATTGGAAAAAAGAAAAAACACTGCCGGTATTATCAAATCGTACCTACTTTTGCGCCAGGAGAGAAAAATTAAGGACAAGCTAGTTTTGGTCGGTAAACCTGGCATTGGCTACGGAGAGATTAAAAATCTTATCAACGGTGCTGACGAAATCAAAAAGGATATTATTGAGACCGGCTATGTCAATGATAAGGAGCTGCGAGTTCTTTACTCGGGCGCTTCACTTTTTGTCTTCCCTTCATTAGTCGAAGGTTTTGGTTTTCCGATACTTGAAGCTTTTGCGGCTGAAATCCCGGTTGTAACTTCTAATATTTCTAGCATGCCTGAAGTCACCAATGGTGCGGCACTATTAGTAAATCCGAAAAAACCATTTGAAATCGCCGCGGCGATGAGCCAAATACTTAACAAACCAGCACTTCGCCGTTCTTTAGTGCTCAAAGGTCGCTCCAGATTAAAATATTACAGTTGGGAAAATTGTGCCAGAGAAACATTAAAAGTCTTTGAGAGTCTGTAACATTTTAAATTTTTTGAATTATGAAATTGCGAGTCCTTGCCTAATTTCGACGGTTGCAAGCGCTTTCCGCCTTTGGCGGAAAAGAGCGCCTAGAAATTTGGTAAGAGCGAGCAAGATAATTAACAAATTATGAAAATTGCTATCGTCCATGATTTCCTAACTAAACTTGGTGGGGCGGAAAAAGTGCTGGAAGTAATGCATGAGATTTTTCCTCAAGCTCCAATATATACTTTGCTTTATGATAAAGAGGGGACGAAAGGTAAGTTTGAAAAAGCTGGATATGATATTAGAACTTCCAAACTGCAAAAACTGCCAAGATTTTTACGCCGACATTCGCGACTGCTTTTCTCTAAATTCCCGCAAGCGGTCGAAAAATTTGATATGAAAAAGTATGACATCGTAATATCATCAAGCAATTCATTTGCTCATGGAGTTATCACCGGGCCACAAACACTTCACATTACCTACTGCTATTCGCCGATGCGCTACGCTTGGGACTGGACACATAAATACGTAGAAGAAAATAATATCGGCCTCGGACCCCTGGGTCTTGTTGTGCGGAAAATTGTTTCCGATCTTCGGATTTGGGATTTTCTCGCTTCCAAAAGAAGCGACCTCTGGGTGGCGATTTCCAAGACAGTTACTCGGCGAATTAAAAAATACTACAGGTCTGACAGTTCAGTAATTTATCCGCCGGTCGATTTAACTCCTCTAATAAACAACAAAGACAAGCCAAAAGATTGCTATTTGATCGTTTCTCGGCTAACGCAATATAAAAAAATTGACCTGGCAATAAAAGTTTTCAATCAACTTAATTTGCCGTTAATCATTATCGGCGAAGGTGCTGATCGTAGGAGACTGGAGTCATTGGCAAATAAAAATATCAAATTCCTTGGCTGGAAAGGTGAAAAAGAAAAAATAAAATATTTTAAACGCTGCAGGGCTTTTCTTTTTCCTGGTGAGGATGATTTTGGCATAACCCCGGTTGAAGCGATGGCTGCCGGACGGCCAGTGATTGCTTTTGCTGCTGGTGGTGCAACAGAAACAGTTGTTGCGGGAGTTACTGGCGAATTTTTCACTGATAGCAACGATCCAGAGTCTCTAAAAAAGGCTGTTTTGAAACTTGAAAAGAATTATTCCAATTACAAGCCATCTGTTTGCCAAAACCGTGCTAAGGAATTTTCCGAAGAAATATTTAAGAAAAAATTTAAGAGTTTTGTTGAAGAAGAATATAAAAAATATCAAACAAAAATGCGATGAGCGTATTGGTTTTGTGTGAGCCGGCGCCAAACTATAACACTGTGACCGTTGATCGTTTTAAGTCATAATATTAGCTAGTACTTTTGCAACGTATTCATTAGGCGGGTTGGCTCGGGTGGCTCAAAACAAAAGCAATACGCGAATAAAGCATTTTTACAACTATGGCAAATTTGAGACGAAGAAAAATTGATATTTTGGGCATCTCGATTGACTCTTTTACTAAAGAAGAAGCCCTGCGCTATATTGGGAAAAAAATCAGCGCAAAAAACCCGCTTTTTCTTACGACTGTGAATACCGAATTTGCCAATAAAGCACTCGAAAGCTCTGAGGTCGCAACAATGCTTGGCAAGACATCTCTTAATCTTGCCGACGGCGTTGGCATTCTTTGGGCTGCCAGGTTTTTGCGAACGCGTCTTCCGAAGCAAAAATTCTGGCGCTACATCTTTAGTTTTTTGAAATTCTTTGGCTCACTGGCAACAATTATTATCTATCCAAAATACATTCGCACTCCAATCCCAGAGCGTATTTCTGGGTCAGATTTTATCTGGGAACTTTCGCGCTTTGCCGCCAGAAATAATCTTTCTGTATTTTTGCTCGGCGGCGATCCAACAGTGCCCGAACAAGCAGCACTGAAGCTGCAAACTGATATTTATGATTTGAGGATGGCTGGTACTTACGAGGGAACTCCGAAAATCGAGGATGAGGATAAAATTATTAGAATTATAAAAAAGGCTGGACCAGACATACTTTTTGTCGCTTATGGCGTTCCAGCAGAAGAACTCTGGCTCGGGAGAAATCTCAAAAAGACCGGGGCAAAAATTGGCATTGGCGTTGGCGGTACTTTTGACTTTCTTGCTGGCCGCAAACCCCGAGCGCCAAAATTTATTAGATCTATTGGCTTGGAGTGGCTCTATCGTTTAATTATTGAGCCCCGCCGTTTCCACCGCCAACTGGCATTACCAAAATTTGCCTGGAGAGTATTTAGATACAAAATCCGCACTAATAATGATTAATCCCTTACCATATTACCATATGGTATTGCAATGTGGAGGCAACCCTAGTCAGCTAGCTATTGACAAGTCTGAACAGTTTTTGTTATCATATGATTGTGGATTGTGGTGACCCTTCGGTGACCGCATTTTTTTAGAAATAGTAATAATATTATAAGGAAGTAAAAACTACCACACCTGCCTGCCGTCAGGCAGGGATCTATTGCCACCCATTCTTCGCTGAAGCTACGAAGGGCAGGCAGATAAGCACCGATGGAAAATTCCAAGATACAAGATAGCAAGATACAAATAAGAAACAACCCGTCTCGCCTACGGCTCGCCGAGGCGGATCAGTGGGAGTTTATACTACCTAATTATCAAGGAGATATGATGAATGAAGACAAAGCCAACTTTATACAAGCGATTGAGGAACTCTGTGAAGAAAAAGGCTTGGACAAAGAAATAGTAATTTCAACCGTTGAAGCTGCACTCGCTGCTGCATATAGAAAAGACTATGGTCGGCCTAAGCAAGTAATTCGGGCCAAACTTGATCCAGGAACTGGCGAAGCAGAGATGTCCAAAATCACAACTGTGGTCGCTGATGAAGAGCTGGAAAATCCGGAAGCGGAAATTGCCCTTTCTGAAGCTAAAAAATCGAAGAAAAAAGCTAAGGTCGGAGATGAAATCATTGAACCTCTGCCTAAAGAAGAAACTTTTGGTCGAATAGCGGCACAGACCGCCAAACAAGTCATCATTCAGAGAATCCGCGAAGCAGAGCGCGACATGATTTATAGCGAATTTAAAGAACGCGAACATAGTGTTGTTAATGGCTCAGTCCAGCAAATTGAGGGCAAGAACATTGTTGTTTCTCTTGGCAAAGTTAATGCAATTATGTTTCCGTCAGACCAAATAAAAGATGAGCGATACTATGTTGGCCAGCGGCTGAAAGTCTATATCAAAGAGGTGGCCCAAACTTCACGTGGCCCACAGATTCTAGTTTCCCGAACTGATGAAGGATTGATTTCCGGCTTATTTGAGCTAGAAGTGCCGGAAATTGCTAATGGCACAGTTGAGATCAAAAATATTGCCAGAGAAGCTGGCTCACGAACCAAGATAGCTGTTATCGCTCATGATGAGAATATTGATCCGATTGGCTCCTGCGTTGGCCAGAGAGGGACAAGAGTCCAATCGGTGCTAGCCGAAGTCGGCGAGGAGAAGATTGACATTATCCTCTGGGATGAAGACGTTGAAAAGTACATTATGAATGCCCTCTCACCGGCTAAATGTGATCGTATTGTGATTTCCTCAAAAGATAATAAGGCTACAGTTTATGTGCCTGAGGATAGTTTGTCCTTGGCGATCGGCAAGAATGGCCAAAATGTCCGCCTAGCATCGAAACTGACTGGTTGGGGGATTGATATTGAAAAAGCCGAGACCGAGGAGGAGAAGGCTGAAAAAGATACATCCGACGAAGAAAAATCAAAGCCCAAGAAAAAATCCGCCAAAAAAACTAGGAAAAAAGTAGCGGATGACAAAATCGATACCAAATAATATAAAATAGTAAATTCCACAATTTTGAGTTTTGATTTTTGAGTTTTAAGTTTATTTATTATGGATCCCGATATCTTTCGAAAATTTAGCGACAATCTTAAAAAAATCCTGATCCTGGCCGAGAGGATTGCTAAGGATTCCGGCAGGCTAATGGATAGTGAGGATATGCTTTCGGCCCTGACACTCACTCGCGGTACATTGGCAAATGATATCCTCTCAAACTTTGAGGTTACCTCTGATAGAGTCCAGATTGTAGCTAAGCTTGTTAGCAGCCAGAGCAAAAAAACCCAAGTTGTTGGAATTTCAGAAGATGCAAAAAAAGTTATTCAGAGTGCAGTCAAAGTCGCTGCTGATTATAATCATTTTATTGTTGATGCCGAGCATCTACTCCTATCTTTAGTTTCCGATTCAAGGCTCAACTCCTATAGCATTGTTGAGAGAATCGGTGCTAATCCAGGTAAGATTAAGGAACAGCTTGAGACTATTTTTAACGAAATCTCTAAAGCTGCTGGAGGGCCTGGGGAAATATTTAACACCGGAGCTGATCGGCAGAATCTCGAAGGCCTGCCTGGCGGAGAAAATTTTACTGAAGGAGCATTTCAGGAAGCGGCCAGCCGTACAACGACTAAAGATGCTGGGAAGTCTTTCATTGAACAATATACTCTAAACTTGACTAGGTTAGCGCAGGATAATAAGCTCGACCCCTTAATCGGACGTGGAGTAGAAATTGAGAGAGTTTCACAAATTCTCTGCCGCCGGACTAAAAATAATCCGCTCTTGATCGGTGAGCCAGGTGTTGGCAAAACCGCTATTGTCGAGGGTTTGGCAAAGAAAATTATTGAGGGCAGTGTACCACCAGTTTTGGTCGGCAAAACAATATTTTCCCTTGATCTTGGTGCACTCCTGGCCGGCACAATGTATCGCGGCCAATTTGAAAGCCGGGTAAAAAAACTCCTCTCGGAAATTAAAAAAGCCGGTAATGTTATTCTCTTCATTGATGAGCTGCATACTACAATCGGCACCGGCTCAGCCGAGGGCTCATTGGATACTGCCAATATGCTCAAGCCGATTCTGAGCCGAGGCGAATTTAAAATCATTGGTGCCACAACTTATGACGAATACAAAAAATATCTGGAGAAAGATCCGGCATACGAACGAAGATTCCAAGTTGTCCAAGTCAATGAGCCAACTCCGGAAGAAACCTATAAAATCCTCCGCGGTCTTAGATCACGCTATGAAGAGCATCATGGAGTAAAATTTACGCCCGATGCCCTTCATGCCGCAGTTGAATTTTCTCATCGCTATATTTCCGACCGCTATCTCCCGGATAAAGCAATTGACTTGATTGATGAGGCAGCCGCTGCGACAAATATTGTTACTTCACTCGGGGCTAAAGTTGCAAAATTAAAATCCAAACTCGCCGATATGCTGGCAAAAAAGGAAGATGCAGTTACTGCAGAGAATTACGAAGCGGCAACGCAACTTCGTGAAGAGGAGATAAAGCTTACTGACAGAATTACCGCGCTCGAAGGCGAGCTTATTGCTGGCAAGGAAAAAGTAATTGATGCGGCTGATATTGCCCGTGTTGTTTCACGCTGGACCGGCGTTAATGTCGAAAATCTTTCGCTTGACGAGCGCAAAAGATTTCTCAATTTAGAAACCAGGTTAAAAAGATATATTATCGGCCAAGACGAAGCAGTCAAAGCAATTGCCAAGTCAATTCGCCGCAGCCGTGCCGGTGTTGCCGATCCGCGCCGGCCGATCGGTTCCTACCTGTTTCTTGGCCCAACTGGCGTTGGCAAAACTCATCTTTCAAAAAAACTAGCTGAGATTCTTTTCGGTTCTGAGGACAGCTTGATCAAAATCGATATGTCCGAATTTATGGAGAAGCATAATGTTTCGCGCTTAGTTGGCGCACCCGCTGGCTATGTCGGCTATGATGATGGCGGGAAGTTGACTGAAGCTGTTAGACATAAACCATACTCAATCATCCTTTTTGACGAAATTGAAAAAGCCCATCCAGAGGTTTTCAACATTCTTCTGCAAATTCTTGAAGATGGCTATTTGACTGACGCCAAAGGCCGACGGATAAATTTCCGCAATACAATTGTAATTTTAACTTCAAACTTAGGGACTTTAGAACTTAACAAAGTCGCGGCTATTGGTTTTTCTGCAAATGCTGGTGGTAAAAAGGATTTTGAAAAGAAATATGAGAGTCTTAAAGAGCGGGTGATGGAAATTGTTAACAAAGAACTCCGGCCAGAGTTTATCAACCGCTTAGATTCAATTATTGTATTTCGGCCGCTTGATAAAACTTCAGTCGAGAGAATTGTTGAACTAAATCTAGTAGAGCTTTCTAAGCGTTTGAAAAAGCAGGGGATTATACTCTCTGTTACTAAGGATGTAAAAAAATTTATTGCCGAGACCGGGTTTTCCGAAGAATTCGGCGCGCGGCCAATTCGCCGGGCAATTTCTGAAAATCTCGAAGATCCAATCTCCGAAGCAATAATCGCTGGAAAATATTCTTCTGGTGACAAAATCTCCGTGCATCTGGTTAATGGGAAAATTGTTTTTAGGAAATAAAGATGCGCCGTTCGTTACCGAATCGGCGCAGGGTTACTTTCTCCGATGTCTGTGCCAGTTTTTGGCCGGCACAATCCGAAGAGTCTGAAGCCCGAACATCCCCTTGAGAAATCCGACCATTGATCCCCGCTGACCGATCCAGAAACTGACCATGTTTCCTGGCACCCTCAGCGTACCAGTGCCGGTGTCTTCGTTGATCTCAATGTTATCCTCCCCGAGAGTTTGCCAGACAAACTCCAGCGCGCCGGCAAACGAGCAATGAACATACCATCGCTCGTGTGTTTTCTCGATTCTGACTTTACGGTAATGACCACATTCAGATGGCGGTTCGTTGCCAACTCTACGGCTGTTGCGCTCGAACACCCAGGCAAGGGGCGTCCGTGGATCTTCCGGATCAGGCTGCCGGTGATGATACCATCTGGATAAATCCATTTCCAATCCTCCTTGTGGGGTAGTACTTTTATATCATAAAATAATCACGAAGTCGATCTCTTGTCTTCTGGCTCGCTGCTGACTCACACCTACGGAGTTGTTGATTTTTGCTTGAAACTATGATAAATTCAACTCTGTAAGGAGCATATGACTGAAAACAATTCGTTTCAAAAACCACGAGGGACTCGAGATATTCTGCCAGCTAACCAGCCGTACTGGCGGTTTTTTCAGTCTACTGCAGAAAAAGTCCTAGACGGCCTGGGATTTTCGAAAATTGACACGCCGCTTTTTGAAGACAAGCGGATTTTTGAACGTGGAGTTGGCGCCAGCACTGATATAGTTGAAAAAGAAATCTACCTCCTTGAGTCAACCGCTGATGACGAAGACCCGCAATTTGCTCTCCGGCCAGAGGGTACGGCTGGTGTTGCACGATCATACATTGAAAACGGCATGAACTCCTGGCCCCAGCCGGTTCGACTTTATTATTTCGGCCCAATGTTTCGCCGTGAACGGCCCCAACGTGGTCGCTATCGCGAACACCGGCAAGTTGGCCTCGAGATTATCGGTGATGCATCTGCAGAGTCCGATTATTTGGCGATTATGGCTGGCTACGAAATCTTGAAAAAAGTTGGCTTAGCTGATCTAACCGTAGCCCTAAATTCTATCGGCTGCTCCGAGTGCCGACCAAAATATCTAAAAAGACTAAAAGCTTATTATGCAGATCATCTCGACAAAGTCTGTGAGGATTGCCGTCGCCGCTTCGATACTAATCCTCTGCGGCTTTTGGACTGCAAAAATGACCAGTGTATTAAAATCAAAGCCAAGGCACCACAAATTCTTGATAAACTTTGCATTGAATGCCGTGATCATTTTCAAGAAACTTTAGAGTATCTTGATGATTTTGGCATTAAATTTAATTTAGATCCAACACTTGTTCGCGGACTCGATTATTATACCCGTACGGTTTTTGAAATTTCTGCCTCAACTGATAAAGAACGCAAAGTCGCTCTTTGCGGTGGTGGACGCTATGATGATTTAATTTCTATTCTTGGTGGCCAAAAGACTCCGGCTGTTGGCTGGGGTATGGGCGCTGATCGAGTTGTCGAAGAACTAAAAAATACCGGCATCAAACCAGCAAAATCTCGTAGTGTTGAAGTGGTAATTTTAGAGCTCGGGGCTACTGCCAAAAAAGTTTGCAAACGGATTTTTAACGCTTTTGAAAAGGAAGATATCAATGTTTTTTATATTCCTTCAAAAGATTCTTTGCGCGGGCAGTTGAAGATGGCGGCAAAACTTAACGCTGATTATGCAATCATTGTCGGCCAAAAAGAAGCGTTGTCTGATTCGGTAATTGTTCGTGACTTGCGTTCAAGCACTCAAGAAGATCTTCCGGTGAAAAAAGCCGTTGAGATGATTAAAGCGAAATATGATAAAGAAGCTTTCGACGACGGAACTTCTTGCTAAAAGAGAGCTGCCAGCTAAAAAAATCGCCCATTCGACAAACTCAGGGTGATTTTTTATTTGACAACTATTGGTAGAAAGTTGTATATTACAGTTGAACCATCGGTTTGCGATGGCTACACTTAAGGAGGTGTTGCCGGTGGTCAAATGATCAGAAAGCTGTAGACAACTAAGCGTCGCCCCGTGGTCGTTAACCACGGGCGCTGCGAAGGCACATGCACTCATTAGTAGTGGATGTGCCGGGCGGTAATTTGGCCGCCGGCTTACTGCGGAATGACGCCGATTGGCGAGAGTCTGCGGTAAGCGAACCGGCAAACTTTGCCGGCAATCTCAGCCCCTACAAGGGCTGGACAAGATGCACGGACACTGACTGGCCCGAGGGGCTCGATGGCGAGCCCCTCACTTACAAAATTAATGCGAATTCTGATAGAAAAATTGGTTTTTGGTGGAGATGGGTTTGGCCGAATGGAAGATGCCCGCCTGCAACGGTGTAGCAACTTCGGGCAGGGTCGGCCCATTTTTGTTTCTAAAGCCGTTCCCAAAGACATTGTTGATGTGAAAATTATCGAGGATAAAAAAAATTATTCGCGCGGGGTGATCGAAAAAATCCTCAAACCCTCGCCAGATCGTATCAAGCCGATCTGTCCATATTTTGAACAATGCGGCGGTTGCGACCATCAGAACATTTCGTACCAGAATCAGCTAAAATATAAAGATGAAATTTTTCTGGAAGTTCTCAAGCGTGCAAAAGTTAAAATAAAGCCGGAGAAAATTATCGCCGGTTCAAATCATCCGTTTTACTACCGCAACTCAATTCGCTTCTTTTTTATTCTCGATAAAAACAAAAACATCCATTTCGGCCGACATAATTTTTCTGATGATTCAAAATTCGTCATTGTCGACTTCTGTATGCTGCAATCTGAAATTGCCAATAAAATATTAGCGACGCTGAAAAATCATATTAATAAAAATGTTCTTTATAAATCCTCTTTCTGGCAGTTGAAAATCCGCGAAGGCAAGAGAACTGGTGATATGATGATTGAGATTATCACTTCTGACGGCGAATTACCGGGGCAAGAGGGGATTATAAAAGTTTTGAAAAATATCAAGGGCATTAGATCAATTTATCACACAATTGCGCCAGGAAAATCACTGCTAAATTTGAAACGGCGATTAATTTTTGGCTCGCCGATAATCTATGAAAAAATCGGCGGTTTTACTTTTCAAATCTCGCCGGAAAGTTTTTTCCAAACAAATTCAGAGGGTGTAAAGACATTATACGACAAGATAAAAGAATTTGCCGATATTCAGTTTGGTGACGAAATCGTAGATCTTTATTGCGGCACCGGTTCAATCGGAATTTATCTTTCAACCTTAGCGAAAAAAGTAATTGGTATTGAAGTTATGCCAGAAGCGATTCGCGATGCGGCTGATAATGCCAAAATTAACAAAATTAAAAATTGTGAATTTATTAATACTGATGCGGCAAGATGGATAAAACAAAATAAGCCGGGTAAATTTAGCAAAATTATCATTGATCCGCCAAGAGCTGGACTTAAAAAGGACTCAATATTCGACATTAGTCATTCGGATTTCGACATTCTACTATATGTTTCCTGCAATCCTTCAACTTTCGCCAGAGATCTAAAATATTTTGCCGATAGGGGAATCATCACCCAAAAAATCCAACCAATTGATATGTTCCCGCAAACCCATCATATTGAATGTGTTGGCCTTTTGTTAAGGAAATAATTATCTGGATTAAATATTTTCCATCTTGGTCTAAAATCTCTTGACAATGTTTGGTCTTTGTTTGGTATAATTGATCTAAGATGACCGAACAAAAATCAGACAATAACAGAACAAATTCCGGACCGTTTAACGACGGCTGGATTGATTGAAAGGAAAATTATGGAACCACTAACTAAGCGGCAAAAAGAGATTTTGGACTTCATAAAAGGTTTTATTAATGAAAACGGCTATGCGCCGAGTTTTCGGGAGATTGCTTATTATTTCGAGCTTTCATCGGTCTCAACAGTAGCCGAATATATCAATATTCTTGAAGAAAAAGGCTATCTGACGAAAGAGGCAATGGAGGCTCGTTCAATCCAGCTAACTCCAGTCTTCACCTCCGGCATCGACACTTTCGAAATACCCCTCTCGGGAGTGATCGATGCCGGCAAACCGATTGAGGCGATTCGGACAAATGAAACAATTGATATCCCTAAAGACATGATGGGGCGCAAAACTTTTGCCCTCCGCGTTCGCGGCCAATCAATGATTGATGACGGAATTTTGGACGGCGATTATGTAATTATAGAACAAATTTTAGCACCAAGAAATGGTGATATTGTTGTCGCTCTGATTGATAATGAAAACGCCACATTAAAACGCTATTACAATGAAAAAACCAGTATCCGTCTGCAACCGGCCAATAAAACAATGTCAGCAATGCGATTTGCTAAAAAACGTGTCACTATCCAAGGAAAAGTCAAAGGTGTAATTAGGAAATTTCGCTAAAATATAGTCCTATGTTTATAAATCAGAACAAGCTGAAATATACTTTTGGCATTTTTTGCAATTGACTCATTGGAGATATATACTATAGTTAACTAAAAACTAATAACTATTTTTAGGAGGGTCTATGGAAAGTGACCAGTCTCGCCCGGTGCCGGTCTCGGCTGAGCCAAGCCCAGACGGGCGAGCCGAGGCGGAAGATCGAAAACTTATCAAGTTCTCCAATTACAGCCTCTGTGTTACATTGCCGAAGTGGGTAATTAGAAAACTTAAATGGGGGAAAGGTGATGTGGTGAGAATGATAGTTAATGAAAATAAAGGAGAGATTCTAATCCGCAAAGGACTCAGAATCCCAAGGGAAAAAGAGTTAGTAAAGAAAGCAGTGCTTTCAACAAAAAAAACTTCGACAGGAAAAAGTACGCCAAAGCCAAGTAAGGCAAGGTGGTAATAATGATTGTTTTGTACGTTAAAATTTGATAAGATTGACATTGACCCTGTTAAATAACCCGCTTTGCGGGTTGCGCCTTTGGCGCATTTAACAGGGTGAAGGAGGGTAGTTTGGATATTGCCGATGATATTCGACCCAAAAAATACAGGCGAATTACAAAACATTCGCCTAAGATTGAGATTGCCGCTGCGAAGAAAGAAGTGCAAGAGGAAATTGTTGAAGAGCTTTTTACCAAACAAAACAGCGATGATTTTTTTGCCAATACCCCGATTGAAAACAACGGAGTAGCAAAAAAGAGAAAAGCCGGTCTAAAAGAAGTTGACACCAAAACTCCGCACCCTACCAGAACAACAAAACGAGGCCTTGGGTGGATTTATAGCCTTATTGCTACTGTAGTAGTTCTAGCTCTTGTTGGATTGGTCATCTGGCAAAACTTTGATACTATAAAAGGTTACTTTAACGGCTCCTACAAAAAGAAAAATGATCAGAATTTGAACGATATAATTTCTTCCACAAATAATTCTTTAAAAAACTACAACACCTCTGATCAAGATCAAGCAAATCAGCCAAGCACAGATCAGCAAAATTCTGCTGCCGCTACTCCGGCAATTGATAAATCTACAATAATAATTTCTGTGCTCAATGGATCTGGTGTCAAAAACTCCGCTAAAAATATTGCCGATATTCTTTCCGCTGCTGGTTTTAATGTCGCAAATACCAGCAATGCTAGATCGTTTAGTTACGCTACTTCGATAATTTATTACAAAACTGGTAAAGATGCCGAAGCCAACTTAGTCAAAGAAACACTTACTGATCGAACAGTTGAGCTTAAAGAAAGTAACTCAATTGTTGGCGCAAAATATGATATTGTTGTGGTTGTCGGAAAAAAATAGATTCTATTCTGGCCTGTGTTATTTTTTGCAAGCCGGCGACCGTGATAATTTTTGGCCTGCGCTATTAGAATATTTTCTCTAAGTGAATGGCGATATAATAATATTGCCGAAGGTCAGGGAGGGTGTGCCTGCCCGCCAGTGCCAGGCACGGCAGGCGGGGCTGGCTGAATAAAAAATAATACTGGCCAGAAAAAGAAAAATGGAACAAATTATTAATATTTTTGCTTACTATGATAAGTTGATTATGGGCGTTTCGCCAGTCTATTCTGGTTTAATTTCTCTAGGTATTCTTCTGCTCTTTGCCTGGTCGCTTTATCGGTTCATAAAAGGTAATTCTATTTGGATAATTCTAATTATAGTCTGCATCCCGGCAACCTGGCCGACATTAAAAAGTTTGGCTCGAATAATTTCAATAATTTTCGCATTTTTAATAACTAGAATTAAATTGTAAGATGATAAATAATAATTCTCCTTTTGATAATGCCCTAAAACAAATTGACCAGGCGGCAAAAATTGGTCATTTCGATCAACGGGCAATTGAAATTTTAAAAGTACCAGAGAGAATATTACAAGTGGAAATTCCGATTAAAATGGACAGCGGCAAAATTCGAATTTTTCATGGTTATCGTGTTCAACACAACAATGCCCGCGGCCCGTATAAAGGCGGGATTAGATTTCATCCCAAGACCGATCTTTTTGAAGTTAAAGCGTTAGCGACTTGGATGAGTATAAAATGCGCAACTGTCAATATTCCTTTTGGCGGTGGCAAAGGCGGGATTGAAGTTAATCCTAAAGAACTTTCAGTTAGAGAATTGCAGCGTTTGACGCGGGCTTATGTTCGAAGTATTTTCGACATCGTTGGTCCGCAAAAAGATATTCCAGCGCCCGACGTATATACTACGCCACAAATTATGTTTTGGTATGCCGACGAGTTTTCAAAAATTGCTAAAAAGAAATCTCCAGCCTGTGTGACTGGAAAACCGGTTGAAAATGGGGGGTCGCTGGGTCGCGACACAGCAACTGCTCGAGGTGCTCAGTTTGTGCTAGAAAAGTTTTTAGCGATTTCAAAAGTAAAGATCTCTGACGATAAAACTCTAGCGATTCAGGGTTTTGGAAATGCCGGCGAAAATATTGCTCGACTTTTATTTGCTGCCGGATTTAAAATTTTAGCGATTTCTGATTCCTCCGGTGCGATATTTGATTCTAATGGTTTTAATCCAGAAAAAATCGCCAGCTTGAAAAAGAAATTCCGCGGAGTTGGAAATATTATGGAAATAAAAAAAATATCGAGTGCCAAATTTTTTGAATTGGATGTTGACATTTTAATCCCGGCGGCATTGGAAAATGTCATCACGGAAAAAAATGCTAACAAAGTCAAGGCAAAAATTATTTTAGAAATTGCAAATGGGCCACTAACACCAGAAGCCGATAAAATTTTAGCCAAGAAAAAAATCATTGTCATCCCTGATATTTTGGCTAATGCTGGCGGCGTTACTGTCAGTTATTTTGAATGGCTGCAAAATTTGAAAAAACAAAAATGGTCGGCTGAAGAGGTTGATAAAAAGCTGAAAAAAATTATGGAAGATGCAATCGAAAGTGTTTATTCCCAGTCAAAAAAACATCGCTGTCTCTTACGCCAAGCGGCTTATGTTCTAGCGATTAAAAGAATTATTGAGGCAATGAAAGTCAAAGGAGTTGTATGAAAAAGTATGATGTTATCATAATTGGCGGTGGACCAGCGGGAATCACAGCGGCAATATATACTGCCAGGCGACTTTTAAAAACTCTAGTCATTACCAAAGAACCTGGTGGTCAGATCGTTAAAACCTCTGATATTGAGAATTATCCCGGGTTTGATTTGATCTCCGGGCCGGAATTAGCAAAAAAATTTATCAGCCAGGCAAAAAAGTTCGGTGCCGAAATTGTATTTGACGAAGTACTGCGCTTAGATGAAAAAAATAGTGATTTTATTATCAGCGGCCGAAAAAAGAATTATCGAAGTAAGAGTTTGATATTGGCTTTTGGCAAAGTTCCGCGAAAATTAAATATTCCGGGTGAAGAAGAATTCAAAGGGAAAGGCATATCTTATTGCTCAACTTGCGATGCTCCGTTTTTCAAAAATAAAATTGTTGTTGTTAACGGCGGCGGGAATTCGGCTTTTGAGGCAACTCTGCTGTTGTCGAGAACGGCGCAAAAGGTTTATTTAATCCACCGCCGCGATGAATTTACCGCCGAGGAGATTATGATTAATAAGATTAAAAAAGTTAAAAATGTCGAGATTATCACCAGTGCGACAATCGATAAAATCGAGGGCGATCAAGTTGTCCGCTCGATTACCGTTAGTCACAAAGGCAAGAAACGGAAAATTGAAATTGCCGGTTTTTTTATTGAAATCGGCTATATGGTTGAAGACGGTTTGATCAAAAAGTTTGTTGAAATGGACGAAAAAAATCAAATAAAGGTTAATAAAGATCATTCGACCTCGCGAGAAGGTGTTTTTGCCGCTGGTGATTTGACAAATTCTTATTACAAACAAATTGTCATCTCCGCCGGCGAAGGCGCCATCGCCGCCCTCTCAGCAGCAAAATATTTAGATGAGAAAAAATAAAGGAGCCACATGCCAAAAGTAACTTTTGGTTATGACATTCACAAAGACGCATGGAGTTGGGTTTTAATTGCTCAAGATAAAGATTGCTGGGGTCTTGATTGGAAAAATCAGGTAATACATATACCTGATGAATTGTTGAAAAAAATTATTGACAACGAACAAGACAAGGCAATAGCAATAATCAGTAATTACATTTCAAATAATAAATTCCTTGATTACAAAAAAAAGATCATTGATGCCGAAATCCAATCACTGAAAAAAATTTGGAGAAGCAAGGAAATTACTTTTTTTGATCGCCTCAAAATACTCACTGTTAAAACTATCTATCAAAATGATTTTTCATGCTTTTTTACTACCGGTTTTATGTGCCCTTACAACATTGATGATTCGCCGAATTGGTTTATGACTTCTATTTGGAAATCAATTCCCGACCACATCACAACCATTTGTCATGAATTATTGCATTTACAATTTATCCATTATTGGAAAGATGAAATCAGCGAAAAAATTGGCGAGGAAAAATTTGAGGATTTAAAAGAGGCAATAACTTTTCTCTTAAATGAAAAAGAGTTCGACGATATCATATTAATTGATGATCAAGGTTACCCAAATCACCAAGAATTAAGGAGGCAGCTTTCAGAATTATGGCGAAAAAATAGAAATTTTCAAGAACTAATTGATACTGGAATAAAAATGTTATCTTAAAAGCGTGTGAATATGGATCTTTTTGGTAAAAATTTGCGTCTTTTTCTTAATTGATAATTACTTTTGCTTAATAAATAGCTGCTTCAGCGGAATCAAATTCGCTCCAATGTCAGAATCTAATATCATTAACAACAATTTAACTATCACATGATTTTGAACGGTCGTTTAAATTCATATGATAGTTGTGATATTATTAAGAAAATGAAAAAAACGACTAAAACGAAGATTGGGGACAAGCTGGTCAATATTACTATTGATCTGCTGGAATATTTTTACAATGTTGGCGGCAATACTTTTGATGCGACAATTAGCAAGCAGAAAGCTCGAGAAATTTTTTATGGAAATTATTACCAGACACACACCGAAGTTCCTTTCGCAAAATGGCTTTACCGATTGCGCGATCAGGGATATATTACTTATACGCCAGGATCTGATTCTTTTGAATTTACTTTAAAAACAAAAATGAAGCTAATTGATAAAATCGGCAATATCGCAGTTGAATCAATTTATTACCATTTTGTTTCATTTGATATTCCGGAAAAATTCAGCAAGGCCCGAAATGCATTCCGCCGGGCATTAAAGGCATTGGGTTTCAAAAGAATCCAAGACAGTTTTTGGGTAATAAACAAAGATGTTTATAGTTTTGTGCAGGAAATCGCTTTTGAATTGAAAGTGGAAAAATATATCGTAAATATTATCTCGGCCCAATCCGACATTGACGGAGTATTAAATAAGATGTTTATAAACTAACAATCACATGATTTTAAACGACCGTTTATTTTTATGTGATAGTTTAATACCATTCTTATTTAACTGCGAGCTCGGAGATATAATAATTTCACAATATTTGGGATGATGAAATAAATATGAGGATGAAATAAAAGTTAATAAATGCTTAGTATGGTGAATTAAATACGACAACAATAGATACTCTGAGGATTACAATGGCTGATTTGTTTGATGAAAACCTAAAAATGGATGCACCTCTTGCTGACCGAATGCGGCCAGATGATTTTGCTGGTTTTATTGGTCAGGAGCACATTTTGGCGCCGGGAAAAATTTTGCGTAAAGCAATTGAGGCCGACAAATTATTTTCAATGATTCTTTGGGGACCGCCGGGTTCGGGAAAAACAACCTTGGCCCGGCTTATTGCTAACAAAACCAGGGCTCATTTTCAGCCGTTTTCGGCGGTTACCGCTGGAATTGCTGATGTTCGGAAATTTCTAGACGCCGCGGTCGAACGAAAGAAATTCCGCCAGCAAAAAACTATTCTTTTCGTTGACGAAATTCATCATTTTAATAAAACCCAGCAAGATGCTTTTCTACCGGCGGTTGAGGACGGGACAATAATCTTAATCGGCGCGACAACAGAAAATCCATCTTTTGAAGTCAACGCACCACTTCTATCGCGATCGCGAGTTTTCCATCTCCGGGAGCTGAAAGAAGTTGACATCCTCCGACTTTTAAAACGGGCAATAAAAGATAAAGAAAATGGCTTTGGCAAATTAAAAATTTCCTACGACGACAAAGCTCTGGCGCACATCGCTAAACTTTGTGAAGGTGATGCCAGAGATGCCTATAATGCAGTTGAATTGGCGGTTTCAACCTACCTGCCGGCAGGCAAGGCCACACGGAAAAAACAAGGAAAAATTCATATTGATCTCAAAACTGCTGAGGAGGCGATACAAAAAAAATTTATCCGCTATGATAAAGCAGCCGACGGCCATTTTGACGCCATCTCCGCACTTCATAAATCCGTTCGCTCCTCCGATGTCGACGCTTCTCTTCACTATCTTGCCCGAATGCTTGAGGCCGGCGAAGATCCGCTTTATATTGTCAGGCGCTTGGTTCGCGCCGCATCCGAGGATATCGGCCTGGCTGATCCGTTTGCTTTGGTCTTGGCGATTTCAA
>Ga0210018_1000234_pt1 | contig 26960 bp, 41 predicted proteins | sample CryGeyCG2014_010_2_FD_183967 | JGI IMG/M metagenome (GOLD analysis project Ga0210018, IMG submission 183967) | Groundwater microbial communities from aquifer - Crystal Geyser CG09_land_8/20/14_0.10 (SPAdes) (version 2) | ecosystem: Environmental > Aquatic > Deep subsurface > Groundwater | place...
TTCTTTTCTTCTTCTTGAACAGGTCTTACTTTTGGTCTTTTAAGACACTTGAGAATTCCTTTTGGTTCTACTTTATAGCCACATACATTTGCATCAGTTCTACAAACTCTTTTAAATCCTGTTGGGGTATTCACAACCTCATCAGTTTCCATTAAAGTTAAAGTATATACTATGCTTTCTTTGGAAGGCATTTTAAGCTCTCCAATACCTACGGTAGACATGCCTCTTCCATGGAAATCTCTGCTAAATTCAAAATCCATGTCAGGATCTGCACTTAGTTTAGGGTATTCTCTTAATTCGTCTTTTTCCATAAAATATTCTTCCTTAGCCTTAAGTTTATCATATCCGCATTTTCCTAAAGAATATAGCCCGTAGGTTATACTTGTTGGAATCCATATCGGAGAGGTAATTGCTATTGCAACACCGCCCAAAGCACAGCCAAAGATGTTCTCTAAACAAGAATGTTCTATATTTAGGGTAGTATTTCCTAACTTTACTTCCTCATAATTTCGGAAAAGATTCTTTAATTTTTTCATAGAATTAGTTAAAAATTAAACTATTTAAATCTTGCTATTAATGTTATTTAATAGTAGTTACAAATCAATCTTTATTTTCTTTTTCTTAATCGCTTGTCTAATTTATTAAATAGTTTATCTAAATCTATATTATTAACGTCAAAAATTATGTCTGCCTCAAGATTATCACAACAATCATAATATTCTCTAAACCATCGCTTCATTGAATTTCTCACTTGTTTAGTTATCTCCTCTCTTTTTCCAAGCATTTTTAATGCCATTTCTATATTCGGGGTATCTAATCTTATTACAAAATATTCTAAATTTTCTGATTTAAATAATCCAATGAATTGATTATATCTTCTGTCCATACTTTTATCTAAGATAATTAATTTATTTTTGAAAGGATAGTTTTCGATTAAATGATAATTGTAATCTTGAAGTAACTGTTCAACATCTTCTTCTGAATTAGTTAATTTTCTTTTTCTAATTATCTCTCGAATAAAATCATTATTAATCCTAACTGCTCTATATTTTTGTTCAAGAAGCTTAGCAAGAGAACTTTTTCCACAACCAGGAACTCCTGAAAAAGTTATTATAAATGGCAAATGATATATGTTAGTATTCTTAAGTTTTGAAAAAAGAGTTTCAGAAATTTTATTATATTGTTTTTTCTCCATTTTTTTCTTCCTCTTTCTCTTCCTTATCTTTAACAGGTTCACTTTCCTTCACTTCTATATCCAATCCCAACATCTCCTTAAATTTATCCTTAAAAAGTTCGACAAAAACTTTGAATCCTTTATTAACTTCCAGAAGCAGTTTTTTCTCATTTATTTCAAATTTAAAATCTCTCCTGAACAAAAATTCATTCAAGGATTTTACTTTTTCATTTATATCGTTAATTTTTCTCAATACATTTATCTTGTAAACAACTTCTTTTCCTGCTAAAGGATTATTAAAATCAACCATTATCCTTCCTCCAGATACTGTCAGGACTTTTCCTAATTTATTATCAAATGTTAAAACAGCTCCTGGAACTGGATTTACTCTATGCTCTATAAAAACTTTCAATGGAATCATCTGGATAAAAGAAGGATTTCTCAATCCAAATGCTTTTTCTGGTTTTAAGTCAATTTCATAATTTCCAATCTCTTTTCCTATTAGAAATTCTTCAATTCCCTTAAGAAACATTTCTTGTCCAAGAGAAAAGATAAAAGGTTTTGCTGGTTGGGTTGAATTTAACTTCTTCAATTCTTCAGAAATGTTTGAATCAAAAATATCTCCTCCTTTTATCATCCCTGTAAATTCAATCTCAATAAAATCATTTTTTTGAAATGCCATTGAATTTCTTAAGTAAAAACGTTTATAAATGTATTTTTTTTGTTTAATTAATGGTGTTGAAAATTATTGATGCAACAGAGGTAAAGGTTGGAACTAATATTCTTGTTGAGGGGATGCCTTGTGCTGTGAAGAGTATAGATATTTCTAAAACAGGAAAGCACGGACATGCAAAATGTAGAATTGAAGCTGTTGGAATAATAACTGGAACAAAAAAAGTATTTGTTGTTCCTGGACACGAAAGAATTGAAGTTCCTATTGTAGATAAAAGAAAGGGACAAGTTCTCTCAAAGGCTGATGGAAAAGCAAATGTTATGGATTTAGAAAATTTTGAGACTATAGAAGTTCCTTGCCCTGATAAAAGCGTCTTTGAAGAACTTCAAGAAAATGGAAATTGTGAGTATTGGGATATTGAAGGGGAAAAGATAATAAGAAGAAAATTGTAATTCTAAAATCTATTTTTGAGGATATAATAATTTAAAAATAACTTGCTTTTAATTGTGAAATGATTGAAAAGACAATTAATCTCGAAGAGTTAAGACTAATGAAAATTAGTTTTAGCAACAAAGAATTTAAAAAAATTGTTGAAGATTTAGAAAAGATTGGATTTTTCTCTGAAGAGATAGGAAAAATACAGACATATTGTCAAAAGAAATTTAGCATATTGAGAAAAACTCCTGATTCAACAGATAAACTTAATGGGCAGAACTATATCAAGGAAGATTATCTTGAAAATGGAAAACCTATCCATGCTAAGATATATGATTTTGACTTAAAAGTAATTTCAACTTGTTCTTAATTAAAAACCTTTAAAAACTAATTTTTCAATGTTTTATTATGGCAAAAATATCTGAAGCTCAAAACAGATTGTTCAAGAATGTGTTTGTATGCAAAAATTGTAAAACAAAGATAAAATCTGACATTCAAAAGATTCTTAAGGGGAAAGTTAAGTGCAGGAAATGCGGGAAAAAATCTTTCAGACCTCTGAAAAAGAAATAATCACACCGCTACACTTTTAAACCTAATTTTACTTTAAAATCTGAGGAAAAAATGAATTTTATTGCCATTGATATCGGTTTACTAATAATCTTTGTTATTTTCATTTCTTTTTTTCTTTATTTAAAAAGAAAAAATTTGAAAAGAGAGGGGTTGTTATTTTTATATAAAACTACCTGGGGAATGAAGCTAATAGATAGAATTGGAAAAAAGTACAAAAAAACTCTCAAATTCTTAAGTTACATTTCTATAGGAATTGGATATCTTCTTATGGGCTCTATGCTTTATTTATTTGGAAAGATAATTTATATTTATGTTGCTTATCCTTCTATAGTTAGAGCAATAAAAATCCCCCCGATAACTCCCTTACTACCCTATATAGATAAGGTAGTACCAAATCTTAATCTTCCTAGTTTCTATTTCACATATTGGATAATTATTCTTGCAATAATCGCAATAACTCATGAGTTTATGCACGGAATTTTTATGAGAAGATATAATATAAAGATAAACTCTACTGGATTTGGATTTTTCCCATTCTTCTTTCCAATATTCTTAGCAGCTTTTGTTGAGCAGGATGAAAAAAGTATGGAGAAGAGCACCCCTTTCAAACAAATGGCAGTTCTGGCGGCAGGGACACTTGCAAATTTATTAACTGCTATTTTATTTTTTGCGGTGATGGTATTGCTGTTTGCAACTGCTTTTGTTCCAGCAGGAGCAGCATTTAACACATATTCTTATTCTGCAGTTACCTTTGCAGGAATAACCTCTATGAATAATATCTCACTAGAAAATCCTACCTATGATAATCTATTAATCCTATCAAAAGCAGAGGGATTAAATGAGATAGAATACAAAAATAAAATTTATCTAATCAATAAAGTTGGACTAAAAGAGCAAGAGAATGCAACTATCTATCTCTTTTTATATGATGATTCCCCGGCCATAAGGGCAGAGATTGATGGGGCCATAGTAAAGATTAATGGAACAAGCATAAAAGATTGGGTATCATTAGGTGAAGAAATTTCAAAATACTCTCCTGGAGAGAATATAACAATAACAACCAAGATAAATGATACAATTATTACAAATTATAATATCACTTTAGGAAAAGATCCAGACAATTCTACAAAAGCCTGGATTGGGGTCGGATATGTTGAATTAAAAAGTAAGGGAGTCTTTAGACAGATAGTTGATGGATTATCTTCTTTCAAGAAGAATTATATTTATTATGAACCTAAATCTGAGGCTTGGTTATTTGTATATTATTTATTGTGGTGGCTTGTTCTAATAAGTATAAGTGTGGCTCTTATGAATATGCTTCCCATGGGAATCTTTGATGGAGGAAGATTCTTTTATTTGACAATATTAAGTTTGACAAAGAGCAAGAAGAAAGCTGAACTCTGGTTTAAGATATCTACAAATTTCCTGTTGTTCCTTTTCCTTCTATTAATGGTCTTCTGGGGTATAAGCTTCATAAAATAAGTTTTAAAATAAGGCTTTTATTAGAATAATCATGCTTCCTCAAAATGTAAAAGAACTTCTTAAGAAACAGCATTATGAAATTGCTGGAAAAAATGAACATTCTGCTGTTCAAATTTGCAGATGGACAAAAAAATCCTTGCGTGATGAGGGGGTTTGTTATAAAGAAAAATTTTATGGAATAAAATCACATTTATGTTGTCAGATGACTCCATCGCTTTATTGTCCAAATCAGTGCATCCATTGCTGGAGAGCCATTGAATACACAACAGGAAATAAAATTCCAGGAAAGATAGATTCTCCATTAGAAATTATTGATTCTTGTATAAATGCTCAGAGAAAACTTCTTCAAGGGTTTAATATTGATAAAAAATCAAAGAAAAAACAACTCAGCAAAGCAAATCAAAAAAAATTGAGAGAATCTCAAGAACCAATACAATTTGCAATCTCTCTTTCCGGAGAGCCAACAATATATCCCCATATTGGAGAATTGATTTCAGAGCTTAGAAAAAGAGGAAAAACTTCTTTTTTGGTTACAAATGGTTTATATCCTGAAAAACTCAAAGAATTGCTAAAAAAGAAGCAGCTTCCTACCCAATTATATATTTCTATTAATACTCCAAACAAAGAATTGTATAACAAATTTCATAGAAGCTCAATAAAAAATGCCTGGGAAAAATTAAATGAAACTCTAGAACTTCTTCCAAAACTAAGAGGAAAAACCAGAACAGTTTTTAGGATGAATTTAGTAAAGGAATTAAATATGTTTCCAAAACAAGCAGGAGAATATGCACAACTGATAAAGAAATCTTCTCCTCAATTTATAGAATTAAAAGGCTTTATGAGTGTTGGTTTTGCAAGAGAAAGATTAGGTTATGATAGGATGCCAACAAACAAAGAGATGGAAGATTTTATAGATGTTTTATTGAAAGAATTGGAAAAAATAGGACTAGGTAAATACAAATTGCTTGATGAACATGAATTTTCCAGGGCATATGTTTTGGGAAAAGATAAGAGAGAGTTAAAAATAAAAGATAGCCAAATTTGACAACAAATTTTATAACCTCTCATAAATTCTTGATATCCTATGACATGGAATTTATACGAAAATGGGAAATTTCTCAAACCTTTAAGATTTTCAAATGGAAAGACTCAAGAAGATGTTGTTAAGGAAGTTATTGATTCAGTAAATGAAGGAAATAAAATAATATTCATTCATGGAAAATGTGGAACTGGTAAAAGTGCTATAGCCTTGAATATATCCAAAGAACTAGGAAAAAGCTCTATTATTGTTCCGAGCAAAGCTCTTCAGCAGCAGTACAAGAGAGATTATGAAGAAAATAAATATCTTCTTAATGATAAAAATAAAAAATTAAAAATATCTGTAATAACTGGAAGAAACAATCATGTATGCAAATTTATTGAAGATAATAAAAATGCAATCCCCTCGCAAAAACAAGAGGTTAATTCAAAATTATATGATATTTTTGAGGGGAAAAGGGAAAAATTAAAAGGACTTATCTCAAAGGACTTATCTGCAGACAATAAGAATATCCCTTGCAAGATTGAAATAAAAGAAAAAAATCTAGAAAGATTAAAAGAATACCTCAAACAAAACAAGAGAGTAAATCCGCGAAACTTTGAAAAAACATCCGACATAAAAAGAATGTCTATAGCTCCTGTTTGTCCTTATTGGAGTCCAGTCATCCCTGAAGAATATGATTTAAAAAATATAGACTACGCTGACAAAATAAAATATAAGGGACTACAAAACAAACATTTTTTCTTTTATAGAAGAAAACAAGGATGCCGTTTTTACGAACAGTTTAATTCATATATTGATTCTGACATAATTGTATTTAATTCTCTCAAATACAAGCTTGAAAGCGCTCTAAATAGAAAACCATCTACAGAAGTTGAAATAATAGATGAATGTGATGAATTTCTAGATAGTTTCTCAAATCAAAGAAATATAAATATTGACAGACTTCAAAATTCTCTTACCCATGCTGTCGTAAAGGAAGAAGAAAACTTTCAGATTATGCAAGAAATAAATGAAATATTAAGTCATCTAAAAAGAAACAATAAGATTAATGATTTAATAAAAACTAAAGACATTGTAGAGTTGAAAAAGACAGGATTGTACGATTTATTTAAAATATTCCTTAAGAATTCTGAATTCATGAATGAAATAGACGAAGAAAGTTATGTCTATGATGTTGAGAATACAATAAAAATGTTTGAACAGTTTATGGAAGAGTCTTATGTTATTTTTGATAAGAGGGAAGATAATTTAATAGCAAGTATAGTTACAATAAATCTCGCTAAAAAATTCAAGGAAATGATTGATAAGAATAAAATTATTGTATTAATGTCTGGGACTCTTCATTCAAGTGAAGTTCTTTCTGGGATTTTTGGGATAGAAAAATTTAAGATAATTGATGCAGAGACAGAAAGTCCAGGTAAGATAAAAATATTAAGAACAGGGTATGAGATGGATTGCAGATACTCCAATTTTTCCTCTGGAAAAACAGAAAGGAGAAAATACCTTGAGGCTCTTAATAAGTGCATTGAGGTTGCAAAAAAACCAATACTAATACATGTTAATAGTTTCTCAGACTTGCCAGATGAATTTGAAAAAGAAAAATTTAATCTAAATAACATAATAACCAAAGAAAACCTTATTGAAATGCAAAATAAAGACAAAGAAAATCATGACATAAAAAGATTCAAAGAGGGTAAAATTGATATTCTCTTTTCAACTAAATGCTCAAGGGGGGTTGATTTTCCAGGAGATGAATGCAGAAGCATTATATTCACAAAATTCCCAAATCCCAATGTCCAGGATGCATTCTGGAAAATACTTAACAGAACAAATCCTCAAAAATATTGGAGCTTTTATAAGGATAAAGCACGCAGAGAACTGCTTCAAAAGATTTACAGAGGGCTAAGATTTAAGGAAGACGAAGTCTTCCTGATGAGTCCGGATTCAAGAGTTTTGAATTTCTTTAAAGAAGATTAACTTTTTTCTTTAGCTGTCTCTTTAACAGGGGCATTTTTCTTCATTGACAATGTCCTCCAAATTAAATAAACAAACACTAAAAGATAAACTATGCTTGCCCAGATTAAAACTGCGTACAACACCTGATGGGTTTTTACAAAAGCTTCTCCAAAATAAGTTTGTGCAAAAATCATAGGAGCAAGCCCAAGTCCTGTTCCAAGGATAAATGTCCTAATCTTCATATTGCTCAAACCAGAAAGATAACTAAATAAATCTGAACTAGTAAAAGGATTTATTCTAAGAATAAACAATGAAAAACCCCCATACTTATTGCAAAAATTATCAAATTTCTTCCTCGCAACTGGATCCACTCTTTTTTCCACAAAAGTTCTTCCTAGTTTCCTGGCTATCCAAAATGCAATAAATGCTCCAATTAAGTTCCCTATTAAAGTAAGAATCCCTCCAAAAAAAGTTCCAAACAAGGCTCCTGCAGCTACATACAATGCTATTGCAGGAATTGGTGCCAAGACAACTTCAAGAATTACAAGAAAAATAAATACAATATAAGAAAAAACACCGAATGAATCTACAAATTCCACTACAGAACCCTCGTCACTATTTGCAATAGAATAAACAACCCCCCTTGAATGATAAGAATAAGAAAAAAGCAGTATTAGGATGACGATTATCAATAAGATTGCCCAATTTTTCTTAAGAAATTTCACCGCTCTTTTCATTGTATAAATATATTTTTAGATTATATAAATATAATTAAATTAGCTCCTATTTCTTCTTTTTCTTCTTCCTTAAAAAGAGATATATTAATCCTATAAAAAGAATAGCAAGATAACTTATTGCAATTCCTATAAATATCTTGAATAAAACAGTATTCTCTCCAATTATTTTCCCAAAATATGTTTGAACAAAAATTGCAGGGGCCAAACCTAAAAGTGTCCACATCAAAAATTTCCAGAATTTAATTTTTGTTAAACCAGCAATATAACTCCAAATATCTGAGGAAGTTAAGGGATTTACTCTCAATAAAAAAATTGAAATAGAACCATACTTGTCTGAAACTTTATCAAACCTATTTATATTTTTTTTGGATACGCTTCTTTCAACAAAGCTTCTTCCATATCTTTTTGAAAGTTTAAAAACAATTGAAGAACCAATTGTTACTCCAATCATCGTAAGAGCCCATGAAAGATATGGCCCAAAAACAATTCCCCCAGCTACATAAAAAATAAAAGGATGAATCGGGGCAATAATGATAGCAATAATAATCAAAAGAATATAAATTAAAAAAGAAATTTCCTTAAATGAAGAAAGAAAAGATATTAATTCTGCTTGATTAAAATTTACTAAAGAATAAAAAAATCCTTTTGTTAGATAAGAATATAAAAAAAATCCCAAAACAACAAAAATAATAATTACCCAACCAACCAACCTCTTTTTGTTCATGCTTTAATTAAATTAATTCTTTTCTTATATCTTTCTTTGTAAAAATAAACTCCCCCGCCAGAACCAGAGCACTTCTGTTCTAATCCTCATCCAAAAAAAGAATAAAAGTTTTCATTCATTTTTGCTTAGTTTTGTTTTCCTATTTATAGCTAAATAATTTATAGCATTAAATATTTCATTAGTCCACTTATACTCTTTTATGGGGTAAAGCCCATCTTTTAGAATACGATATATTTCATACCTTGGATTTAATAAATAAAAAAAGTCTTTGAAGTAGGTTTTGGAATCATAATTACAACCAAATTCAAATTGAATATAATCTATTGAATCAGAATTTATCATTTTTTCTGCTCCTTTTAAAACACTGAATTCATGTCCTTCAACATCTATTTTTAACAAATCTATTTTTTTAATTTTATTTTTTTTACAAAAATTATCTAAAGTTTGTATATTAACCTCTTCCTTAATGTCCATTTTCATATTGTATTCTTCTAAATTTCTTTGATATAAACTTGCTAACCCTAAACCTTTTTCAGTAGTAAATAGTATTCTTGATTCTTCTTTTTCTCCCAGACCGAAGTTAAACAAATTAGAATTATTTTTACCTAATTTCTTCTTTAATATTTTAAAAGTAAAATTTGATGGTTCAAATGAAAAAAGATTTAAGTCTACTCCTTTAAAGATATCTAAAACCATTAAACTATAATTTCCCTGATTTGCTCCTACATCAAAAATATAAACGGGCTTATTCTTTATCTTATTTCTTATATTTTTTAAAACAAGACTTTCTCCACTATCTCCCACATCCCCTAAACCTCCAATATTCATTCCATGACAGGAAATAAGAAAAAGCATTTCGAAAAAACCCTGATACTTTAATCTTCCTCCAATAGTTTTTATTAAAAATTTTCTTCCTATATCTTTTAAATTCATCTTTCTACTATACATCCTAATTTAATTAACTGCTTTTGAATATCCCATAAATATTTCAATTATTAATTGAATTTTAAACATTTCCATCTTTAAAATGATATTTAAAAAAATAATCATTAAAACAGCTGCGTTTTATTTATTCTATGGAGCAGAACAAAAGAGCTTTGAACGCCCCCGCCAGGAGTCGAACCTGGGCGCCCAAAGGGCCCTGCTCACTTGCTTCTTCGTTAGAAGAGAAAGTCGACGTTAGTCTCAAGGCAGGTGCAATACCGTTATGCGACGGAGGCATGAATGAAATATAAATTAATTAGAAGGTTTTAAAGTTTACTATGGTATTAAATCTAAATTATCAGAACTACAATATTAAGTAATGTGATTAGATATTATGATACTACATTAACAGGTTAGATTACAGCTAATTACAATCCAAAAATCCTTTTCCACCAGGGTTTTTTTATCTCAATAGGTTTATCATTCTCATCAAGAATTTCATATTTTATAGTTGGTTTTTCTTTAAGGATTGGTGCTTCTTCTGCAAGTTCTTTATGTGTTCTTTCAAGGGCAGAATCTATCATTGTTCTTGAATAACCTTGATTAACAAGAGCCCATCTAAGGGATTCTTCAGTGTATCCTTTTTTTAAATTCTTCTTAAAATATTCAGTTAGCTTGCTTCTATATTCCTCGCTTCTCATATAAAAGTCAGAAAACTCAAGTTTAAAAAAATTGTCATTTAACAACTTTTATAGGTTTTTCCTTATTGTAGTATCTTATAGCCTCCTCAAGACGAGGTTTCGCTTCAGAATATATTGATAATATCTTTTCTCCTTTTCTTATTTTGTCTCCAACATGAGAATATAGATATAATCCAGAAGAATTGTCTACAGGACAACCTGCAATTCTAGCAAGAAGGTTTATTTTTATATTGTCTATCTCAGCAATCTTCCCATTGAAATTTGCTCGTATGTTCTTTTTAAATTTCCCGAGTTTAAGATGCCTTATGCTTCCTTCTTGAGCTTTTATTATCTGAATGAATTTTTCAAATGCTTTTCCTGAATTTAGAATCTCCCCTGCTAAATCTATGCCCTTTCCTTTCTTTGCCTTACCAGTCATTTCAAGTATTTGCCCTGCCAAAAACAAAGATTTTTTCTCTAAATCTTCTGGTCCTTTTTCAGAAGGATTCAAAACTTTTATTACATCTATTAATTCCAACATGGGACCAATTCCATTGCCTATTGGTTCATTACCTTTTGTTAAAACTACTTTTAAATTTAATTTAAAATATTTTCCAAGTTTTTCAAAGTCTTTCTTTAATTTCATCCCCTCTTTTTTCTCAACTTTTGCATTTTTTCCATAAGGAATATCTATAAGGATATATTTGCTTCCAACTGCAAGTTTTTTGGACATTATGGAAGCTAATAATTGTGCCCTCGGATCTATATTGAGCATATTTTCTATCCTTATAATCTTTGAATCTGCGGGAACCAATTCCAAAGAACCTCCCCACACAAGGCAAGCTCCAGTTTTCTTCACTATATTTTTTAATTCCTTTATAGAAAATTCAATTCTTGCTATAGCTCCTATAACATCTGCTGTTCCAGCTGCACTTGTTATAGCTTTTGAAGAGGTCTTTGGAAAAATTAATCCTGCGGCAGCACATATTGAAACAACTATAGGAGTTGTTCTGTTTCCAGGAATTCCCCCAATGCAGTGTTTGTCAACTATAAATTTTCCCCTGAAAGATAATTTCTCTCCAGATTCAAGAAAAGATTCAATCAAATCAATTGTTTCTTTGAAATCCATCTTATTTTCATACATTCCAGAGACAAACAAAGCAACTTCCGGGTCAGAAAGAGAATTATTTACTATATCTTTTATTATTTCTTTAATTTCTTTCTTTGAAAGCTTTTTTTTATTGAGTTTCTTTTTTATATACTCTAAACTTACAGGAGACTTTGCAATATTAACATCAACTTTTTGCCCATCTTTAACATTAAAAAGTTCTTTTATTTCTGAAGATATTCCTATTTCATTTTCTTTTACAATCTTTTCAACTATATCCACAATAGTTGAAAATTCTCCATTCCCCCTCGAAAGTTTCTCTATAGAAACCCTATCATTCTTGTGAATTCCCATTATTCCTGCTGTCTTAAGGCTAAGCATTGCTACAGGAATTCCTGCAGACCATTTCAACAATCTTACTTTCAGTTCCATCTCGTTTAATTATATATCAAAAATTCATTTTTATACTTATTCTTTTTCAGGAGGTATTATTACTGCATCTGACAATTTTTTGTTTCTGTATGCTTCAATTATTATAAAGAGATAAGCAAGAATTAATGGGCCAAGGATTATACCTAATAATCCGAATAAAAGCATTCCCCCAACCATTCCAAATAGGATAAGAGAAGTGTTCATTTTGGCTCTTCTGGATATAAATATAGGCTTAAATAAAGCTTCAATAACTGAAGCTATTAATCCAAACATTACCACACCTAATGCACTTACTGTATTCCCTGCTATAAGAAGATAAATTGCTACAGGAACCCAGACTATTGTAGTTCCTACAATTGGGAACATTCCTGTAAATGCAGCAAGAATAGTAAGCAAAACCGCACTTGGAACGCCGAATATGAAGAAACCTATTCCTACAGTAATTCCTTGAATTATTCCAACAAATATCTGTCCATAAAGTATTGATATTGTTAAGTCCTTTGAAGATTTGAATAATCTTTTCTCAACTTCTTTTGGAAAAGGAATGAGACTTTTAATGTACTCAATCAAATCTTCTTTATCTCTTAAAACAAAGAAAAAAGTAAAGAAGGCTACTAAAAGCTGTAAAAATAAAGTAGGAAAATTAAGAATAATATTCGACGTGGAATTCATGAGAGAACTGGTTGTCTTTGTAACAAAAGAGTGTATTGCTTGACCAATTTCATTTGCGAACTGATCAGATTGAAAAAGTGAAGGCAAAAATGTTTTTAATGGGGTAACAAAATCCAAATCTTGAGAATTCATATAAAATTTTATTGACTGATCTATTGCTATAGGAGCTATATACCAAAGGGGGACCACAATTAATACAATTAAAAGCAAACACATTAGAAAAGCTGTAATATTTTTCCTCTTTATGTATTTGAAAGCAAAATCATAAATTGGAGTAAAAATAAATGCCAAAAGTATTCCAATAATTATTGCCATAATTAGTGGTTTAAGCAAGAAATACGATAAAACAAGCAAGACTATTAATATTGCTGCAGTCATAATTTTTTTTGCATATTCGTCGTCCATATTCTTATTTTCTTCCTTTATAAAGACAAATTAGCGGAATTTATAAAGTTTTGTTAACAAAGTTTATAAACTAGTTTTAAGAAAGATAAATATGAATTTTATAAAAAAGGTGCTGGACAAGGAGTTTGATGAAGCAGTTCATCTACAATTTCAAAAATTCTCAAAGGGAGAGTTTAAAAATAGAGCCATTATAAAAGCGAAATTTTCTGGAGGAAAATATACAATTAACACAAGTGCAGAATTTGCAAATGAGCTTGTAAGAGATGCTGCTGAGAAATTGGGTTCAAAAAAAACAAAAGTAGAAGGAGCTATAGTTTCTACATTAGATTTAAAAAAAGATTTACAATTTAAAGAAATTAAACAATTTCAGGGAGTAAAAAGATATATGATTGAATCAGAAATGTCTGGTTCTGAGATAATTGAATTACTGAATAAATTTCCAAAAGCATTTTTTGCATTGAGTTTTGATGCTGGAGAGGAAACTGTTTTAAAAATTAAGCCTAAGGCTCCAAAATCAGGAAAGCCAGGAACAAAAGGGGAGGAAACCCCTAAACCTGATTTCTGCAAATTAATAACTAAAGACAAAAAAATTGCAGAGAGCTTTATATTTGAGAATTCAGAATTTAAGGACGCAAGTATTATTCATGATTTTTTAATAGATAAGATTGAAGTTCCTGAGGAACTAAGAAATTCGCAAGATTTCGCACTGATAAGGGAAAAATCAAAAAGAATTGGAAGAATTCTAAGAAAAGCAGAGATTGATGGTAAGAAGATTGAAAAAGAGCTGGAGTTGAGAGCTTGAATTTGGGTTCTTTAAACTTACAAAACAAATCTCTCACCACAACTATCTCTAATTATATTCCTTATAACTTGTTCATCACTCATTCCTGCTTGATGTGCTGCTGCAATAAATCCTGCATCAGAAGAAATACAAGGATTTACATTAATCTCTAAAACATAGGGTATATTGTCTTTCACTCTGAAATCTATTCTTGCATATCCTCTTAAATCAAAGAGATCCCAGCATTTTTCAGAGATAGAACATATAGTTTCAATCAGAGGAAGATCTCGTTTTGGAAAATTAAAAGTTCTCACTGTATTTTTATATCCATGAGAATTTTCATCCCATTTTGCAGCATAATCAACAATTTTCAATTTATCTTCAGGCCAATTTGTAAATAGCATCTCAGCAGGAGGAAGCACTTTACCCTCTCCAAGTCTGCCAATTATAGAAACATTAAATTCTCTTCCTTCAATATACTCTTCAGCAAAAAAATCCCCTCCAATGGTATGAAGAGCTTCTTTTATTTTCTCTTTATCATCTAAAAGAGTGGCTTCTAAATTCTTGGAAGCATGATCAATGTTTGATTTTATCAAAAATCTCTTCTTTATCCTTAGAATATCTTCCCTCTGTAAATCTTTTAAAGTAAGCCAATAGGGGGTTAAAATTTTATTTTCTTTTAAAATTATTTTTGCATTCACTTTTGTTTCTGTCTTAAAAAAAGCACTTGCAGAACATCCAGTATATGGAATTCCAAGTTTTTCAAAGAGATATGGAGCTATATGAGCCATGGAATCTTTTTTATCCACTGCCTCAACAAAATTGAATATGAAAAAAGGCTTTATTTTCTTAATTTCCTCTTCAACTCTGCGACCGCAAGTATATTGCTTTTGCTCAACTTCATAACCTATTTTCTCCAACACACCTGAAGCAAATTCAGCTTCATCCAAAACATCTTTGTCATCAGGGGGGGCATCTTCTTGGATTTTTGTGGTGTAAATTAACGCTTTTTGGGTCATAAAAAAATCATATTAATAAGGTTTTTAAACCCTCTTTTTCTCAGAATATTATTCCAGGGTAGGATAAAATGATATCCGCATTATTAATAAACATACGAAATGGCACCGCCAAAATCACCAAGAAAAGGAAGTTTGCAGTTCTGGCCCAGAAAAAGAGTCAGTAAATTTTTGCCTAGTGTTAACTGGAAAAGCATAGGTTCTGGAAAAAATATTAAGGGTTTTATAGGGTATAAGGCAGGAATGTTTTCTGCAGAAGTCAAAGATTTAACTCCAAATTCAATGACAAAAGACAAGAAGATAATTATCCCTTCAACAATTATTGAATGTCCTCCAATGAGAATATTTTCAGTAAGATTCTACAAAAATGGGAAGGTTGCTAAAGATATTCTTGTGGAACACATTGACAAAGAACTAAAGAGAAAAATAAAAATACCAAAGCATGGGAAAAATAATTCTGAAAATATAAAAGCAGGAGATTATGAAGATGTTTCTATAATTGCTTATTCTCAGGTTAAAAAAACAAATGTAAAAAAAACTCCAGATATAACAGAAATAGGACTTACTGGAAACATTGAAGAAAAATTAAATTTTATTACATCTCATTTAAACAAGGAAATCTCAATAGGAGAGGTATTTTCACAGGGGGAACTTGTTGATATAAGGGGATTAACAAGAGGACAGGGATTTTCGGGCCCTGTGAAGAGATTTGGAATAACACTAAAAAGCCATAAGTCAGAAAAAGGTGTAAGAAGACCCGGAACCCTTGGACCTTGGCATCCTGCTCGTGTAACTTTTAGAGTTCCTATGGCTGGACAACTCGGAATGTTTACAAGGGTTCATTATAATCAAAAAATATTATCTATTACTAAATCAGAAGAAACTGAAAAACAATTGAAAGGAATAAAAAATTATGGAGATATAAAAACAGATTACATAATTGTATACGGAAGTGTTCAGGGGCCTGCAAAGAGACAAGTACTACTTACCTCTTCATTGAGAGCAACCAAGGAACAAGGAAAGAAAATTTTTGAATTTATAGAGGTTAAAAAATGAAATATAATATTGATGATAAGGTTTTGAAAAAAGGGATTGAAGAAATCTTCAAGAAGAATATAAATAATGCAGAAAGAGAATTAGTCATACGATTGGAAGACTGTAAAAAGGAAACAGACTCAAACGTGTTTGATTATTCTTTTGCAAAGTTACATGATATAAAAAAAAGGCATCTTTCGTTGATAAGCACAGTCTCACATTATTTAGATGAAAAGAAAATAAAAAAATATGAAGCTGAAATAGATAATATGATAAATGAAAAAGTTGAAGAATTAAAAAATTATATGAGTAATAAATCGGGGGTAATATCAAAATGAAAACTAAAATCTTAGATATTAATGGAAAAGAAAATGGAACAATTGAATTGCCAAAATATTTTGAATCGAATATAAGAGAAGATATTGTCTCAAAAGTTCTAGAGACAAAGAAAAAACAGCAACCATATTCTCCTTCACCTGTTGCTGGAAAGCAACATTCTGCAAAGGGTTTGATTGTTCATGCAAGACATGTCTGGAGAAGCGGTTATGGAAGAGGGCAATCTAGGGTTCCTAGAAAGATTTTCTCTAGAAGGGGTTCACAATTTATTTGGGAGGCTGCAGAAGTCCCTCAAGCAAAAGGAGGTATGAGGGCTCATCCTCCAAAAATTACTCAATTCCTAAGAGAATTAAAAATAAACAAAAAGGAATTAGAAATTGCATTTGCTTCTGCTGTTGCTGCTACTGGCTCTGAAAAATATATTCTTAAAAAATATTCAAGTATAGAAAAATTAGATAAAAAGGCTCCTTTTGTTGTTTCTTCTGAAATTACAAAATTGAAAACAAAACAAATTGTTCAGGAATTGAAAACAATTCTTGGAAATCTTTATGAAGTTGCAATTAAGGAAAAATCAATAAGAGCTGGAAAAGGAAAACTTAGAGGAAGAAAGTATAAATCAAATGCCGGAATGATATTTATCTTAGGAAAAGACGAAGAATTAAAAACAATGTTATTCGAAGTTAAAAAAGTAAATGAACTAAGCGCGGTTGATTTGGCCAACGGAGGACTTGGAAGATTAGCTGTTTACACTGAAAAAGCAATTAACGAATTAAAGGAGAAAGAAAAATGAACCTAAAACCAATAGCAACAGAAAAAGCAATCATGAAGGTTGAAGCTGAAAATATTTTGACATTTTTAGTTGAACAAAAAATAACCAAACAAGAAATAAAGAAAGAGATTGAAGAGTTGTTTAAAGTTAAGGTTGATAAAATAAGAACTCAAATAAGAAACAACAAAAAAGTAGCTTATGTTAAATTAAATAAAAAAGATCTTGCAATTGACATTGCAACTAAATTAGGATTAATGTAAAATGATATACAAAAACACAATTAAATTTACAGGAAAGACAAGAGAAATAAAAGGAGAAGTATATTATGAATTTATCCAAACGCTTCCTTCCCCTGATTGGTTCAGGTATTATTATTTTTCTCAAATGGAAAATCCTGGTGAATCAAAAAAACATTTTACTGAATTAAAATATCAACCACAAAGATTACAAAATGAACTAAATCAATTAATAATTGAAAAAATAAAAAAAGGAATAACAAACAAACTTGAGGCATCAAACTAAAAATGGGAAAAAGAATAATTCAACAGGCACGAGGGCATGGAAGCTCAACTTATAGAGTAAAACCAACTGCATTTGTATATAAAATACAGTATCCAAAATTTCTCGAAGGAGAGGGGACTGTTGTAAAACTTTTGAATTCATCTGCACACTCTGCTCCTCTTGCAAAAGTAGTTTATAATCAAGGAGTTTTTTATATACCTGCATTTAATGGAATGATAGAAGGACAAAAAATTTCTTTCAATGAAGGAATACAATCAGGAAATATTCTCCCTTTAGGAAAAATTCCAATTAAAACACCTGTTTATTGTATTGAATCTCGTCCTGGAGATGGTGGAAAGTTCATAAAAGCAGGAGGAAATACTGCAACTGTTACTAGAATAATTGGAGACAAAATATTAGTTATGCTTCCTTCAAAAAAAGAAAAAAGCTTTAATGCAAAATGCAGAGCAGTTATTGGACAAATTGCAGGACATGGAAGATTAGAAAAACCAATTATTAAAGCAGGAAAGAATTATTATATTAGAAAATCTAGAAATAAATTCTGGCCTAGAACAAGTGCAGTTAAAGTCAATGCAATTGATCATCCTTTCGGTTCTGGAAGAGGAAAGAACATAAAGAGCAAGATTGCTAAGAGAAATGCACCTGCTGGAAAGAGAGTAGGATTGATAAGGCCAAGAAGAACAGGTAAGAGCAAATAAAATGGAAATACAAAAGAAACAGTTCATATATCGTGGAAAGTCAATTGAAGAATTAAAAGGGCTAGAAGTTCGTGAATTTGCAAAATATCTGCCTTCAAGACAAAAGAGAAGCGTTCTCAGAAATTTTCAGATTATTGAAGATTTTGTAAAAAGGGCTAAGGAAAAAATTGAGAAAGGCAAAAAAATCCGAACACATCAGAGGGATATTATAATTGTCCCTCAAATGGTTGGAATGAATATTCAAGTTCATAATGGAAGAAATTTCAATCCTGTATTAATAGAGTCTGAAATGCTTGGCCATAGACTTGGAGAGATGTCTGTAACAAGATCAAAAGTAGCTCACAGCAAAGCAGGAATAGGAGCAACAAAAGGAAGTAAACATAAGGCTAAGAAATAAATAAAAAATGACAGAAAAAAATTATACTCCAAATCAAAAAGAAGGGAAAGCTATGAAAAAACAGCCAAAGGCAAAGATAATTGAAAATAAACCAAGAAAAGAAGAACAGGAAGTTCATGCGAATGCAAAGCATTCGGAAGAAAAGTTGAGGAAAAAATAGAAAAAGAAAAAGAAATTGAAACTCCTATAAAAGAAGAAGCCACAAAAGTTGAAGAGAAAAAAACAAAACAGGAAAAAACAGAAGTTAAAAAATCTGTCAAGAAAATAAAAAAAGAAGAAGTTTATGTTAATGCTAAAAGTGTTCCAATATCAACTAAATATGCTATTAATATTTGCAAGTTTGTGAAAGGAAAGAGAGTAGGAGATGCAATACGAGATTTGGAACAAGTGATATTACTGAAAAAATCTGTTCCTATGAAAGGAGAATATTCTCATAGAAAGGGAAAAGGCTTGAGCGGGGGTAGTTTTCCTCAAAGAGCTTCAAAACATTTTATAATTTTACTTAAGAGCCTTGCTGGTAATGCAAATAATCACGAGATTGACGAACCAATAATAATTGAGGCAAGTGCAAATTGGGCGCCTGCTCCCCGTGGAAGATTCGGAAGAGTTAGAAGAAAAAGAACGCATATAACTCTCAGAGCAAGAGAAATGAAAATCAGAGAAAATAAAAAACAGGAGGAGAAAAAATGAAAACATTAGCGTTTTTTATATATCCCTTTAGAAATGGTGAAGAAAAAGACTATCATTGCCTATATTCACATAATTTCTTTCCTGTTACATTAAAATCAGGAGCAAATTATAAAGAAGCAGGAGAAAAAATGCTTTCATTCTTAATTGAGGAAGGTGAAAAAAGCACATTTGATAAATCAATTGTTTTAACCACAAAAGATAAGGGGAAACACATTCCTGCAAAAAAGGGTGAATTGGTTTCAATAAAAAATTCATTAGAAAAATTCATTCAGGATAATAAATTAAATATTAAATTGGAGATAGCTGCATAATATGGAAGAAAAACAAACTGTAAAATTCAAGAAGGAAGAATTTGCAATTAAAGAATCTGTTAAAAAAATGCTTGGGAAAGGAAAAGTGAGCAAGGTAAAAATAGAATATACTCCCGTTGGTGAAAAGATAATAATCTCAACAAACAAACCCGGATTAATAATTGGAAGGGGCGGAGAAAAATTGAATGAAATAACAGAATATTTGAGAAAAAATTTCAAATTTGAAAATCTACATCTTGATGTTGAAGAAATAATGGAACCTGAATTTGATGCACAAATAATAGCAGATGAAATAGCGCTTGGACTGGAAAGATTTGGTCCTTTAAAATTCAAAATATTAGCATATAGAAGTCTTGAAAAAGTAATGAGAGCAGGGGCCCTTGGTTGTGAAATACGATTGAGCGGTAAATTGCCAAGTTCAAGGGCAAAAACATGGAGATTTGCTCAGGGATATCTAAAAAAAACAGGGGATAGTGCAAAAGTTGTAGACAGGGCACAAGCAAGAGCAGAAACAAAACCTGGAACAGTCGGCATAAAAGTAAGCATTCTCTCTCCTCATGCAATATTAAAAGACAAAATTTTCATAAACGATGAATTAAGAAAAAAATTAAAAATAAATGAGCAAGAGTTTGAAAATAAACCTGCTAAAAAGCCCAAAAGGAGTAAAAAATGAAATATAAAGAGATAACAAAAATGAACAAAGAAGACAGAGAGAAAAAGCTTAAAGATTTAAAAATAGAACTAATAAAATCAAAAACAAAGACTTCAAAAACAGGAAGCTCAAACACAAGACAGATTAAAAGGACAATCGCAAAAATATTAACATTCAATACCTCTAAGGGAGGCGTTGAAAAAAAATAAAATATGGAAATTGATCCAAAAACGGGATTGCCGTTACAGGCAATAGAATGGGAAAACCTCACAAGGGGTTCGCAAAGAATAAGCGTAACAACAGACAAGAAAAGATACGGGAAGATTGTTACGGTTGTCAGTGGATTCGATAAGGATGTCGATGTGAAGAAAATCGCAAAAGCCCTGAAAAATGAGCTTGCTTGCGGTGGAACTTACAAAAACAACATCATAGAGCTTCAAGGAGACCACATGAAGAAGATAAAACCTCTTCTTCTAAAAATGGGCTTCGAGAATAACTCAATAGAGGATTAGGCCCAAGGAAAAAACAAAAATGGAAAGAAAACAAAAAACAAAAGCAGAAGCTAAAAAGAACGAGACTCAAAAAAAGAGTCAAGAAGAAAAACTAGCGAATGCTGAAAACGAAAGAAGAGTTGGAACAAGAGGCAGAATCTTTGAAGGAATAGTAACTAAAAAATTCCCAAAAAGGATTGTACTTGAATTTGAGAGAATGATATATGTAAGAAAATATGAAAGATATGCAAAGTTAAAAACAAAAATACACGCGAGACTTCCTGATTCAATGGAGAAGAATATCAATTTAGGAGACCTTATAAGAGTTCATGAATGCAGACCACTTAGTAAAATAATTCACTTCGTTGTTATTGAAAAAATAAAGGATGCTGTGGAGGTAAAGAAATGAACTTAGAAGAAATAAAAGAAGTAACTAAAATGAATGATTTTAAGAATATGAAAAATGGAAAGAAATTTTTACTAGGAGAAGATGTAGCAGTTTATGTGGGCGAGAGACCTCACAGTTGTTGTGGAGGAGAACATAAATGGACAAACCCTGTTGTAATTGCCACTTTCTCTAAAAATAAAGAAGAAGTATTCAAGGAAATGGAAATCTATGATTTAAATTATAAGAAAGTCCAAGTGATAGATAAAAAACATCCCCTTTACAATTTATATAATCAAATATGGGATGGAGTTATAAACTAAAATGAAAGCTATAAGTGCGAGAGGAACAGAAGGATTAAATTTGGGAGCAAATGTAATTGCAGCAGACAATAGCGGAGCTAAGATTGTAAAAATAGTATCTGTTAAAAAATCAAAAGCAAAAAAGGGGAAACAAACCTCAGCAAAAATTGCAGATTGGGTGAAGGTGTCTATAAGAAAAGGTGTCCCAGACATGAAGGGAAAAGTTTTTGATGCTGTAGTTATAAGGCAAAGAAAGCCTTATAGAAGATTAAATGGAGAGAGAATTGCATTTGAAGATAATGCAGTAGCAATAATGAAGGATGAAAAAGGAAATCCAAAAGGAACCCAAATTAAAGGGCCAATACCAAGAGAGGTTCAGGAGAGATGGGCACAAGTTGCCAAAATCGCTTCAATAGTATATTAAAATGAAACAAAAATTTTCAACACATTGGAAAGGCAGTAAACAGCCTAGAAAACAAAGGAAATATCTAGCAAACGCTCCTTTACACTTAAGGAAAAAATTTGTGAGCATAAACTTATCAAAGGAATTAAGAAAGAAGATTGAAAAAAGAAACATTCCTGCGAAAAAAGGAGATAAAGTAAAAGTATTCTCTGGAAAATTTAAAGGAAAAACGGGAAAAATACTTATAGTCAATCTTAAAACATCAAAGATTATAGTTGAGGATATTCAGGTGAAAAAACAAGATGGTTCAAAGGCAAATTTTAAATTACAACCTTCAAATCTTCAGATTATTGAATTAGCTGATAGAAAGTTTAAACCAAAAACTGAGGATGAAACTGTGAAAGTACCTAAACCTGAAAAAACTAAAAGTGAAGAAACAAAGAAAAAAGAAAATTCAAAAGATAAAATTAAGGAGAATAAAAAATGAGTCATTTGAAAAGACACGCTATACCAAAGAGTTGGCCAATACAAAGAAAAGGAACGGCTTTTGTAGTTAAACCTAACCTGGGTTTTTCAGATTCTCTTCCTGTTTTAATAATTCTTAGAGATTTGCTCAAAGTTGCACAAAATAGAAAAGAAGTAAAGAAAATGATTCATATGAAAAATATATTACACAATGGAAAAGAAGTTAGAGATGAAAAACAAGGGGTTCTTTTGTTTGATGTAATAACTCTTGTTCCTTCAAAAAAGAATTACAGACTTACTGTTCTTAAAAATGAAAAGTTAAATATGGAAGAGATAAAAGAAAATGAAGCAACAACAAAAATTGCTAAAATTATAGATAAAAAAATGCTAAAGGGGAAAAAGATTCAATTAAATTTAAGTGATGGAAGAAATTTTCTTTCTGACATCAAATGCAAAGTAGATGACTCAATTTTAATAAATCTAAAAAACAAAAAGATAGAGAAATGCCTTCCTTTGGCAGAAAATTCAGAGGTAATGGTATTTGCTGGAAAACATTCTGGAGAAAAAGGGAAAATTGAGAAAATAAACAAAGAAAGAAAAATTGCGGAGATAAACAATGGAAAAGAAAAAATTAATGTTTTAATTAAACAATTTATGGTAACAAACTAAAATGAAAAATAAATTTTTCAAAGATACAACATCAGGAGATCTTGCATAATGGAAAATGTTATGAGAAAAATAAAAATTGAGAAAATAGTCCTAAGTGTAGGTGGAACTGCAGATACTCTTGAAAAAGGTTTCAAACTCTTGAAATTTCTTACTGGGAAAAAACCCGCTAAAATAAAATCTAAAAAAAGAATCCCTACTTGGGAAGTAAGGCCTGGGCTAGAAGTTGGAGCAGTAGTAACTTTGAGAAAAGATTACACTGAATTCTTAAAAAAAATGCTTATCAGTTTTGACAATACTTTAAAGAAAAAACAAGTTAGTGAAAATAATTTTTCATTTGGAATAAAAGAGTATATAGAGATACCTGGAGTTGAATACCAAAGAGATATAGGAATAATGGGTTTTGATGTAACAATAGTCTTCAAAAGAAGTGGAAGAAGAGTTGCACTAAGAAAAATGAAAACTGGAAGACTATCCAAAAAACAAATAATCACAAAAGATGAAATAATTAAATTTATGGAAGAGAATTTCCAGACCAAATTTATATAAAATGACAGCCTCAGATTGGAAAAAGATATTGAAACAATTGGACAGTAAGCCTGTAATAAAACAGAAATATATAAAACACAATGAACCAAAGAAAAGAAAGACTGGAATCTCTGTAAAAAAATGCGAAAGATGCGGAAGATTTGGGGCACATATAAAATCATACGGACTAAATTTATGCCGACAGTGCTTCAGAGAAATAGCAGTTGAAATCGGCTTTCAAAAATACAGTTAAAATGTCACACGATGTAGTTGCAGACGCACTAAATATGATAAGAAATGCCAAGAAGGCAGGAAAGGAAAATGTAGAAATAAAAATCATTTCCAATCTACTTATAGAGATATTAAAAATAATGAAACAGGAAAAAGCAATAAAGAAATATAAAATAGATGCTAAAGAAAAATCTATAACATTAACAATTGGAGAACTCTCTGACTGTAAAGCCATAAAACCAAGATTCAGTTGTGATACAAATCAAATAGAAAAATATAGAAGAAGATATTTGCCTTCAAGAAATCTTGGAATTCTTATAATATCCACAAACAAGGGATTGATAACTCACAAGGAAGCTCAAGAAGAAAATATGGGGGGATGCGTAATAGCATATTTCTATTAAAAATGAAAAACAAGAAATTTTTCAATGTCCTCATAAACTGCGGATACAAGAGTTCACTAACGTTCCCTCTCGGCTCGTTAAAACTCACCGAAACCGGAGGTTTTGCATAATGAAAAAGACTTTTTCACAAGAAATTATAATTCCAGAGGGAGTAGACATAAGAAAAGAGGGCAAGGTAATATTTGTAAAAGGAGCTCACGGAGAAATTTCTAAAGAATTTAATTTTGGAAAAATAAAATTTGAAAAAAAAGAAGGAAAGATATCAATAAGCTATCCCTCTTCTACAAGAAATGAAAAAAGAATGATAAATACTATATCGGCACACTTAAGAAATATGATTAAAGGAGTTAAGGATAAATTTGAATACAAATTAAAAGTATGTTCAAGCCATTTCCCTATTAATGTTGAATTAAAAGGAAGAGAAGTTTTAATAAAGAATTTCTTAGGTGAAAAAACCCCAAGAAAATGTCAAATTCCAAATGGAGTAGAAGTTGAAATTAATAAAGATGCAATAACTGTGAAATCTTCAAATAAAGAATTTGCTGGACAAGCTGCTGCAAATTTTGAGGCTGCAACAAAAGTAAGAAATAGAGATAGAAGAGTCTTCCAAGACGGTATTTTCATAATTAGTAAAGATGGGAGGGAAATGTAAATGCCTAAATTTTTGAGACATACAGCACACAAATATTCAAAGCTTGGAATAAGAAGAAAGAAGAAACAAGTTTGGAGAAGGCCTACTGGAAGAGATAACAAGATGAGAGAACAGAGAAGGGGACATCCTCCAATAGTAAGCATAGGATATTCTAGTGATAAAAAATTAAGAGGAACTATAGATGGAAAAATGCCAGTTATAATAAGAAATGTTTCTGACATACAAAAGATTCAGAAAAACCAAATTGCTCTCATTGGAAATATTGGTAAAAAGAATAAAATAGAGATAGCTAAGAAAGCTAAAGAACTAAGGATAGAAATTTATAAATTTAATTCTGAGAGATTCTTAAAATTAAATGAGAAAAAACCTGAAGTAAAAAACAAGGAGAATAAAAAATGAATCTAAGATCAAAAAAACAGCTAGCTACAAAGACATTTGGAGTTGGCAAGGCGAGAATTGTATTTGTTAATGAAAGAATAGAAGAAATTAAAGAAGCTATAACAAAACAAGATATGAGAAACTTGCAAAAAGACGGGGCAATAATAATAAAGGAAGTTAAAGGCAGAAGCAAAAACGTAAATAAAGGTAAAAGAAGAAATGTTGGAAAGGTGAGAAGAAAAGTCAATACAAGAAAAAGAGATTATGTTATATTAACAAGAAAATTGAGAAAAGTTATTGCAGAAAAGAAGAAAAAAGGAGAGATGAACACTAAAGAGATAAAAGAGATAAGAGAAAAAATAAGAAACAAAATGTTCAGAAGTAAAGCACACTTAAAAGAAAACATAGGAGGTTTTAATGATGAAAACGCAAAAAAGAAGAAGAAAAGAAAATAAAACAGATTACCTTAAAAGATTAAAGTTGCTAAAAGGAGAAAAACCAAGAATTGTTTTTAGAAAGACAAATAGATTCATTATAAGTGAATATATTTTAAGCAAAGAAGCTCAAGACATGGCTGTATTTGGATTTGATTCAAGAAAATTAAATGAGTATGGATGGCCAAAAAATGCACAAGGAAGCTTAAAATCAACAACTGCTTCTTACCTAACTGGATACTTAACTGGAAAGACAATAATAAAACAAAAACTAGAAACCCCTATACTTGATGCTGGAATGAATAGAGTTCTTCATAAAAATAAAATTTATGCTTTTATTAAGGGAATGATAGATTCTGGAATAAAAATAAACTGTGAGAAAGAATTTTTCCCAGAAGAATCAAGAATAAAAGGACAGCATTTAACGAATAAAATTCCATTCGATGAAATTAAATCAAAAATAGACAAATTGTAAAATGGCAAAAAAAGAAATAAAAAAAATTGAAGAAATAAAAGATGAATATGCAGAAGTTCCAGAAGAAATTTTAGATGATACAGATTTAAAAGAACTTACAGAAATGAAAAAGGAACCAGAAGAAAAAAAGAAACCTTGGGAAAGAGATAATAACAAACCTTCAGAATCATGGGAGCCTAAGACAAAATTAGGAAAAGAGGTTAAAAGTGGTAAAGTAAAAAACATAGATGAAATATTGAAAAGTAATAGAAAAATCTTAGAAGCAGAAATATCAGATTATTTGCTAACTCTAAAATCTGATTTAATCTCTATAGGACAATCAAAAGGTAAGTTCGGAGGAGGAAAAAGGAGAGCTTGGAGACAAACCCAAAGAAAAACTGAAGAAGGAAATGTCCCAACTTTCTCTGCAATGGCAATAGTTGGGGACGAAAATGGACATGTTGGATTTGGATATGGAAATTCTATGGAAACTCTTCCTGCAAGAGATAAGGCTTTAAGAAAAGCTAAATTGAATATAATAAAAGTAAAAAGAGGGTGTTCTGGTTTTGATTGTGATTGCTCTGAATTACATACAGTTCCTTTCAAAGTTACAGGTAAATCAGGAAGCGTAAGGATAACACTTATTCCTGCTCCCCAGGGAACAGGACTTGTTGTAGCAAGTGAATTAAAAAAAGTATTAAAACTTGCTGGAATAAAAGATGTTTATAGTAAAAGTTTTGGAAAAGTAAGAACAACTTTTAATACAATAAAAGCCTGCTTTGATGCTCTTGAAAAAACAAATTCAATGGAGGATAGAGAAGAATGATAGCTGTTGTGAGAATTAAAGGAAGGGTAGGATTGAGCGAAAAAATAAATGAAACCCTCGATAGATTAAGGATAAGAAAAAAATATTCTTGCATAGTCTTGAAAGGAACACCCTAAGAAG
>Ga0210018_1000235_pt1 | contig 26940 bp, 23 predicted proteins | sample CryGeyCG2014_010_2_FD_183967 | JGI IMG/M metagenome (GOLD analysis project Ga0210018, IMG submission 183967) | Groundwater microbial communities from aquifer - Crystal Geyser CG09_land_8/20/14_0.10 (SPAdes) (version 2) | ecosystem: Environmental > Aquatic > Deep subsurface > Groundwater | place...
CCATAGAAGTTTGTAAGAAAAATAAAATAAAAGTTCACCCAAAGGGGACGGCAGTAATTATTCAGGGTCCCAGATTTTCCAGCAAAGCTGAAAGTAAATGGTTTACCAAAATGGGATGGGGTATAATTACTATGACCCAATACCCCGAGGTGATTTTAGCCAGAGAAGCGGAGATGTGTTATGTGAATATTTCTTTGGTTACTGATTATGATGTCGGATTGGTGGGTAAGGTTAAACCCGTAAGCATCGAAGAGGTAATTAAGGTTTTTAATAAAAATACGGAAAAATTGAAGAAAGTAATTTTGGAGATTATTGAAAAAATTCCTAAAGATTATTATTGTAAGCAATGCCACGGAGCATTAAAGAATGCCGTAATTTGATTTTGATATTATCTTTTTATTTTCTTCGCCGCCCCAGCGCGGCGGCTCAGGGTTGAGCCCCTCGCTCATCCCGCATCGCGGGATACCATGCCCGCTTTGGGCTCAAAACCCGTTCAAAGATAATATCAAAATTATTTATTATGAAAATATTAATTATAATTGTAATAATTATTGTTCTGGGAATTGGTTCTTATTTCTTGTTTTTTAAAAAAGAAAAAGAATCCATCCCAGGGGAAGAAACCACCAATATGTCAAATTTAAGCAATATAAAAATAGCCATGATTGTGGCTTATAAAGATTTTAGAGACGAAGAATATTTTGTGCCGCGAGGAATTTTTGATGAAGCAGGATTCGCAGTAAAAGTGGTCAGCGATGAAATCGGCACAGCCCAAGGAGCGGATGGCGGGGATGTAAATATTGATATTGATTTAGGCGAATTAGATGTTTCTGATTTTGATGCCATTATTTTTATCGGCGGCCCGGGAGCTTTGACTCATTTGGATAATGAAGAATCTTATAAAATTGCCAGAGATACGCTTGCCCAGAATAAAATTTTGGCCGCCATCTGTATCTCGCCTACTATTCTTGCCAAGGCAGGAGTTTTAAACGGCAAAAAAGCCACGGTTTGGACCAGTCCCTTAAACAAGGAGGCGGAAAATGTTTTAGAGCAAAACGGGGCAATTTATCAGGATGAAAAAGTTGTTCAAGATGGAAATATTATTACTGCCGATGATCCGAGCTCGGCAAAAGAATTCGCCAATAAAATAGTTGACGCCTTAAAATAATCTGATATAATAGAAAGGTCCCTTGTGAGGGGGTTCACCCTGTTAAGCCCTCACAAGGTGAGGAGTCGCCTACGGCGACTGCTTAACAGGGTAAAAAGGAGCGAATATTGCTTAAAAAATTGCAGGCAATTTGTCCACCTGTCTACTTCTTAACGGACAAATTAGACAGGAAAGAGGAGTCTGCTGAAGAGGCTTCCTTGTCCGTCTTGGAAGTTTCGGCAATGTTCGCTCTTTTTTGATTTCATTGTATAATTAAAATATAATAAATTATAAATTTAGGATATAAAATTTTTCTTGCTTGCAAACTCGTCCCGCAGCTGCGGGACTCAAACAGTGCTGCGCTGCGAAAAACTTTATATCCTAATTATAAATATGTTGTTAAAAGAAAAAATTGACGAATTTAAGAAAAAAATTGAGGGAGATGTTTTGATTGAAAGATTCTGGCGCGAGGTTTATTCCACCGATGCCAGTATTTATAAATTCGTTCCGGAATTGATTGTTTTGCCGAAAACCAAACAAGATATTCAAAAAACGATTAAATTCGCCCGCGAAAACAAATTGGATATTACCTGCCGGACCGCCGGTACTTCTTTGGCTGGCACGGCAGTAGGCAAGGGAATCATTCTTGATTTCACCCGCTATTTTGACCAAATCCTTGAAATCGGTCCGGACTATGTTAAAACGCAGCCGGCAGTAATTTATGACGATTTACAAGCCAAGCTGGCAGAAAAAGGTTTATTTTTGCCTCCGGTTCCGGCATCTTCTCGAGCTTGTATGATTGGCGGAAACGTGGCAACCAAGGCCTGCGGCGGTGGAGCAGTAAAATACGGCACCTTGGATGATTTTATGTTGGCAATCGAATTTATTGATGCTGATGGCGATATTGTAAATACGGAAACCGGTCAGGGAGTAGAAAAATTCAAGCAAAAATTAGAAGATTTAAGGCAGCGAATACTGAATGATAAAAAGACAATGGCAATTCTGAATAGAAGAATGGATGTTCAGGACGCTTCTACCTACAATATTTTTGCCTTTGACAGGTACTCAAATACTAACGAACTAATTGCTCACTTGATGATGGGAAGTATCGGAACTCTAGGAATATTTACGGAAATCAAATTAAAAGCAGTGCCTAAACCTACAGAAAAACCGGTTTCTTGGGCAGTATATTTGGCTGATTTATATCAAGTGGATAATTTTATCAAAGAAGTAAAAAGATTGGGCTGTAGTGCGGTGGAATTGGTTGACCGAGTTTCTTTGGACTTAACCCGTAATTGTTTTCCCGCTTTGGGTATTCCTACTGAAGCCGAGGCAATGATAATTGTTCAGTTCGACGAAAAAATAGAACAAACCTTGAAAGAATTCGAAAACTCATTGAAGAATTTCAAACTTGTCGGTGAAGCGGTCAAAGACCCGGTAAAAATGGAAAAATTCTGGGAGGTGAGAAAATGTCTTTTGCCTTTGACCGCAAAATTTTCAGCAACTACCAAACCGTTGGTTTCGGTAGATGATGTCGGAGTAAGGGTAAAAGATATTCCTGATTTACTCCAGGATTTAAGAAAAATATTCAAGGATTTGAATATTAAAGTGGCTTTATACGGTCATGCGGGAACAGGTACGATTCATATTGACCCGGTAATTGAAGCATCTACAAAAGAGCACGTGAAAATCATCAAGAAAATTGCGGACAAGGTTTATGAGGCGGTATTCAAATATGACGGCACGATTGCTACTGAGCACGGCGGAGGCAGATGCCGAAGCATGTATTTGGAAAAAGAATGGGGTAAAGAGGTTTACAAATATTTGCTGGAAATTAAACAAATTTTTGACCCGGATGATATTTTGAATCCGAATACGATGTTCAATACCGATAAAAGCAAGATTTATGACAATGTGAAAATCCCGATAAAGCCGTTGGGACCGGAAGAGTGGCCGTGTATGGAGTGTGCTTATTGTCAAAGCAAGTGTCCGGCTTGGATTACTGCGAAAAAAGGGGAAACCGGACCAAAACAATTCAAAAATTTAATCAGATACAGAGTTTTAAACGTTAAAGATAATGACCCAGAGATTCTAGAAATGGAAAAGCAGATTAAAACCTGTATTTTATGCGGAAATTGCACCAAGGTTTGCGAGACAATTGTGGGAGCGAAATTGAAAGAGTTTAATGAGAATTGGCGGGAAGGGAAAGTGAGGGAATAAGCTCAGATTTATTCGCCCGAAGACACAGGTCGGCGTCCCAGCGAGACGCCGCCTTCCTTCTCGCCCTCGCTCTCCCTCGACTTCGCTCGGGAACCCTGCCCGCTCGGGCTTCGAATGGTCTTCTTAGCGAATGAATCTTCACTAGAAGAAAGGATAAAAAATTGTCTCAGTATAAGTAATTATTTTTATATAAAGAGAAAAAATGAAAGTGTTTGTTTTGCTATCTTGATAGCAAACTTGGGAGAAAAAAGGAGGTGCCATGAAAAAGTTCATGGTCCCCCGGGTGGCCCACTGTAAAGAGGGCTGCCAACCAAGGGGGTGAGACCCGCGTCTCACCCCCGTTTTTTTATCTAAATTTTTTTATCAAAATTCCTCAATTTTTAGCTTCAAAAGTTCAACTATATGGTGCGGTCGCACCATTGAGTTGAACCAATTATCGGGAAGATAAAATCATCGGCGGTCAGGTTTGACCGCCGACTTCGATGATTCTGCCCTTGTGGGGAATTCTGTATCGGATTTTACAGCTGGGGCATTCATAAAGATTTGTTAAATAGAGCGGGTTATCTCCTTTTCTGACTTTTTTTAATTGAACTCCACACTTTGGGCAGTTTTTTTGTATCAAATTTTCCTCCTTCGATTACAGTTTAACATAAAAATTTATAAAAATAAATCGATTACTTGATAATTTATAGATAGTATGCTATACTGAAAAAAGAAAGGAGGCAAAATGCAAAAAATAAAAGAATATTGCAGAGATTTGAAAGAGATATTGAAATGGAGTGCCGAAACCAGGAAAGAATACGAGGCGATTTTTTTCAAAGAATGGGGACTTGGTCCCTATCTGTCTCTCCTGCTTTTCGGCCTAATTCTTTTATTTGCAATGTTCCGCAAAAGCGGATGACAGTAATGGGGGCTCGACCCTTTGGTCGGCCCCCGTTTTTTATAATTTTTAGCTTCAAAAGTTCAACTATACGGTGCGACCGCAATGTTATGGGGACATCGCAAGTCCCCCTAATTATAATTCTGTCCGATACAATCTGTCCTGACTTAAAAAATAAAGGATTCCCTTACCGCTGTCATATTTTATTTGCGGTTTTTCAGTGGTGATGAAATTGACCGTATTTTGCGGCGGGCGATTGTCCAATTCGGTGACTAAAATTGAATCATTGGTGGATATAATTAAATGTTCATCAGTTAAAGGGTACCAGATAACATCTGAAACCCGCTCTCCTAAATCAATTTTTTCGATTTCTCCTTTATGTCTTTCTATTGTTTTATCAAGAATGTCTTCCAGCCAGAGAATTTCCACGGATTTATCTTTTTGGCAGAGTAGTTTTTTATTGTCGTCGGATATAATCCATTTTCCTTGATTGAAACTCGGGAATACTTGGTCAAAAAATTCAGCTGACTTCAGAGTAGTCAAATCCAATTCATAAATTTTTTCCGTAAAATAATCAAGATAAAGAATTCCGTTTTTATACATCGTATAATTGAACACATTAGGAACCAAAACATCGGAAAGAACGGAATCCTCGATGTTTTGGTTGTTTAATTCCAGCGAATAAAGATTATTATTGGACAAAAAATAAAGTTTGTCTTTTTTTAAATTCAGGTTTATGTTCTCAATATTAAAAATTGTATATTTCGATTTTTTTTGGATTATTTCGCCAATCTTATCTACGGAATACGGATCTTCAAAAAAATCGGAATATTCGCTGCTCCCGATGGCTACCAAAAGAATTTTAGGATTAAACGGGACAAGGAAAATATCCTTCTCTCTGGTTACCAGTCCCGGTTTGACCAGAATGTTTTTTTGCCAGGTATGATATTCTTTTTTGACAACTTTTACATTATAGGTTTTGGGAATCAGTCGTCTTACAAATCTGTTTGTTGTTCCCCTTAAATTATCATTAATATAAATTTCCGCTTTTGGAGGAATTGATTTCAAGTATATGCCTCCACTGGTTACAATGGTTCTTTTTTCAAAGTCAAAACTATAGCCACAGGCATAGAGAATAATTATTGGCACAATCACGATGAAAATAAACAGAAAAATCAGAAAAATAAATCGACGGGTTTGACGTGTCATATAATCAATTTAGCATGTTTTGGGACCATTGCCAAGATAAATTAATTAAGATAAAATAAAGATACTATGTTTGTAAAGAAAATTGGAATAGATTTGGGTACAGCCAATACTTTGGTTTATATTCCCAAAAAGGGAGTGATTATCAATGAACCGTCGGTAGTGGCGGTTTCTTTGGAAGATAATCGAATTTTGGCCGTGGGAAACGAAGCCAAAGAAATGATCGGCAAGACGCCCGACACAATCGTTGCCTCTCGTCCTTTAAAAGACGGGGTAATTGCCGATTATAAGATTACTCAGGCAATGCTTTCCTATTTTATTTCCAAAGCCGAAGGTAGGGTAAGAATTTTTAGACCGGAAGTAATGATTTCCGTGCCTGCCGGAATAACCTCGACCGAAAGAAGGGCGGTGATTGAAGCGGCTATCCAGTCGGGAGCAAAAGCCGCATATCTGGTTAAAGAACCGGTGCTTGCCGCCATTGGTGCGGGAATTCCCATTAATTCGGCGGCTGGAAATATGATTGTTGATATTGGCGGTGGCACATCCGAAGTAGCTATAATTTCTTTGGGCGGAATTGTGGCCTGGTTTTCGGTAAGAGTGGCTGGTGATAAAATCGACAGAGCAATTGCCGATTACATCAAAAAAAAATATAACTTAGCCATTGGTGAAAGAACGGCGGAAGAAATAAAAATTCAAATCGGCAGCGCGGTCCCTAATCCGGAAAGAGGAAATATGGATGTGAGAGGAAGGGATTTAATCGAGGGTTTACCCAAAACAATTGAAATTACCAATAAAGAAGTGGTCGAAGCGATTTCCGGCGAACTCAAAGAAATTATTAAAGCCATAAAAGCGGTTCTTCAGGAAACCCCGCCGGAATTAGCAGCTGATATTATAAACAGAGGAATGATTCTTTCTGGTGGAGGAGCTTTGCTGAATAAAATCGATGAATTGGTGACTAAATCAACCGGGGTGCCCTGTTATGTAGCGGATGAGGCGTTGCTTTGTGTGGCTAAGGGCACGGGAATTGCTTTGGAGAATTTGGATGTTTATAAGCGAAGTATAATGAGTAAGAAATAATATGAGGATTGGTATTCAAGTCAGTTCCGATTTGGGAAAAAGGACTGGGGTTGAAGAATATGTTTATCAAATATTGAAACACTTGCCAATGGTTGATGATTACAAGAATCATCAATTTTTTTTGTACTCCCGGGACAATTTAAAGTGGCCATTTGAATGGGGTTGGACGCAAATAAGATTGAGCTGGGAAATCCTGAAAAATAAGCCGGATATTTTATTCGTTCCAGCTCACACCTTTCCCATAATTTACCCTGCACTTATATATAAGTGCAGGGTTCATCCAAAATTAGTGGTAACAATCCAGGGATTGGAATTTGAGGCTGCACCAAAAATGTATGGCTGGTTAAAAAGAAAATTTTTGCGATTTCTCACCAAAAGAAATGCCAAAAAAGCTGATAAAATTATTGTGCCGTCGCAAACCACAAAAGATGATTTAATAAAATATTATAAAATTAATCCAGATAAAATATTTGTTATTCACCATGGAGTTGATAAACCCGCCTGCAACGCCTCGCGGCTAGCGATGGCGGGCAGGTATATTTTGTATTTGGGGAGTGGGCATAAAAGAAAAAATATAGACGGAATAATTACCGCATTTGAGTTATTAAAGGAAAAATACCCGCCCGCATCGCCAGCGAAGCGTGGCGGGCGCGGCAAAATTCCCCATAAATTGATTTTGGCCGGACTGCGGCAGGATGGAAAACGGGAAGATATTATTTTTATGAGTTATGTTGATGAAAGTCAAAAATGGCAACTGCTTGAAAATTCTGATGTATTCGTTTATCCTTCGTTCTATGAGGGATTTGGAATGCCGGTTTTGGAAGCGCAAAAAGTCGGAGTTCCGGTTGTGGCTTCGAATATTTCTGTTTTTAGAGAAATTTTAGGGAATTCAGCACTATTAGTAAATCCCGAAAACTTTGAAGAAATTTCTGAAGCGATTTATAAAGTTTTGAGCAATAAACAGTTGAGAAATGAGTTAATTAAAAAAGGCCAGGAAAACATCAAGCGTTTTTCCTGGCTCAAATGCGCAAGACAAACGTTAAAAGTGATTAATTTATGAAAATAGCTTTAATACATGATTATTTGGTTGCCTATGGCGGGGCGGAGAAAGTGTTTAAGGTTTTGGCGGATATATTCCCAGAGGCCGAGATTTATACTTTGTTTTATGACCCTAAAATAAAAAAACAATTTTTCCCCAACAAAATTGTCCATACTTCATTTTTGCAAAAATTTCCTTTGTTTTTGAGGAAAAAATACCAAATGCTTTTGCCTTTATTGCCGATTGCCGTCGAAACCATGGATTTTCGGGAATTTGACGTGGTAATTTCCGCAACTCACTCCTTTGCCAAAGGAATTATTACCAGGCCGAAAACCACTCACATTTGCTATTGTTATAGCCCGACTCGTTATTTATGGGATAAAGCCAGAAGAAATTTTCTACTTCATTATTTCAGGGTCTGGGACAGACAAGCCAGTGAGCGGGTGGACCACTTCATTGCTGTTTCAAAGACCGTGCAACAAAGAATAAAAAAATACTACAAACGGGAGTCTATTGTAATATATCCTCCCGTAGAAATTCACCCTGTCATCCGACAGGGTGCCCCGTCGAATGACGGGGCAAATTCTAACCGCGAATACTATCTAATTGTCTCTCAACTTCGAAAATACAAAAGAATTGATTTGGCCGTAGAGGCATTCAATAAATTGGGACTGGAATTGGTGATTATCGGCGAAGGACCGGAGAAAAGAGAGCTGAAAGCAAAGACGGAAAAAAATATTAGATTTCTGGGATGGCAGCCAGATGAAACAGTGGCTGAATATTATAGGGATTGTACAGCTTTTATCTTTCCCTCAGAAGACGATTTCGGTATTGCTCCGGTTGAGGCAATGAGTTGGGGCAAGCCGGTTTTGGCTTTTCGTAAAGGCGGAGCTACGGAAACTATAATTGAAGGGAAAACCGGGGAATTTTTTGATTATCAAAATGCTGCTGTATTGGCTGACGGGATTCGCAGATTACGACAGAATCTCAAAAATTACGACCCCAAATTTATCTCCCAGCACGCCCAAAAATTTAGCCGAGAAAGATTTGAGAAAGAGTTCAAAAACATAATAGACAAACTAATCAAGGTATGATAAACTAATTTTGTATGACAGTGGGTAAAAATCACGTTATTTTGGATTTTTTTAAGAAAGCGATAGAGAGACAAAAACTGGCTCACGGATATTTGTTCTGGGGTGGAGACATTGAAGAGATGAAAGAAACGGCTTTTGGATTGGCCGAATATTTAAAAACCAATCCTTTTGATATTTTATACATTATTCCAGAAGAAAACAAGAAAGAAATTTCCATTGACCAAATCAGAAAAGCCAGAAGACACCTGAGTTTATCCTCCTATAACAGTGCTTATAAATTTGCTATTATTGATAAAGCAGAAACAATGAATTCGGAGGCGTCAAACGCCTTGTTAAAGACATTGGAAGAGCCGATGGGAAATACAATTCTGATTTTAATCACTTCCAAGCCGGAGTTATTGCCGAAAACAATACTTTCCCGATTGCAAGACGTCAGATTTAGACCAGTTCCTTTAAATCAGATTTATAAGGATTTTTTAAATAAGGAATATATCAATCTTTTGCAAAAGTCGTTGAATGATGTTTTTAAATTTATAGAACAAATATCGAAGGACGAAATAGATGCAATGCCATTGTTGGATTGTTGGTTATTCTTTTTTAGAGAAAGATTATTAACGCAGACTAAATCCCAACCCAAATCGGGATCGCCTGATAATTTTTTAAAAATTATCAAAGAAATTCAAAAAACCAAAGATTTAATTTCCAGCACCAATATCAATCAAAGATTGGCGTTGGAGAATTTGGTATTACAGATCATATAATTGTAAGGGACTTCTTAATGGGTAATCCTTCACGAAAAATTTAATAATAATATGTATAAAAAATTATTAGATGATTTAAGACCAGAACTGGAAAAAACTGTTCAATTTTTAAAAAGCGAGTTGGTGAAAATTAAAACCAGCCGGGCAACGCCGGCTATGGTTGAAGATATTGAGATTGACTGCTATAATCAGAAATTTCCCGTAAAACAATTAGCCACGATTAACGTTCCTCAGTCAAGATTGATTACCATTCAACCTTGGGACAAAGCTATTTTACAGGACATTGAAAGGGGAATCAGAAATAATTCCGGTTTCAGTCCGGTGGTGGACGGTGATTTAATTCGAATAAATATTCCGGCTTTAAACGAAGAACAAAGAAAAGAATATTGTAAAGTTATCGCGGATAAATCAGAAGAAGCGAGAATTTCCACTCGTCTTCACCGGGAAAGGGTCTGGAAAGGTATTCAAGAAATGGAAAAAAAGGGGGAAATTCGCGAAGACGACAAATTCCGCGCCAAAGACGATTTGCAAGAATTGATTGATGATTACAACCAAAAAATTGAGGAAATGAAAAAGAACAAAGAATCCGAAGTAATGACAGTATAAATTATGATATTAACCATTATTGTCTTTATTTTAATATTAGGCATTTTGATTTTTGCCCATGAATTGGGTCATTTTATCAGTGCCAAGAAAGCCGGGGTAAGGGTAGACGAATTCGGATTCGGATTCCCGCCCCGGATTTTTGCTGTTAAGAAAGGAGAAACAACCTATTCCCTGAATCTGTTTCCGATCGGCGGCTTCGTGAAAATATATGGTGAAGAAAACGAGAAAAAAAGAAGCCGCAGTAAACGGGCTTTCTACAATAAACCGGCCTGGCAAAGAGCGATTATTCTCGTTGCCGGAGTGTTTATGAATTTACTGGTAGCCGCGATTTTTCTTTCAATTGTTTACGGTATAGGCATTCCCAGTTTTGTGGAAAACGGTCAGGAAACCAATTACAGGAACGTTCAGATTCAAATCGTGGAAGTGGCCAGTAATTCACCGGCTGAAGCAGCGGGCATAAAAATAGGAGATGCTATAATAGAATTAAAAGTCAAAAGTCAAGAGTTAAAAGTTAACGAGATAGAAGATGTCCAGAATTTTATCGCATCACACATAGGGGAAGAAATTACTATCACAATCAAAAGAGGTAAGGAGATTTTGCAAGAAACCCTTGTTCCCAGAACCAGTCCTCCGGAGGGGCAGGGAGCAACCGGGATCGCCATGTCTAAAACCGGATTGATTTCTTACCCTTGGTATAAAGCGATTATCAATGGATTTGCCGCGGCCGGAAAATTATTGGTGACAATGGTTTCGTTGTTTTATCTGCTGATAAAAAATCTCATCCTTAAAGGAACCTTGCTCGGAGAAATTGCCGGACCGATAGGAATCTATTCTTTGACTTCACAATTCGTTAAACTTGGTGCGGTTTACGTTTTGCAATTTGCTGCCATTTTTTCAATCAATCTGGTAATCATTAATGCTTTGCCCTTTCCGGCTTTGGATGGTGGGAGATTATTGTTTTTATTGATTGAAAAGGTAAGGAGTAAACCCATAAATTTTAAAACCGAAAGAATAGCCAATACCATCGGTTTTGCCATCTTAATTTTATTATTAATTGCCGTAACTTTTAGAGATATCGTCAAATTGTTTTAAGAAAAACAATTTGAAAATCCGAAGCACGAAATCCGAAATCCGAAACAGTTTCGAATTTCGAAATTCGAATTTCGAGTTTTGTATAATATTATGTTAACTAAACAATCAGAAGATTTCGCCAAATGGTATAATGAAGTTGTCCTAACAAGCGATTTAGCCGAATATTCGCCAGTTAAAGGATGCATGATAATAAAACCGTACGGTTATGCTATCTGGGAAAACATTCAAAAAAATCTTGATATTGAAATCAAAAAAATGGGCGTAAAAAACGTTTATTTCCCTTTGTTTATTCCGGAAAGATTTTTTAAAAAAGAAGCCGAACATGTCCAAGGGTTTAATCCGCAGGTTGCCTGGGTAACTCACGGAGGCGGTAAAAAATTGGAGGAAAGATTGGCGGTTCGTCCGACTTCGGAAACCATCATGGGCGATGTATTCAAAAAATGGATTCAGTCCTACCGTGATTTACCTCTGAAAATCAACCAATGGGCAAACATCGTTAGATGGGAAATGAGACCGAGATTATTTCTAAGAACTCTTGAATTCTTGTGGCAGGAAGGTCATACTTTGCATAGCACTAAAAAAGAAGCGGACGAAATGGCAATGGCAGCTTTGAAAATGTATCAAAATTTTGCCCAGGATTGGCTGTCTATTTACTGTGTTTCCGGCAGAAAAACCGAGGCTGAAAAGTTTGCGGGCGCGCTATACACCCTCTCGGTTGAGGCGTTGATGAAAGATGGCAAAGCATTACAGATGGGAACCTCTCATCAACTGGGGCAAAATTTTTCCAAATCATTTGGAATTCAATTTTTAGATGAAAAAGGTAAGAAAAATTATGTTTGGCAAACCAGTTGGGGTGTGAGCACCAGAATGATTGGAGGAATAGTCATGGCTCACGGAGATGATAGAGGATTAATTTTGCCACCCAAAATAGCACCTTATCAGATAGTAATTATTCCCATTTCAACTGATAAAAAAATAAAAAATTATATTTCAAAAATTGAAAAAATACTTTTAACCAAAGAAATTCGTTTTAATACTGATTGGCGAACCCAGCAAACTCCGGGCTGGAAATTTAATGATTGGGAATTAAAAGGGGTGCCCCTGAGAATTGAAATCGGTCCTAAAGAAGTCAAAGCAAATAAGATAACTTTTGTATCAAGAGATATATTAAAAAGAGAAACCATCGACTTAAAACGATTCGAACCAGAGAAATTGTTAAACTATTTACAAAAGCGACTTCTGGAAAAATCCAAGAAATTTACCAAAGATAATATCCGCGAAGCGGATTCTTACGACCAATTCAAGAAACTGATTAAAGAAAAGGGAGGATTTATAAAAACTCATTGGTGCGGTGATGCGAAATGTGAAAAGAAAATTCAGGAAGAAACAAAAGCCACAATCAGATGTATTCTTTTCGAGAATAAGAATAAAACGGGTAAGTGCATAAAATGCGGTAAGCAATCCAAAACAGAAGTATTATTTGCTAAGGCCTATTGAAATGTTCAATAAAATACTGGGTAAAATTTCCAAGGATGTGGGTATTGATCTGGGAACAGCTACGACTTTGGTTTACGTCAGAGGCAGAGGAATTGTCATTAACGAACCATCGGTAGTTGCGGTTAATCAGAAAACCGGTCAGATTTTAGCCATTGGTGAGGAAGCCAAGAAAATGGTCGGCAGAACACCGGCCCACATTTCCGCTACCAGACCGCTGATTCACGGGGTAATTTCGGATTTCGAAGTTACCGAACAGATGCTCCGTTATTTCATTCACAAGGTTCATAGAGGAAGTTTCAATATTTTACCCAGACCGAGAGTAATTGTGGGTATCCCTTCGGGAATTACCGAAGTTGAAAAAAAGGCGGTTAAAGATGCAGCTTTGAATGCCGGTGCCAGAGAGGTTTATTTGGTAGAGGAATCGATGGCAGCGGCTATTGGTGCTCGCCTGCCGGTTCAGGAAGCGCTGGGTAATATGATAATCGATATCGGAGGCGGAACGACCGATATTGCCGTAATTTCCTTAGGAGGAATCGTAGCCAGTAAAACTCTAAAAACTGCCGGTGATAAGTTGAATCAAGATATCATTGATTATGCTCACGACGAATTGAAACTCGTTTTGGGAGAAAGAACCGCTGAAGATATCAAAATTTCCATTGGCTCGGCTTACGAAATAGAAGATATTCTGGAAGCGCCGATGCGGGGGAGAGATTTAATCACCGGTCTGCCCAAGGAAATAATCGCAAACAGCGACCAGATTAGAGAGGCACTTTTTTCGTCAAATCAGGCAATTGCCGAGGCGGTAAAAGAAACCATTGAAGAAACGCCACCAGAATTGGTGGCCGACATCATGAATCGAGGAATTATAATGGTCGGCGGCGGAAGTTTGCTTCGGGGAATAGATAAATTAATCAACAAACAGACAAAAATGCCGGTTAGAGTGATAGACGATCCTTTGACCGCCGTTGCCCGCGGAGCAGGTATTATTTTGGAGGAATTAGACAAGCTAAGGGAAGTACTGGTTCAAATGGATTACGGCGAAGTACCGAGATAAGTAGTTAGTATTTTGTAGTTAGTATTTAGTATGCGAATTTCTAAAAAATATTTAGTTATTATTATTGTCCTAATTTTGGGACTTGTTTTTTTAAATTTCATTCCCAATCTTAAAGTAAAATTGGGAAATACGCTCTTCATAATTTTCTCTCCTGTAGAGAAATTTTTTATCGGGGCAGGAAATAGGGTAATCGGATTTTTTGAGGTGCTTCTTTCCATAAAAGAGTTGGGTAAAGAAAATTCCGAGCTGCGAAATAAAAATTCGGAATTGGAATCACAAATCACCGAATTGAGCGAAATCGAACGCGAGAATCAATTACTAAGAGAGGCTTTGAATTTGTCGGAAAAAACCCAGTTTGTTTTGGAATTGGCATCGATAACGGGTAAAGACATCCAGGGTCTTGAAGAATGGATTCTCATAGATAAAGGAGCCAAAGATGGTATTGAAAAAGATATGGCCGTAATTTCAAAAGACTTCGCATTGGTGGGGAAAATAATCGAAGTAATGCCTGATTTTTCCAAAGTAAGACTAATTACCAATAAAGAAAGCATAGTCGCCGCCATAATTGAGGGAGAAAGAAGTCAGGGGCTGGTCGAAATAGAAGAAAAAGGAAGGTTGTTTATAGATTTTATTCCCAGAAACGAAAAACTGGAAACAGGGGAAAAAGTAATTACTTCTGGAATGGATAGCAGCTATCCCAAGAGGATTTTAATCGGTAAGATAGAAAGCATTGATTTGTCTCAAAATCAATTATTCCAAAAGGTTATCATTGTTCCGGCTGTTGATTTTTCCAAATTAGAGGAGGTATTCATCATAAAATCCAAATAACAAAATCCAAATGTCAAACATAATCGTTGTTATTATCTTTATTTTATTGATTTTATTTCTCCAGATTGGAATTATGCCCCATATAGCCATTTCCGGTGCATATCCCAATTTGATTTTAATATCCATTCTGTGTTTGAGCATTATCCGGGACTGGAAAAAGGTTTTACCCTGGACGATTTTAGGAGGACTATTTCTTGATTTTTATTCTTTACTGAATATTTTGGGGATTTCCGTTATTGCCCTGCTTGTAGTCTCGTATCTGGTTTATTTCTTAAGCCAAAATGTCTTTAAAAAAACAACTTTTTTTTCTTTGACATCTATTTTCTTGGTTACTTTATTCATTTATAATCTTTTATTTGTGGTTGTTTTTAAAATCAGCGACAGCGGCTTTAATTTCAGTGTTTCCGGTTTTTTCATAGGTATAATTTATAATTTTATTTTCGCCTTACCCATATTTTACCTGCTTAAAAAATATGACGCCAAATTTACAAAAATACAAGATTAAGCGAAAATTCAAGGAAGACATCGAACCCGAGGAGATTTTCATGGATTCAAAAAGATTAAAAGAATCTCCCGATAGTGAAAAGGAAAAGCTGGAAAAACCCATCAAAGAGGGTATTCTCAAGGTATTTTTGATTGCCATTATTGTGATTCTGGCACTATTGTTGATTAAGGGCTTTGAATTACAAATCATCAAAGGAAATTACTGGCGGGAAATGGCCGACGAAAACAGAATACGCTCTATTCCGATTGAAGCTTTAAGAGGAATCATTTACGATAGGAATAAAATACCCTTAGCCATCAACGTTCCCAAGCTTGATTTGGTAATTATCCCGGCTGATTTGGCCAAAAGGAAAGAATTTGAATCGATTATTGAAAGATTGGCTCAAACTCTGGAAAAACCGAAAGAAGAAATAGAAAGCAAAATCAAAGAAAACATTACCTTGACTTATCCAATTATTATTCAAGAAGATATCCCCACGGAAAAAGCTCTTCTTTTGAAATCGCAGTTTTCCGACATCCAGGAAATCAGCGTAAGAAAAGACAGCCGCCGTCAATACGAAAACAGCCTTGCCTTCGCCCACATTATAGGTTATTTGGGAAAATCAAATAAAGATGAGGTATCGCAAAAAAAATACTTTCTTGACGATTATATTGGTCGAGAAGGCATAGAAAACGTGTACGAGAACACACTCAGAGGTTCTTACGGAGAAGAATTGGTGGAAATTGACAGTTTGGGCAAATTTCAAAAGGTTTTGGCTGTCAAAGAACCAACATCCGGCAAAGATATAGTTCTTTCCGTTGATGCCGGTCTTCAGAAAGAAATATATGATGTGCTGAAAGCAAAATTAAATACTCTTAACACATCCAAGGCGGCAGCTGTAGCGGTTAATCCCCAAAATGGAAAAATATTGGCCCTGGTCAGTTTTCCCAGCTTTGACAATAATGAATTTGTTCGAGTCTTGCCCCCGGAACTTTTTAATAGGATTATTCAGGACAAAAATGAACCACTCTTAAATCGGGCGATTATGGGTCTTTATCCGCCGGGCTCAACCATCAAACCCTTGCTTGCTTCGGCTGTATTGCAGGAAGGAATAATCAGCCCCAATAAGCAAATTAACTGTCCTGGTTATATCAGCGTTATCGATAAATACAATCCCAATGTGATTTGGACATATAATGACTGGAAAGCCCACGGACCAACCGACATGATAAAGGCCATTGCTGAGTCCTGCGATGTTTATTTTTATACTGTGGTCGGTGGGTATGGTGAGATTGAAGGATTGGGGATTGAGAATATTGAAAAATATTTGGGACTTTTCGGCTGGAGTCAAATTTTGGGCATTGATTTACCGGGTGAGAAATCTGGATTTATTCCCAGTCCTTCGTGGAAAAAAGAAGTCAGAAACGAAGATTGGTATACCGGCGATACTTACAATTGTTCGATTGGACAGGGCGACATCACGGTTACTCCTCTGGAGCTGACCATGGCCATAGCCTCGATTGCCAATGGCGGTAAAATTTTCCGGCCCCAATTGCTAAACGACAAAGAACCGGAAATAATTAATCAGAATTTCATCAAACCGGAATTCCTGGAAATCGTGAGAAAAGGAATGAGAGAGGCGGTAGTTTCCGGCTCTGCCCGTTCACTGGCTGATTTATCCGTAAAAACTGCCGGAAAAACCGGCACAGCCCAGGTTTCCAAAACCAAAAATCCTCACGCTTGGTTTACGGTTTTTGCGCCGTATGAAAATCCCGAGATTGTTTTGACGATTTTGGTGGAAAACGGGGGCGAAGGCAGTTCCACCGCCTTGCCAGTTGCAAAAGAAATTTTATCATGGTATTTTAATAGATAAGTTAAAAACAATGAAATACATCACTTCGCAAAAACTGAAGGAAATCAAAAAAGAACTGGAAGAACTGAAAAAAAGAAGAAATGAAATTTCCGAAAGGATTCACGAGGCGCAAGATATGGGAGATTTGGCGGAAAATGCTGAGTATGCGGAAGCCAAAGAGGCTCAGGCCTTTAATGAAGGAAGAATCCAGGAATTGGAACAGATAACAAAGAATGCCGTAATCATTTCCAGAAAAGGCAATTGCCAATCAGTGGAAATAGGCTGCGAGATAACTGCTCAGAATAAATCAGGGGAAAAAACGTTTATAATCGTCGGCTCCCAGGAGGCCGACCCAACCCAAGGAAAAATATCCAATGAGTCGCCTTTAGGGCGAGCTTTTTTAGGTAAGAGAAAAGATGATGAAGTCCTCGTCCAAACCCCCAGCGGCAAAATTCGTTACAAAATATTGCAGATTAAATAATTATGGAAAGAATTTCCATTGAAGAAACAATTAAAAAAACAGGGGAGAAAGTAAAAGTTTGCGGATGGGTTCACACTCGAAGAGACCATGGCAAGATTATTTTTATTGACTTGAGAGACCGTTCGGGATTGTTACAAGTGGTTTTCCAGCCTACGGCTGGTCACCCGCAGGGTGATACGCTCTATGATTTAGCCCAAGATCTTAGATCGGAATGGGTTATTTCCGTTGAAGGGACGATTAATAAAAGACCGAAAGGAATGATAAATTCAAATTTGCCAACCGGAGAAATAGAATTGAAAGTCGAAAAACTGGAAATACTGAATAAAGCGGAAACTCCTCCCTTTACTCTGGAAACAGACGGTTATGAGATAGGAGAAGATAATCGATTAAAATACAGATACGTGGACCTTCGCAGAGAAAGGATGAAAAATAACCTTATATTAAGACACAAGGTTATTCAATTCATCAGAAACTTTTTATCGGAAAGAGGATTCATAGAAATAGAAACCCCGATACTTACCAAATCCACTCCCGAAGGAGCCAGAGATTATGTTGTGCCGTCAAGAGTCCATCATGGTAATTTTTATGCTTTGCCCCAGTCACCCCAACAATACAAACAATTATTAATGGTGGCTGGAATTGAAAAATATTTTCAGATTGCCAGATGTTTTAGGGATGAGGATACTCGGGGCGACAGACAGCCGGAATTTACTCAATTAGATTTGGAAATGAGTTTTCCAACTCAAGACGAAATATTATCTTTAACAGAAGAACTTTATATAAAAATTATTAAAACATTAATACCCGAAAAACATATTACCAAAATTCCGTTTCCGAGACTTGGCTATGATGAGGTGATGAAAAAATATAAAACAGATAAGCCGGATTTAAGAAAAAACCCCAAAGGAAAGCCTTCGGCTTCCTACGGGGCAAGCAAAAAAGATCCCGACGAATTGGCTTTCGCCTGGATTATCGACTGGCCGCTGTTCGAATGGAATAAAGACGAAAAACGTTGGGACCCGATGCATCACGTTTTTACCGCGCCGAAAGACGAAGACGTTCCTTTACTGGACAAAGATCCGTCAAAAGTTCGCTCTTGGCAGCATGATTTGGTTCTTAACGGAAACGAAATAGGCGGCGGGAGCATTAGAATTCACAAACCGGAAATTCAGGAAAAGGTATTTAAATTGGTTGGATTAAAAGAAGAAGAAATAAAAACAAAATTTGGTCATCTACTTCACGCATTCACTTTTGGTGCGCCGCCTCACGGGGGTATTGCTTCGGGGATAGATAGATTAATAATGATTTTAGCAAACGAACCAAGTATCAGAGAAGTAATGGCTTTTCCCAAAACAGGCGATGGAAAAGACCTAATGATGAATGCGCCAAGTAAAATTGACCCAAAACAATTAAAAGAATTAGGTATTAAATTTCAAAAATAATCAGTTCTTTTAGAACTTTAGAATAAAACAATAAACGACTAAGGAGGTATAGAATGAGAGATATTCCGAGAATGTTTAAGGACTCTTTTTTTGAAGGGGAAAAATCTACAGGAAGAAGGATGTTTGCTCTCCCAGTTGCTCTAATTGTTCATGTTCTAATTGTCTTAGCCCTGATTGTGGTTCCGCTCATGACCACCAGTAAATTGCCCGAAGTACAGATTTACAGTGCTTTCTTAGCACCACCTCCTCCGCCACCTCCTCCACCTCCGCCCCCGGCAAAAAAACGAACCAGTAGCCAGGTCAAAACTCGCATTAAACCTGTTCAGGCTCAAACCACTGTTGAAGCCGGTAAATTAGTTGCTCCTGTTGAAATTCCAGAAGAAATTGCCGAAGAACAAATAACCGATTTTGGCGTTGAAGGCGGCGTTGAAGGCGGAGTTGAGGGCGGCGTAGTAGGCGGCGTGCTTGGCGGTGTTGTCGGCGGTGTCTTAGGTGGCGTTGTCGGCGAAATTGAAGCCCCGGTGCGAGCCATCGGTGAGATTAAGCCGCCTAAACTGGTTAAAAGGGTGGAGCCCCTTTATCCGGAGATTGCCAGACAAGCCAGAGTCGAAGGTATTGTCATTATCGAAGCAGTCACGGATATCTATGGAAGAGTCCAGAACGTCAAGGTCCTGCGCTCAATTCCTCTTCTTGACCAAGCAGCAATTGATGCTGTTCGACAATGGGTCTATGAACCCATGGTTATCAATGGTCGTCCCAGAGGCGTTATTTTTACGGTTACCGTCACCTTTAAGTTGAAGTAGGTTAGCTCCTTATGAATCCCAGGTGGAGATCCGTTCTCCACCTTTTTTGTTTTGCTATTTTTGTGATATAATAAAAGCAATGTTCAAGAAATATTTCCTGCAAATATTGGCAGTTTTGTTACTGCTGGCAATTGCCGGGGTTTTATTGTCTTTAAAAGGAGAGAAACCAACTTTAAGCGAATCGATAAAGCAACCCATTCAAGCCAGTATCCAGCAATCAGCCGGGGATAGAAATGTTAATAATATCAGTCCGGAATTTTTCCCCATGAGAAATTGGTTAATCGACGAACCGGAGATTTCGGCTAAGTCGGCAATTATTGTAGATTTTAAGCCCGATAGCGAAAAAGGTAATATTTTATACCAAAAAAATTCGAATCAGGTCTTACCCGTTGCCAGTTTAAGCAAAATAATGACCGCCATAATTGCTTTGGAAAGTTTTAATCCGGAAGAAATCGTTAAGGTTTCCAAAAATTCAGTCACCATTACCGGTGACAAAGGGGGATTGATTACCGATGAAGAATTAAAAATCAAGGATCTTCTTTATATAATGCTAATCGAATCTTCCAATGACGCGGCAATGTCTCTGGCAGAAGATAACCCGCGATTAACTTATGATGAGTTTATCAATTCAATGAACAGTAAAGCCAAGGAATTGGGATTGGAAAATACTTCTTTTGTGGAACCCGTCGGTTTAAGTCCGGATAATCGGTCAACCGCCCTGGAAATAGCCGACTTAACCAAATATGCTTTTAGATTTCCTTTGATTTTAGAAATTCTGAAAACTCCGGAAACAACCGTTTTTTCAATCGATAACAAATTTATTCATAATCTGACAACCACTAATAAGCTTTTGGGCAAAATACCCCAAATAATCGGCGGGAAAACCGGTTATACCGAGGAAGCCGGCGGCTGTATGCTGACTATTTCGAATATTTCCGAGGATTATTTAATCATTGTTGTTCTGGGCTCAACCCAACGAGAAGAGGATATAGAAAAACTTTTTAACTGGGCTCAGGAAGCTTGGTTGTGGTAATGAACGGTATATTTCCCATTATTAAAATTTTAACAATCAGCGCCATATCTTTCGTGGTAGCAATTTTTGCTACTCCGATTTTAACCCACTTTTTATATAAATATCGCTTAGGTAAAAAAATAAGAAACGAAGGAACAACCCCTATTTATACTTCCCTCCATAAGAAAAAAGAGGGCACGCCGACAATGGGCGGAATTTTAATTTGGCTCACTGTAACTGCTTTAGCAGTTGGCATTCTGTTTTTAACCAAGTGGCTGGGTCCGGATACTGTTTTTTCAGATTTCAATTTTTTAACCCGAAAACAAACTCTTCTACCATTGGGAATTTTATTATTTGCCGCAATAATCGGCTTAATCGATGATTTATTGGGAATTTTTCATTTTGGCAGAAAGGGCGGGGGATTAAGATTAAGAGAAAAATTAATAGTTTTTACAATAATTGCAATAATTGGGGCTTATTGGTTTTATTTCAAATTGGATTGGGACTTAATTCATATTCCTTTTGTTGGCGACTTTAATATTGGCTGGTGGTATATCCCGATTTTTATTTCCATAATCGTGGCCACTGCTTTTTCAACAAACCAGACCGATGGTCTTGATGGCCTGGCGGGTGGAGTTCTTTTAACTGCATTTTCTAGTTACGCAGTTATCAGTTATGCTCAAGGGAGGATAGAATTAGCTACTTTTTGCGGTGCGATTGTCGGCGCGCTTCTGGCCTTTTTATGGTTTAACATCAATCCGGCTAGGTTCTTTATGGGTGATACGGGTTCAATGTCTTTAGGAGTTACTCTGGGAGTAATTGCTATGTTAACCAATTCTTTATTTTTTCTGCCTTTTATTGGTTTTATTTTAGTTATTGAATTTTTAACAACAGCAATTCAGCTAATTTCGAAAAAATTCCGCCATAAAAAGGTTTTCTTATCTGCTCCCATTCATCATCATTTCGAAGCCAAGGGTTGGCCGGAAACCAAGGTGACAATGAGGTTCTGGATAATTTCCGGCGTAATGGCGGTAATCGGATTAATTTTGTTTTTTGTAGACAAACATCTATTTTAATTTAAATCCGAAGCACGAAATCCGAAATCCGAAACAGTTTCGAATTTCGATATTCGAATTTCGAATTTTTACAAATTATATGTATGACATTTTAATAAAAAATACTACGGTCATCGACGGTGCGAAAAGCAATAAACGTACGGCCGACATAGCTGTCTCGGAAGGAAAAATAAAAAAAATCGGCAAACTGGGATCACCCAAAGCCGAGATTGTGATTAATGCCGAAAATTTATATGCCAGCCCGGGATTTATAGATATTAATAATCACTCCGACACTTATTTAACTCTTTTCAGTATTCCGAGTCTGGAAAGCTTATTAAAACAGGGGATAACCACCATATTGGGAGGCAACTGCGGTTCTTCTCTGGCTCCCTTGGTTTCGGCGGATATTCTCAAGACCATTCAGAAATGGACCGATATCAGGGAAATTAACCTGAACTGGCTGACTTTCAAAGAATTTTTGGAGGAAGCGGGTAAAAGAGGGATTGCCCTGAATTTTGCCAGTCTGGTCGGTCACTCAACCATCAGACGCGGGATTCTAAAAGATGAGTTCAGAAGTTTGAAATCCAAAGAAATGAAAATGATGAAGGGATTACTCAGATCGGCTCTTAAAGAAGGAGCTTTCGGACTTTCCAGCGGCTTGGCTTATAGTCATGCCAAAATTGCTTCTTCTGAAGAAATCGGCGATTTATTGAAAATCTTAAGGGATTTTGACGGATTGTACACCAGTCATATCCGCGGAGAAGCCGAAGAATTGTTGCCTTCAATTCAAGAAACAATAGAAATTGCCAAAAAAATCAAGGTTTCCATAGAGATTTCGCATCTCAAAGCCATGGGTAGAAATTTTTGGCCCAACATGAGCAAAGCCATCGAACTAATCGAAAAGGCAAAAAATCCGCGGATTAATTTTGATGTTTATCCTTACACAATTACCGGTTCTGTTCTTTATATTTTACTTCCGGATTGGGTAGCCGAAGGAGGAAAAGTAATGCTTTTAAAGAGATTAAAAAATCCCAAAACAAAAGCCAAAGTAATTAAAGAAATGCAGGAACGAAGAGATTACGAATACGATAAAATCACCATAGCCATGTCACCGATAGACAAAACTTTCATCGGCAGAAAAATAATTGAAATCGCCCAAAGCCAGAATACCAGCGTTGAAGAGGCGATTATCAACATGCTGATAGCTTCCGAGGGTAGGGTAATTACTTTTTTTGATACCCTGAGCGAGGATAACGTGGAAATGGCCATGCAGCATCCTTTAAGTTTTATCGCTTCTGACGGGGCCGGTTACAATCTCCAATATTATCAGAAAAAGAAAGAATTGGTTCATCCGCGCTGTTTCGGGGCTTTCCCGAGATTCCTGGGGAAATATGTCCGAGAAAAAGAATTAATTGGTTGGGAAGAGGCAATCTATAAAATTACCGGTGGTCCGGCTCAAAAATTAGGACTCAAGGATAGGGGATTAATAAAAGAGAATTACTGGGCTGACTTGGTTCTTTTCAATCCCAAAAAAATAATCGATAAAGCTACTTTTGAAAATCCCTATCAATATGCCGGGGGAATCGATTATGTATTCGTAAATGGCAAAATGGTCATTGAGAAAGGAATCTATACCGGCAAAAAAGCGGGCAGAATTTTAAAAAAATCATGAAAATTCACAAGCCGGATAAGGGCCTAATAATAATTATTTTTGCTCTTTTAATTTCAGGGTTGGTTATTCTTTTTTGCGCCTCAACCGTAATTTCCAGACAAAAAACGGGCAATCCTTATTATTATCTTTTTCATCAATTACTTTACGGGGTGATTCCGGGATTAATTCTTTTCTTTGTCTGTCAAAAAATAAATTATAAATTTTGGAAAAAGATTTCCCTGATTTTATTCTTTGCCTGTTTGGTTTTGATGATTTTGGTCTTTGTGCCGGGTTTGGGATATGGTCGGGGCGAAGCCCAACGATGGTTAATCGTAGGACCTTTATCACTCCAACCTTCGGAATTTCTCAAACTTGGTTTTATTATTTATCTGGCTGCTTTTTTCAGTAAAACACAAAAAATCAATACCCTTATTCCCTTTTTGGTAATTCTAATACTAGCAGGTGGCTTGGTAGCCTTGCAATCCGACGCCGGAACCCTGGGATTGATTGCCATTATTGCTTTTATTATTTATTTTTTAAGCGGAGCGAAAACTTATCAATGGATTACGGTTATTGTCTGTTATATTCTCGGTTTCTTTATTCTGATTAAATTCTTTCCCTACAGAATGGCCAGGTTTATAACTTTTCTCAATCCCAGCGTTGACCCTCAGGGAATCAGCTATCAAATAAATCAAGCTTTATTGGGAATCGGTTCGGGCGGTCTCTTTGGTCTCGGCTTGGGACACAGCCAGCAAAAATACAACTATTTGCCTGAGGTAATGGGAGATTCCATTTTTGCCATCTTAGCCGAAGAAATAGGCTTTTTCGGCAGTCTGATTTTCATATCTTTAGTTTTGATTTTGACTTTTAAGGGTTTGAGAATAGCCAAAAAATCATCGGATAATTTTGCCAAATTATTGGCTGTGGGAATCACCTCTTGGTTAGTGATTCAAACGCTTATTAACATAGCTGTGATTTCTGGTTTAATGCCTTTAACCGGAATTCCTTTGCCTTTTGTAAGTTACGGCGGTTCAGCTTTGATTTCTATTTTGGCCGCAACAGGAATACTCGTGAATATTTCTAAACATACAACATAAAAATTAACCTAATATATGAGAATTTTATTTACCGGTGGCGGAACAGGAGGCCATATTTTCCCCATTATTGCTATCAAGGAATCTTTTCCCCATGGTTATGATTTTTATTACGTGGGACCGGATGATTTTGCCAGAGAAAACTTAGCCAACCCGCCTGCCGGCGAGGCAGGTCGAGGAATTATGACTAAGTTTATTTCTGCCGGAAAATTGCGGCGTTATTTCAGCTTACAAGGACCGATAGACATGCTTAAAATTCTTCTCGGTATTATTCAATCCTTTTGGCATTTATTCTTCATTATGCCCGACGTTATTTTCAGTAAAGGCGGCTACGGCAGTTTCCCGGTGCTTTTTGTCGGATGGATTTACAGAATTCCCATTGTTCTTCATGAATCGGACAGCGCCCCGGGATTGGCTACAAGAACTTTAGCCAAATTTGCCAAAAAAATTATATTATCCTTCGAAGGAAACCGGGTTTATTTTCCGAAATATCAGGAAAAACTCGTTTTAATCGGCAATCCAATCAGAGAGGAATTGATACAAGGCGACAGAAATCAAGGCAGAGAACTGTTTAAGATATCGTCCCAAAAACCCGTAATTTTGATACTCGGCGGTTCCCAGGGCGCCCAAAAAATTAACGAGACCGTTCTAAGTATTCTGACTCGAATCCTGGAACTTGCAGAGGTTATCCATATTTCCGGGGAAAGAAATGCCAAGATAATGGCCCAGGAATCGAAAAAAATACTCAAGTATTACAAGGGTCTAAAATATTATTATCATCTTTACTCTTTTCTGTCTGTTGATCAATTGAAGCATGCCTATGCCGTGGCTGATTTAATAGTTAATCGAGCCGGGGCAGGCAGTATATATGAAATTGCCGCTTTGGGAAAACCGAGTATTTTAATACCTATACCTAATTCTGCCCAAGACCATCAAAGAAAAAATGCCCATGATTTTGCTAAAATAGGCGGAGCAGTGGTTCTTGAACAAGAAAATCTGACTCCGAATATCTTTTTGGAACAAATCTCCAACCTTTTGAAAAACCCCGACAAACTCAAAGAAATGGGAGAAAAAGCAAAAACTTTTTATAAACCAAACATAGCTGAAAAAATAAGAGACGAAATTATAAATGCAATTAAGTCAAAGGATTGACATGACCAAAGATAATAAAATCAGAGTAAGGTTTGCACCGTCGCCAACCGGCGTTCTTCACATTGGTTCAGCCAGAACAACTCTATTTAACTACCTTTTTGCCAAAAAGAACAAGGGTAGTTTTATTTTACGCATAGAGGACACTGACAAGGAACGTTCAAAAAAAGAATTTGAAAAAGATATTATGGAAAACTTAGAATGGTTAGGACTGAAATGGGATGAATTATACAAACAAAGCCAGCGCATTAAAATTTACGAAAAATATCTGAAAAAATTACTTGATTCCGGCAAGGCATATAAAAAAGAAATTATTTGGTTTAAAAATCCAAATAAAAAAGTGCTTTTTGATGATTTAATTCGAGGAAGGGTAGAAGTTGACTCTTCGCTTTTGGGAGATTTTTCTCTTGCTAAAGACTTAAAAACCCCTTTATATAATTTTGCCGCAGTAGTTGATGACTATGAAATGAAAATCAGTCAGGTAATCAGGGGAGAAGACCATATTTCCAATACCCCTAAACAAATTTTAATTTACGAAGCCCTGGGCTGGAAACCGCCCCAATTCGCTCATTTACCATTAATTTTAGGCCCGGACCGTTCAAAATTAAGCAAAAGACACGGGGCGGTTTCAATTTCAGAATATCGAGAACAAGGATATCTACCAGAGGCATTGATTAACTTTATGGCTTTATTGGGGTGGTCACCCCAAGGGGGATCCGCCTCGGGCGGAAATCCTAGGGATGAAGAAATTCTTTCTATGGATCAGTTAATTCAGAAATTTTCCCTGGATAAAATTCAGAAAGGCGGAGCAATATTCAATATTGAAAAGCTTGACTGGTTTAATGGTTATTATATTCGTAAAATACCTCTGGATAAATTAATCGAACTATGTATCCCGTTTCTAATAGAATGCGGTTTAATCAAACCGAATTTTAAAATGGAGCAGGAGCCGCCGGCTTATGGGGGTTATTTCTTAAAGCAAAAATATACAATTGCGAAAACAAAAAAAGAAATCTCTGTCGATAAATTAAAAAAAATTATCGCTTTGGAACAGAAAAGAATGAAGAAACTTTCCGAAGTAGGGGAGCTGACCGAATTTTTCTTTAAGGAGCCAATCTATAAAGCCGATTTATTAAAATGGAAGAATATGACCAAAAAAGAAATTATTAAATCTTTGGATAAATCCTATTCAATGTTAGGCACTTTTAAAGACCGGGAATTTGGCAGGGAAAAAATCAAAGAAATATTGATGCCAGAGGCCGAAAAATTCAACAAAGACAAAGGATATTTGTTTTGGCCTTTGCGCGTTGCCCTAAGCGGCAGAGATAAATCACCGAGTCCCTTCGAAATAGGGGAAATCATGGGCAAAGAAAAAGTTTTAAAAAGAATAAAGCAAGCTCAAAAATTACTAAAATG
>Ga0210018_1000236_pt1 | contig 26934 bp, 30 predicted proteins | sample CryGeyCG2014_010_2_FD_183967 | JGI IMG/M metagenome (GOLD analysis project Ga0210018, IMG submission 183967) | Groundwater microbial communities from aquifer - Crystal Geyser CG09_land_8/20/14_0.10 (SPAdes) (version 2) | ecosystem: Environmental > Aquatic > Deep subsurface > Groundwater | place...
CGCACATGCCCAACAAAATCTTTTCCGGAGGCGGCCACGAACAAGCCGCCAGCATGCGCTTCAAAAAAGGCGCTTTAAACGAAGTCCTGGAAGAAATAGGGAAACTCATTCAAACTCGGTAAACCTGCACCATTGGAACGCCTTGCACGCGCCTCACGCACGACGCGTCCGCGAATTTCCCCAGCGCGGCAACCGCTTTTTCGCCTACCGCGTTCACGTTTGACTCCTCGTCCAACAACGCCTTGACTTCCGCCGCTGTCACGCGCTCGCCCTCGTAAAACGAGCGGTAAGCACTCAAGTCAACCACGACATCGCCTTCGCGCAAAACGCGGCCCAGCAACCCGGCATCGCAAATCGCAACCACCCGCGCAACACTCCCGTCCGGGCGCGGCCTCTCGTGAACCTTCGCAAACACAACCAATAATAAAAAAAGCGGATATTTAAAACAAGGCAACCGAATTGATTAGTGGGAAAGGGCTGGAGGAAACTGGTTGAAAGAAGCTACCCAGTTTTACTCGTGCACTTCCTGTGCCGGGGAGTGGTGAACGAATACGTTGAAAGGGTTCTGGGTTGCGACCTGGGATGCAAGAAATACTTGTACTTGGACAAGGAAGTCTTCATGGAGGAAGACAACTTTGAAGCCCTTCAAACAAAGCTAGTTGAAAAAATAGAGGAGAACGGAGTCGGCCTCCTATCGGAGTTCGCCGAAAAATGGAGGGAAAAAACAGGGGAATTAATTGCCCTTGCCCAAGACGTCAATGAATCCGCAGAAACCAAGACGGACGCGGAACTGGCGGACCTCTTCAAAAAATTCGCAAACAAGAACTATGAGGCGTCCACCTCCATGTTGCTGCCCTTAGAAATACAGGAATTCCTTGAAAAAAGAATTAGAGGCATGCTCGAGTCTAGGGGCGAAGGAAACGTGGAGCAAAAACTGGCAGTTCTAACCGCCCCCGAAAAAGTCGCTGAAAATGCCAGAGAATTCGAAGCCCTCCTATGCTTGGCCGCAAAAACAAGAGCGGCGAACTTGAAACTCTATGACTTGAACCAGGAAACCCTTGATTCAATTGACGGGCACATACGAGGATTCGGCTGGATCAACGCCGGGGGTTTTGAAGGAAACCCATGGACAAGAAAGCAAATCATTGAAAGGATGAGGGCGTTGAAAAACGACCCGCAAAAAGCCTTGGAAGAAATGCGAGAAGGGAAGCGGGCCAACAAGGAGGAAGCCGAAAAACTAATGAAGAAACTCGGGTTAAACTACGAAGAGGAAACCATAATCAAAATTACCAAGGAATACCTTTTCATCAAGACCATGCGAATGAACGCATTCATGAAGGCGAATTTCATTGCGCGTCCCTTCCTCTCGGAGATTGCGAGTAGGACGCACATCGGCTTCTTCGACCTGGTTTACCTGACCCCTGAAGAAATAACTGATTACCTGGAAAAAAGGACGGAGCCCGACAAAAAAAAGCTGGAGGAAAGAAAACGCGGCTACGGCGTTTTAATCCTGGAAAACGAAGCCCGCACATTTGAAGGGAGGGACCTGCAAAACTTCAAAAAACAATTCCTTGTTGAGGAAGGTTCGAGACAAGTGCAGGAATTGAAGGGAAAAACCGCGTTCAAAGGAGTGAAAAAAGGCATTGTAAAAATCGTGAAAGGCATATCCGACCTGGCGAAGGTCCGGCAAGGCGACGTAATGGTGACGCCGATGACCGAACCCAAATTCGTTCCGGCCATGGAACGGGCGGCGGCATTCGTCACGGACGAGGGTGGAATCCTCTGCCACGCCGCAATAGTTGCACGTGAAATGAGCAAGCCCTGCGTTACCGCAACCAAAAACGCTACGAAGGTATTGAAGGACGGCGATTTGGTGGAAGTGGACGCAAACAACGGCGTGGTAAGAATCCTTGAACGGGCTTGAACCGCAAGACAAAACGTTTTAGTATCACTCACACACTAACAACGATGCGGAACGTGCAGGGGTAGCAAAGCCTGGTCAAATGCGATGGACTCAAGGTCTCCGGGTTGAGCAACCCGCGATGTGTTATCCATTCCGCTAGCGGTTCGAGGGTTCGAATGCCCATCTTTTCTTTTGTAAAAGAAAAGCTAGGCGCACCAAAAGAAAACTCGGCTGAGAATCCCTCCCCCTGCATCCATTTTATGCTAGCTGAAGCTAGGCGATGAATTTTAAGCGGCGTTCTAAAATTTGCAGCGCTTTAAAGTTTCTTCAAGGTCTTCGCGCGCGGGCCGCGCTCGCCGGATTCAACCTCGTATTCCACGGAGTCGCCGGGCGTGAGAGCCGCGCCGCCTTCAATCGCGGACTTGTGCACGTAGACGTCCTTGCCGTCGTCGCCCGTGACGAACCCGAAACCGCGCTCGGAATTAAACATCTTTACTTTCCCTTTCATCCTATATCACCTTCTTGGCGTTTTGCTTTTGAATGCAGACTCAACACTATTTGCCCTACGGCAAGACCGAGCAGCATCAATAAGTTCATACGATTTTTAGCGGTCACAGAATAAAAGCGTTCGCAGCGGACGGCGTGGCAGTCACCGGCACGGAGACGACCGATACAAGCGTGACTATTACTTACACGCAGCCCGTGACGGACGACCCCGAAGACGTTTACGCGACCTGGGCATACCTCTTCAGCACCGCCCTGGAAAGCGCGCCCAACCCCGACCAAATAGAGACTCTGATTATCATCTGCAACTTTGAGGACGGCGAGAAGGTGAGGGTTTCCAGCGACCCGCAAACCGTCAAGAAATTCTTGGACGGCGAAATTGACGCGTGGGAATTCCTTTACAAACTTGACATGGAACCGCTGACCAAGGGCCCCCTGATATGGGAGGGCTGAAAACCATTTTAATAACCGCCGCATAAATGCATTCATGCGCAAGGTAACGCTCTTCGTCGTCGCTGTCGCCGCAGTCATGCTCGCGGCCGGCTTGTTCTTCGCCCCGCAGTTGCCGGAGCAAATGCCGTCGCACTGGAACGCGGCCGGGCAGGTGGACGGCTATATGCCAAAGGACTGGCACGTTTACGGGTTCCCAATTGCAACGCTCTTGCTTGGCTTGCTCCTGGTCTACTTACCCGAAATAGACCCACTCAAGAAGAACGTGAAAAAATTCCGCGAGGAATACGACTTGTTCACCGCGTTCTTCGCGGCGTTTCTGGCATTCCTTTACGGGGTAACCCTGGCGTGGGGCCTCGGATACGAATTCCCAATGAACCTCGCCGTGCTCCCTGCAATCGCCGGGCTGTTATACGTGTCAGCCGAGTTAATGGAGAAAAGCCAGCGCAACTGGTTCATCGGCGTGAAAACCCCGTGGACGCTTAGCAGCGACCGCGTGTGGAGGAAGACGCACGATTTGGCGGCGAAAATGTTCAAGGGTTTTGCCTTCGCGTTCCTCGCCTTGTTGTTTTACCCGCAGGCAATGCTCGCCGTAATGCTCGTCCTCCTCAGCGGCATCGCAATCATAATCGTTTACTCTTACCTGGCGTACAAAGAAGAACAAAAATGAAATTGCCGCAATTAAAACAGGTTAAAGCGTACGGGCGCAAACAAGGGTTGCGCGCCAAAAAAGCAATTAAACGCTTTGAATCGTTGGCGCGCTTGTTGAAGAAACGAGATTACAAGAAAGTGGACGAATTCTTTTTCTCGCGCGAAGAACTCCCGTTCTCCGGCAAGGAGTATTGGTTCATGAACTTCGTTTCAAACAAAGGCGACAAAACCCAGTTGGTGCTCACGTTTGGAAGGTCTGAGTTGCCGATGAGCATTAATGAACGCGTTGATTTGAATGGAAGTGTAGCCGCGGTTGGCTGGCTGTACAACGGAAAAAAGAAGGTGCTCTGGGATAAAGCGATGAAATTAACGCAGGAAAAAAGGGGGTTGAAAACCAAAGAATTCTCTTTTACCGGGTCCTACCCGGCATATGAACTGCAAATAGGGAAAAACACGTTGTTGAAGATGAAAAAAAGGCGGAAGGGCGCCGGCTACGAGATAACCAACACGTTCGTCAGGTCTCTCGGCGTGGGTTTAATCAACCTCTACGTCGACGTCAGCGGCGTGCTCGACGGTAAAAGGTTTACCGGCTCGGGATACGTGCAAAAAGTCGCGGCAATAACCCCTTTCATTCCGTGGAGATGGGTTCGCATCTCCTTTCAAAACGGGGCCATACTCGATTTTTTTGCTCCCCGCATCCCGGTAGCAGAACGCGAGTTCATGTCTTCCGCAACTTTTTTCGACGGCAAAAAAAAGCATGCGTTGAAGAATACGACGCTCAAAAAACTGGCTGGTGACCGGTGGTTGTTGAGCGGGGACGGGTTCGCCGCGTATTTGCGTTCGTATGCTTTCAAGCCGTTCGTGTTGCGCGGCGTGGGAGAATTCCATTACGACGAGTACTTCGTGGAATGCCTCGACTTCCATTACAAGAACAAAGAATTCGGGAAGGGAATCGGAATCGTTGAAGACGCTTACGGACTAATCGTTTAGTGCTTCCAGGCCCGGCAGTTTCCTGCCCGCAAGGAATTCCAGCATCGCGCCGCCCGAAGTAGAGACGTAGCCGAAGCGTGACGCGCGAACCCCCAACTTTTTCAATGCCGTGCCCGTGTCCCCGCCGCCAACCACGGTAAAGCCCTTGCACGAGGCAACTGCCTTGAAGAGTTGTTGCGTGCCCGCCTCAAAGCACGGCTTTTCATACATTCCCGCGGGCCCCTTCACGAAAACCGTTGCCGAATCACGGATTATTTTCTTGAACCCCTTGATCGTGCGCGAGCCCACGTCGAAAACGGGTTTGCCCACCTTGGGAACCTGCTCCAAGTCCAGCTCCACGCGGAACCCGTCCTTGTCCTCAAAAGCGAAGTCCTCGGGCAAAACTATTTTCTCGCCGTATTCCTCCAACAACTTCTTGAACCTCGGCAGGTGCTGCGTGAAACCCTTTTCTTCCAGGAACCCCTTCTTCGCGCCCAGGTCCACACCCTTCGCGAGAAGGAAGAGTTCGCCTGCCACCCCCGAACAAAGCACGCGGTCCACGGTGCCGCCGGGTAGAGACGTTTCAAGCAGGGAAAGCACTTCCTCCATTTTCGCGCCGCCCAAGCAGTAGGTCACGGGCCGCTCCGGCATCTTGAGTTTAGACAATGCTTCAAACTCCTTGGCCAAGGCGCGCCCCGCAAAACATGGCAGGACGCCTGAAAAGCCGACTACCGAGGTGTGCGGCCGGTGCGCGACCGAGAAGGCGTCCAGCACGAACGCGTCCGCCACGCCGGATAATTGTTTAACCATCAAGGTTTCGGGGGAACCAAGGTCTTCTTCGGCGTAAAAACGCGTGTTTTCCAGCAGGAAGATTTTCCCGTTAGTCATCTTCGCTATCTTGGACAGGACGCGCTCCGAAAAGAGTTCGTCAAAAAATTTGACTTTGCGTTTGGCGCTCTTGCCGAAAACCTTGGCGTGGCCCTTCAAGGAAGCAAAATCCTTCTTGCCTGGGCGCCCCTGGTGCGCCAGCAAAACCACTTTCGCGCCCTTGGACGACAACTCGCGCACGGTTTCGGCGTGCACTTCAAAACGCGGCCCCCCAACTACTTTGCCTCCTTCAATTGAGGAGTTCAAGTCCACCCTGACGAGGAGCGTCTTCCCCTTGACGTCGCCCAGTTCGTCCAAACCATTCATGAAGACAACAAGCGAAAACGGATTAAAATGCATTCCCCTAATGCGTGCGTGAAATGGTACGACTTGAACATTAAGGAATCCTTCAAGGTGCTTGACTCTTCAGAGAACGGGTTGAGCGACGAAGAAGCGGCGGCACGCCTGAAAGAACACGGTAAAAACCGCTTGACTGAAACCAAGCGAGCCGGGCCAATAAGGATGTTCTTGCAGCAATTCACGAGTTTCCTCATCCTCTTGTTAATGGCAGCGGCAATTGTTTCCGCACTCATCGGCGAATTCCTGGACGCGGCCGCAATAGCCGCGATACTCGTCTTGAACGCGGTCCTCGGATTCGTGCAGGAACACCGCGCCGAAAAAGCAATTGAAGCGTTGAAGGCGTTGGCAGCGCCGAAGGCGCGGGTTGTACGCGGCGGAGTTGAAAAAGAGGTTGACTCGGCGTTCCTCGTGCCCGGAGACGTGATAATCGTGGGGGAGGGCGACCGCGTTCCCGCGGACTGCCGCTTAATAGAAAGCATATCCATTTACTGCGATGAATCCGCGTTGACGGGCGAAAGCATTCCAGTTCCCAAGCAAACAAAGGAATTGCGTGACGGGGTGCCGCTGGCGGAGCGCTCCAACCTCTTGAATTCCGGAGCCGTGGTCACGCGCGGCCGCGGGCGCGCAATAGTCGTGCGCACGGGAATGAACACGGAGGTCGGCGCCATCGCCAGCCTCGTCCAGTCAACGGAGAGGGAGGAAACGCCGCTCCAAAAACAGTTGGAAGGCGTGGGAAAAAGCTTGGGGGTGGCCGCGCTCTCGGCTTGCATAATAATCTTCGCAATAGGCGTGTTCAAAGGCGAGCCGCTCATGAACATGTTCTTGACCAGCGTCACGCTCGCCGTAGCCGCCATACCCGAAGGCCTGCCCGCGGTTGTCACGATTACGCTCGCAGTCGGCGTCAAACGCATGGCAAAACGCGGCTCCATAATCCGGAAGCTTCCCGCAGTTGAAACCCTGGGCGCCGCCACCGTTATTTGCAGCGACAAGACGGGCACGTTCACCAGGAACGAGATGACCGTGCGAGTGATTTGGGACGGCGAAGACCACGAAGTCACCGGAAGGGGCTACTCGCTTGACGGCGAAGTGGGCAACGCAAGCGCGCGGACCGCCGCATTGCTGGAGACCGCCGCGCTCTGCAACAACGCTTCCCTCGTGGAGGAAGGCGGAGTGATGAAGGTGCTGGGAGACCCGACCGAGGCCTGCCTGCTGGTGGCGGCCGCCAAGGCCGGCGTTAACTACACGAATGCGCGCAACAACAACCACTTCGTATCCGAAGTGCCGTTCTCGTCTGAGAGGAAGATGATGACGGTAGTGCGCAGGCACGGCTCAAGGGAGGTGGTGCACTGCAAGGGCGCGCCCGAAGTCCTCCTGGAAAAGTGCACGCACTACCTGGAAGACGGGAAAACCAGGCCGTTGACTGACGCTGCGCGCAGGCGCATCCTCGAAAAAAACAAGGAGTTCGCGTCCAAAACCATGCGCGTCCTGGCGTTCGCGCAAAAAGAGGGCGCGGGAAGCGACCCGGAAAAAGACCTCATCTTCCTCGGCTTGGCCGGAATGAACGACCCGCCGCGCCCCGAGGCAAAAGAAGCGGTCGCCTTGTGCCAACAAGCCGGAATCCGCGTGGTAATGATTACGGGCGACAACGTGGAAACCGCGAAAGCAGTTGCAGGCGAACTCGGGTTGAAAGGCGAAGCAATCGAGGGAGGAGGCATAGATGCCTTAAGCGAAAATGAGTTCTCGCAAGCAGTCCGAAAAACCAATGTTTACGCGCGCGTCTCGCCCGAACACAAGCTGCGCATAGTGAACGCGTTGAAGGAGTTGGGCGAAGTTGTTGCGGTGACCGGGGACGGCGTAAACGACGCGCCCGCAATCAAGCGCGCGGACATTGGCGTTTCAATGGGGATAACGGGCACGGACGTAACCAAGGAAGCAAGCGACATGGTGGTCGCCGACGACAACTTCGCGAGCATCGTTGCCGCCGTGGAGGAGGGCAGGACGATTTACGCGAACATCGCCAAAGCGGCGCGCTACCTCATGTCGTGCAACGTCGGAGAAATATTCACCGTGTTCGTGGCAATACTGTTCGGACCGGGGGCGCCGCTGCTGCCCCTGCAAATACTCTGGATGAACCTCGCCACGGACAGCCTGCCGGCGCTCGCCCTCGCCGTGGAACCGGCGGAAAAGGACTTGATGAAGAGGAAGCCGAGAAAAAGGGACGAGGCAATACTTGGAAAACACAACGCGCTCCAAATACTTGGCTTCGGCTTGATTGTCTGCATCGGGACCCTGGCGGCTTATTACTGGTTCCTGCCGCAAGGACTTGAAAAGGCGCGCACAATCGCCTTCACGACGATAATATTGTTCCAGATGTGGCTCGCCATTGACTTCCGTTCCTCGGAACCAATCTGGCGCACCGGATTCCTGAAAAACAAGTGGATGCTGGTCGCGGTTGGCGCAGCCGTAATCGCGCAAGTCGCCGTCATCTACCTGCCCGCAGCCCAAACCATATTCCAAACAGTTCCGTTGACCTTGGGCGACTGGGCCTTGGCCGTCGCAGCGTCATCAAGCATATTCGTGTTGTCGCAGGCGCACAAGGCAATGAAGCGTTGACGGAAAACAAACAAGGGCAACTTGCCCCCTCCCCGAATCAATGCGAGTTCTTGAGAATCAGGCGTTGTTCCGCGGCCGCCACGATGCACCGCGCGCAATCAATTGCGTCGCGGTTCACGGAAATGCTGTCAATCCCGTATTCAACGAGTTTTTCCGTGAAGTCCGGGTAATTTGAGGGCGCCTGGCCGCAAATCCCGACCTTCACGCCGTGCTCGTGGCACTCATCTATCACGCGGCGAATGCTTTTCAGGACCGCGGGGTCGCGCTCGTCAAAGTCCTCGGCAACCAGCGGCGAGTCGCGGTCCACGCCGAGCAGCAACTGCGTCAAGTCGTTGGAGCCGATGCTCATGAATGACACGCCGGCCTCGCAAAACTCTTTTGCGAGCACAACGTTTGACGGCACCTCGCACATCATTCCGAACTCGAAGTCGCGTGAAGCAAACAACCCCGCTTCCTCAACCATTTTGCGGCAAACCCTCAAATCATTGACCGTGCGCACGAACGGAATCATGAGCTTCAGGTTCCTGAGGCCGTACTTGTTGCGCACGCGTTCAATTGCCTTCAACTCCATTTTGAAGATTGCGGGGTCCTTCACGTACCTGAAACAGCCGCGGAACCCAATCATCGGGTTCTCCTCCTCGGGCTCGAATTCCTCGCCGCCGTCAAGGTTGCGGTACTCGTTGGTCTTGAAGTCGTTGGCGCGGTAAATCACGGGCCGCGGGTTGAACGCGGCGCAAACCTTGCGCAAACCCTTTGCAAGTGCCGCGACGAACTCTTCCTCCCGGCCCTCCTTAATCATTTTCCGCGGGTGTTCTCCTAGCGCGGCAATCATGAATTCGGCGCGCATCAACCCCACGCCGTCAACTTCGCGTTGCGCGACTTCCGCAGCGAGGTCGGGTTCGGCTAGGTTAACGTAAATGCGCGTGCCGGTAACGAAACCCGAACCGCTCCCGAATGAAGCTGGTTCCGCCTTCCTTCCAATTGAGGAATGCATTTCACCTTCGAAAACCTTTCCAATGGAGCCGTCCACCGTAACAATCCTGCCATCCTCAAGCAGCGTCGTCGCCTGCCCTGTTCCGACCACGCATGGAACTCCTAGTTCGCGGGAAACGATTGCGGCGTGACAGGTCACGCCTCCCTCGTCGGTCACTATGGCGGCCGCGCGCTTCATCGCGGGAACGAAGTCCGGCGAAGTCATGCGCGCCACGAGCACGTCTCCCTTCTTGACCTTGTAAGCATCCTTGGCGTTTTTCACGGTTACCACCGGGCCGCTCGCAATTCCCGGGGAAGCACCCGCACCCTCCAGCAACGCGTCGCCTACGGCTTCAACCTTTTGCTCTTCCGCACCTTCTTCCTCATCATCCCCAACAACGCCTTCCTTTCCCAGCGTGGTAATTGCCCGGCTCTGCACTATGAATGTGTTTTCGCCGTTAATTGCCCACTCAACGTCCTGGGGCGAGCCGTAATGCTCCTGAATGCGCTTGCCGAGTTCCGCCAAGCCCATTATCTCCTTGTCTGACAACTTGCGCTGCTCCTGTATTTCCTCGGGAACCTCGGTCCAACCCTCGCGCGACACCATCCGCTCCTGTTTGTTCACGTCGCGCGAAACTATTTCCATGGACCCGGCTTCAACAACGTAGGTGTCCGGAGTAATCGAGCCAGACACTATTGCCTCGCCAAGCCCGAACCCCGCCTCTATGACGATTTGGTTGCGGTCATTGGTCGCCGGATTCGCCGTGAACATGACGCCGCTCTTCTCGCTGTCCACCATCTCCTGGACCACGACTGCTATTCCAACCCTCAAGTGGTCAAACCCCTTGGAAGCGCGGTAATAAATCGCTCTCGCCTCAAACAACGAAGCCCAACACTTTTGCACGGCCCTCACGAGTTTATCCGCGCCCTTCACGTTGAGGAATGTTTCCTGTTGCCCCGCGAACGAGGCGTCCGGCAGGTCTTCGGCAGTTGCGCTGCTGCGCACGGCCACCAGCTTTTCCTGGCCGCTTGAAGGCATCACGCTCACGCCGCACAACCGGTTGTAGGCGCGGACGACGTCCGCCCTCACGTCCCCCGGCATGACGGCCGAAAGAATCTCGCTTTTGACGTAGTCGCTTGCCTCGTTCAACGCCTCGTTGTCCTCGGCATCCAAATCCTCCAGACGCGCGCGGATTTTCCCGCGCAAGTCAGCGAAGTCAAGAAAAGAATAATAAGCGCCCGCGCTCACCACGAACCCCGGCGGCACCCGAAAACCCGCGTTAACCATTTCCCCGAGGTTGGCCGCTTTCCCCCCGGCCTCGGCAAGCGAGTCCCGGGACAACTCCTTGAACCAGTACACGTTCTCCATGATGAGGATAGTTACAGAACGCCTTCTTTTATTTGTTGAGGGAAGAGAAGCCGGCAAGCAGCGCGCCCGCCTCCTCGCGCGAAGGGTTCGCCCTCTCCAGCACGCGTTCAAACGCGAGCACAACCCTCCTCCTGTCCTTGACGCTCCCGCCCAAGGAACCCGCAAACAATTTGACGATTTGCGCGACCTGCTTCCCGCTTGCGGAAACGTACATTGTCTTCGGGAATTGCGACAAGGCGTAGGCGACCACGGCAATTGAATGCGATAAATTGAGCACGGGGTGCTCCTTTCCCGTTGGAACGTGGACGAACAAATCGCAGGCCGCGCACTCGCCTTCAGTCAACCCCGTGCCCTCGCTTCCGAAAACAATTGCAACCCGCTTTTTCCCCTTCACGCGGTCCTGCAGCCGTTGCAAGGCAACGCAGTTCTTGAACAACGAGCGCTGAAACCTCTTTTTCTGCGCGCTCGTCCCCACAACGAAGAAACCCTTGGTCGCCTCTTCAAGCGAGCCAAACACCCGCGCGTTCCTCAAAACGTCTCCAGTGTGCTTCGCGTACTTCCTAGCCTCAAAACCGAGTTCGCACTTGGGCGAAACAATTGCGAGTTCCTTGAACCCGAAGTTTTTCATGGCGCGGCACGCGAGCCCGACGTTCAAGTCGTGTTCGGGCCTCACCAGAACGAATCGAATCATAACGGTTAACTTCTTCCCCTGTTAAAGCGACGGCCTAAAGCGCTGTTAAGTTCGCCAAAAGCTTGGGCGTCATTCGGTTCCAACCTAGCCATCAAATCAAAAGAGGACCGCCAAGGCCCTTTCTCGGTCAAAGAGGTGATGGCATTGTCAAGCGCGGAACGATGTCTTGCCCCGAAATGCTCTTGCTCATTACACAAATTCACATAAACCCGCAGGGTTTGGGCGCGGTAGCGGACGTCAGGGTCTTTGTGATCGGACAGCAATCGCAGGCGCTTCTGTAATTCCCGTGTCGTGGGCAGTTCGCTGGATTCAGGCATGAAACATTTAGAGGACAACAACCTTAAAAGCCGTTTTCACCTAATTTTATTACTCGTTTTAAAGGTGGTATTCATATGAAAGAAGAGCAAGAAACAGCAAAAGACGTAATGGAAAAAGAAGAATTAAGCGAGGAGGAAGACGAAAAGCTTCCGTTCGCGAACGCGCGCGTGGTCCGCATAATCAAGGCGAATTTGAAGAACGAGCACCAGGTAAAAATGGACGTGAAACTCGCGGCCAACCTGTTGCTCGGCGAAATGCTGGCGGACATCGCGCAGTCAATGGACAAAGAGGACCACTTCACGCTGTCAATAGAACACTTCAACAAGGCGGCCCGCAAATACCGCGAAATCGGGTTGAACAAGAAGCGCGTGCTCCGCATCCAGAAAGTGCTGGAAAAACAGAGGGCGGAACTCGACGAAATCGTTACCGAAATAGATTTGGACTTTCCGGCAGACCCCTCAGTCAGCCAATGAAGGCCTCCCAACCCTCTTTTTGCAGGGGAATCAACTCCCCCCCTTTTTCCAGGAAAACCCCCTTGCCTTTTTCCACGCGGGCGAACCCATCCTTGAATGGGCCCGAGAACACGCAACAATAATCCTCGCCGAAACGCGTGGCCGCCTCCACCAAGTCCCAGCCATGCCTCTCACAAAACGCGGGCAGGCGCCTTGGAACCGGTAATTCCTCAACCACGACCCTGACGCGGCTCAACCGCGCCAACTCGTGCAACGTGAATGCAAGCCCGTCGGAAACGTCCATTCCCGCGCGCGCCTTGCGCCACGCGCGACGGCAAAAAGCGTAGCCGGGGTCGGGCAGGTCCAAGGCATGCTTGAACTCCGCGGGGCAGCCGCGGAACACCTTCCTTTGTTTTGCGAGGCGGGCGGCCGCGGCCCCGCCAACGGTGCCCGAGCAAACCATTCGGTCTCCGGCGCGGCAATTCCTGCGCAACAACGGCTTTTCAGTGAAGCCGACTCCCGCAATTGAATACGTCGCCCCCTCGTTCAAGTCGCCTCCCGCGATTCTGCCGCCCGCAAGCCCGGCTTCCAGTTGCGCACCCTTGAAAAAGCGTTTCACCCACGCGAACTCTTTTTTCGCGGGCAGGGACAACGACAAGAAAAAGTATTCGGGTTTTACTCCCGTGGAACAGAGGTCGCTCGCATTCAAGGCAATTGTTTTCCTTCCCGCCTCAAAAGCGTTTTCCGATAATTCGTCGAGGGGGCCCGAGTCAATGCTTACGGCAAGCCCGTCCCGCGAAACAAAGCAGTCGTCGTCGAAACCCGAGACGCCGGGCTTCCCGAGCAAGGCGTGCACGCGTTCAAGCACCCTCCTTTCACCCAAATCTTCCAGCCGCATAAGTTTTAAAATACGTTCAACCCAATAAAATAACGCTTTCTGGGTTGTTCCATGAGATTAGGAGGAATATACGTTTTGACGCCCGCACTCCCGAAAAACGAGTTGAAGGAATTCGTTTCGGGCTGCGCGGGCGCCGACCTCATGCAATTGCGTTTCAAGAAACCCGACGGCTCGCCGTCGCTAACGGTAAACGAAATGATTGAAGTAACAGAGCACGCGAAAAAAGTGTTGCCGTGCCCCGTGATAGTCAACGACTGCCTGGAACTCGCTTCACGGGCCGACGGAGCACACGTGGGCCAAGGCGACTCGGCTTGGACCACCGCCAAAAAAACGTTGGGAGAAAAAATCGTTGGCTTGAGCGCCAGGGAACCCGAACAATTCAAACGCCTGATGGAGGACGCGAAACGCTTCGGCGCCATGCCCGACTACGTGAGCACGGGCTCGATTTTCCCGACTCAAAGCAAGTTTGACGCCGAGGTAACCGGCTTGGAACGCCTTGATTATGCCAGACGGGTTCTGGAACGCGCGGGAACCCCCTTGTTCGCGGTGGGAGGAATCAACAAGTTCAATGCAACGCAATTAACGGGAAAATGCGACGGCATCGCCGTCATCGGCGCGATAAACAGGAACGACCCCGAACAATCCATAAGGGAGTTGAGGGCCGCATTCAAGGGTGGAAACGAGTGAACGCGGAAGAAAAACACGAGACGGACAAAAAAGAAATCCAGAAACTCGTCGCCAAAAACCGCGACCGCATAACCCAGATGAGGGACCACATCCAGGAAGTCCAAGTTCTGAAGGATAAGCGCGACGCCGAAAACGCGGAAGTAAAGAAATACAAGAAGCAACGCGACAAAATAGAGGAACGCGTAAACAAACTAAGGGAAGCTCTGGACCAAGACAACGAGAAACTCAAGGAAACCGGCGTAACCGACAACTCCATCGCCGGAATCCAACGCTACATAGAAGAACTGGAATGGATTCAACAAACCGAGGCAATTACGCCGGCACGCGAAAAAGACTTATCCAAAAAAATCAACGAGTTGCGCAAGAAACTCCCGAAAAGCGATGAAGCCAGGAAACTGATGGGCGACATAAGGAAGGAGCGCGACGAACTCAAAAAACTCAACCCCGATTCAAAGGAATTGCGCCACAAAATGATTGAACACGCGCGGCAAAGCGACGAATACCACAAGGAACGCCAGGAATTATTGAATAAAGTGGACAAACTCCAGCAAAAAATCAGCGAAACAATCGCCCAACTGGAAGAAAAACGCGGGGAATTCGCGGAACTCGACGCCGAAATCAACGAAGCCAGGGAAGCACGCAAGAAGGACAGCCACAAGGAACGCGATGACGCAGCCAAAAAACAGAAGGCAATCGAGAAAAAAATCAAGAAGCGCATCAACGACGCCGCCCAGCCAATCTACGAGAAATTCAAGGCCGGCGAAAAGCTGAGCATGGAAGAACTCCTAATCCTCAGAGAAAGCGGAATGCTTTAAGTCCCTTGGCGCCAGTCGCTGAGATACTTTTGCTGGGCGGGCGTGAGGGAATCAATTTCCAGGCCTTCTGCTTTGAGTTTGAGGCGGGCGACCTCGTCATCAATTTCTTTGGGCACGTCGTAAACCTTGTTTTCGAGTTTTGACGCGTTCTTGTGCAGGTATTCAGCGACGAGCGCCTGGTCCGCGAAACTCATGTCCATCACGCTTGAGGGGTGGCCGGAAGCGCAGGCCAGGTTCACTAGGCGACCGTGCGCCAACAAATAGATTCTCCGGCCGTTCTTCAACTTGTATTCCTCCACTTCGGGCCGGATTTCGCGGTGTTTTTCTGCTAGCGCCTCCAAGGCGGGCACGTCCAGTTCAACGTTGAAGTGGCCGGTGTTCGCCACGATTGCGCCGTCCCTCATTTTCTCGAAGTGTTCGCGGCGGATTACGTGCTTGTCGCCGGTGGCGGTAACGAATATGTCCCCGATTCCGGCCGCCGCGTCCATCGGCATTACTTGGAACCCGTGCATGTGCGCTTCCAACGCTTTTACGGGGTTCACCTCGGTTACCACGACTTTGGCGCCCAAGCCGCGCGCCCTCAAGGCGAGTCCGTGGCCGCAGTAGCCGAAGCCTGCAATGACGAATGTTTTTCCGGCGATTAAGACGTCGGTTGCGCGGATGATGCCGTCCATCGTGCTCTGGCCAGTCCCGAAAAAGTTGTCAAAGTGGTGTTTGGTGGGTGTGTCGTTCACGGCGATTATTGGATATTTGAGGGCGCCGTTAGACGCCATTGCGCGGAGGCGTATGACTCCCGTCGTGGTTTCTTCTTGTCCCGCGGTTATTCCGTCCAACAATTCCGTGCGCTTGGTGTGCGCGGTGTTCACGAGGTCGGCGCCGTCGTCCACCGTGATCGTGGGCTTCAAGTCCAATGCCTTGTTTATGCAGCGGTAATAACCTTTTTCGTCGATTCCGTGAACCGCGAAAACGGGAATTCCTTGCGAAACAAGTGCCGCGGCAACGTTGTCCTGCGTGCTCAACGGGTTTGAGGCGCATAAAGCGACTTTGGCGCCGCCCGCGACCAGGGTCTCCATCAAGACCGCGGTTTCCTTGGTTACGTGGAGGCAGGCCGCAATGCGTGCGCCCTTCAACGGCTTTTCTTTTTGGAATCGCTTCCTTATGAGGGCGAGCACGGGCATCTGGTTGCGCGCCCATTCAACTGCTTTGGCTCCGTCTCCGGATAGCGATTCGTCTCCAATCTCGTAATCCATGAATTTCACCTTAACAAGGAGTATTTGCTGAGAAAGATTTGGGTCTTCAACACTTCAAGGAAGGGCAGGATGAACAAGGCGTTCACGGCCACGCCAACCTGCAAGGCAATCGGCCACGACTCGGAGAGGGAGAGGAACACTGCGGTGTTGGCTAGCACGAGGAGGGAAGCGAAGAGCAGGAAGAAAACGAAGTAGTAAAATTTGCGGGTCAACACCTTGAAAGCGATTTTCAAGGCGCTCAACAACTTCGCGTTCTCAAGCACGAGCGACTGGGGCACGAAAAGAATGGTGAGGGAAACGATGAGAGACCACGCCGGCACGAGGAACTGAGAATGTTGCGGGTAGGCGTCGCGCAGCCACAAGGCGCCCACGAAGATGGCGATGAACGCGGCCAGGAAGACCGTGAAGAGTTTCAGCGTCAACAACTCTATTTCCTCGAATTCGGCGTGGCGGATTCTCGTGAGCGTGCGCTGGTGCTTTACTATCAAGTTTATTGCGGTGATGGCGAATGAGTAAAGCAGCAAGGCGAACAAAAAGGCGAGGACTATGAACAAGGCGTTGCCCGTGGTCAAATCTGTTTGCAGGCTCGAAAACCGTAGGAACACGCCGGTAGCCGCAACGTAGTTGGGCAGCAACGAGGCGAGCGGCAAGGCGAACAGCAGGGGTATGCTGAACGCTAGAATGAACTTCAGGTTGTCCGAATAGGATTTCCAGGAATGCCTCAACAACGATTTTATTGACATTACGCAAGAATTAAGGCGGAGCGCCGTTTAAAACGTTACTCCGGCGCGGTCTCGCCGAATAAATGGGTCGGCTCAGCCCCAGTTACGCGCACGCGCACGAACTCCCCGATTTCTCCCGCGGGCAGAACCACTGGCTTGTAAGCCGTGGTGCGCGCCACCACGCCCTTCCTGCCGCGTTCAACTATCACCGCGTCGAAAACCGCACCCACGAGGCGCTCGTTTAATTCAAGGCTTTTCTGCCTGACAACCTCGGCCAAGGCGGTGCTCCGCTCCTTGACCGTGCGCGAGGGCAACGGCTTCAAGCGCGCGGCAATCGTGCCGGGGCGGCGGCCGTACTTGGAAACGTTGACCACGTCAAAACCAATTTCTTCAACGAGTTTCAGGGACGCTTCAAAGTCCCCTTCGGTTTCAGTTGGGTAGCCAACTATCAAGTCGGTTGCAAGGGAGCCGCCCACGATTGAACGGTATTCATTGACCGCTTGCTTGAAATCGTTCACGGAATAAGGCCGCCCCATGTGTTCAAGCACTGAATCCGAGCCGCTTTGCACGGGGAGGTGGGCGAACGCAAAGGTTTTCGCGGAGAAGGCGCGCCACAAATCCGCGTCGCAGTGCTGGGGGTTCGTCATTCCAACGCGCACGAGGAACCGCCCCTCCAGTTCTGAAACCGCGTGCAACAATGCGGCCAGCGAGCCGCCAAAATCTTTTCCATAGCAGCCAGCGTCCTGCGCCGTGAAGCGTATTTCCCTGGCGCCGTTTGCAACTGCCCCGTGCACCTGGGTCAAGAGGATTGGAACGGGAACGCTTTTCAGGCCGGTTCTGGCTAGGCGCGTGAAGCAATAAGTGCACGAGCCAAGGCACCCGTCGCAGATGCGGATGCGCGCCACAATTCCGTCAACGCTTGCCCCGCCGACCACCCGACCCTTTTGGAACGAGGCGCGCCTTTTCTGAAAAGCCGCTTCAACCGCGTCAACGACTTTGTCCTGGGCGCGCACTCCCAGCAAAACCGCGTCCGGGCGGATGCGTTCGATGATTCGGGAATCGGCTTGCGGAATACAGCCGGTTACGACCACGGGCTTGGGGCAGTGTTCAACGTAGTACAACACCTTTTTTTCCGTGTTATCCTTCACGCCGCAAGTGTTCACTATCACGACGTCTGCTTCCTTCTCGGATGACGGGGAAATGCCGGCAACTTGAAGCGCCCTTTGCAAGGCCTCGGAGTCGGCTTGGTTGTAGGTGCACCCGTAAGTCCGCACGAAAACCCGCATTCAGCAAAACCTTATTTAAGCGTTGCAAGCCCATACAATAATACTTTTGTGATGCTTTATGACTAAGATTAAAATGAGCCATAAGTGCGAGCGTTGCGGCCGCGAGGCGCAATACCGCGAGGCGTGCAACCACTGCAACCGCAAGGTTTGCCAGTCCTGCATCAAGAACAGCAAGCGCACTTCAACGGGGCGCGCCATAATCTGCAAGGACTGTTGTGGCGACTCGGCCAAGCGGAAAAAGCACGGGCAGGCATGAAAACGATTAAGGGCGCGGATTACCCGGAGTTGAGTTGCAATGCCTACTGGCTTGACGGGCTGGCAATTGACTGCGGGCCGTTGACGCACTTCCCGCATGAACCCGAACTGATTTTGTTGACCCACGGTCATTACGACCACTGCGGGGGAGTGAGAAGCCGCGCCCTGCTGCACGAAGCCGACTGGGACGTGAAGTGGTTGAACGAACAATTCCGGAACTTCGAGCGGCCTTCCCAAATAGGGCGCCTGAGAAAAAAGAATTTTGAATGGGTGGATTGGGTTCTCAAGGTGATTGAGACGCCGGGACACACGCCGGGGAGCGTCTGCTTTTTCGACGAGGAAAAACGCGTTTTATTCAGCGGCGACACGTTGTTCGCGGACGGATTTGGTCGAACCGACTTGAACGGGGGAAACCCAGAAAAAATGGCTGAAAGCCTGGAGTTGGTTGAGTCGCTCAACTGGAAAACTCTTTACCCGGGGCACGGGCCGGCAATGCATAGATGAGTTGCTTTTTTATTCAGGAACGCGGTTAAGGATTCATGACCGAGCAATTCCTTCTCTTGGGAACGATCATCCTGGTAGGTTTCTTCGGTTCCCTTTTCTTCAAGAAGACCCGGATTCCCGACGTCTTGATTCTCCTGCTCTTCGGCGTAATCCTCGGCCCCGTCACCAACATAGTCGCGCCGGGCTACTTCGCGGGCATGGCGTCCTTCGTCGGCACGCTTGCCTTGATTCTGGTCTTGTTCGACGGCGGGTTGAACCTCAACATATCCGAGGTCGTGAAAGGGGTTCCCGAAGCCATCCTGTTCGCCTTGAGCTCATTCATAATCAGTTCGGTTCTCGTTGGCTCGGCGCTGCACTTCCTTGCCGGGTGGAACTTTCTTCACGCCCTCCTGATGGGGGTTGTGGTCGGGGGCACGAGTTCGCCCATTGTGATGTCCATCGTCGAAAAACTGAGGGCCGGGGGGAAAGCGAAGACCGTGCTCAGCTTGGAATCCGTGATAACCGACGTCCTCTGCATCATCACCGCCGTTGTCCTCGTGGAACTGATAATCCTCAAGTCGTTCAACGCCAGCGCAATAGCCCAGGACCTGACGAGTGCGTTCACGACGGCGGCCGTGGTTGGCTTCCTCTTCGGCGTGTTCTGGGTCGGCATTCTAAGAAAGTTTTACGGCAAGCCCTTCGGCTACGTGGTCACCCTCGCCGCCATATTCATAATGTACGCGTTCGTGGAAAGCATCGGCGGAAGCGGCGCCGTATCCGTGTTGTGCTTCAGCCTGGTGCTCGGAAACTCGCACGAAATATTTCAGTACCTGCGCATACAAGGCGGCTCGGAAATAGACGAAAACATCCGCATCGTCCAGCGCGAAATCTCGTTCTTCGTTAAAACCTTCTTCTTCGTCTACCTCGGTTTCCTCTTCAACATGAACGCGCTCCAACTCGCGCCGCTTTCACTGGCACTCATAATACTGGCCGCGATTTACATCGGGCGCACGATAGCTGTCAGGATACTCGTCGCCAAGGAAAAACACTTTGAAAAGGACTCGGCGCTCATGCTCTCACTTGCGCCGCGCGGGCTGGCCGCGGCGGTGCTCGCATTCCTCCCCTTGAATTCGGGCATAAAAATAGATTACTTCTCGGACATCGCGTTCCTCATAATCTTATTCACTAGCATAGTGGCCACCGCCGGCGCATTCATGTTCGGCGGCGGAGTGGCAGAGGAAACCGCCACAACCGGAAAAAGCGACGCCACTTCAAGGCAAAACAAGCCCCGCGTCGTATCAAAGCGCTAGTCCAGAAACGCATTTCCAAGCATGCCCAAACCATGGTTGGACAACGCCAGGTAACCAAAACCGAAGAGTATGACGGCGTCGTCGAACGCAATCAATCCCTTGGCAAGAAAGAGCACGGCTACCACTAAAGCCATGTTGAAACCCGAATCCCAGCCCTGAAAAAACTCAAGCAAGCCCATACAACAATAAGACGGGAAACCGCCTATTTATTTGTTACTACCGTTCCGTTGTGTTTTTTTCCGTTCAGGGCGGCTTTCAATTGCTCCGAGTCCCGCCCGTCCACGAAGTCAATGCTGATTTTGGCGCGCCTGGCAATCATTGAAGCAAAAACGTCGAAAGGAAAATTAGTGCGCGACTCGCGCTTGTCGCTCTTGAAAGCCAGGTCCACGAGTTCGTCGTGCGTCAGGCGCTCCAGGCGTTTTGCGCCCTCCTCGTTCGGGTGGCGGTCGTACAACGCCTCAACCCTGCTCGCGTTGACCAGCCGGCCTTCGCCGAGGGCCTCGGCAAGCAGGACGGCATCCGCGTCAGTTGTAACTCCTTCAAGCAAGCCCCCCATCACCGGGTTTTCGCCCCGCTCCATGGCGGCCAGGCACTCATCAATGCTCCGGCAAACCACTCCGCTGATTTTGGAGGCGAGGTGTTCGGCGTTCTCGTAAGTCGCGCGAATTCCTTCCCTGTCACACCAAAAAAAGTTTTCCCCTCGGGCGTGCGCTTCCCCGACGTATTTCGCCGCGAGTCTTCCGCCGCCCACTACTATTGCGTGGCCCCTCAAAATCGGGGCAACGCGTTCCGCGTAATCATTCCTTTTCCCGGACTCGTCGAACAACAGCGAGCCCCCCAACGATACGACGACCATTATTCAGTCCTTTATTTCCGACCCATTCTCTTGGCCAGTTTTTCCACGGCTTCATTTGCGCGCTTTTCGGCGGCAACGGCTTCGGCATCGGGCTTCAAGTGAATCTTGGAAGAATTGTATGCATTGAAGTGGGAAGCGGCTTTCTTGTAACCTTCAAGGGCGGCTCCGCATTTTTCCCTTTGATTGAGGGCATCCGCCAAGTCAAGATGCCTGAAACCCTTTTCACGATCTCGTTCCCATTCTTCAACCACTTCAATCACCAAAAAAAATTAGGCGCAAAAGAATATAATTGTAGGCGGTAACGACCGCGCAAAACATTAAAATAACAACCTCCCTTGAGTTGTATGAAATGACTGAATTCGTTCCGTGGGTTGAAAAATACAGGCCAAAGCGCCTCAATGACATAATCGGCCACGAAAAAGTGGTGGCCAACCTCAAAAGGTACGCGGCCGACAAGAGCATGCCGCACCTCCTGTTCGCGGGGCGAGCAGGAATAGGCAAGACCTGTGCCGCGCTCGCGCTCGCAAACGAGTTGTACGGCGACCAGCGCAGGCAATGCTTCCTTGAATTGAACGCTTCCGACGAGCGAGGCATAGACGTCATGCGCTCGCGCGAACAACAAAAGGACGCGGCGCGCAAGGCGAACACCACGAGCGTCAAGGACTTCGCGCGCACGCGGCCCATGGCCGACGTCGCCTTCAAAATCGTCTTCCTGGACGAGGCGGACGCCCTCACCCCGGACGCCCAGCACGCATTGCGCCGGACCATGGAACTCTACTCGTCCACCACGCGCTTCATCCTGTCCTGCAACTATTCCTCCAAGATAATCGAACCCATCCAAAGCCGTTGCGCCGTATTCCGCTTCAAGGCATTGACCGACGAAGACGTAAAAAAAATAATCGAACGCATCATAAAAGGCGAGGGCCTTGAAATCGCGGACGACGAGGCGATGGACGCGCTGATTTACGTTGCTGACGGGGACGCGCGGCGCGTAATCAATTCATTGCAGGCCGTTGCCACGCTGACCAAGAAAATAACGGCGGAAAACATTTACTCGGTTGCTTCGCGCGCGAGGCCCAAGGAAGTGCGCGCCATGGTGGAAGCCGCTTTCAAGGGCGACTTCATGAAGGCGAGGGAGGCGCTCGACGACTTGATGATTCGCTACGGGTTGAGCGGCAACGATTTGTTGAAGCAGATTTACCGGGAGGTCACTTCCCTTGACGTGCCCGACGACAAAAAGGTTTTCCTGGTGGACCGCGTGGGCGAATACGATTTCCGCATGAGCGAGGGCGCGAACGAGCGCATCCAGTTGGAGGCGCTCCTCGCGCAAATCATGCTGGCGGGAAGAAGTTGAAGGATAAGATTACTGCCTTTAGTCAACAAAAATATTTATTGTTGCTGGTTAAACGCGCCAGTGACAACGAAAACCGTATTAAACCTTTTTTCGTGAAGTGCTTGGCGCGAGAGACCGTGTGTTTCCCGCCGAGCAGGAGGCAAATCAAAAAGGTTCGTGAGAACCGTGCTTTGATGGTTTCCTGCCGCGGGTTCGGTCCGCGAGACGATTACCTTATTTTGTAACGCAGGAGCGCGCCGACAGCAAACGACTCAAACTCCAGGCCCGCGCCCGTATCCGAATCAAACACCACGGCTTCGGCTCCGGTCTCCAACGCTTTTTCAAGCAACGCATTCGCCTCCTGGTGAAGCCCGTGGGACTTCCGTAGTAGGGAGTCCGATAAAAGCAGGGTTTCAACCGCGCCGGCGGCCAGTGCATTGCTCACCTCGCCCAGACCGTAGCACGCCAACCCGCTCCTGGCCGTGCGCTTCAAGAACTCGTGTAGTGCTCCGGCTTGCCTGGCCGAAGCCGCGTCCCCGACGGCTTTTTCAACGGCGCCATTCTTCACGAGCTCGTTCAACCCCGAGCGTTCGGCCGTTGAAGCCGTTGCAAGGCGAACGCGCTTGGCCGTCGCGGGGTCCGCTTCCTTGAGCCACTTGTAGTAGTCCTCCTTGGCGAAGCCCGGCCCGCCGACGACCACGGTTTCGTCGCCTTGAATTGCCTGCGTCAACTCAACGTAAAACTTTTTCCGGCTCTGCTCAAACGCCTTGGGGTCGCGTTTTGAGGCCGACGAAGCCAGTTCACACTTCATTTGAATGCCGCGAACCGAGTAGCGCGCCACCATTGCGCCCCGGTCGTCCACCACGACGAGCAACGCCTTGGGCTTGACTCGGCGCGCCTTCTCCAGCAATTCCTGGTGGTAGGGCGACAAAACCTTTTTCAGGGTGAAGGAGTCGCCAGTTTCCACGTCCAAGGTGTGGTGCTCGCCGACTTGAACGAATTCGGGGGGCGAACCCGAGGAAATGGTACCGGTTATTCTCAGGCGCGAGGCGTGCTCGGCGAACTCGATTGTTTCGGCAAGGAGTTCAACGAAAACCTTTTTTTTCTCGCCGGAGTCGCCGCGCGTCAAATCCAACGCCTTCACTCGGCGCGCGGACCGCCCGCTGACCGCGTCGCCCGGCTCAATGATTTTTGTTAGGAGCCACAGGTCTTCAACGCTTTCGGGAACGATTTTCAGTCCCTCGCGGGCCTTGAACGTCTTCACGAAAGTAGTTGTGGGGGAACGGGTTTAAAACAATGGGGCGGTTAATCCTACCATGCAATATTCCCGAACCGGGGCGGGTTCCATTCTCTTCGGCGCGTTGATTTTGGCTGCGGCGTGGTGGCTCGGGTGGAGCTCCGCTCCCCTGAACGAGGCAGTGACCGCCATGTTGTTGACCGCGGCCGCTGGCGGAGTCATACTCTTCGGGTTGTTCTTGTTCGTGGCCGGCTTGTTGTTGTTCTTCATTTGAATAACCCCGTAAACGGAATTGAATTCAGTGGCCGTAGCGCACCAAGCAGAGGCAAGGAATTCAATTGGGTTTATTTGATTCTCTGGCCGGAGTTCGCGGCGAATGCCACGAAAATTGTTCCGCCGTCGCCCGTCCACTGCGTTACCCACGACTCGGGGGGAAGGTCCTGTACGAACCCGCGCAGCGCGGCTTCCTCGAGCCACGGACAGTAATCGTATGCCTCGGCGGCGTTGAACGACGCCACGTAGAAGGCGCAGCCCTTGCGGTTCGGCAGGGAACGCACTTCGTCAAGCAGCCCCGCGTTTATGAGCGCTTCCTCGCGGTAGAGTATTGAAACCTTTTCATTGCACGTGATTATCACGTCTTCGGGCCGGTAGCCGAAAGGCGACAAGGTGTAAAAACGCTTTATCACGGTCGGGCAGATTGAGTGCTGGCCGTCCACTATGCGCACGACGACCTCCCACGCGTACCTGTCAGACGGGGTCACGTTCGTTACCTCAACTTCGTTACCGGCGTCAATAAGGTAGACGAGGTCCTGCAAAACGAGTTCTTCTGCCTGGCCGCTCGTCAACTCCCTAGGCTGTTGCGGGCCGAGAAGCGCGTAAGCCAAAAGCATGACCAACAGGAATCCCACGAGGGCTGCCAGTTCCTTGAGCATAACAATGGAACGAAGCCGGCAAATTTAAAACACTAACAAGAACCCGGATAACGCTCGTACTCCCATTTCCCGCCGTCGTCAAAGAGAACCCAGAAGTTTTGGGAGCCGTCCGGGTTCTGGCTGGAAGTGTTCAGGAACAGGGTCGTGGAAAACTCCACGAACGCCAGTTGGGAAACATTTCCCGCGGAAACAATGAGGGTGGCGTTCCTCTTGACCGCAAAAGCAGTTTCATAGGGCGGGTAAACCAATGCGAAGGCCGGACCGCAATCAAGCCCGAGCCCGTCAAGAGAGGCGTTCACGCCGTTGTATTGCATGGCCAGGGAAGCGTCGTAAGCGTAATCCGCGAGGTTCTCCTCCAGAACCGCGCAAAAGTCCCCCATTGCAACGCCGTCGCACTTGGACTGGTGGGCAGAGTCAATTACCGCGTCGCGGAAGGAGGCATTAAAGTAATCCAGCGAATCGTAAAAGCGTTGTTCAACGAGTTGGGACTGCAATAACGCCAGTTCCACTTCGTTCTGAAATGAGTTGGATTGCTCCAGCGAGGCAAGCGACGCAATCAAGGTGACGAACAAAAAGAAAAAGAAGTTGGCGGCGAAACCCCTCACGAAACGCACACCTCGTAAAAGTCGTTCGGCGAAGCATCTGAACGGCCGTAATCCTCCAACTCACCTGAATAAGCGGGGTAAGAGTAATTCCGCGCCGCAACGAATTCGCTTCCAGGAGAAGAACAACCCAAGTCAAACAAGTGCTGGACCCAGTTGTCTTCAAGCCAGGCTTGCGCCGCCGAATTGTTGAGGTAGGCGTAGCCCGCGGCCTGTTTTTCCAGAACTCCTATTTGGCCGCGCTCCGCAGCGAGCAAGGGAAGCGAGGAAATCAGCGCCAAGACAATCAACGCGTCCGCCCCGAACAGGAAACCCTTTACTTGCAAGTCCGCTCACTCCTCAAACAAGTCGTTTTCGTGTCCGCGTAAAAAACCACGGTCTCTTGAACGGATACGCGCGAGCACTCCAACACCCCGCAATCCGTGTAATCCGTGCCGTTGCTGCAATGCTCGTAAAAACAGGTTGCCTCCCCCGCGTATTCCGCGCCTCCCGAAAAAGAGAATTCGGCGGCGTGCGACAACAAGGCGTAACCGCTCAACAACAACGCGCCCGCAACCAGCAAGTCAATGCTCAAAAGCTGGGCCTTCACGCCTCGGACACCTCAACGAAGCCGCCGACTCGCGCAAACAAATACGTCTTGCCGCACTCGTGGCTGGAATCCTTTACGGGCGCGCGGCACTCCAACGAAATTGTTTTTGGGGGGTAGGAATTCATTGAAATCGTTGCACTTCCGCTTGAAAAAGCAAATTCAAAGGACTGGTTGAAGCACGGCACCGCCAAGGCAATTGACTGGTTGCGCTCAAAGGCCGCGTCGCTCACCCGGCACAGAACCGTTGCCGTGTCTTCGCCCAGGCGAAGCGAATTGAATCCTTGAATTGAGGAGGCAAAGGAGGCCGACTCGTAGTTCAGCCAGTAAACCAGCAACAAGGCGAGGGTCGCCACCAAAAAGAATTCAAGCACCACCTGGCCGCGCATGGGTTGATTACTTCCACGGAATATTTAACCCATTAACAACGCGACAAGCCACGCAGCCCACCCGGTTGAGTAAAGGATTGACGGCAGAATCAAAGCGCCCGCCGCATTCGCCTTGCGCACGCCGGCCTCCAAGGCGAGCAGCCCGATGCAGGAAGCTGAGGCAAGGACGAACAAGCCGGGAAAACCGTTCAGCCAGTAAACCGCAATTGCCACGGCAAACAAAAACGCTTTTGGATTGTTCAACGTTTTTGAGAACGCGGCCAACTGCCTGGAAAAAATAAACAATAAGAACACGGAGGCGAGCAACGCGGCGGCGCCCGCCATTATTTCAAACAAGCCGCCGTCAAAGGCCGCGGCCGCACCCGAACGCGACACGCCCAGCGCGGACTTCGCGGCAAAATCAAAAACCATTTTGGAGGAGGCGAGGGCCGAAGCAAAGAAGAGGTAGGAGGACGCGCTCCTTTCAAGGAACAGGAATGCGGAGGACGCGAGGAGCGCCGGGTTCACCGCGGGCAGGAGGGGCGAAAAGAATCCGGCCAACGCACCCAGAAAACAGTTCTTGCTCGGCTTCAATTCAGCAGCCCCGCGCTCCTCAACTGTTTCGCCAGAGGAGCCAAGCAACAAGGGCACCCCGAACAACCCCGTAAGCAGGGGAAACAAGGCATTTGAAAAAAACGAGAAGCACAGGAAGCCCAGGGTTCCCGACAACAAGAATACGGCCGCACCCCACGCCCTTTTCTCACTCCAGAAAAACGCGAGGCACAACGCCGTCAAAGCCAGCCACGACCACTCCTTGAAAAAAGGGTGAAGCGCCGGGTAGGCAATGAAGGAAAAGGAGTACAATAAAAAAGCCCAGAAAAGCCCTTCAACCAGGCCCCTCAAAACCGATTGGAAGGCCTGAGTCGCCCTGCCCTTCAAGGCAAGGGAATGCGCTGGTAGAACCGAAGCCGAATGCGCTTCGGAAGGCAGGGAAAAGAAGACGGCGGGAACGCTTTCAAAAGCGAGGTGCGTGAACGCGGTAACTGACACGAGCAAGGCGTTGTGTTCAATGAATTGGAGCACGAGGTTAGTGTGCGCAAATGGAAGCAGGCCCGTCAAGCCCGCCAGCCACTCAATCACGACAACACCTCAATGCAGTACTCGTTCAGGCAACGCATGTCCGAACCGTCCGAAA
>Ga0210018_1000240_pt1 | contig 26807 bp, 23 predicted proteins | sample CryGeyCG2014_010_2_FD_183967 | JGI IMG/M metagenome (GOLD analysis project Ga0210018, IMG submission 183967) | Groundwater microbial communities from aquifer - Crystal Geyser CG09_land_8/20/14_0.10 (SPAdes) (version 2) | ecosystem: Environmental > Aquatic > Deep subsurface > Groundwater | place...
TGCCTCGCGCATGAACTTGGGCCAGGTTTTTGAAACTCACATGGGCTGGGCGGCGAAGAAGATGGGCTACCGGGTGGAAACGCCAGTCTTCGTCGGAGCTTCGGAGGAAGATATTAAAAAAGCGCTAAAAGATGCCGACCTGCCCGAAAGCGGCCAGGTCACTTTATATGACGGTCGTACAGGCAAACCGTTCGACCGCAAGGTGACGGTGGGAGTTATTTATATGATGAAACTCAATCACTTGGTGGTAGACAAAATGCATATGCGTTCCATCGGTCCGTATTCCCTGATTACCCAGCAGCCCCTAGGAGGTAAAGCTCATCTGGGCGGACAGCGCTTCGGCGAAATGGAGGTTTGGGCTTTGGAAGGCTATGGCGCGGCCCACACGCTTCAAGAGATGCTTACTATCAAATCGGATGACATAGTTGGAAGAGCTGCCGCTTACGAGTCTATCATACGCGGCGACAAAATTAAGAAGCCAAATGTGCCAGCTTCATTCAATGTGATGGTGAATGAATTGAAGGCTTTGGGGCTTTCGGTCGAGCCGCTCTACGACGAAGTGGTAGATTCTGGAGAGGCTGCCGGTTCGCAAGCTGAAGAAAATTGATATGGAAGTAAAAGAAACAAAAAAAGACACGTCAGTTTTCAGATCGCTGAACTTCAGCGGATTGAAGCTGACACTGGCGTCGCCGGCTGATATTTTGAACTGGTCTTATGGCGAGGTGTTAAAACCGGAAACGATCAACTACCGGACGCAACGCCCCGAAAAAGATGGGCTGTTTTCCGAGCGTATTTTCGGCCCAACCAAAGACTGGGAATGTTACTGCGGCAAATACAGGAAGATCCGTTATCGCGGCGTGGTCTGCGACAAGTGCGGCGTGGAGGTTACACGCTCCTCGGTGCGCCGCGAGCGAATGGGGCACATCAAGCTCGCATCCGATGTTGTGCACCCATGGTTCTTAAAGAGTGCCCCCTCGCGGGTCGGTCTCGCTCTAGATGAAGCCGTTCGTAAGTTGGAACGAGTAACCTATCACGCGGCATACATCGTTACCTCTATTGACGAGACGAAACGCAAGGTGGCGCTCGATGAAATCGCCCGCGAACTTAAGTCCAAGCGCGGCAGTATGAAGGGCAAAGAACAAACAATGTTGGAAACGGCGGCGGCCTCGGCGAAGACGATGCTTATGGGCCTGCGACCCGGCAAAGTTCTGGAAGAAGTAGAATTCAATTTCTTGGGCAAGCGTTTCGGCAATATTTTTACCGTCGGCTCGGGCGGCGAAGGCATCCGTAAAGTTTTGGAGGAGATTGACTTGAATAAAGGGCTGAAAGCGATCGAGTTAGAACTGAAAGTTGTGGAGGACGACGCAAGGAGAAAGAAACTCCTGAAGAGATTGAAATTCTTTAAGTCAATGATTAAGAACGGCCTCCGGCCGGAGTGGATGGTCTTGAATGTCCTGCCCGTTCTCCCGCCGGATCTCCGCCCGATGGTGGCCTTGGACGGCGGCCGCTACGCAACCTCGGACTTGAACGACTTATACCGCCGCGTCATCAACCGCAACAATCGTTTGAAAAAACTTTTGGAGCTCAAAGCTCCAGATGTAATTGTGATTAACGAGAAAAGAATGCTTCAGGAGGCGGTTGATGCCCTGGTTGATAATGCCGCGCGCCCGGCCTCCAAGCAGACAGTTGGCGGCAAGCGCGCGCTTCGTTCATTGGCGGACATATTGAAAGGTAAACAGGGCCGTTTCCGCCAAAACCTGCTTGGAAAGCGCGTGGATTATTCCGGCCGCTCGGTAATTGTGGTTGGGCCGCACCTCAGGCTCGACGAGTGTGGCCTTCCGAAGAAGATGGCGTTGGAACTCTTTCGTCCATTCGTTATAAGGGAAGTGTTGAAGCGGGAGCTTGCCCATAACATTCGGAACGCGAGTCGCTTGATTGACGAAGCGTCGCCGGAGATTTGGGCCATTTTGGAAGAAATTATCGCCGACAAGAAAGTGCTCTTGAACCGCGCGCCGACTCTCCACCGGCTGAATATCCAAGCCTTTAAGCCACGCCTCATTGAGGACTTATGTATTCAAATCCCGCCGTTCGTATGTACCGCCTTTAACGCCGACTTTGACGGCGATCAGATGGCTGTGCATGTTCCACTCTCCGAAGAAGCGCAAGCGGAAGCTAACGATATAATGCTTTCCTCGCGCAATCTGTTGAAACCTGCATCTGGCGAGTCGGTTGCTAAGCCGGACAAGGATGTGGTATTGGGCTGCTATTATCTTACGCTGCTCAACCTAGGAGCGAAGGGAGCTGGCAAGATATTTGCTACCACAGGCGAGGCACGACTGGCATATAACAATAATTTCATTGATATTAGCGCTCCGATTATGATTGGTATATTTGGCAAGGGTGGGTTTGAGACCAGCGCCGGGCGGATTATCTTTAACGAGATTCTGCCGGGAGACTTCGGTTTCGTGAATGAAACCCAGACTAAGAAAAGCCTAAGCAGACTGGTAAATCGTTTAATAGAGCGTTATGGGCAGGAGGGCACTAAAGATGTCTTGGATGCTATAAAGGAACTAGGTTACCGCTATGCCAGCACTTCCGGCATCAGTTGGGGTATGGACGATATACCTGAACTAAAGGAGAAGGCCGGTCTGATTGAAGAGGCCAGAACGAAAATTGGCGAAGTGTGGGGTCATTATACAAACGGGCTACTTACGGTGAAAGAACGCCGCAAGCGCATAGTCGAAATTTGGGAGAATACCGCGGATAAAGTCGGCGAGGCGGCATCAAGGACGTTGCCCAGCGGCAACTCTATCAATATTATCTTTAGTTCCGGATCGCGTGGCTCCTCACATCAGCTCCAGCAGATGGTCGGGATGAAGGGAGTTGTGATCAACACGAAAGGCGAACCTATTGAACTCGCAGTGACAAGCTCTCTGAAGGAAGGGCACACTGTGCTGGAGTATTTCACCACGGCCCACGGTGCGAGGAAGGTATTGGCTGATACCGCGCTGGGAACCGCCAAGGCCGGTTACCTCACCCGCCGATTGATTGATGTCTCACAATCGGTCGTAGTTAAAGAAGAGGACTGTAAGACCAAGAATGGTATTTCGATTTATCGCGATGGCGGCGGAATAGTCAATTACAGCTTCGCGCGGCATCTGTCATCGCGGACGGCGCTTGAGAATATTAAAATCGGCCGCAAGACCATTGTTAAAACTGGCGAAATTATTGACCGCGCTGCGGCCGAGGAGATTGAAAAGTCCAGTCTGAACGAGGTTAAAGTCCGCTCACCCATAACCTGTAAGACGCTTTACGGTATCTGTTCCAAGTGCTACGGACTGGATTTGGGCAGAAACGAGCCGGTCCAGGTAGGAGAGGCGGTGGGAGTTATCGCAGCTCAGTCAATTGGCGAGCCAGGCACACAACTTGTGCTTCGCACTAAACATGCCGGAGGCATAGCAGTGGCTATGGATATAACTAAAGGTTTGCCGAGGGTGGAGGAGGTTTTTGAAGCCCGTTCGCCTAAAAACATGGCGACCCTGTCTGAATATGAAGGTAGAATCGCGAAAATTGAGGATCGGGGTCTTTTGAGAACCATCGGTATCGATACTGTCGTGCGCGGCAAAAAGAAACTGGTTGAGTATCAAATTCCACGATCCACCACCGTGAGAGTGAGTGAGGGCGATAAAGTAGAAGTCGGCCAAGTTTTGACCGAAGGCAATGTCGATCTTCAGGAATTATTCCGCCTCAAGGGTAAAGAGGAAACTTACCGCTACATCATAAACGAGGTTGAAAAAATTTATGCGAGTGAGGGAGTCCTGTTAAGCATGAAGCACCTTGAGGTCATAGTTCGCCAGATGTTTAGCCACGTGAGAATAATGGAATCCGGCGATACTGATCTAGTGGTGGGCGACATTGTAGGCAAGTCCCGTTTTATTGAAGTAAACCAGGCGGTCAAAGCCGACGGCGGTCTGCAAGCAAAAGAGGGTGAAATTCTTCTTGGTATCGGCCAATCTGCGTTGCACGCCGAGGGTTGGCTCGCCGCCGCCTCTTTCCAGGAAACCGCGAGGGTCTTGATACGTTCGGCGGTGGAGGGACGAGTTGATCGCCTGATCGGTCTTAAGGAAAACGTGATTATCGGCAGACTCCTCCCGATCGGCCCGGTCTTCCGTGGTGAAACGTTAGTGGTTGAAATACCGCGGGAAGAAGAAACCACGGTTGCCGAGGCTCCAAGAGAAAACGCTGCGGGGTGACGTTGATGCGTTCGGCAAACTCAGCATGGCTTCGACTGAGCTCGGCCGAATGTCCAATCCTGAGCAAGCCGAAAGATTGATTTCTTGTGGCCAACCTGCTAACCTAGGCTAGCTGAAATGGAAGAGGAAAAGGATATAAAACCATACGAAATCTCATTTTTACTCAAGAACGAGGAAGATGCCGCGTTGGTCGTGAAAAAACTTTCGGACCACGGAGCGGAGATCATAGGCGAGGGCGCGGTGAGCTACATCCGCCTCACTTATCCGATAAAAAAGGAAGAATCGGCATACTTCGGCTACGTTCACTTCAAGGCGGCGCCGGAAGCAATTAAGAGTGTTAGTGATTCACTGAAACTAGAGCCTAAAATTCTTCGTTTTCTTGTTGTCACCCCGCCTCTCGAAAAAACTATTCCACGCCGTCTGGACTTTCGGCGCCAAACCGACCGCGGCGCCGAACTTCCTGTAATCGCGCCCAAGGTCGAACCACTCTCTAACGCCGAGCTAGAGGAAAAGCTCGAGGAAATCTCAAAGTAAATCAATGAATCTCAATAAGGTATTCATTATCGGAAGGCTAACTGCCGACCCGCAGTCCCGGACTACCCCCGGCGGCGCGCAGGTCACCACTTTTTCGGTGGCGACCAACCGTTCTTGGACAGATAAGAACGGCTCTAAGAAGGAATCGACCGAGTTCCACAATGTGGTAATTTGGGGACGGCAAGCGGAAATTGCGGCGGAGTTTCTGACCCGCGGTAGCACCGTCCTAATTGAAGGGAGATTACAGACTAGATCTTGGGAAGGCAAGGACGGCCAATTGCGGAAAACCACAGAGATAGTCACGGAACGGATGCAGCTCGGTCCGCGGCCGGGCGGGGCACCTCGCGGTGACGTGGGTTCCAAAGGTTCCAAAGATGCGCCGAGAAAAGAGGGCACTGATGCCCCCGCGGCCGAGAAGATGCCGGTGATTGAAATAGGGGATGAAGAAGTAAAACCCGAAGACCTGCCGTTCTAAAGGGCTTTGTCCGCGCACATAAGAACTTATGTGCGCGGCTACAAAACCTTTACCCCGCACCATTTGTAGAAATGATTACCGATAAAACAACAATTCAAGGGCGAAGCCGCCTATCGGCTCCAATTAAGCTAAAACACCGGGCTGTTGCCACAAATGGTGCGGGGTGCTCAATGTTATGGCTAAATTTCTTGCGCCTCGCATTAAGCTCGGCTTATAAATTTAGATAACATTGGCATGAAGAGGAAAGAACAGTGCTTTTTTTGCTCGCAGAATGCCGAGGACATCGACTACAAAGAAGTCGAGCTTATCAGGCGTTTCGTTTCCGGACAAGCTAAAATCGTTGACCCGGTGCATACGGGTACTTGTTCCAAACACCAGCGCCGTTTGGCTCGCGCAATCAAGCGCGCGAGATTCATGGGTCTACTGCCGTACGTACGGCGCTGAAACCGATGTTTGCATTAGACGTATTCATCCTGCAGGCTCTCCGGCATCTTGTTGGTATATCTAAACTTACCGATTGGTTAATTATCTTCTTCGCGGAGTATTTAATCTATTTTATGGTCGCGGCGTTTTTGTATTTTTTATTTAAAGCTGCCCGAGGGCGCAAAATGTACTTCTTCGCGCTGGCGGCGATATCCACAATCCTTTCCCGCGGTATCATTACAGAGCTGATCCGATTTTTCTTCTTCCGCCTGCGGCCCTTCGCGGCTTTGGCGTTTAGCCCGCTTGTCGCGCAGTCCGCCGCCGAGGCCGCTTTCCCCTCCGGGCATATGGCATTTTTGGCTCCATTGGCGCTTGTGTTCTGGTATATGGACCGTAAAAAAGGGAATTGGTTTATAGCGTTAACCTTGCTAGTGGGCATTGCCAGGGTTATTGCAGGGCTACATTATCCAAGCGACATATTGTGTGGATTGTTGATAGGATTGGCGAGCTTCTTCGCAATCAGGCCGTTTTTGCGCAAGGCAGATGCGGCATCAGGTGCGCAATAATCATTCTGGAAGGATAAATTTTATTTACAGTCGCGCTAAGCGCGACTGTTTTCGTGGAAATTTTTATTGCACGTGCGCCAAGCGCGAGTTATCCACCGTTTTTAATTTTTCATTTCTGATATAATAAAGATTGAGAAGCGAGTTTTAAATTTTTGATAAAGGTCGAGCACCTAGCAAGGTTAATCGTTAAGAAAACAAATGGCGAAAAAGAGGAAGGCTGCTAAGAAGGCCAAGAAGGGCGGTAAGAGAAAGAGATAACTCTCCGCCTAGAAACGTGTTCTTAAAACCTGCCCCAACCGGGGCAGGTTTTGTTACTTTTATATTTGTGCCGCGGGAGAGAGTCGAGCTCTCACGACCTTGCGGTCACAGGATTTTGCCTGCCCCGCACCGAGCTTTACTCTGGTGCGGGGAGTCGTGCGCGTCCCGCACTAAATCTTGTTTTGTGGGCGGGGAGGGAGTCGAACCCTCATGAGTTTCCCCACACGATTTTGAGTCGTGCGCGTCTGCCATTCCGCCACTCGCCCATATGATTAAACAAAATTAGTGCGGGATAAATCTGCCATTCCCTGCCTGCCGGCAGGCAGGCGCCACCGCGGCAAGATAATGTTGGCAAAATTGATGGTGCCACATTCTCGGACTATAGTAAACCCAGTAGTAGAAGTTTGGCTTCCTTCGGAATTCGTGTTTTGCTTCGTAAAACACCTGCCAAACTCTCACTACTGGGTAAAGAAAATGGCGCGAGTAATAGCTATCTGCAATCAAAAGGGCGGAGTCGGTAAAACCACGACCGCGGTAAATTTGGGCGCCTACCTTGCCGCTTTGGGTCGGCGAGTGCTTTTGATAGATTTCGATCCGCAGGCCAACGCAACTTCTGGCCTTTCCGGCAGGAAAACTTTTGATAGAAATATCTACCACGGACTCACAGACCTTGTGCCGCATGAGGAACTTGTCCAGCCGAGCGGAATTTTGAACTACGAATACATTCCTTCATCAGCTGACTTGGCCGGCGCGTTAATCGAACTTGTTTCCATTCCGAAGCGCGAGTATTACCTGCGCAACTTTGTGCATCATTTCCGGCATCGTTATGATTATGTTCTGATTGATCTCCCGCCGTCCTTAAGCCTTCTTACGGTAAACGGACTGATGGCTGCGGATGAAGTCATCATTCCGGTGCAGGCCGAGTATTACAGTCTGGAAGGTTTGAGCGAGCTTTTGCAAACAATAGATCTTTTGCGCGGACGTTTGGGACACCCGCTCTCCGTTGCCGGAGCGCTAATCACGCTGTATGATAAGCGGGAACGCTTATCAAGGGATGTGGCCAAAAATCTGCGGCGACATTTCCCGTACAGAGTTTTCAGCGTGGAGATCCCGCGTTCGGTGTCGTTGGCCGAAGCGCCGAGTTTCGGTAAGCCAATTATTATTTATGATCCTTATTCCGCGGGAGCGCGCGCTTACCGCAGCTTGGCGGAAGAGGTGATAGCCCTCGAGGAGCATCCGCAAGAATTTATGGAATTAAGTAATCAAAATACCTTCTAGAATGCTAGGCCGAGGATTGGAAGCCCTTATCCCGGTAGGGGAAAACGGTGCGAATAACAGGGTAAATACAGAGGAAAACCGCGCTCCAGAGGGCGTTGCTTCGCGCCCAAGACCCGCTGAAGCCATTTTTCAAATCGAGGTTGAGTGCATCAAGCCAAATCCACATCAACCCCGGCGCAACTTCGATGAAGTAACCTTGAAAGAACTGGCGCTCTCGGTCCGCGAGTTCGGAGTGCTGCAGCCTCTGATTGTGACCAAGGTTGAAAAAGAGAGCGACGAGGGGACCAGCGTGGAATATGAACTGATTGCCGGCGAGCGGAGACTGCTTGCGGCGAAGATCGCGGGCCTCCGCACCGTCCCGGCCATCATCCGCCGCGCCACCCCGGAGCGCGAGAAACTTGAACTCGCAATCATAGAAAATGTCCAGCGTTTGGACCTAAACCCGATTGAAGAAGCGCGGGCCTATGCCAGACTGCAGGATGAGTTTAAACTCACGCAGCGCGAGATCGCGGCGCGATTGGGCAAGAGCCGTGAAGTGATTGCTAATGCCGTGCGTCTCCTGAACCTCCCATCGGAGATTCAGGATGCGGTATCGAGCGGTAGAATAAACGGGAGCCAGGCAAGATTGCTCTTGTCGGTGGAGGATATCCCCCGTCAAAGGGAACTTTTCGTTGCGCTTATTCGTGACAATATGAGCGTCCGTGAACTGAAGGCAAAAGTTGTGGCTGTGAAACCAGATATGGCATCACATCCTCTCCCCCCAACTATTCCTGACCCGGAACTCGCGGCGGTGAAAGAACAACTGGAAGAATTTCTAGGCACCGAGGTTGCACTCTCCCGTTCCGGCGAAAGCGGTCGGATAACCATCGCGTTTTATTCACCCGAAGAGCTGCATGGGATATTGGAGAAGATTCTTAGAGTTAGAGAAAGTGGTACTCAAGCTCTTTAATTTCTTTGACCCCTTTTAGTTTTACTAGCAGCTTGGGGACTTTGTCGCGGTCGGCCGTGTCAATCACGATCTTCAGGGTATGGAAGCGGCCTTTGCGCTCCGAGCTGGAGTGAATTTGTAGGATATTGAAGTGCGAGCGCGATATTACCGCAGCGATGTCTTTGAGCACGCCGACGGAATCCTCCGAGGTTATTTTGAGTTCGGTTTTCAATCCAATCTTTTTTAGAAGTCCGCTCTCACCCCGCAAGGCGGCTTTTATTTTCTTCTTGGCGTACCCGGTCACGACGAAATTCAGCCACGAGGCCGAAGGTTTTTTGCCTTTTTGGACTAGAATCTCAACAACATCCTGCGATTGCAATTTATGGTCCAGTGATACGATCTTTCCGTTCACTTTCGCTCCGCTGCACTGGTTGCCCAATGTCGTGTGGATGCAGTAAGCGAAGTCGACTGGCGTTGCTCCCTGCGGCAGGTCCACAATCTCGCCGCGGGGAGTGATAACGAAAATGCGGTCTTTGAAGAAGTCGATTTTTAACGAATTCAAAAATTCTTTCGGGTCGGCAAACTCGTTCTGCCAGGCACTGAGCTGTTTCACCCAAGCCAACTCACGGTGATTGGTAGTCGAGATTTCGCGTCCGGCGTATCCCTCGCCCTTCATCGCTTTGTAAATCCAGTGGGCGGCGATTCCGTTCTCGGCTTCCTCGTGCATCTCTTTGGTGCGAATTTGAAATTCCACGAAATACCCGCCCGGCCCTATCACGGTGGTGTGCAAGCTGCGGTAACCGTTTGGCTTGGGCATCGCTATATAATCCTTGATTCTGCCCGGCGCCGGCGGCCACAGTTTGTGGATGATACCCAAGGTGGCGTAGCACTCCTCTACATTGGAAACGATTATGCGGAACGCAACCAAGTCGTAGATTTTGTCTAGATCCATATCGTAGCGCTGCATTTTCTTGAGGAGGCTGGAATAACGCTTGGCTCGGAAGTCTATAGTGAAGGGGCTGATACCGCCTTCGTGTAACGCTCTTTCTACAACTGGCCTTATTGTTGTTGTCATATACTTCTCTCGTTCTTCGTAGCGCTCAGGCACGTTCTCTGTAAGCCAGTTATATTCTTTCGCGTGGGTGTACGGCAAGGCTAAATCTTCCAGTTCGCCTGACAAGCTCTGCATCCCGAGGCGATAAGCCAGCGGCGCGTATATCTCGGAGGTTTCCGCTGCTATTCTTTTCTGTTTTTGGGGCGGGAGGGCGCTCAATGTCGCCATATTGTGCTTGCGGTCAGCCAGTTTGATTAAGATGACGCGGATATCCTCCGCCATCGCGAGAATCATGCGGCGGATATTGTCAGCCTGCTCTTCTTCGCCGCGGTACTTGACCTTGCCTAATTTAGTAACACCCTCAACTAGGAACCTTATCTCTCCGCCGAATTCTTTTTCGATATCCTCGAGCGTCCGAGGCGTGTCTTCCACGGTGTCGTGGAGCAATCCGGCCGCGATCGTAGTTTCGTCCAAACCCCATTTGGCGAGTGATTCCGCGGTGGCAATACTGTGGTTGATATATAGCCCGCCGCTCTTGCGAGTTTGGCCAGCGTGGGCAATGCGGGCGAACTCATAAGCTCGTCCTATCAAACCAGACTTATCTTTTATCGCTTCTTGGAGGTCTATCAATGTACCTCCTTTTTAGCTCCTTCGCTCGGCTTTGTCTAGTTTCGGTTTGGTCTCCCACCGCTCGTAAAGTTCTCGGAGTTTCACCTCGCTTTCAGGCTTCTTATTGATGATAAATGTACAATCGGGGAATCGCGTACAACCGTAGAACAGTTTGCCGCGTCCGCGTGACTTACGCTCAACAATATCCCCTGGGTCACCGCGCCGTTCCGGCGCGGCTATGCAATTCGGACATTTGAAGCCGATTTTATTCCAGATCTTTTTAATACCTTTACATTTCGGATAGTCCGTGCATCCCAGGAAGTAGCCGAATCGTCCGCGCTTCACCGCCATCGGTTTCCCGCAGATGGGGCAACGCTCGTCCATAGTCTTCTCTTGTAGCTCTTTTATTCTCGCCGCTTCTTCGGGCATGGGCAACGTCACTTTAGATTCCGGATCGGGGCAGGCCAGGAATTTGCCCATCCTCCCGAACTTTATAAGCATCGGTTTCCCGCAGTGCGGACAAGGTACGTCTGAAACCTGAACTTGTTTCTCTACCGTAGCTTCTTTTTCTAAAAGTTCCTTCTTGAACGGCTCGTAAAATTCACGGCATACCTTTGTCCAATTTCTTTTACCTTCCGCGATTTCATCCAATTCTTCCTCAATATGCGAAGTAAAATTAATGTCCACGATTTCGGGGAAGTTCTCCACCAACATATCGTTTACTAATATCCCGATTTCTGTCGGCTGATATTTTTTATCCACTTTCTCCACGTAATCCCGTTCCTGGATCGTGGAGAGGGTCGGCGCGTATGTGGAAGGCCGGCCGATGCCATACGCCTCAAGCGCTTTCACCAGCGTTGCGTCAGTGTAACGCGGAGGCGGTTCGGTGAAGTGCTGGTAAGGTTTTATTTCCTTCGCCGTTACTTTGTCGCCGGTTTCAAGTGGCGGCAGAAGCCCCTCCTCATTCCCATTTTCGTCGTCTCGCCCCTCGGTATATACACGTATGAAACCGTCAAAAATCATAACCTGGCCACTCGCGCGGAAAACGTATTTTTTGTCTTCGCTCCTGATATCGGCTGCAGTTTGTTCCAGCGCCGCGGATTGCATTTGTGAGGCGATGGTGCGTTTCCAAATAAGCTCATAAAGTCGTTTTTGGCCGCGATCCGAGAGTTCGAGGTTCTCACCGACTCTACTTTCCAGGTTCGTCGGACGGACAGCCTCATGCGCCTCCTGTGCTCCTTTCGATCTGTTCGAAAAATGGCGCGGCGCGGCGAGAACGTATTTTTCGCCGAACTGCTCGCGGATTACCTCGCGGGCCTGCGTTGTCGCCGCAGTCGAAAGATTCAGACTGTCCGTGCGCATATAAGTGATATGACCGTTCTCATAAAGCTGTTGTGCGATCATCATCGTCTGTTTTGCGGAGAAACCCAATTTCCGCGCCGCTTCTTGTTGGAGCGTGGATGTGGTAAATGGAGGAGCGGGATTGCGTGAAATTTGTTTTACCGCGACATCGGAAACAGCATACTTAAGACCATTTAGATTCTTGAGGATGGCCGCTGTTTCTCCCCTGGTTTTAATGGCCATCTTCCCAAGAGACTTTCCATCCACCGAATATAATTTGGCCGCGAAGATTTGGTCGTCTTTGCGAAACTTACCCTCAATAGACCAGTACTCATCCTTCTTAAAGTCTTGGATTTCGCGCTCGCGCTCCACGATGAGCCGTACGGCTACCGACTGCACGCGCCCGGCCGAAAGACCGTAACGAATTTTGCGCCAGAGGAACGGTGAAAGTTCATAGCCTACCAAGCGATCCAGTACCCGCCTGGCTTGCTGGGCGTCCACCAGGTTGATATCCAGATCGCGAGGCTTTCCCAGCGCCTCCTCAATCGCTTGTTTGGTAATCTCGTGGAAAGCGATGCGTTTCAAGCTTTCGGACTTGCCTATAATCCCCGCGGCGCGGAATATCTCGGAAATGTGCCAGGCAATAGCTTCGCCCTCCCGATCCTCATCGGTTGCGAGAATTATGCGACTTGACTTAGCAGCCAGTTTCTTAAGGAGAGTAACTTGTTTCTGGCTGCCACGCGGCACGACGTACTGCGGCTCAAAGTCGTGTTTGACATCAACCCCCAGCTTGCCTTTCGGCAAGTCGCGGACGTGTCCGTATGACGATTCCACTTTAAAATCGGACCCGAGGAAGCGACCTATAGTTTTTGCTTTTGTAGGAGACTCTACAATTACTAATTTCATTTTTCTGCCGATAGTTTTTGTCCCGCCACTTCACGAGCGGAGCGAGTACGAAGTGGGCGAGGATCCAGCCCATATCCCGATGCTGATGTATGTACTTTAGGAGAGATAATGGAAGTGGCGGGATCAGCGCCCTTTAACCTCGCCGCGTTTCGGCTCGGGATATGGGCGGTGACCTTTGTTGGTGATTCCACTATCACTAAAGATTCCATAATTCGTATATACCGTTCCCTTCTTTAACTAATCCTTTAAGAACCAGGATAGCGACGGCGGTGTTTACGGTCTGGGGCTCAAGTCTAGTCAATTCAACCAGTCTGTCAATGTTAAGCCCACAGCCGGCGTTCCGTAAAGCTGAAACAATCACTGCTTCTTCTGGGTTCAAATCGTCCGTGGCGGCCTTGTGCTCTGTGGGCGGCATTACTCCAAGATCGTGGAGAATATCATCGGCGGATGCGGCTAGTCTCGCGCCGTCGCGGATTAAAGCGTGCGAGCCACGGTAATTCTGGTGGTTAGTCGGCCCCGGTACTACGAAGACTTCGCGGCCCTGCTCGGCTGCGTGACCCGCAGTTGAAAGCGACCCGGATCGCTCAGGAGCCTCGATTACGACGACTGCCTCCGATAGACCGCTTACTATCCTATTGCGGGCCAGGAAGTTGGCGGGGAGTGATGGTTTGCCTGCTTCGTATTCCGAAATTATGGTTCCGCCGGAACGGATGATTTCCAGTCCGAGCTTTTCGTTTGAAACGGGATAAATACGATCTATGCCGTTCCCCAGAACTGCGATGGTTTTACCGCCGGCTTTCAGAGCGCCGCGGTGAGCGGCTGCATCAATACCGAAAGCCAGCCCGCTTATGATCGCAAATCCCGCTGCGGCCAGTTTGGCCGCTATCTCCTCGGCGATCCTTATGCCGGCCGAAGTCGCTTTTCTGGTCCCAACTATGGCGATTGTCCTCTCGCTCGGGATAGGCAAAACGCCCCGTGCGAATAGCCGCGATGGCGGATTCGGTATTTCTAGGAGCAGCGGAGGATAGAACGGATCGTTTGGCATTATCAGTTTTGCGGCGTATTCGTTCATCCTCAACAATTATCTAGAACCTATCTCAATAATAGCTCCCAAGCGCGCTTAGGGATTATTGTTGAGACAGGTTCTGGCCTTATTATATACTATAATAGTAGCAATGCCTCGGGAATTCCGGATGAAATTGATCGTAAATTTAGCCGCGACTTCGGCAGTCCTTGCGGTCCTAATAAGTTTGATTTTTTACCTGCGCATGGATATTTCAACTAAAGCCGACGCCCTCTCGTCGGTGCGCGGAGAACTGGTCGGGAGGACGGAGGCGCTTGAAAGTTTGAACTCGCTTCGTGGGGATGCTAAAAGCGTCGCGCCGCTTTTTGATAAACTGCGCTCGGTTATGCCTAAGCGCGATTCGCTATTCAGTGTGCAGCGCGATTTCCAAAATCTGGCGCAGGTAAACAAGCTGGGTTTCAATTCGCAGTTCGGCGCGGAGTCTCCAGAAACGCCGGATTCACCCGGCAAAATCCGCCTTGAAATGGCCGCGCAGGGCAGCTACAATGGCATACTAGAATTCATTAAAAGTGTCGATGCCAATCCGTATTTCATTAGTATCGTGAACATGGATCTAGTACGGCAAGGCGGTAGTTTTAACGCCAACCTTTCAGGCGAGATATCCTTCCATGACTAAAAGACGTTTCGGCAAATCGGAGATATGGATGTTTGTGGGAGCGGCGTTGACTTTGGCTATAACGGTCGCCGCCGTAGTCTTATCGTTAGGATTCGTGAGTACTAATCTATACCGCGCCCTGTCGCCGGGTGAGAATGCGGAAGCCGCCGTGCATTTTGATATCGCTGGTTATAACGCACTCGGTCTGCAATAAAAAATGTCTCGGCGTTGTAACACCTTTCGCGCGTGTAGTTCAATGGTACCCCGTAGTAAAATTTGGGCGCATAGTTCAATGGTACCCCGTAGTAAAATTTGGGCGCATAGTTCAATGGTAGAACGCTGTCCTGATAAGACAGAGGTTCTTGGTTCGATTCCAAGTGCGCCCACTAGCGAAGCCCAAATTTACTACGGGGCAGGGAACGCTGCCTGCCCCGCACCGAGCTTCGCTCTAGTGCGGGGTCCTGATAAGACAGAGGTTCTTGGTTCGATTCCATCCACGCGCACCAGAGTAGGGGACGGGCGCATAGCTCAGTGGTAGAGCGTTTGCATGACACGCAAAAGGCCCGAGGTTCAATCCCTCGTGCGCCCACACAGTGCTTAATCTGAAGGTGCTATACGAAGATGAAAATTTCTTGGCGGTGAACAAGCCTGCGGGCGTTTTAGTGCACGCTGTAAATGCAAAGCGCAAATCGCAAAGCGCAAAGCGTGAAAAAGAAACAATCATTGACTGGCTCCTTGAAAACCGGCCAGAAGTTAAAGGAGTGGGAGACCTGCCTGCCGGCAGGCAGGCGATCCAAACCCGTCCCGGCATTGTGCATCGCCTGGATCGCGATACGTCCGGCGTACTCTTAATTGCGAAAACCCAAAAGTATTTTGAATATCTAAAATCGCTCTTTCAAAATCACGAGGTTAAAAAAACTTATCTTGCGTTGGTTCGCGGCCGCGTGCGTCTAGAGACGGGAAGAATAGATAAACCAATCGGTTTGAAGAGTGGGAGCGTAAAACATACCGTCTCGCATGTAAAGGCGAAGATGATCAAAAACGCCGTGACCAACTACCGGGTCAAAAAATATATAAAAGCCGGCTCTGAGGAGCAAACTTTTCTGGAAGTCACGCCGGAAACCGGACGAACGCACCAAATCAGGGTACATCTGGCTTCAATCGGCCACCCGGTGGTAGGAGACAAACTCTACGGCGGCAAGAGCACGAAATCCGGCGAGCCGTTTTATCTTCACGCTTACGCCGTCGAATTTCCGGTTTCGCCCGGCCGGATGATTTGTATCGAGGCCGATCCGCCCGAGGGATTAGCCGATAAACTAAAATAACCTCTTCTTATTCTTAGCATCCCAGTATACTATAATACTGATCAGTGTTATAGTATACTTGCGGGTGAGTAATATTATGATTGATCATAATGGATCTTGACGTTGCCTTGGGGTACGATTAGACTTCACTCCGATGATAGATAAAGAAATTCTGGTGAAAATAAAGTCCGGCAGCCGAGTTAAAGTCCACGAAAAGAGCGGCAGTACTTTTGAGGGTATTGTTATCGCCCGCAAGCATGGCGAGGAGCCAGGCGCGACAATGACTGTCCGCGCCGTTGTAGCCGATGTTGGCGTTGAGAAAGTTTATCCGGTCCATTCGCCGACTATAGAGAAAGTTGAAGTGCTAAGTTCCCCTAAGAAGGTGCACCGTTCCAAGTTGTATTACCTCCGCAACCTTTCGGCGAAGAAAACCCGCCAGAAACTCGGGAGCCGGGGGAACAGTTAGGGGGTAATGACTAGGGTATAGCCAATAGGGTACGAATTTACTCAATCTTTTAAATTTTCTCTAAACCCTATACCCTAAACTCTAGACCCTTGTCAGGGGGCCCAGGTGGCGAAATTGGTACACGCGTGCGTTCGAGGTGCGCATGCCGCAAGGCTTGCGGGTTCAAATCCCGCCCTGGGCACAAGTAATTACAAGGTACCAAAAACCCTCCGACATAGGTCGGAGGGTTTTTGGTTAGAGTATCTCGATCCGTGTGCGAGCCACCCCGAACCGTAGCGCCTTTTGGGTATCGTTGAACCAAACGTCGATGGAGTTTCCTTGGTGCCTCTTATTCATGCGGTCTTCGACTGTAAAGACCTGGTCCCCGAAAAGTTCAGGGATCCTTACTTTTGTTCCGAAGGGCAGCCAGTTCACGGCCACGGTTCCTTCGTGTACTCGAGTACCGGAGGCGGTTGTAAACGGAGTATCGTCCGTTTCCCGCATCCGGCTGGAATAGCCCGTAACCACCACATTCACCCACTTATTGGAAGTAATAGGGGAGTTGGCGACAGCTGCGTCCTGGTATTGCGGCTGGATTTCAGGTTCAACCGCGCCATGGATAACCCCGACTTTTAAGGTTCCCGATACGACCAAAAGAGCCGCTAGAAGTATCTGTTTGCTCATTTTGGGCACTAAAAAACTCCCTTCCGGGAATTTATTTTGTGCAGGCACATCTTACCCCTAGGGGGTATAATTGTCAATGTAAACGATGCTTGAACATTATACGACAGCAATCGCGTTGGGGGTCGAGCCCCGCGGTGAAGTTGACGCCGCTGTGACACTCTATACCAAGGATTTTGGTAAGCTCACAGCCAAAACGAAGAGTCTTAGGAAGATCACCTCTAAGTTGGCTGGGCATCTTATGCCGGGCAATTTGGTTCAGGTGAGGTTAATTGAACACGGCGACGGGAACGGCCTGCAGATTTTGGACGCCCTCTCTGAAAAGCCCAAAGGCAGCCCGGATGACCTATTCCGTTTTCTAAACTTCCTTGTAAAAACGACTCCGACTGCTTTACCCGATCCAGGCTTGTGGTATGAGGCCGAACGGGCGGTCAAAGAAGGCGACTTCACCCCAAAACATTACCGCCGCATGCTCGCCGAACTCGGATTGGCTTCCGGGGCGCTTAGCTGTGACGATTGCGCTAGCAGGAACGTTGCTTACTTCGTGCCTGGGGAGGTAATATTTTTATGCGCGAACTCAATGCGGAAACTGAACGTTTCTGAAGACGATGCTATTAGAATCTAAAGCCAGGAATCCAAGAGTTATTTGGATAACAGTCATCGCAATCCTGATTATCGGAGCCGCCACTTTTTATTTCTGGGGTAGATTATCCTCGCAGGATATTTCGCTCGGGGCACAAGTCTCGCCGCAGACAGTTACAGTGGGGATGCCGTTTGCGGTCACGGTTAACTTGAGCAACAACTCTAGCAACGATTTGGGCGATGTGAACCTCTCGCTCGACTTGCCGGACTCGGTGCGGCCCGTTGGTGGGGGAAGCCGCGCTATTGAGACTAAAAGTGCCGGTGATATAAGCCGCGGCGGTTTCCACCAAGAGACCTTCCAACTGATTGCGCTGCCCTTGCAAGGAGGCGCTGAAAGGACGTTTAACGTGACGGCTTCTTACACTATCGGATCCATAACCGCGCGCTTCGATAAAACTTCTAAGGTTGATATAAATGTCCAAGATCTGCCACTGACTTTAGAGCTCACTGCTCCGGATAAGGTTTTCTCCGGAGAAGAGTTCGAGGTGACGGCGGCATACGGTCGCGATGCCTCTTCAAACATCACCAGCGATTTGCCTTTACTATCGTTGCGTTTTGATTACCCCGGCACTTTTGCGCTTACATCATCCGACCCGCAGGCCACCGGGACCGGGAGTAACATATGGCCGATTGCCGCGATGAAGGGCGGCGATATAGGGAAAGCCATTGTCCGCGGCAAGGTAAGTCTGCCGGATCAGGCGGCGTTTAATATGACCGCGGATCTCGTGGCCAGCATCCTCGGCAATGATTATGTTGTGCTCTCTAAGTCTGCACAGGTTTCGGTTTCACCCTCTCCTCTGGCTTTCAATGTGTCGGTTGGTGATGGCAGCCGCGCTGTTTTTCAGCCCGGCGAGACGCTTAACTATATTTTAAGTTACAAGAATAACACCGCAGTTGCATTACAAAGCATCGTGATTAAAGCTAGTCTGAACGGCGAGATGTTGGACTTAAACTCACTCAAAACGAATGGCGCGCGCTTTAGTTCTTACGGCGATACTCTCACTTGGGACGCTAGCGGCGTTCCAGCACTCGCTTCCTTGGCGGCAGGGGTGGACGGTAATGTAACATTTTCCGTGAATCTTAAAAGCATTTATCCCATTCGCCGTCTGAACGACAAAAACTTCTCGGTAAAAGTTGATGCTAGGATTGAATCGCCGACCGTACCTTACCTCATCGCTGCTAACAGTACGGTGAACACCAGCGCCCTAATCGTAAAAGTTGCCGGACAGGTTGCCGTCGCGGCGCTCGGTTATTTCCGCGATGCGCCTTCAGGTTTGCTTAACAATGGCCCGTGGCCGCCAAAGGTCGGCGTTCCAACTGATTTTACTATTCATTGGAAGCTCACAGACTACTCCACTGACCTTGCTAGTGTAGAGGTCAGAGTTAAACTTGCCGACAACGTTAAGTTTACGGGCCAGGTTAAGGCAAACACGAGCGCGATGCCGCGATTTGATTCGTCAACGAATGAAGTGGTGTGGGATGTTGGCCAGGTGCCGGCGACAAGCGGGATTCTGACTGATGCGCCGGAAGCGATTTTCCAAGTTGAAGCGACACCGCAGGAATCGGATATCGGTAAATATATGAATCTCTTGATGCCCACGGGCGTTAAGGCGCAGGACAGTTTCACAAATCAACCGCTTACGGCCGGGGGCGATGCAATTTCCACCCGTCTTCCGTCCGATCCGACTGTGGGCCAAAACGACGGTCTAGTTGTAAACTAGAACCTATCTCAACCGAGAGCTATTATTGAGATAGGTTCTAAGAATGGCTACAAACCCCGAATTGATGGAAAAATTAGTGAGCTTGTGCAAAAGGCGCGCCGCCCCGATAAATCGGGGCGAGCCTCGCCTTTTGTAACAAGCATTGATTAACTTGAGGAATGGAAATAAAAGACAATAACTTAATGGAGAAAATAGTGTCCCTGGCAAAAAGGCGGGGTTTTGTTTTCCCCGGCTCGGAAATCTACGGCGGTCTGGGGAGCACCTACGACTACGGCCCGCTCGGAGTTGAGCTTAAAAATAACATCAAGCGTGAGTGGTGGAATTATTTTATTCACCAGCGCAACGATATGGTGGGGCTGGACGGCGGAATTCTATTAAGTCCGAAAGTTTGGGAGGCGAGCGGCCACGTCAAAAATTTCAAGGATGCGCTGGTAGAGTGCAAAAAATGTCACCACCGCTTTCGGCCGGATAAGCTCCGACGCCCTGAAGAGGTCGGAGCCCCGACCAATGCGTCGAGGCTCCGACGCCCTGAAGAGGTCGGAGCCCCGACCAATGCGTCGAGGCTGAAAGATCCGTCGAAATGTCCCGACTGTGGCGGGGAGTTTACGGAAGCCAAGCTTTTTAGCGGGATGTTCAAGACTGTGATTGGTCCTATAGAAAAGGAGGGCGTTACAACCTATCTCCGGCCCGAGACGGCGCAGGCCATCTTCGCCGACTATAAAAATATTCTCTCTTCCGGCTCGAGGAAAATCCCGTTCGGCGTCGGCCAGATTGGCAAAGCTTTCAGGAACGAAGTGACGACCGGTAACTTTATTTTCCGCACGCTTGAATTCGAGCAGATGGAAATAGAATATTTCATCTCGCCGGATGATGATTGGCAGAAAATTTTCAAAGGCTGGGTGGATTATATCCACGGTTTCATGGATGTCGTCGGCTTGGAACGCAAGAGACTTTTCGACCATGAGATCCCCGATGCCGAACGCGCCTTTTACTCCAAACGGACTATTGATATGGAATACGAATTCCCGTTCGGTCAGGACGAACTTTGGGCCGTTGCTTACCGCACTGATTACGACCTCTCAAAGCACCAGGAATATTCCGGCGTGAATATGGAGTATCTCGACGACCGGACCGGTAAAAAGTACATTCCCCACGTTATAGAGCCGACCTTCGGAGTTGACCGCACTATCCTTGCTATCTTGAGCACAGCCTACAGCGAGGAAGGCGACCGGACGGTTTTGAAACTCAAACCCAACATAGCCCCTTATAAAGCCGCCGTTTTTCCGCTTTTAGCCAACAAACCGGATTTGGTGAACCTTGCTAAAAAAATCTACGGCGACCTTAAGAAATCCTTTTATGTCGCCTGGGATGACCGCGGGAATATCGGCAAACGTTACTATTCGCAGGACGAAATCGGCACACCCTATTGCATCACAGTTGATTTTGATTCGCTGGAAAGCGATGACGTCACGGTCCGCGACCGCGACACGATGAAACAGAAGCGCGTGGCTATCAAAGAGCTGGCTCCATACTTGGAGGAATATTGCAGCCGCTCCTAGGGGTAGAGTAGAATTAAAGTCAAGATGGATCATCTCCGCCTCGAAATCAGCTGGGGGAGTTTGTGGAGGATCGTTGCAATCACGGTTCTGCTCGCGCTCTTGTTCACCGTCCGTGAAACAATTATCATCCTTTCCCTCGCTATTCTAATTTCTTCGGCATTGGACCCAGCCGTGGAAAAGCTGGAAAAGTGGCATATCCCGCGCATTTTAGGAACTATCATCATATTTTTAGCCGGGCTGATATTCCTCGCGCTCCTCATATATACTATCGTGCCGCTTTCAATTCTGGAATTTAGGAGTCTCTTCACCAACTTGGGCGGTGTGGTTGGCCAACTCTTGGGCTCGGCGGTGCCGGACACAGTGGTGAACACGATTGTCCCGCGCCTGGACAATATCGCGAACCTCCTTCTCTCCGGGAGCACTTCATTTGTAGATGTCGTGAGCAAAATATTGGGCGGCGCCACATTTTTCTTGACCACGCTCGTTCTGTCTTTCTATCTTACGGCCAGTCGTGACGGCGTCGGCAAGTTCTTGCGGGCGATCCTGCCGAGCAGTCTGGAAGATAACGTCCTTGCGCTTTACTATCGCTCAAAGCGTCAGGTCGGCCGTTGGATGCAAGGTCAGATTGTTTTGTGTATGCTCGTTGCCGTTGCTGTGTTCTTTGGCCTGTGGTTCCTAGGAGTAAAGTACGCTCTACTACTGGCTATCTTAGCAGGCTTGTTCGAAATCGTACCTCTCGTCGGCCCCATTTTCGCGGGAGCGCTGTCGGTCGCTGTGGCCTTGAGCGACTCAAGTGGTCTTGCCATTTCAACCTTGATCTTCTTTGTGGTGATGCAGCAAATTGAAGGCCATGTGCTCGTGCCGCTCGTGATGCGCCGGGCGGTTGACGTTCACCCCGTTGTCGTCATTGCGGCTTTGTTGGGAGGATATCAGCTTGCCGGCATCCCGGGAATACTTTTGGCAGTTCCGGCGGCAGTCGTGTTCCAAGAAGTCGTGAATGAATGGGTGGCCAGGAAAGCCAGAAACCGTGAAACTCTCGAAATCTAAAAAATTTTATATTACCACTCCGATCTATTACGTGAACGATCGGCCGCACATCGGACACGCCTATACCACCATAGCGGCGGATATGCTTGCCCGCTATCACCGGTTACAGGGCGACGAAGTTACTTTTCTCACTGGTACGGATGAGAATGCGCAGAAGACAGTTGATGCGGCAGCGAAGAGCGGCGAGAATGTAAAGGCATACACCGACCGTTTAGCGGACATTTGGAAGTCAACTTGGGATAAACTCGACATCAGCAACACGGATTTTATAAGGACAACAGAAGAGCGTCACATTCGCGTTGTGCAGGAAATTTGGAAACGCATTTGGGATAACGGCGATATTTACAAAGGTAAATATGAAGGCCTTTATTGCAATGGCCACGAGACCTTTATGAAGGAAACCGATTTGGTTGACGGTATATGTCCTGACCACAAAACTAAACCCGAGTGGATTGTAGAAGAAAACTACTTCTTCAACCTAAAAAAGTACGAGAAGGATCTACTTAAATTTTATGAGGATAACCCGGACTTCGTTACTCCCGTAAACCGACTCAACGAGGTAAAAAGTTTCGTTCAACAAGGTCTGGAAAATATAAGTGTCTCTAGGGAAAAGCAAAAGTGGGGGATTCCTGTACCAAGCGACCCAAAGCACGTTATATATGTTTGGTTCGACGCATTAATTAATTACATTTCTGCGGTCGGGATAGATGGGTGGATAGAACATCCGGCTGACATTCATACGGTAGGGAAAGATATCATCCGTTTCCACGCCGTGATCTGGCCGGCGATGCTCTTGTCCGCCAAACTTCCGCTACCCAGACAAATAATGACCAATGGATTTTTCACGATTGACGGAATAAAAATTTCTAAGTCGCTCGGCAACGCCATTGATCCGGTGGAATTGGTAGATAAGTATGGAGTTGATGCGTTAAGGTATTTCCTTCTTAGGGAGATTCCTTATGGCGAGGACGGCGATTTCTCCGAAACTAAATTTAGAGAAAGGTATAATGGCGAACTTGCTAACGGATTGGGTAATTTCGCGGCGCGTGTGCTTACGCTCGCGTGTAAATATGATAACCTTCCCCGGTTGTTAAATTTGCCGACTGTTCTGAGCGAAAGTCTAGCTAAAACCCGCCAGCTTGTTGCGCGGCATATGGATAGGTTCAAATTCCATGAAACCTTGGAAGAGATTTGGGAGCTTGTCTCCATCGGCGATGCTTATATGGACTCTCAAAAACCTTGGGAGAAGGGAGATCACCGAAATACTGTCGCTGAGCTCACGATCTTTCTGCTTAATATTGGAGAGATACTAGAGCCATTTCTACCGAGCACAGCAGAAGAAATAGAAAAGTGCATTACACTAACTGACCCAGTAATTAAAGTTCAAAAAGGCAAGATTCTTTTCCCTCGCCTTTGATGCCGTGCCTTGTTGACGTACATACACACGTCCAATTTGCCGCCTACGCCTCGGATTATAGAGAGGTTGTGAGACGCGCTCTGGACGACGGTACCTGGCTAGTTAATATAGGGACCCAACGAGATACCTCGGCCAAGGCGGTTGAAATCGCCGAAGGGTATCCCGAAGGGGTCTACGCGGCAATCGGTTTGCATCCCGTCCACACCGAAAAGTCTTTTCGCGACGAGCAGGAATTGGGCGGCGGCGAGGCGGTAAAAGCGTTTACTTCGCGCGGGGAGGAAGTTGACGCTGATTTTTACATAAAACTCGGCCGCAACAATAAAGTAGTCGCGGTGGGCGAATGCGGTTTGGATTATTACCATTTGGGTGAAGAGAGCAAAGCCAGGCAGGAAAAAGCACTAGTGATGCAGATTGAAGCGGCTAAAGAACTTGGGAAGCCCTTAATGATTCATTGTAGGAACGCCTTTCCCGACTTAATAAAAATTTTCAAGCGGGAATCGGCCAAACTTTTAAACCCGAGCCCCGGCATAATACATTTTTTTACCGGCACAACTGATGATGCGGCGGCGCTTAAAGAAATGGGATTCTATTTCTCATTCGGCGGAGTCACGACTTTCGCGCGCGATTACGACGAGGCGATAAAGTTGATAGGGCTGGATCGCATACTTTTGGAAACCGACGCGCCTTACGTTTCGCCGGTTCCTTACCGTGGGAAGCGGAACGAACCGGCTTACGTTAGATACGTCCCCGGAGCGATAGCAAACGTCCTGGGACTTGATTCGGATACAGTCGCGGAGGCCACTACGGCTAACGCGATGCGCGTGTTGAGACTTAAGCCGAAGAGCGTGTAGGATTATAAGAATGTACCCGTTCTCAAAAATCGAGAAAAAGTGGCAGAAGAAATGGCTTGCTTCCGGTATCTACGAGCCGGACCTAAAGCGCGCCAAAAAGCCGTTCTATAACCTGATGATGTTCCCTTACCCGTCGGCCGAGGGGCTGCACGTGGGGAATATGTACGCATTCACCGGCACGGACGTTTACGGCCGGATGAAACGTATGCAGGGTTACGATGTTTTTGAACCGATCGGGCTGGATGGTTTCGGTATTCACTCCGAAAATTATGCGCTGAAAGTAGGAACGCATCCGGCGAAGCAGGCAGAAATCTCCGAAAAACGATTTTACAAGCAGCTTGAGTCCATCGGCAACGGTTTTGCTTGGCGGGAAAAACTGGAGACATATGATCCGGCGTATTACAGATGGACGCAGTGGATATTTATCCAGCTGTTCAAAAGCGGACTGGCCTACCGGAAAAAGCAGGCGGTCAATTGGTGTCCTTCCTGTAAGACGGTTCTAGCAGATGAGCAGGTAATCGCGGGAGAATGCGAACGCTGTAGCAGCATAGTCGTCAAAAAAGAATTAGAGCAGTGGTTTCTCAGAATTACCGCTTACGCCGAAAAATTATTGAAGAATTTGGACAAAATTGATTGGTCTGAAAAAGTGAAAATCGCCCAGCGGAACTGGATTGGGAAATCCGAAGGCGCATTGGTCAAATTCCAGATATCAAATTTCCAATATCAAATTGAAGTATTCACAACCAGGCCAGACACGCTCTTCGGCGCTACTTATATGGTATTAGCTCCGGAGCACCCGCTGATAGATAAACTCAAGGTACAAATCTCCAATTTTAGGGAAGTTGAGAAATACATAAAGAAGGCGCGCTTGAAATCAGAGTCCGGCCGTATTGCGGAGCAAAAAGAAAAAACAGGCGTCGAGCTTAAGGGGATCAATGCTGTGAATCCCGCAACCGGCGGCAAGATTACGGTGTGGGTAGCGGATTATGTAGTGATGGGTTATGGCACTGGTGCGATTATGGCGGTGCCGGCGCACGACGAGCGCGATTTTGAGTTTGCGAAGAAGTTTGGGCTGCCCGTCGTTCAAGTAATCAGGCCGCCTGTGCTCATCGCTCCGCCTGTGAATGCGCAAACGATCGCGAGCGGAGGGCAAGCGGAAATTGGTATTGAGAGCGAGTGTTGGACAGGAGATGGGATGCTCATGAATTCCGGAAAATTCAATGGAATGGATTCTGAGGAAACAAAATCAAAAATTGTCGAGTTCGCCGGCGGCAAACTTAAAAGCACTTACCACCTCCGCGACTGGCTGATTTCGAGGCAACGCTACTGGGGGCCGCCGATCCCGATGATCTTCTGCGAAAAATGTGCCGCAGCCGGTAAAGGCGAAAGAGAAGATATGCCCGGCTGGTACACAGTTCCAGAGAAAGACATGCCTGTTAAACTGCCTTACGTCAAGGATTTCCGTCCGACCGGCACCGATCATTCACCGCTTGCAACGGTTGAGAGCTTCTATAAAGTCCGTTGCCCCAAATGCAAATTCTGGGCTCACCGCGAGACCGATGTTTCAGATACCTTTCTGGACTCTGCCTGGTATTATCTTCGTTTCCCTTCAATCAAGGAGAAAACGAAACCGTGGAACACAGTGACAACCAAAAAATGGCTACCGGTCAACATCTATATTGGTGGCGTGGAACATAGCGTGCTCCATCTTCTATATGTGCGATTCGTCGCGATGGCACTCCATGACGCCGGCCTTATCTCGTTTGAAGAGCCATTCCCGAAATTCCGCGCTCACGGCTTGATCATCAAAGATGGCGCGAAAATGTCCAAGTCCAAAGGCAATGTCGTGAATCCGGACGAGTATATCAAGAACTTCGGAGCCGACGCTCTGCGGATGTATCTTATGTTCCTTGGGCCATTCGAGGACGGGGGAGATTTCGGGGATACCGGCATTCAAGGGATAACGAGATTCCTTAACCGCGTCTGGGCTTTCAGTAAAAAGACAAAATTTAACAAGAACGGTAACGGGACAGTAGAGCGTGCGCTACACCGGACCATTAAAAAAGTAACAGAGGACATTGAGAACTTGGGTTACAACACCGCCATCTCGGCGCTGATGATCCTTCTGCATGATTTTGAGGATAACGCCGCGTCGGTTTCCAGAGCGCAGTTCGGAATATTTCTTGAACTTTTGGCTCCGTTTGCGCCGCACATTACCGAGGAACTTTGGGATACGTTGGTTGATGCTAAAGGTTCGGTGCATACCGCGCCATGGCCTAAATACGACGCCGGTCTTATGGTCGAGAATTTTGTGGATCTGGTGGTGCAGGTGAACGGTAAATTCCGAATGGTTATACGGACACACCGCGGGGTCAGCCAGAATGAGGCCGAACGATTAGCTCTCGCCGAGCCGAGGCTGCGGGTTGTCTTAGACAATAAGCGTTTCAAGAGAGTAATATTCGTCCGCGACCGCCTAATAAATTTCGTGATATGAGCCACGCTAAGCAATTAATCCTACCCTACCCGAATCACGATCGGGTCCAGCTCTTGAATAGCGCCGGCGTTGTTATTGACGAATATATTTACTAGATTTGCATTGGCGGAGACGGGAGGATTCGAACCTCCGAGGCCATTTCTGACCTACCTGTTTTCAAGACAGGCGCTTTCAACCGCTCAGCCACGTCTCCATTCGATACTCTAGAATCATACTTTATTTATCCGTGGAATAAAGTAAAATGTGGGGAGTTCCGGTGTTTTAACACCGGTAAAGGTCGCCAACAACTAGAAAATTATGATGTATTGGAACAATTTTTACTCGCCGTGGATGTCCTTCGGC
>Ga0210018_1000244_pt1 | contig 26572 bp, 21 predicted proteins | sample CryGeyCG2014_010_2_FD_183967 | JGI IMG/M metagenome (GOLD analysis project Ga0210018, IMG submission 183967) | Groundwater microbial communities from aquifer - Crystal Geyser CG09_land_8/20/14_0.10 (SPAdes) (version 2) | ecosystem: Environmental > Aquatic > Deep subsurface > Groundwater | place...
GCGGTGATTGTGGTGGTAGAATCGCAGGCAATTTATTCCATTTTGCGCCTCTCACCCTTCTTTCATATCATCACGGAAAAAAACGCGATTTTTGTTTATCCTTTTGGTGAATGGCTGCAACATCCACTGCGATTTTTGGAAGGAAATTTCAAGGGGCTTTGGAATTGGTTTACTGTCTATTTTAGCTGGCCAATGATCGGGGTGTTGGTCTGGGCTGCGATTACCGGTAGACGCTATTGGCGGGAAATGCTCCTGACCTTAGTTTGGTTTGGCTTACCCTTCTTTTTGTTGGCTCTTTTTGGCAAGGTTTTGTATCCGCGGTTTATCTTTTTTATGACCTTGCCCCTTCTTCCTTGGGCGGCCTTTGCTTTTTTTAAAATTTATTGCGTTAGCAACAAACTTGTTTATGCTTTGGTTAAAAAATCCCCTCTTTTTGCCGCCGGCTTTTTAGTGTTAGCTGGTTTATGGCTTTATACTGATTGGCGCTTGTTGACAAACCCCTACCTTGCTCCCATACCAGAAAGCGACCAAGACCAATATCTTAATGCTTGGCCGGCCGGCGGCGGTGTTAAAGAAACCGTTGCTTTTTTGGAGCAAGAGTCTAAAAAAGGGAAAATTTTTGTCGCCACCGAGGGAACTTTTGGCCTTTTGCCTGCCGGTTTGGAAATTTATCTTTATCAAAATAAAAATATTGAAATCAAGGGCTTTTGGCCATTGAATGACCCCTTATCGGAAGAAATTATCCAAAAAGCGAAATTACAACCCACTTATTTAATAACTAATCGTCTTCAGGCAACACCTGAAAAATGGCCAGTGAGTTTAGTTTCCCGTTTTCGAAAGGGCGTTGGCAAAGACTTTCTTTCTTTATACAAAGTAAATTGAGATGCGACAAAAATTTTTTCTAATTTTGTTGCTGACAATATTAATTCTTCCTGCCATCCACTCGCTTTTATCTCCTGGTTTTTTCTCTTCCCATGATGGTGATTGGATGGTAATCAGGCTTTCTGATTTTCATCGCAGTGTCGTCTCCGGGCAAATTCCGGTTCGCTGGGGAGATCGATTAAATCACGGTTATGGTTACCCCGTCTTTAATTTTTCTTATCCATTTTCTTTATATTTTGGGGAGGTATTTCGTCTTTTGGGTTTTGGTTTTGTCGATTCGGTCAAAATAGTTTTTGCCCTCGGCTTTATTTTATCGGGAGTGTTTATGTATCTTTGGCTTCGGGAAAAATGGGGAAATCTAGGGGCTTTAGTTTCGGCGGTTTTATATGTTTATACCCCATATCGTTTTTTGGACGTTTATGTTCGGGGGTCTTTGGGAGAGGCGACGGCCTTTATTTTTCCGCCTTTAATTTTTTGGTCAGCGGAAAAGCTAGCAGATAAATGGCAAAAAAGTTATTTTATTCTGGGCAGTTTGGCTTTTGCCGGTCTGATTACTTCGCACAACATTATGGCAATGCTTTTTGCGTTGGTTTTTTTGAGTTATTTAATTTTTCGCTGGTTAATTTTCCGAGATAGGAAAGTTTTCCTTTGCCAATTGACGATTTTAATTCTAGGCTTACTCCTCTCCTGTTTTTTTTGGCTGCCGGCTTTATATGATAAACAATATGTGCTTTTTGATAAAGTGGTGGTGGCTGATTTTTTTGCTCATTTTCCGACCTTACCTCAGCTTTTGCTCCCCAGTTGGGGATACGGGCCATCGTTGCCTTTTTCTGACCAAGATACGCTTTCGTTTCAAGTGGGGGTGATTAACTTAATAGTATTTTTATTGGTTATCTTAAGATTAAGGTTGATTAATCTTAGAAAGAATTTTCTAACTTATTTTTTGGTTTTAGCTTTTGCGGGCGCCTTTTTATTGATGCTTGGACCTCTTGGTTGGTTTTGGAAAATATTGCCCCTCGGTAATCTTATTCAATTTCCTTGGCGGTTGTTGATGTTAACCACTTTTAGTAGTGCGGTTTTGGCTGGCGGGCTAGTCCAATCCATTAAACCTTCGCGAAAAGCATTTTTAGCCGTCGGCTTAATAGCGCTTTCCATTTTTTTGACTTATAAATATGCTCGACCGGAATATTTTGTGGATAAGGGAGAGTTATTTTACAGCACGAACGAAAGCACCACTACCATTGCCAATGAATACATGCCCATTTGGGTAAAGTTGCCGCCCGTTAACCGAGCGGCCCAAGCAGTAGAGATAGTCTCCGGGGAAGGCAGCGTAAGCGCAGTTTTGGCTACTTCTAAAAAAATAAGTTTTACGGTGAGCTCAGAAAACGAGTCCCTCGTGCAAATAAATAAAATCTATTTTCCCGGTTGGCAGGTGAAGCTAGATGATAAAACATCACCCATTGCTTACGATAACCCCCAGGGCTTAATTCGTCTTCCGGTTTCGGTGGGTAAACATACAATCGTCGCTGAATTTGGGGAAACGCCAGTTCGATTGGCGGCGGATATCGTTAGTCTTTTGGGCTTGGGAATAATTTTTGTTTTAGTTTTAAAAAGAAAATGAAAAAATATTGGGGAATAATGATTGTTTTAGTTTTGTCTTTTTGGGCTGTTAGGCCTCTTTTCCATTCTGGTTTTTTCCCCGTGCACGACGATACTCAAGTAGCTCGGGTGCAACAAATGACTCAGGCTTTAGCCGATGGCCAATTTCCGGTTCGGTGGGTGGCTGATTTAGGCTATGGTTTCGGCTACCCGATTTTTAATTTTTACGCCCCCCTGGCCTACTATGTTGGCACCCTTTTTACCTTTTTGGGTTTTACGGCTCTAGCCGCAACCAAAATAATGATTGCCTTGGGAATAGTTTTGGCCGGGATTTTTATGTATTTTTTGGCCCGGGAATTTTGGGGACAAACGGGTGGAGTAATTGCCGGATTATTTTATGTTTATGCGCCCTATCATGCGGTGGATATTTATGTTCGAGGAACGGTGGGCGAGCTTTGGGCGATGGCCTTTCTGCCGTTGGTTTTTTTCGGCCTTTGGCGGATTTTTCAAAAGGAAAAAACGGGCGTCATCATCGGTGGCTTAGGTTTTGCCGCGGTTATTCTTTCCCATAATCTCACTGCCCTGATGGTATTGCCATTTATTTTGCCATTTATGATTCGTTACCCGAGATTTGCTTTTTTAGCCTTGGGTTTATCCGCCTTCTACTGGCTGCCGGCCTTAGCCGAAATGAATCTGACTAAAGTTTTGGGTCAAATCGGCGGCGGAGCCGATTTCCGCGACCATTTTGTTTATTGGGACCAGCTTTGGGCTAGCCCCTGGGGTTTTGGCGGTTCCGCCCCTGGCCGCTTGGACGGGATGTCATTTATGGTTGGAAAATTACATTTTTTGGTAATTTTTATTTCTTTATTTTTGGTTACCAGAAAAAAACTCTTAATTTTTCCCTTGATTGCTTTTGGCTTGGCAGTCTTTTTAACCACTCAATCTTCTGAACTAATCTGGAAAGCAATTCCGCCATTGGCTTTTGTTCAATACCCGTGGCGGTTTCTGGTCTTGGCGGTTTTCGCCGCTTCTTTTGCGGCCGGCGGAATCGCGACCGCCTTCAAAAAGTTCACCCTACCGGTAAGCGGAGTTTTGCTTTTCACCCTTTTGATTTTAAATACCAAATATTTTCAGCCGCAGTCTTTTAATGGCCTAACGAGCGCTGAGTATACTGCCGAAGAAAAAATCAAATGGGAAACCTCCAGAATTTCCGACGAATATCTGCCGAAAGATTTTCCTACCCCCACCAGTCGCGATGATGTTGCTTGGGAGAAACTGGCAATTTTAAGCGGCCAGGCAAGTTTAAACCACCTTAATTTAAGATCTCATCAATATAATTTTGACCTGAGTGCCCAAACGCCAACGGAAGTTTTGATTAATGTCGCTTATTTTCCCGGTTGGAAAGTTTGGGTGAACGGAAACGAAACCGACCCCGCTATTGTTGACGGCAAAATCCGCCTTTCTTTTGTCCCCGGTGACTATCAGGTAGTTCTAAAATTCACCAATACCTCGATCAGAACCCTGGCCAACCTAATTTCCCTAATTTCCATCTTAGTTTTGTTAAAATACACCTGTGGACAAAGAGATTGAACTTTCATTAATCAAAAGGCGGTCGGTGGAGGGCATTGCCAGCCTGCTCTTGCGAATGGTTTTTCTCCAGCTGGTGGTTTTGGTGGCCAGTATTTTCGTTTCCCGCTTTTTAACTCCCTTTGCTTTTGGGGTTTACGGGATGGTGGCCAATTTTGTTCTGCTTTTCGCCTTCTTTTCGGATATTGGTTTAGCGGCGGCTTTAGTCCAGAAAAAAGAAAAAATAACTCGGGAGGATCTGACGACGACTTTTACCATTCAGCAATTTTTAGTGGGGGTCTTGGTGGTTTTTGTTATTCTAATCTTGCCTTTGGCCCAAAGGTTTTTCGGATTTGGTGAAGACGGTTTATGGCTGGGTCGAGTGTTGGCTTTCTCGCTGCTTTTGGCATCTTTAAAATCAATTCCCTCCGTACTTTTGGAAAGACAGCTCAAATTTAATCTTTTGGTGGTTCCCGAGATCATAGAGACGCTAATTTTTAATTTTACTTTGGTTTATCTGGCTTGGCAGGGTTGGGGAATAAAAAGTTTTACTTGGGCGGTTTTACTGCGGGGAATAAGCGGATTGCTGGCAATTTATCTGCTGTCGCCGTGGCGGCCGGGATTGGGTCTTGATAAAGGCGTGGCCAAAAGACTACTAAGGTTTGGCTTACCGTTTCAGGCCAATACGATTATCGCCTGGTTTAAAGATAATTTAATGGATAATGTGGTGGCGATTATTTTAAGGTCGCCAGTCACCTTTGGTTATTTAAGCTGGGCCAGGAATCTCGCTTTCCAGCCGAAAAAAATTCTAGACAGCGTGATTCGGGTTAGTTTTCCGGTTTATTCCCGGCTGCAAGACCAGCGGGAAATTCTTGGCCGGGCCTTGAGTAAAACCTATTTTTTGCTGGGGGTTTTAATGTTCCCGGCGATGGTAGGGGTTTGCGTGTTAATTAAGCCGCTGATTTTGTACCTCTATGGTGGTGAAAAATGGTTGCCGGCGATTCCGGCAGTTTGGTTTTTGTCAATGACCCTGCTTTGGGGAGTCTTAAACTCGGTGGCGACCAGCGCTCTTTCGGCGATCGGTAAAATTAAAACCGTTTTAAAATTTATGGTCATGGTGACGGTGGCCACCTGGATTTTAACGCCGATTTTTACTTTAAGATGGGGCTTTAATGGGGCCGCTTTTTCTTGGGTGCTAGCGGGATTTACCTCGCTTTGGTCGATCAATCAATGCCTTAAAGAAGTAAAAGTTAATTTTGCCAAGGACATGGGTGGAGCCTTACTGGCCTCGTTAGTTATGGGGATTATCGTTTGGACGTTAGGCCATTTTTGGGTTAGCAGCTTAATAACTCTTTTGGCCGCGGTTTTGGCCGGGGTAGTTATTTACGGGATTTTGATTTACTGGTTGGAGAAAGAACGACTGATTTCAGAGCTGAAAAGTTTTTTAGGTAAGAAATTAAACCTTTAGAAATTGATTCAAGGCTTCCAGTCTTTGCGTCACATCTTTATAAACATCCGGGGTGATTTTTCCGGCCCTGGTGTAAAATTCAAGCATTTGGCCCATTGTTAGAGCTGAGTGTAGGCGATAGCCCGCCGCCGCTAATTGTTCTCCACCTCCTTGTTTCCTGTCTACCAAGACTACGACATCCCTAACGCTAACGCCATTTCCTCTAAGAATATTTACGGCTTCTAGTTTTGAGTCTGCTCTGGTAACCAAATCGTCGATTAGTACTGCCGTCTCCCCCTTGTCGGATTGCTGAAGCCCGTCGACCTTAGCGCCCGTACCATGGGCTTTGTCATCGGTTCTTGGAGTAATCATGCCAACCCCCAATCTATCTGAAAGAGAAGAAACAAGCGGTGTCGCTGCGGTTGGCACATCGGCTAATAAATCAAATTCCAGGGGACGCACTAATTCTTCGTATACATCAACTGCTGCTCGCTTGGCTTCTGGAAATCGGCGAAGAACTCTTAAATCAATATAAACCGGCGAGAGTGGAGCGTCAGGGTTTTTGTCGTGAAGTTTAAGTCTAAAATTGCCAAATTTAATGGCGCCGATTTCAAATAGTTGAAGGGACAAAGCTTCTTGAGCGGTCGTAAGCCCTTCAGGATGGTCTTCTGTCCCTCTTTTGGCTTCTTTCATAACTTATTAGTTTAACGTATTTGCGCTGTCATTTGTTTTGCCGCCGCAGCTATATCAACAGCTTTATAAATAGCGCTCCCAACGATAGCATGCCATTGAGTACCCGCTACTTTGGCAAATTCGGAAACTTCGCCCTTTTGAGTAATAAAGCCTGGGGCATAAAATCTAAAGTTACCAACCCCAAGAATTCCTTCTAGAAGCCAGCGATAGTGGGCTACAAATTCAACTTTATTCCCCGGTACGACAAAATCACGAACTCCTTGTTGGGCGGCAATCGTATAAATTCTATCAGGGGCACCCACTGAGATGAAACCACCTTCATTTTCAAGAAATTCTGGCTGAGTCATGTGGCCACCAACCAAAACCCCCAAGCTCTGATCCTGACAGGCCTTAATCCAATCACGCTCGGTTTTTGCACTTGCAAAAGGAAAAAGAATTACCGCATCAACGCCCGCTTTTCTGCATACCGCCGCAAATTTTGTTCCCATATCGGGAATATCATTACCTGCTTTCTGATGGTCATAGATTACCGGCAGATTAGAGTGCTCTTTTACCGCTCCGACGGTTCTTGGCAATCCTTGCTCCAAAACCAGTTCCAGCCCTATTTTGTATCCTCCGATTCCCTCAACCAAGCACGTCTTTTGAACTAATTTGGAAAGCATCTCCGCCTCTACGTCAGCGGCTACCACCACACTTCTATCTCGAGGAATCAATCGTTCTACGTTTCCCATTTTTATTTCGGGCAGATTCAAGAAAGATTATAGGAACTTTTTCACGAAAGTCAAGAGCCAAAGTTTAAAGTAGTGACGGTTTTTTGACTTATGGTCTTGCTTTAACTTAAATTCATAGGCTAGTTTTTGAATTTCCCAATAACCGACTTTATCCAAAAAATTAGTGCCGACCCGGCCGGCAAAATCCGGGGCGTTTTCCCAAGTAATAGTGGTTTTAAGCTCCCGTTCTCCTTGCCGCTGAAGCTCGGTTCCTGGATAGGGCAAGGGTAAAACGATTGGGAAAGGGTAGGGGATAGAGATCTGATTTTTAACCATAAACTGAAGTGTTTCAATAAAAGTTTCCCGGGTTTCGCCTGGCAAAGATAAAATTTTAAAGCAACCTACACTAATTTTGGCCCGTCGACAGTCGGCAATTGTCTTTTCGGCCACTTTTATGGGGATGTTTTTAAGGCAAAGATAAATAATTTTTTCCGAGCCGCTTTCCAAACCAAAGTTGATAAAAGCACAGCCGGCTTTTTTCATTGCCGCAAGCATTTCCGGCCCAATGGTATCGAATCTCGCCTCGCATCCCCAGGAGAATTTTAACCCCCTTTGGCCGATTTCCCGACAAATTTCCACGACCCGCTTTTGGTCAATACAGAAACTCAAATCCTGAAAATAGATTGCCCGGACATGATGTTTTTTGACCAGGAGTTCAATTTCATCAGCGACGTTTTTGGGGCTCCGAGACCGAAAAGTTTTTTTATCCTGATACATCTTCTTAAAGCAAAAAATGCATTGCCCGGGACAACCCCGGCTGGTCAACATAATGGAAAAGGGATTGGTTTCCCCAACAAAACGCGGACCGTTGAAGTGGTCGCCTAAAGGTCCGTAAAGCTTCATGGGTAAAAGATGGTAGGCAGGCAAAGGCAGGAGATCTAAATTTTCTAAATAAGATCGAGGGGGATTGTGAATAATTTGGCCGTTTTCCGCAAAGCTTATGCCCAAAATAGTTCTTCTCTTTTTAGAATTGAGTGGAAAATTTCTCGCGATCTGCCGTATGGTAAGCTCCGGCTCACCTCGTATCAGAAGATCAAAAGCCACACATTGTTGTAAAAACCACTCTGGAGAAGTTGTCCCATGGGGGCCAATGGCGATAATCATGGTTTTGGGAAAAGCCTTTTTAATCGCAGTGGCTAGTAATTTTGGCGCTTCGATTGTCGGTAAAGGGCATTCCCAGCGATCCAAAGAGGCAGTGTTAATAATGACGATCTTTGGTTTATGGTGGCTAATTTCTTCCACAATTTGTTCCTCAGAAAGTTGCAGCAAATTACCATCAATGATTTTTACCTGCCAGCTTTCCTTTTCTAAAACAGCGGCAATTAGAGCCAGGTCCAAGGGCTGGTTTTCCCGGGAATTGCCTAAGCTGAAAATCCCCTTTTTAAAATTCTTTTGGGGAGTGTTAACTAAAACAGCGTTATTCATTCTCGTACGAAAAGTATATCAGTTTTAAACTGATATATCGAACTTCGTTCGCTATAGCACAGCGTAGTTGGGAAGTGGTAAAATGACTTGATGGCGAAAATCTCGGTTTGCTTGGCGACTTTTAATGAGGAAAAGAATCTCGGCGATTGTCTGGAATCGGTCCGTGGGTTGGCGGCGGAAATTGTGGTTGTTGACGGCACCAGTACCGATAAAACAGTGGCGGTTGCCAATAAATACAGGGCGAAGGTGATTGTCCGGGAAAACCCGCCCATGTTTCATATCAATAAGCAAAAAGCGTTTGAGGCGGCCACTGGCGATTGGATACTTTATTTGGATGCGGACGAGCGGGTGACACCGGAGCTTAAAAGAGAAATATTATCCGCCACACGGAATAGGATACATGATGGGTATTGGATACCGAGAAAAAATATCATTTTTGGCCGTTGGATTGAGCATACCGGCTGGTATCCGGATTATCAGTTGCGGTTGTTTCGGCGAGGTCAGGCCTACCTTCCCTGTAAAACGGTGCACGAACAACCGGTTTTGAAAGGCCAAGCCGGTCATTTAAAAAATCCGTTGTGGCACGAAAACTACCAAACGGTTTCTCAATTTATTGCCAGGCTTGATCGGTATACCGAAAACGATAAAAATTTATTTTTGTCGGAAAACAAAAAAATTCAATGGCACGATGCGATCCGTTTTCCGGTAAGCGAATTTTTAAAAAGATTTTTCCTGGAGCAGGGCTATAAGGATGGATTGCACGGGTTGGTTTTAAGTCTTTTCCAGTCGTTTTCCGCTTTTGTAACTTTTACTAAAATTTGGGAAGCGGAAGGTTTTAAAGAAGCTGACAGCCGGGATTTTTTGGCCAAAACCCAAAAAGAGTTGGCAAAAGCGCTTGGCGAAATTAAATATTGGTTTTTGACCATTAAGTTCGAGAATGCTTCTAATTTAGTCGAAAAAATATGGTACCGAATTCTACGGAAAACCGGTTGAAAATAATTGGTATCGTTTGTGCCGTTCTGTTTCTGGCTGATCTGGCGGTGGTAAATTTAAAGGTTTTTTCTTCTTCTCAGTCTCAGACACCCCCGGTACCGACAGTCCTGCCGACACCGAGCCTTGAGGCGCAGGGAGACTGCCCGGCGGCCTGTCGGGCGCTTATCCCGCCGATTACCACCGGTAGCGTAACAGAGGCGATTTCTCGCCCCACGACTCAACCTGCCACCATTGCCCAGCCATTGGCCAAAGAAATTTATATCCCCTTGGGTAACGGCTCAACCAAAAGCCAGGAGTGGGTGGAAATTCCTGGAGCAGAAGCGGTTTTGGATACCGCCAATTTTCCTAAGATAAAATCGATGATTTTTGAGGCTTTTTTGCGTATTCCGACGGGTAACGGTAGGGCCTACGCCAAACTTTATAATGTTACTGATAAACATGATGTTTGGTTTAGCGAAGTAATGGTGGAGGGAGGGAATACTCAAAGGGTGGAGTCAAAAAACATTGGTCTTGATGCCGGCCGGAAGATTTACCGGGTAACGATGAAGACGGCCATGGGATATGAAGCGGTCTTGGAGTCGGCCAGGTTGAAAATTATTCTTGAATAACTTGTATGAAAGAAGTCGCCATTGTCATTCTCCATTATGTTAAACAGCAATTAACAAGAGAATGTTTGGAATCGGTAGAAAAACTTAATACTAAAAGTTTAATACTTAAGACAATTGTCGTTAATAATAATCCCAAAGAAAACTTAGACAATCTTAAAAAACGGTTTAGAAAGGTTACTTTTTTGGAAACCGGAAAAAATCTAGGCTTTGCCGGCGGCAATAATTTTGGCATTAAATCTGCCTTAAAAAATGGAGCCGATTTTGTTTTTGTTTTAAACAACGATACGCTTCTAGATAAAGATTTGTTGGTCCAATTAATCAAGGTGGCCAGTTTAAATAAGCAAATTGCTATTTTAAGCCCCAAAATTTATTTTGCCCCCGGCTATGAGTATCATAAAGAGAGGTATAAATCCAAAGATTTGGGAAAAATTATTTGGTATGCCGGCGGAATTATTGACTGGCAAAACATTTTAACCTCTCATCAGGGAGTTGATGAGATTGACGGGGGTCAGTACGATGTTGGGGGGGGAACCGATTTTGTTTCCGGCTGCGCCATGTTTGTTAATCAGCGGGTTTTTGAAAAAATAGGGTTATTTGACGAACGCTATTTTTTATATCTTGAGGATCTTGATTTTTGCCAGCGGGCAAAATTGTCCGGTTTTAAAATAATTTATGCTCCCCAGGCAAAACTTTGGCATAAAAATGCCGGCTCAAGCACAGTGGGTGGCTCCCTTCATGATTATTTTTTCACTCGAAATCGGCTGCTTTTTGGGACTAAATATGGACGACTAAGAGCTAAATTGGCCTTAGTTCGCGAGAGCCTTCGACTATTGGTATCCGGCCGTCCCTGGCAAAAAATCGGCGTCAAAGATTTCTACCTAAGAAGATTTGGCCAGGGTAGCTGGAAATGATATCATTGGGCTATGGTTTACCAGAAAGATAGTCAGGGTTGGCTAAAAACATTTCGGCATGCCGTTGATGGTTGTCTTTGGGCTTTTCGAACCCAGAAAAATTTTAAGATTCATTTTGCGGTTTCGTTTTTAGTGTTGATTTTGGCTTGGTGGCTGAACATCGAGCCGGCAAAGTTTTTAATTTTAATTTTGGCGATTATTTTCGGTTTAACGATAGAAATGGCCAATACCGCTTTTGAAAAGACAATTGATTTGGTTACCGAAGAATATCATTTGGATGCCAAAATTGCCAAGGACGTTGCCGCCGGAATGATGCTATTGACGGCCATTGGCTTGGCCATTTTAGGTTTATTAATTCTTTTCCTCTAAGAAACCGCTATAACAAATGGAATTTGATATATCGATTTATTAATCGCTATGGCAAAAATTCATAACTGGCTGAAACTTGAGAAGGAAGATTTAGATAAGCGGATTAGAAGTTATCCAAAATTTAGGGCCTCAATGTTGCTGGCTGCGATTTTGGGGTTTTTGGTTTCTTTAACTTGGTTAGGAGAAAGATCTTTATCAATAAGAGTTCAGACGCTTGACCAGAACATTGCCGAATTAATAGCGAGATTAAAAACCCCTTTTTTAGTTAAATTATTTTCCTGGATAACCGTTTTGGGAGCGGACTATTTTATCATCTCTCTTTTTTTTATTTTGGCGATTATTTTGGTGATAAAAAATCGAAAGAGAGCGGCCGCGGTTGCTCTGTTTTCTTTAGCCGGCAGCGCGTTGGTGGGAATAATTTTTCGTAATTTTTTGTTTTTTCGCTTACGGCCAAGTGGCTGCATTGCCACGATTTTTATGATTGATAACTGTGCTTCTTTTCCCTCAGGTCACACCACCTGGGCTTTTTATTTTTATGGTTTGCTTGATTATCTAATCTTTCGTTTTTTGCCAATACCCGTAAAGAAATTTTTGATCATAAGTTTTATTATCGCTTCTTTGGTAACCCTGATTGCTCTCAGCCGACTTTTCTTGGGGGTTCATTATCCCAGTGACATCATTGGTGGTTTTTTTCTCGGCGGCGCTTGGCTGTTTATCGCCATTTTACTGATAGATATTCTTTATTGAAAATAACGAATGGAATTCGATATATCAGTTTACTAACTGCTATAACAAATGGAATTCGATATATCGGTTTGCTAACCGCTATGGAAAAACCAATTAGGCTTTCCGTCATTATTTTGGCGAAAAACGAAGAATCTGTTGTTACCGATTGTTTGGAGTCGGTTAAGTGGGCGGAGGAGGTTATTTTGGTGGATTCTGGTTCGACGGACAGAACTTTGGCAATTGCCCAAAAATACAAAGTAAAGATAATCAGTTGTCCAAGCGCTAGACCGGAGTTCGCCAAATGGCGGAATATCGGCTTGGCGGCGGCCAAAGGACAGTGGCTTTTATATGTGGATGCCGATGAAAGAGTGACGCCAGAATTAAAGAAAGAGTTGCCGAAGGCAATGGCGGACCCAAAATACAGCGCCTACCAGATTCCTCGGAGAAACTTTTATTTGGGCCAAGAAATGCATTATGGCGGCGCCTGGCCCGGTTATGTTAAACGGCTGTTTTTAAAGAAAAAATTAAAGCGATGGGAGAGAGAACTCCATGAAGACCCGGTTTTTGAAGGTGAAATGGGGACCCTCAATGGCTCTCTGCTTCATTTTACTCATCGCGATTTAGCTTCAATGGTAGAAAAAACTTTAGAATGGTCAAAAATTGAAGCTCGGCTTTTGTATGAAGCCCATCATCCGCCGGTAACCTGGTGGCGAATTTTGCGGATGATGCTGATGGAATTTTGGGAGCGGGGGATTAAGCTTTCTGGCTGGCGGGACGGGACGGTCGGCTGGATCGAATTAATTTTTCAGATGTTTTCCCGGTTTATCACTTACGCTCGTCTATGGGAATTACAACAAAAATAAGCAAAGCTTGTTACTGCGTAATGAAAAAATTCTGGCCAATATTGACGATTTTTTTACTGGTCGTTGTTTTTGCTTTTCCTTATTGGGCGAAAAATAAGGTACCCCTCCCAGCCGATCATTTGGTCACCGCTTTTCCTCCTTGGCAATACTATTATGGTATGCCGGTCAAAAACAATGCGATGCCGGATGTTGTTACCCAAATGTATCCTTTTAAACATTTGGTTATTGGCCTTTGGAAAAATAGCCAAATTCCTTTGTGGAACCCTTATAATTTTTCCGGCAATCCGCTTTTGGGTAATTATCAATCGGCGGTTTTTCATCCCGCCAATTTTCTGTTCTTTATTTTACCGGAGATTGATGCCTGGAGTCTGATGATTTTACTTCAGCCTTTATTGGCGGGACTTTTTACTTATTTTTTCTGTCGGCAACTTAAACTTAGCCAAGTTGGATCATTGCTGAGCGCGGCCGCTTTTATGTTTTGTGGCTTTATGACGGTTTGGCTGGCCTACGGAACTATGAGTTGGGCGCTTTTGTGGCTGCCTTTGGTTTTTTACGCGATTGAAAAAAGCTTTGAAAAACTGACGGCCGGCAGTTTAATCTTGATTAGTTTTTCGTTGGTGGCTTCCTTTTTTTCCGGTCATTTTCAAATCAGCCTTTATGTGCTTTTAGCCAGCTTTGCCTACCTTGTTTATCGGTTGATTACCGGCCGACAATTTAAAACTTTTTTAATTTGTTTTCTTTTTATTATTTTGGGAATTTTGTTGGCCGCAATTCAAATTTTGCCCACTTTTGAACTTCATCAGTTGTCTGTCAGAAGCCAAACTGTTGGTGTTTCGGAGATTATTCCCTGGCGCTACTGGATCACTGTTCTGGCACCGGATTTTTATGGTAATGCGGTGACTCGTAATGATTGGTTTGGTCATTATGCCGAATGGCTCGGATTTACGGGCGTGATTCCTTTGGTTTTGACTTTTTTCGCTTTTGCCGGAAAAAAGAAGAAAACAGTTTGGTTTTTTGGTTTACTGGCGTTAGGGGCTTTGGTTTTGACCGGCCCCACACCGATACTGGATTTAATTGTAAAGTGGAAAATTCCTGTATTGTCCTCCAGCGCGGCGGCTCGGATTGTCGGTTTGTTTAGTTTTGGAGTGGCGGTGCTGAGTGGATTTGGGCTGGATCAGCTAAAAGAAAACTTAAATTCCCAGAGGTTCAGACTACCCTTGTCGTTTCTTTTTTTGATTGCCGGTTTATTTTTAAGTATTTGGGGCTGGCTGCTTTTAATTAAGCCTTTTCCGGCAGAAAAATTGATGATTGCCCAAAGAAACCTTATCTTGCCGACGGGCATCGCTTTTGGTTTTATTGGTTTGCTGGTGGGCTTTAAAATTTTTCAAAACTTGTTTAAAGAAAAAAAATTACTGATTCGCTGGTTTAGGCTGGCGATTCTTTCTTTAATTTTGACTCTGGCCGTTTTTGATGTTTTCCGTTTTGCCCAAAAATGGATGCCTTTTGACGATCGCGCTCACGTTTATCCATCATTGCCGGTTTTGGAATTTTTAAGCCAAAGGACGAGCCCTGATCGGGTTTTTGGCTATTTCGGGATGGAAATGCAGAATTATTATCACATCCTTGGTTTTAACGGCTACGATCCTTTGTATGTCCAGCGTTATGGCGAGCTTTTGATTGCCGCCAACAGCGGTAAAATAGGCCTGCCGTCGACGCGCGGCGTCGGTTTAGAAAGAAGAGCCAGATACACCATGAATTTGCTTAATTTATTGGGTGGTAAATACGTTCTCCACGCGATTCCTGATGATCGGCATGTTTGGGCTTTTAATTTTTGGGATTATCCGGATCAGTTTAAACAAATTTACCAAGATGATAAATATGAAGTTTATGAAAATCTAAGTACTTTTCCCCGCGCCTTTATAGCTTATGATTACCAAGTCATTGGTGAGTCTCAAAAGATTGTGGACCAAATGTTTTCGCCCAAAACAGATTTAAGAAAGACGGTAGTTTTAGAAGAAAAGCCGGAGTTAGTTGCTAGCATCAGGCTGCCGAAAAACCAACCCAAAACAGCCATAATCGCTTATTTGCCAAACGAGGTTAAAATAGACGTCGAAACCGAGACACCCGGCTTACTATTTTTATCAGACAATTATTATCCCGGCTGGCAAGCCTTGGTTGATGGAAAGAAAACTCAAATTTACCGGGCCGACTATTCTTTTCGCGCGATCGTGGTGCCGGCCGGTGAACATAAAGTTCTCTTCGTTTACCGGCCAAGTTCTTTCTTTTTGGGCCAAAAATTAAGCGTGATTTCTTTTGGGATAATTTTAGCTCTTGCCATATGGATAAAGTTTTCAACCAGAAAACCCTAACGTTTTTTATTTGTCTACTGATTTTTTTTCAGCTTTTTCAAATCCTTTATTTTGAGAAAAGTTTTTTCCTGGAGCCATATGACTATGCCTATTGGAAAAATCGTTTTGAACACTCTCAATGGCGGTTGCCCTTGTCACAAAGAGTTATTGGTGATGATGGCCTCTATAGCTATGTTGGCTACCAGCTTGTTCAGGGAGCCAGTCCCGATTTTGTCAATGCCGAGACACCCCCGCTTGGGAAATATCTAATAGGCTTATCGATTAAAATTTTTCGGAGTCCGGCTTATTACGCTCTTTTTTTCGGGTTAGGTAGCCTGCTTCTTTTTTATTTGCTTGCCCGGCGATTGACCAACAATTTAACGGCTTTATTTTTAACGGCCATTCTTTTTTTAGAACCGTTGTTTTTTACCCAGTTTTGGAAAGCTTGGCTGGATATTGGCCAGTTATTTTTTTTGCTGGCCAATCTCTTTTTTTTGTTTTCTTCTCCTGTTCTGGCCGGGATTTTTTTAGGATTGTTCTCGGTTAGTAAAATGCCTCTTCTTTTGCCGATTATTTTTGGCTTAGAAACAATTTATTTTTTGGTCAAAGGTCAAAAGCGACAGTATTTGATCTTTCTTTTGGGAATTCTGGTCGCGGTTTTGTTGGTTTATGACCGTTATTTCCTTTTAGGTCATTCTTTAGCTGATTTTCTAAGACTCCAAAAGTATATGGTTGGGTTTTATCAACAATCCCAGCTGAAAACGCATTGGGGGGCAATTTGGCAAGTGTTATTTACCGGAAGATTCCCCGACGTTTCCTCTGGGGTTCTTGGCCCGGTGGCCGAATGGTGGCTCCTATGGCCTATTTTGACGGCTACTGGCATAATAATGGCCCTAAAGACCATGCTGACCAGAGGTATTTCTTTGGTTTGGAGGGGATTGGGACTATTTATTTTGTTGGGGCTTTTAGCTTATACTTTCATTCCCGTTTATCCGAGATATTTATTAATTATCTGGCCCTTTTTTGTCTTATTAGTCGGATATGCCCTAAAGATGGTTGAAAGGAAAAGAGCGATTCTATTGGGCGGGGTTATTCTTTTGGCCAGTTTTACCCGCGCCTTTTTATTTTTGCTGCCCGCTCCGGATTTAGTTTTAAATAATTTTTATTACAACTTATCGCATCAATATTTTCAGGATATTTATGAAGAGAATTTGTCTAAGGAAAGCCGGCCGGTTGGTAATCGGGATGAATTTTGGCGTATCAGCCAGGGGGTATTGGGACAAGCGACAGTTCGCGCGATCGAGGTAAAAGAAAAAGAAAGGAAAATTTCTCGGTTGGGAAACAAGGGTGAAATAAAGCTGCGTTTGACTTATAAAACTCAGGACTTGGGTCCGTTTTCAGAGGAAAAAACAATCAAACTGGTTAAAGAAGCGAATCAATGGAAGATTATTTGGGATTGGAATATTCTTTTGAACGGTTTTTTGCCTGATTATCAGATTGGGGTGGAAATCGTTTCCGGAAAACGAGGAGCAATTATCAGTCTCAAAGAAGGTATTTTGGTTCAAGACAGCCCTGGTTATCTTATTTCGGTTAAGCCAAACGAAGTCGACCCGCAAAAAGAAGAGGCGCTGCTTAAGTTAATTGGTAAGCTTGGTGGTCTGAGCGGTGTTGTTCTTTATAACGCCTATCAGGAAAATATCTTGCCGGAAACGACCGTGTCTTTAGTAACTTTACCCATCTTGCCGGATGATAAAATAATTAAAGATCTTTTGTCGTATCAAGGGTTGGCTTTAACAAAATACCCAGCTCGGGTATATAATGGCCTTAGCCCAACCGATATTGAAAATACTTTTTACGATGAGCACTACACCCGAATTTACAGTCGCTATAATTTTAGAGGAATTAGGGGGCCGGAAAAGCAGTTCGACGACCTTTTATACGGGTACGACGGTGGAAAAATTCTAATGAAAAACGAGAGAGGTGAAAACATCGGGGTTATTTTAGAAAAGGAGGCAAAAAAAGGGCAAGACATTGTTTTGCCTGCGGAAAATGAAAGCCGGAATATTTAGCCCTTATTTGGATACTTTGGGCGGTGGGGAGCGCTACGCGATGACGGTCGCGGAGGGCCTAGCTAAGTCGGGGTGGGCAGTGGAAGTTTTTTGGGATGATGAAGCCTTGAGGCCAAAATTGGCCCAAAGATTTGGTCTTTCTTTGGAAAAAATTGAATTTGCCCCCAATATTTTTAAGCATGCAAATAATCTTTTCCGGCGCTGGTTTCAAACTCATGCTTATGATGCTCTTTTTTATGTTTCCGACGGCAGTATTCCTTTTTTATTTGGCCGAAAAAATATTCTTCATTTCCAAGTCCCTTTCCAAAAGGTTAACGGGAAGAATTTTTTAAACCGGTTAAAGCTTAAAAAAATTGACAAAATTGTTTGTAACTCCCAATTTACCAAGAGGTTTATCGATCAGGAATTTGATGTCAAAAGCATAGTTGTTTATCCACCGGTTGACACTGTTAATTTTTATCCCAGTCAAAAAGAAAAAGTAATTTTGGGAGTCAGTCGTTTTAGCAAAAGCCTTCATGCTAAAAAACAAGAAGTTTTAATTGATGTTTTTAAAAAATTATCAACGGCCGGGTTAAAGGAATGGCGGTTGATTTTAGCCGGTGGACTGAAGAAAGAGGATCAAAATTACTTTAATAAGCTGATAAAGAAAGCAAGGGGCTTACCGGTGGAGTTTTTAACTAATGCTACCATTTCTCAGTTAAAAAAATTATACGGCCAAGCGAGTATTTTTTGGCATGCGGCTGGCTTTGGCGAGGATGAAAATCTTCATCCGGAACGGATGGAACATTTTGGGATTGTGGTGGTCGAAGCGATGGCGGCGGGCTGTGTTCCCATTGCCATTGGCAAAGGCGGCATACCGGAGATTATTAAGCACAAAACAAACGGCTTTTTATGGCAAACGAAAGAAGAATTAGAAAGCGTGACACTCCAATTGATTAAATCACCTAAAATATTAAAAAAAATATCAATACGGGCCATTAAAGATAGTCGAAAATTTAGCAAAGAAGTTTTTTGCCAAAAAATATATGAAATTATCTAGATTTTTACTCATTATTTTTTTGGGAGTAGTGGCCATTTTTTTTCGGCCTTTTATTCTGGAGGGAAAAATTCCCATTCCGGCGGACACGATTGTCGGCATGTATCATCCTTGGCGAGATGTTGTCTGGGATAATTTAGTCGCCGGCGTTCCCTTTAAAAATTTTTTAATTACCGATCCGGTTCGCCAGCAGTATCCCTGGCGAAAGCTGGCGACTGACGCTTTTAAAAATAAACAGCTGCCGCTTTGGAATCCTTATAATTTTGCCGGCACGCCACTTTTGGCAAATTTTCAAAGCGCGGCTTTTTATCCCTTAAATGTTTTATTTGCTTTTTTGCCTTTTAGCTACGCCTGGGGGTTTTTGATTTTTCTCCAACCTTTATTGGCCGGGATTTTTCTTTTTCTTTACCTTCGAGAATTGAGGCTGGGAAGGGCCAGCTCCCTGTTGGGGGCTTTGGCTTTTTCTTTTTCCGGCTTTTTTATTGCCTGGCTGGAGTGGGGAACCATACTTCACTCCGCTCTCTGGCTGCCTTTAATTTTGCTTTCGATTGAAAAAATGGTTTCTCGGCCAGCAAACCGCCGATGGATGATTGTTTTCATTTTCAGTCTAGTTGCTTCCTTTTTCGCCGGTCATTTACAGACATTTTTTTATGTGTTTGTCTTTAACCTTGTTTATCTAATTTGGAAATTATCTCAACTTAGAACCAACCGCCTGAAGATTCTTTTGTCATTCGCAATAAGCTATTTGCTATTCGTGATTGTTTCTTCAATCCAATGGCAGCCGACATGGGAATTTATAAATTTAAGCGCCCGAAATATCGACCAGATCGATTGGCGAATTCCCGGCTGGTTTATTCCTTGGCAAAACTTGGTTCAGTTTTTTGCGCCTGATTTTTTTGGCAATCCGGCCACGCTTAACTATTGGGGGGTTTGGAATTACGGTGAATTTATTGGCTATGTCGGTGTGGTGCCGTTGCTTTTAGCCTTTTTGGCGGTTTTCCGGCGACCCAAAGGAGTAGTTGGTTTTTTTGCCGTTTTTGGGTTGCTTGCTTTAACTTTTGCCCTGCCGACTCCCTGGGCCAAACTGCCATATTGGCTCAAAATCCCTTTAATTTCCACCAGCCAGCCCACGAGGCTACTGCTTATCGTTGATTTTTGTTTGGCCGTGTTGGCGGCCTTTGGTCTGGAAAAATTATTAACTGAAAAAGCCAAATTTAAGTCGGCTTTATTTTTAGTTGCTGCTTTGGGATTTTTGTGGTTGGCAGCGCTTTTGTTGCCCCAAATTGTCCCTGGATTAACAACTAATTTGGCGATTAGTCAACGAAATCTGATTTTGCCGACAATAGTTTTAGCCGGAGGTTTGGGGATCTTGGGCTTGGTTCGTTTTCAGCGATTTCCTCGCCATCTTGCTTTGGGTTTACTGCTGGCATTAGTCTGTTTTGATTTGATTCGCTTTGGTTGGAAATTTACGCCGTTTACAAAAGGAGAGTGGATTTTTCCGTCCATAGAGACGACTAGTTTTCTTAAAGAGGACAAAACCATTTTTCGTTTCATGAGTGCAGATAAAAGAATTCTGCCGCCCAATTTTTCCGTTGTTTACGATTTACAGACAGTTGACGGCTACGATCCGTTGTACCTGGCCCGTTACGGGGAATTAATCGCCGCTTCAGAGCGCGGCCGGCCCGACATTTCTTTCCCTTTTGGATTTAATCGGATTGTTACTCCCCAAAACTTTAATTCGCGGATAGTGGATTTGTTGAATGTTAAATATGTCTTGTCGCTGACGGATTTGAGCTCGCCAAAACTAGGGTTGGTTTTCAAAGAAGGCGAAACCAGGGTTTACTACAATAAAGAATTTTTTCCGCGAGCCTTTATGGTCTATAATTTCCGTTTTGCCGAAAGTAGGCAGAAGGCAATAGAACTCTTAATGGACGAAAAAATCGACTTGCGAAAAAAGGTAATTTTGGAAGAAAATCTGCCAATTGATTTACTTAAGTTGACGAACGAAAAAATTGCCAATAATGTTATTATTGAGGCTTACCAGCCCAATGAAGTGGCTATTGAGGTTGATACTGCCCAAAAAGGATTTTTGGTGCTCACTGATTCCTATTATCCTGGCTGGAGGGCAAAAATCGATGGCCGGCAAACCAAAATTTATCAAGCTGATTATAATTTTCGGGCGATTATTGTTCCCTCCGGAAAGCATATAATAACTTTTGAATATGAAAATTAGTATTTAAATAATTTAAAGATGAAAAGAGCTTTTAATATCACTCGTTTTTTTCTTCTAGGAATTTTCTTTTTAGCCCTATTGTTGAGGGTTTTTGAATTAGGTAGTCTTCCTTATTCTCTTCACCAAGATGAATTAATGAATGGCTATGTGGGTCGCTTCATTATTGAAAACGGGCGGGATCTTTATGGAAATCGCTGGCCTATTTTTTATTTTGATCGCTTTGGCGATTATCCCAATGTTATCCCGATGTATTTTTCTGGTTTGTCAACTTTACTTTTTGGCGTTAACGAATTAGCGGTTAGATTACCGATAGCGTTGTTCGGAGCCCTAACTGTTTTTCCTTTCTACTATCTTTCATTTTTAGTGTTTAAAGAAAAGAAGGTGGCTTTATTTAATTCTTTTTTACTAGCAATTTTACCTTGGCATGTAGTTTTATCTCGAGCTACGGCTGAAGGAATTTTGGGTTTATTTTTCTTTAGTGTCGCTTTAGTTTTGCTTTTAAAAGCAATTGCCAGAGGAAGCAAAAAAATCTTTTTAGGAGCCGCTTTTTGTTTTTTATTTACCTATTTTCTTTATCCGTCCTTTCGGGTCATCACGCCTTTAGCTATTTTCCCCTTGCCATTTCTTCTTAATCCTCAAAAGAAAGAATTTAAAAAATATCTTTTTATTTTAATGGCTTTATTCCTTTTAATAACAATTATGATTAGCCAAACTAAATGGGGGCAGGGTCGGTATTCCCAAACCTCCTTATTCAAGAGCGAGGAAGTTTCTAATCGAATTAAAAGCAACCTGACCGCCCTAAGTTATGATTTTGGGCCTGGGAATATTTGGCGGACCAGGATCTTTCATAACAAAATAGTTGCCTATACTCGGGAGTTTTTATCTCAATACTCAAGTTATTTTTCGCCTGAATTTTTATTTTTAAAAGGGGGGCTGCCGGATCGTTATCGAGTCCCCTATCAGGGTTTAGCCTATTTGTGTTTAGGGCTTTTGATTGTTGTCGGTTTGTGGCCGGCAAAGATTGTAATTAATAAACGCCTTTTTGGCTATTTTCTATATTTATTTTTACTCGCGCCGCTGCCGGCGGCCCTAACGGTAGATGATACACCAAACATTCATCGGGCGGTTTTTCTGATTCTCCCTCTAATAATGGTTCTTGGCTTAGGTTTCTCTAAACTAAACTCTCTTTTTCCTAAATTTAAAATGAGCTTGATTCTTTTCCCTTTTTTATTTTTGGAATTTGCCTGGTTTTGGAATCAATATTCAGCCCATACCTCATCCTATAAAAGCTTTTTGAGAAATGACGGCAGTAAGGAGCTTGTTGAATTAGTAAAGAACAAACAAAAAAAATATCAAAAGGTAATAATGCCAGCTAAGGGAACCTTATCACTTTATTATTTGTTTTACACCCATGATTTTAATAGTCAATATGCGGGGAAGTTTAAGGCCTATTTAATGATTGATAAGATTGGAAAGATTGAATTTTTAGGAGGTTGGTGCCCCAGCGAGTTGATTAAAAAAGAAAACTTAACCGGAGAAATTCTCATTGTAGATCAGGGTGATTGTAAAGAAGTCGAGGGTTTGAAGGAAATTAAAGTAATTTATCGTAAAGATAGTACCAGGGCGTTTCGGCTCTTAACAGGTTTATAATTTAAAAATGAAAATTAAAGTCAGCATAGTAATACCAAATTATAACGGCCGGGCGCTTTTGGAGAAAAATTTGCCGGCGGTTTTGCGGGCCTGTCTCGCCGCCAGGCGGACCTGCCCGAAGGTGGAAATCATTGTCGTTGATGACGCTTCAACCGATGACAGTGTTGCTTTTTTAAAGAAAAACTACCCGCAAATCAGATTAGTAGTTCATTCTGAAAATCTTCGTTTTGCCGCCGCCTGCAATAGTGGTGTAGCCGCGGCTCAGGGGAAAATTGTGGTTTTGCTAAATAATGATGTGGCCCCGGAAAAAGATTTTTTAAAACCTTTATTGACTCATTTTGACGACCCGAAGGTTTTTAGCGTCGGCTGTTTAGAAAAAGACATTATTGCTGGCAAAACAGTTTTTAGTGGCCGGGCGGAGGGAGAATTTAAAAAAGGGTTTTTGATTCACTGGCGGGCCGAGGATCAGATGAGGTCTGAGACTCTCTGGGCTGCCGGCGGTAGCATGGCGGTTGATCGGCAAAAATGGTTGGAACTTGGCGGCCTGGATAGGCTTTTCCGGCCGGCCTATTGGGAAGATATTGATTTATCTTGGTGGGCCCACAAAAAGGGATGGAAAATTCTTTTTGAGCCGCGCTCGGTTGTCGTTCATCATCACGAATCAACCAATGTTTCCGCTTTCGGCCGTCCGCAAATGAAAACCTTTGCCTATAAAAATCAGTTTCTGTTTGTCTGGAAAAACGGCAGCGTCGGCATGTTAGCTAGTCATTTGTTTTGGTTGCCTTACCATTTTTTTAAAGCGGCCACCAGCGCCGACTGGCTGTTTTTTAAGGGTTTTGCATTAGCTTTAAAACAATTGCCAGAAGCCATAGCGAATAGAATTCGATATATCAGTTTACTAACTGCTATAGCGAATAGAATTCGATATATCAGTTTACTAACTGCTATAGCGAATAGAATTCGATATATCAGTTTACTAACTGCTATAAAATCAAGAAACAAATGAAAACACTTTCTATTATCATTCCGGTTTATAACGAAAAGAAAACTGTCAGAGAAATTCTGCGGCGAGTAATGGCGGTCAAAATTGCCGGCGTTGGCAAGCAAATCATTGTTGTTGACGACTGCTCGACTGACGGAACTAAAGAATTATTGAAAAAAATCAACCATCCGGAGGTGAAAATTTTTTACCATTCCCAAAATCAAGGCAAGGGGGCGGCGGTGAAAACCGGTTTTGCACAAGCCAGTGGGGATTATATTATTGTCCAGGACGCGGACTTGGAATATGATCCTCAAGATATTCCTAAACTCCTGCGGCCAATTCAAGAGGGGAAGGCCGAAGCGGTTTATGGTTCCCGATTTACCGGCGAACATCGAAACATGTTTTTCTGGCACATGGCGGGCAATAAGTTTTTAAGCTTGGTCACTAACTTGCTTTTTAATACCACCTTATCGGACGTGGAGGTTTGTTATAAACTGCTGACTAAAAAAGTGGCGACGGATATTAAACTTGAGGAAAACCGCTGGGGTTTTGATCCGGAGATCACTGCCAAAATTTTAAAGCAGGGAGTCAGAATTTACGAAGTGCCCATCAGTTACGCCGGCCGGGAGTTTTCCGAGGGCAAAAAAATCAGCTGGGAAGACGGCTTTCGAATTCTCTGGGTTCTCTTTAAATATCGATTTTTAAAGTAGTATGGAAAAACTAACATTGTCAGGAGTGGCGCTTTTTGCCCTGGTCGTTCCTTTTATCATGACTTACGGGATTGGGCTAGGCGTTACACCGTATTGGCTTTTTGGAATTATTTTTGCCTTGCTGCTGGGATATCTGGTTTTTAGTAAGCTACGTTCAATTTTGCTTTGGCTGGTGATAATTTTGGTGATCGGCAGCGCTTCTGTTTCGACGATAATTGTCCGTCACCAAACGGCGCCGGTTTATGGCGTTCACGACATTATCTTGCAGCTGGAGTCAGCCGTTCAATTTTTCTTGCATGGTCAAAATCCCTACGCCACTACTTATTTTGGGACGCCCCTGGAGCAGTGGTATTATTCTGATACCCAGACAAATCCGGCCTTGTTTCACTTTGTGATGATGCCCTGGTATTTGTTGTTTTCCCTGCCGTTTTATTTTCTGGCGATGCCGTTTTTGGGCTATTTTGACGGCCGAATACCGCTGGCGGCGTTGTTTGGAATGTTATTGGTTTTGGCTTGGCGGCTTTTGCGGCGCAACCAAGAACAACAGCGTTTATTTTTAATTCTTTTAGCATTTAACCCGGCCACCCTGGGATATTTTTTGGAAGGCCGCAGTGATATTTTCGCTTTTACCTTTTTATTTGGGGCTTGGTTTATGCTGGAAAAAGGGCGATATTTTTTGGCCGGTATTCCTCTGGCCTTGGCTTTTGCGACCAAGCAATCTATCTGGCCGATTTTTCCGTTCTATTTAGTTTTTTTGTGGTGGGCGAGCGGCAAAAAACTAATGGCAACTGCCAGAAATTTTCTGTCGTTTGTGGTAGTTTTTGGTTTGGTGGTTGGCCCGTTTTTTATCTGGGACCCGAAAGCTTTTTGGGAAAGTACGGTTCTTTATCTTTCTGGCGCGGCCCTCAATAGTTATCCCATTAGCGGTTACGGCTGGGGAATGGTTTTAAATCAATTGGGGATAATAAAGAATTTGACGGTCTATTATCCGTTCTGGATTTGGCAAGCGGCAGTCGGTTTGCCGTTGGCTTTATTTTTAATCCGCTGGCTGGCCAGGCGACCAAGCGTGAGCAGGCTAATTATTTGTTATGGAGTTTTTACTTTTGTTTTTTGGTACTTTTCCCGCTATTTCAACAATAGCCATTTGGCTTATTTATCAACCGTTTTTATCACCGCCTATTTCTGGCCCAGCGATGGCGGCCTTAAAATAAAATAAACTATGAAAATTGATGCGATTATCGTTATTGCCTTTATCACTATTTTTTTGACAGAAAATCTCTTTGGCTGGGGACTTTTGCAAGATAAACAGTTCATTCTTTTTTCAGTATTTTTAATTTTAGCTTATTTAATCTCAGATTTATTTTATCTACTAACTAAAAAACGTTGGCTAGTAAAGTTCAAAATTTTTCTTCTTTTGTCTTTTATTGCTGTGGCGGTTTTTGGGGCAACCCTTAGCTTTATCTTTTTAAGAAATAAAACCCATGTGACCGGTTTTATAAATGACTCAGCCATACAAACAGAGATAGCGGGAAGGTTTTTATTGCTTGGGAAAAATCCCTATGCCGAAACATATACCAATACGGATCTTGCTCAATGGCGCTATAAAGATGAAGCAAATAATATCGTTAATCCGGCCCTTTTTCAAAACGTAACGCCCCCTCTTACCATTATTTTGTCGTCTTTGGGGTTTCGTCTATTTTCTCAATTTGTTGGTTGGTTTGATATTAGGGTTTTTTTCCTTCTCTCCTATCTGTCTATTTTAGCTTTAGGTTGGCTAAAATTTGGTTTTAAAAATAGATTCTTAATTTTTATTTCTTTAATCGGGCTAAATCCTCCTTTTTTGAATTCAATGATGAGGGGCACGAATGACGTGCTTGTCTTGTCTTTTTTGCTTTGGAGCCTATATTTTTTAGAAAAGAAAAAATTCATTCCCGCGGGAATTCTTTTGGGATTGGGGATAGCCACTAAACAAACGATGTGGTTTGCCGCGCCTTTTTATTTTTTCTTTGTTTGGAGGAAGGCCGACTGGTGTTCTCTTAAGCGGTTTTTTTATTCATGCGCGTTCACGATGATACTTTTTTACCTCCCGTTTATTTTATGGAATTTCTCGGCTTTAGTTAGTAACCTTGTTTTTTATGTAAATAGCTCTCCCTCTGGTAACTATCCTATTCACCCCATCGAGGGTTATGGATTTGGGCGTTTGCTTCTTATTTTGGGAACAGTTAAGTCTATTTATGCGGAGTATCCTTTTTGGTTATGGCAATTTGGTCTGGGGCTACCATTTCTCAGCCTACTTTTATTTTTGCAGAAAGATAAAATGTCGCCGACGAGCTTGCTTTATAGTTATACCGCTTTCGTTGGTTTAATCTGGTTTTTTAACCGCTATTTTCTTGAATCTCATTTAGCCTTTTTGATTGTCCTGGCGGCTTCTTCTTATGTTTGGTCTCTTAGTATAAATAAAAGTTTAGATAACAAATGAGTAAAAAATACGTTTTGATATTTTTGGCGATCTTTATTTTAGGGGCTTTTCTGCGTTTTTATCGTTTGGGAGAAATTCCGATCAGTTTTCACCGCGATGAGGCATTTTTGGGCTATAACGCCTGGTCAATTCTGCAAACCGGCAAAGACATGAACGGTAATTTTTTGCCCTTAAATTTGCAATCGTTTATATATAGTCCGGCGGGTTATGCTT
>Ga0210018_1000245_pt1 | contig 26517 bp, 19 predicted proteins | sample CryGeyCG2014_010_2_FD_183967 | JGI IMG/M metagenome (GOLD analysis project Ga0210018, IMG submission 183967) | Groundwater microbial communities from aquifer - Crystal Geyser CG09_land_8/20/14_0.10 (SPAdes) (version 2) | ecosystem: Environmental > Aquatic > Deep subsurface > Groundwater | place...
TTGAGGCTCTGCTTTTGGAAGCAAGGTTAATTAAAAAACATCAGCCAAAGTATAATGTTGCTTGGCGGGATGATAAAAACTATTTTTATGTCGGCATCACCAAGGAAGAGTTTCCTAGAATCTTTATCACTCATCAACCCCTAAAAGATGATAAAGTTGAGTATGTCGGGCCTTTTGTCGACGGTAAGACTTTAAAACAAGCTCTCAAAGAATTAAGAAAGCGCTCGCCTTTTCGCACCTGTAAAACCTTGCCAAAGAAACCTTGTCTCTGGTTTCACTTGGACAGGTGCTTAGCTCCCTGCTTATTGCGGAGCCAGCGCCTTGAGGCTTATGATATTTCTAATATCCAAGGTCAGCTGGCAACAGGAGCCATGGTTACCTTCATTAATAGTAAACCAAATAAAAATTTTTACCGCAGGTTTAAGATTAAAATAACCGGTAAGGCAAACGACACAGCTATGCTCAAAGAAGTGTTGCAAAGAAGATTCAAGCATCCGGAATGGGGCCAACCAGACTTAATCTTAATTGACGGCGGCAAAGCACAATTAAATGCGGCCATATCAATAACCAAGATACCGGTGATGGCTTTAGCTAAAAAAAGAAACGAACTATATATGAAAGGACAGAAGAATACAGTGCTGCTGAAAAACCTACCCAGAGAAATTTTCAATTTAATTCTGCAATTAAGAGATGAAGCACATCGCTTTGCCAGGAATTACCACCTTAAGTTAAGAAAAAAGGCCTTGCTGGGCTAATCATTATTTGTTATAATCAAAAAATGCGGAATTTCCTTACCAAAATCGTCTCAGGTGTTTTAGGATTATGGATGGCAGTAAATTTCGTGTCGGGAGTCGATTTTACCGGCAGTTTGAAGAGTTTGGCAATTGCCGGATGTCTTTTGGGTGTAATTAATTTCTTCATCAAGCCCGTTCTTAAAACCATCACCCTGCCCTTAAGAATGTTAACTCTGGGACTTTTCGGTCTGATAATCAATATGGCTATGGTTTGGGCCATCGATATCTTTTACGTGGAACTCGTCATTGTGGGTATTATGCCGTTGTTCTGGACAACTCTTATCGTTTGGGGATTAAGTGTTGTGCTGGGCCTATTTTTCAACAGAAAACATGAGTAATCTTTTACTTTTAGCTCAACTTTTAGTTTCAATCATACTCATCGCTTTAATTCTTCTCCAACAAAGGGGAACGGCTTTAGGTTCTGCTTTTGGCCAAGAAGGCGGTTTTTATGGCACCTTGCGAGGCGTTCAGAAGAAAATCTTCTGGGCAACAATAGTTACTGGAGCTTTGTTTATTGTTTTAGCGCTGCTAAACCTTATTCTCTAAGATGAAAAAGAAAAAAAGAAAGTGGCCCTCAAAAAAACAATGGGCTCAACTTTTTAAAGTTCTAACGAAAAAAGAAAAGATAGCCTTTTTTGTTTTTCTTGGTCTGTTTTTATTTTCTTCTCTTTTTTTAGTTATTAATTTCTACCTAAAAAACACGGAGGTTAAACCAGCCATCGGTGGTCAATATATTGAGGGAGTAGTCGGCAGCCCTCGCTTCATCAATCCAATCTATGCTCAAAGTTCTGATGTTGACCGAAGTCTGGTCGAAATCATCTTTTCCAACTTAACTGACTTAGCTAAAGATATCAAAATCAAAGATGAGGGCAAGGTTTACGAGGTTGAGCTTAAAGAAAACGTCTTATGGCATGATGGCAAAACCCTGACCGCTGATGACGTCATTTTTACAATCAAAACCATCCAAAATCCTGACTACAAAAGCCCGCTTCGGGCAAATTACTTAGGTATAGAAACAGAAAAAATTAATGATTATACGGTACGCTTCAAACTAAAAGATGCTTACAGTGCTTTTCTGGAAAGACTAAACTTTAAAATACTGCCTGAGCACATTTGGCAGGATATTTCTCCTCAGAACTTTCTTTTGACCAATTATAACTTAAAACCAGTTGGCTCCGGACCTTATCAATTCAAAAAATTAAAACAAGATAGCTCCAACGCCATCATGGCTTTAACTCTGGTCCGTTTTGAAAATTATTTTGATAGCGAACTTAAAAAACCCTATCTGACAGAGATTTCTTTTCGCTTCTTTGAATCAGAAGAAAGACTGGTCAATGCGGCTCAGCGAGGAGAAATTGACGGGTTTTCCTTAACCGAACCTAGTTATTTTAACCTTTTCCAAAGAAGTAACTTTAAGGAATACTCTCTCAGCTTACCGAGATATTTTGCAATATTTTTCAATCCTGACAAAGCAAGGCTTTTAGCTGATGAAAATGCGAGAAAAGCCCTTAATTATGCCACCAATAAAGCAGAAATTATCAAGAGTGTTCTTTTGGACCGGGGTAAGATTGTTGATTCGCCCATTCTACCAGCAATTTACGGCTATGAGCCGCCAACCAAGGTTTACGAATTCAACCCAGAAAAGGCTGAAACACTTTTGGCAAAAGCTGGCTTAGAAAAAATAGAAGGAAAATGGGTTAAAGTAACCGAAGAAACCATTGTTGAATTCAAAAGCGAGCTCAAAGTAGGTAGTCGAGGCACTGAAGTTACTAGCCTACAAACCTGTTTGGCCCGCGACGCAGCACTTTATCCTGAGGCTAAGATTACTGGTTATTTTGGGGAAGTGACCAAAGCCGCGGTCATCCGCTTTCAGGAAAAATATGCTGATGATATTTTAAAACCCTGGGGATTTACCAAAGGAACTGGTTTAGTTAGCAAAAATACTCGAGCTAAATTAAATGAGATATGTGTTAAACCTCCAGGGGAAACGCCTCTCAAATTCTCTCTGATTACCGTAGACGACCCTATTTTAAAAGAAACTGCTGCTCAATTAAAAAAACAATGGGAGAATTTAGGTATGGCAATTGAAATAACCGCTTATCCGGTTTCCCAACTCACCCAAGATGTAATCAAGCCCAGAAATTATGAGATGCTCCTTTTCGGCGAAGTGTTAGGAGAAATTCCTGACCCCTTTCCTTTTTGGCATTCTTCCCAAGTAAAAGATCCTGGTCTTAATTTAGCTAAATATGAGAATAAAAAAGTAGATAAGTTACTAGAGACAGCCCGTATTTCTCTTGATGCTGGAATACGAGCTGAAAAATATCAAGAATTTCAAGATATCTTAATTGAGGACGTGCCCTGCTTGTTTTTATACCAGCCGGACTATGTCTACTTTGTTTCTAAAGATATCAAGGGGTTAGCTTTAACTATGATTGTTGACCCGGCAAAAAGATTTAGTCAGATTGAAGATTGGTATATTAAAACCAAACGAACATGGTAGAGATTCGATTTTTAAATGACATGAAAGAAGTTCTCTATGACGAGAATTGGGCCAAAAAAGCCCCCAACCTGGAGCTCTATTATATGTATCGGGGAATTAAAAAGAAAAATGGCTTAAGATATGACATTACCGTGATTCCTCCAAAACTTTTGGGCCAAGAGTTTGCCAAAACCAAAGGACATGAGCATTCTAATAATTACGGCGAGCTCTATATTGTACTTGAAGGCAGAGCAATTTATTTAATGCAAAAATGCCAAAACAATCAAATTAAAGATGTTTATGCTATTAAGGCGAAAAAGGGTGAGGTAGTGATTATTCCCCCACAATACGGCCACATCGCTATTAATCCTTCAGAAAAAGAAACGCTCAAGACAGGCAATTGGTTAGATGAAAAAAGTGGCCATATCTACGATATTATCAGTAAAAAACAGGGGGCCTGTTACTACTATACTAAGAAGGGCTGGATTAAAAATAAAAAGTATGATATAGTTCCTAGGCTACGCTTTAAAAGGCCTCTCAAAAAAATACCAAAAAATTTAGACTTTCTTTATGGCAATAAATAAAGTGGTTATTCCAGCGGCTGGCTGGGGAACAAGGTTCTTGCCCCAAACCAAAGCAATACCAAAGGAGATGCTACCAATTATAGATAAACCGACTATTCAATATGTCGTAGAAGAGGCGGTTACTTCTGGTATTAAAAATGTAATTATTATTACCGGTTGGCAAAAGAGAGCAATTGAGGATCATTTTGACAGGTCTTCTGAGTTAGAAAGATATTTAGAGTCGCAGGGAAAAATTAAGGAATTAAATCAAATTAAAGAAATTGCTAAATTAGCTAATTTTATTTATATAAGGCAAAATGGGGAATATTATGGAAATGCCATACCGGTTTTAACTGCTCAACCCGCTGTCGGACAAGAGCCCTTTGCTGTAATCTGGGGAGATGAATTCATTATGGCTCAACCACCTCGGCTTGCCCAAATGATTGAAGTCTATGAAAAATATGGTGGGGCTGTAATTTCTGCAGTGAGAATTGAAACAGACGATCAATTGTCGCGTTATGGTATCGCTGACTTGGAACCTGTTGAAAAAAATATTTTTAAGATTAAAAAAATTGTCGAAAAGCCCTTACCAACTGAGGCTCCCTCTCGTTTAGCTACTCATGGTGCTTATATTTTGCCACCGGAAATTTTTGATATTATTAGGAATTTAAAACCAGGAAAAAATGGAGAAATTTGGTTAGTTGATGCTATTAATGAATTAATCAGAAGAAACTTTCCCGTTTACGCTTGTGAAATAAGAAATGCAAAATATTATGACACAGGAAATAAAATTGAATATCTTAAAACAGTTGTGGAATTTGCCATACATCATCCTGAACTTGGAGAAGAATTTAAAGGGTATCTCAAAAAATTAAAATTTTAAAATACGCGGGCATGACGGAACAGCAGACGTGCTAGCCTCAGGAGCTAGTGGGCAAAAGCCTGTGGAGGTGCAAATCCTCCTGCCCGCACTACTAAAATGAAAATACAAAATAATCTCAGGATTATTCCTTTAGGCGGACTTGGTGAAGTCGGCCGCAATATGATGTGCCTTGAATATGACAGGGCGATTTTAGTTATTGATATGGGTTTCCGTATGCCAGAAGAAGATATGCCTGGCGTTGATTATATTATCCCCAACATTTCTTATCTCAAAGGCAAAGAAAGAAATATTTTGGGAGTAGTTTTCACGCATGGCCACTACGACCACGTCGCCGCTGTTCCCCATTTAGTTGGTAGGCTAGGCAATCCACCGCTCTTTGCTTCTGGATTAACTCGAGGAATTATTTTAAAAAGACAGGAAGATTTCCCTAATCAGCCTAAATTGAATATCACGCAAGTTAAAGATGGCACCAAGATTAAACTTGGTCCTTTTGGGATTGAATTTTTCAGGCAAAACCACAACATCTTTGACAATCTCGGTCTTTTTATTCAAACGCCAGTCGGCAACATCCTGCATACTTCTGACTTCAAGTTTGATAAGACGCCTGTCTACGACTTACCAACTAATATAGAAAAATTAAAAGAATTTGGCAAGAGAGACATTTTGCTTTTGATGTCAGATTCAACCGGCGCAGAAGAAAAAAACCATTCTCTTTCTGAGAAAGACATTATGGAAAATCTAGAAACCATCTTTAAGGGTGCCCCTGGTAGAATTATTGCTGCCACTTTCGGCTCTTTAATCAACAGAATCCAGCAACTCATTGCTTTATCTGAAAAATACGGCAGAAAAGTAGTAGTTGATGGTTATTCTATGAAAACCAATGTAGAGCTTTGTAAAAGACTAGGCTATATTAAGTCTCAAAAAGGCACCTTAATTAAACCAAATCAAATTAATAGTTATCTTGATTCAAAAGTAACTATGATTTGCACTGGCGCCCAAGGAGAAGGCCAAGCGGTCTTAATGAGAATTATTACTAGAGAACATAAGTTTGTAAGATTAAAAAAAGGAGATACGGTCATCTTTTCTTCTTCGGTCATACCAGGCAATGAAAGAACGGTCCAGTTTTTGAAAGACGAGCTTTATCGACAAAAAGTCAATGTTTTCCATTACAAAATGATGGATATCCACGCTGGTGGCCATGCTCATCAAGAGGAACTGGCTGAAATGATAAGAATTATGAGACCCCGTTTCTTTATGCCAATTCACGGCCAATATTCTATGTTATTTAATCACGCTAAGCTAGCTCAAAGCCAAGGCGTACCAGAAAAAAATATCGTGGTTCCTGAAAATGGCCAAGTCGTTAATTTGACGCAAAATAGGGTTTTGATTGAGAAAAAACCTGTTGAATCAAATTATGTTATGGTTGATGGTTTGGGTGTCGGCGATGTCGGAGAAATAGTTTTAAGAGACCGCCAAACCTTATCAAAAGACGGCATGTTTGTCATTGTGGCGATTATTGACAGAACGACTGGCAAAGTTAAGGGTTCTCCTGATATAATATCAAGAGGGTTTGTTTATCTGAGAGAATCAAAACAATTACTACAAGAAACCAGGAAAAAGGTAATTGAAATTGTCAACCGAGCAGCAGGAGGGGGCGGAGCGGTCAACTGGTCTTATGTTAAAGACAATGTCAGAAACAGAATCGGCGACTTCCTCTACGCCAAGACCCAAAGAAGACCGATGATCTTACCGGTCATTATCGAAGTATGAGAATCTTAAGTGGTATTCAACCAACTGGCTCAATTCACATTGGGGCTTATATCGGAGCAATTTCGCAATGGAAAGAACTCCAAGAAATCGGAGAGTGTCTTTTTTTTATTGCTGATTTACATGCCTTAACTACCCCTCGAGATCCCAAAACTTATCAAAAAGAAGTACTACAAACTGCCATTGAGGTATTGGCAGCTGGCCTTAACCCGGAAAAATGTATCATCTTTGTTCAATCGCAAATTAAAGAACATACTGAGTTAACCTGGATTTTCAATACTTTAACGCCAATCGGAGAATTAATGCGCATGACCCAGTTTAAAGAGAAGTCGAGACAGTTCAAAACAAACATTAATGCTGGTCTTTTAGACTATCCGGTTTTGCAGGCAGCTGACATTCTCTTATATCAAACAGATTCAGTGCCAGTTGGCCAAGACCAAGCTCAGCATTTAGAACTTACCAAAACCATTGCCAGAAAATTTAATCAAAAATATGGTCAAACTTTTAAAGTTCCTGAAGCTCTACTTTTGGAAACCGGAGCCAAAATTATGGCTTTAAATGATCCTAAGAAAAAAATGTCAAAGTCAATACCAGCTAGCTGTCTCTATCTATTTGATGAGCCGAAAGTCATTAGGAAAAAGATTATGTCAGCCGTGACTGATCCAGGAAAAACCATTACGTATAATCCTGCTAAAAAACCAGGCATTACCAATCTTTTAGCTATTTATTCCCTCTTCAGCAGTAAACCAATCTACCAAATAGAAAAAAAATTCAGCAAAAAAGGCTATGCTGAATTCAAAAAATCTTTGGTTGACCTTCTTATCCTGAAACTGGAACCCTTCCGCCGGAAAAAGAAAGAGCTCCTTTCTAGAGAAGTTTATGTTAAAGAAATTTTGACTCAGGGTAGAAAAAGAGCTCAAATTATCGCCCAATCAACCATGGCTGATGTGCGCAAAAAAATGGGCCTTTTCAGTTAAGCTTAGCTTATTTTTTAATGAGAGCGGTAAGCTCTTTTTTCTTTACTTCCATTAATTCTTTTGTCACAGCCTCTAGATTAAGTCTTAAAAGATCCTCGGTATTTGAAGGCCGAACATTAAACCACCAATTTTCGTACTCCACACTTAAGCCATCTAAATGGAAAATATTTTTAGCATCTTGATACCTTTCTTCAATTTTCTTTAGTGCCTTTTCTTTATCCTGAACTTTAAAATTCAATTCACCAGAAGCAAAAAACCTTCTGAGGGACTGAATTATTTCTGAAAATGGTTTTTCTGCTTCAGAAAGCATTTCCAGAACTTTTAAAATAATAATGAGAGGTGATTCTATATAATAATTTTCTCTTAGATAATAATGGCCAGAAAGCTCTCCGGCAAATAAAATATTTGCCTTTCTCATTTTTTCTTTTATAAAAGAATGGCCGACTCGAAATATTATTGGCACTCCCCCACTCTTTTCAATTTCTTCTTTAACCACACAACTTGACCTTACGTCATAAAGAATTTTTTCACCAGGATTATTTTTCAGTAATTTTCTTGCCAATAAAGCGGTAATTAAATCACCGCTAATTATCTTTCCTTTTTCATCAACAAAAATCACTCTATCAGCATCCCCGTCTAAGGCAATACCTAAATCGGCCTGATTTTTTGATACTTCCTTTTGAAGATCAACTAAATTCTCAGCTATCAGGGGATTTGGGATATGGTGAGGGAAGGAACCATCTAATTCAAAATAAAGGGGAACAATCTGACATTTAAGCTTTTTAAACAAAGGGGGAATAACCAATCCTCCCATGCCATTTCCCGTATCAATAACGATTTTTAGCTCCTTAATTGCTTGCCCATCGATCGAATGTAAGGCATTATTGATATAATCAGTTAATATTTTTTTCTTGGAAATTTTACCCAATGGTTTTTTCTCAAATTTATCCTCCATCACTATTTTTTTTATCTCTTGAATACCAGTTTCTTGACTAATAGGAATGGCTTTCTCTCTGACAAGTTTAAAACCATTGGAATCTCCGGGGGTGTGGGAACCGGTAATATTAATTCCTCCATCAAAACCATAACGAACAGTGCTAAAATAAAGCATGGGAGTAGTAGCCAAACCAATATTAATAACATTTGCTCCTTCAGCTGTAATTCCGTCAGTTAAAGCTTTAAACAATTTTGGTGATGACAACCTCATATCATGTCCTACCGCAATATTTAACTTTTTTTTCCTCAAAAATTTAACAAAAGCTCTACCGATTTTGTAGGTAACTTCTTCGTTAAGTTCTCGGGGATACTTTCCCCGGATATCGTAGGCTCGAAAAATTTCGGAGTTGATTTTCATGTTAATACATTATATCATATTAATATGTCTTTTTCAGTTGGTATCGTTGGCTTACCTAATGTGGGCAAATCTACTTTATTTAAAGCCTTAACTAAAATCAAGGTTGATATTGCTGATTATCCTTTTACCACCATTAATCCTAATATTGGAGTGGTCGCTGTGCCCGATGAAAGGTTAGAGAAAATTGCTGAGGTAATAAAACCCGAAAAAGTAACTCCCACTATTATTGAATTCGTTGACATTGCTGGCTTGGTTAAAGGCGCTCACAAAGGAGAGGGCTTAGGCAACCAATTTTTGGCCCAGATTAGAAATTGCGATGCGATTGTTGAAGTGATAGATTGTTTTAGGAAAAACATTAATCCCGAAGGCGATATGGAAACCATTAAAATTGAACTGGAAATGAAAGACTTGGAATCAAAAGAAAAAGAAAATCTTTTGTCAAAAAAACCGATTATCTATGTCTACAATATTAAAGGCGATGTATCGAGAACTTCTCTCGATACATCTATGACGAGAACGACTCTCGTTCTCGAGATAAATTTAAAAATGGAGGAAGAAATTTCTGAACTTTCTCCGGCGGAAAGAAAAGAACTTGGCTTGGAGTCCCAACTTGACCAGCTAATTTTAACTTGCTACAATATTCTTGACTTAATCACTTTCTATACCATCACCGGCGGAAAAGAAACCAGAGCCTGGACCCTGCCCAAAAACTCAAAAGCTCCCCAGGCTGGAGCCAAAGTCCATTCTGATTTTGCCGAATTTATTAGAGCGGAAGTTATTCCTTGGCAGAAATTGATAACGGCCGGTTCCTGGCAAAAAGCCCGAGAAAAAGGCTGGCTTCAGACAGTTGGCAAAGACTATATAATACAGGATGGCGACGTGATAGAGTTCAAGATATAATACTTTTTATGAAATACTACGAACTTACTTGTTTAATATCTCCTGATTTTTCTGAAGAAAAATTGATTGCTTATCTACCAACCAAGCCAATAAAAAAACAATTGATCTCAGAAGAGGGTTTGATTAGTTTAGAATTCTTTGCTGAACCGGATAAAATCAAAGCACTGGAAAAGAAACTCAAAGATGAGGCGTCAATTCAAAGATATCTGATTTTAAAGAAAAAACCTGGCAAACCTCTGGAAACAAAAAAACCCTCCTTCACTAAAGTTTCGGAGAGCAAGCCAAAGGTCGAATTAAAAGAGATTGAAAAAAAACTTGACGAAATACTTAACGAGTAAATTTTATGAATTTAAATAAAGTTATTCTTGTTGGTAATTTAACGAGTGACCCTGAATTGAGAAGTACACCTTCTGGTCAAACAGTCTGCAATTTCCGCATGGCGACCAACCGAGTTTGGACTGATAGGGCTAGTGGCCAAAAACAGCAAGAAACCGAATATCATACCATAGTTGCCTGGGGCAGATTGGCTGAAATTGCTTCTCAATTTCTCACCAAAGGCTCTTTAGCGATGATTGAGGGTAGATTAAGAACGAGGTCTTGGCAGGATTCGGTTGGCAACAAGCGTTTCAGAACCGAAGTAGTTGCTCAAACCTTGCAGCTTGGCCCCAGAGGACAAAAAACCATTGAAACACCGGAACGGGCCAAAGAAGATATCCCTATTATTGAGGAACCCTCCTCCACTGAAGCTACCCTCGGCCGTAGCCCTACGGGCGAGGCAGCGGGCGAGGAAAAAGAAGAAAATGAAATTGACGTAAAAGACATACCGCTGTAAATATGGCTGACCAGTGTTTTTTCTGCCAAAAAAATATTCAAGGGATTGATTTTAAAGAAGTAAGATTACTCCGTCGTTTTGTTTCGGGCTTAGGAAAAATCAGGGCAAAAAAAAGAACTGGTGTTTGTTCCAAACACCAGCGTCAGTTAGCCAAAGCTATCAAGCGAGCTAGACACTTAGGACTGCTGTCTTGAGCTTCTTAAGTATTTGAGGATTCTCTTTTAAGAAGTTCCTAGCTCCTTCCATGCCCTGGCCTAATTTGATGTTTTCATATTGAAGCCAACTGCCGGCTTTTTTTATTATACCTTGTTTTAAGCCGGTATTTAAAATATCGCCAGCCAAAGAAATACCTTCGTTGTAATAAATATCGAATTCAGTAGTCTTAAAAGGAGCAGCCACCTTATTTTTGACTATCTTTGCCCTAATGCGAGAACCAACAATTTGATCGCCTTGCTTGATTTGAGCAATCCTTCTTAAATCAATTCTTACTGAAGCATAAAATTTCAAGGCCAAGCCGCCCGGTGTTGTTTCGGGATTACCCCACAACACTCCGATTTTCATCCTGGTTTGATTTAAGAAAATTACGGCTGTCTTTGTTTTAGCAACAATGCCACTTAGTTTTCTTAAGGCTTGACTCATTAATCTTGCCTGAAGACCAATTTGAAACTCACCCATTTCTCCAACAATTTCTGCTTTCGGAGTTAAAGCGGCTACTGAATCAATAACAATGACATCGACCTCTCCTGACCTAACTAAGGTCTCAACAATCTGGAGAGCTTGCTCGCCCGAATCCGGCTGAGAAATTAGAATATCTTCAACATTTACTCCAATTTTTCTAGCCCAATCGGGGTCTAAGGCATGCTCAGCATCAATGAAAGCTGCTATCCCGCCTTTTTTTTGAGCCTCGGCCAAAATATGAAGGGCCAAGGTTGTTTTTCCTCCCCCTTCAGGACCATAGATTTCAACGACTCTTCCCCGGGGAACTCCCCCCACTCCCAAAGCTAAATCTAAAGAAATAGAGCCGGTTGGGATAACATCAACATCAACTGCCCTAACCTCTTTCAACTTCATAATGGCGCCTTCGCCAAAACGCTGTTTAATCTCATCAACTGCCTCTTGTAAATCACTTATTTCTCCGCCAGCTGGCGGATTTTTTTCTTTTTTCTTTGCCATCTATTTAAAATATCATATTTTAGACTTTTTTCCAACCGTTGTCCTCGGTCGGTTGTTCGATATAAATTTCTCTTGGCTTGGCTCCATCACCCGGCCCCACCACCCCTCTTTCTTCTAAAATATCAATCAGTCGGGCTGCTCTGGCATAACCTACTCTTAATCTGCGTTGCAGCAAGGAGGCTGAAGCTTTCTTGGCTTCAGTCACAACTTTCTTGGCCTCTTCATAAAGAGGGTCTTCTCCGCCTGGTAAAAATTCAAACCCGCCTTTTTCTTCTAAAGTCTTTGCCAATTCTTTGGATAGTTCCTGAGGAGCTTCCTCTGTCTTGCTTTGCGACTTAATATATTTCACCACTCTTTTTATCTCTTTGTCTGAAGTAAAAGCTGCCTGAATTCTTCTTGGCTTGCTCGTCTCGGCTGAAACAAAAAGCATGTCACCCAAACCTAAAAGTTTTTCAGCGCCAGCCGTATCTAGCACGGTTCTGGAATCTACTTGAGAAGCAACTTGAAAAGTAATGCGGGAAGTAATATTGGCTTTAATTAAACCGGTAATCACCTCAACTGATGGACGCTGGGTGGCGACAATTAAGTGGATGCCCACAGCTCGGGACATCTGAGCTAGCCTCACAATACCTGCTTCAATCTCTCTGCCCCGAGCAGCCATTAAATCTGCCAACTCGTCAACAATTAAAACAATATATGGTAAGGGTGCTTGACCTTGTTTAAGCATCAGTTCATTATACGTTGAAATATCTCTGGTATGTTCTTGCGATAAAACATCAAACCTTCTCTCCATCTCCCCAATCAGCCATTTAAAGGTGTTAACCGCCCTCTGTGCATCAAAGATGACTGGAGTTAAAAGATGAGGCAGGTCGTTGTAAACAGGAAACTCGACTCTTTTGGGATCAATTAAAATAAATTTTAAGATGTCTGGAGAGTTTTGATAAAGCAAACTTATAATAAGACTGTTAAGGCAGATGGTTTTACCGGTGCCGGTACTACCGGCTACTAAAAGATGAGGCATGCGGCCTAAATCAGCAAAAATTGGATTGCTGGCCACGTCCCTGCCTAAAACTAAAGTCAAATTAGAAATGGAATTTTGGAAGTTCTGGTGCTCAATTAAGTTTCTCATCCTAACCATAATCCTGCTCTTGTTGGGCACTTCGATACCGACTAAAGGCCGACCAGGAATCGGCGCTTCAATTCTGATGGGATGAGCGGCCAAAGCCAAAGACAAATCATTACTCAAAGCAGTAATTTTGGTTAGCTTGACGCCTTCAGCCGGTTTCAAAGTGTACTGAGTGACGGTTGGGCCAGTATTAACTTCGGACATTTCAACTTGGATATCAAAGTTCTGCAAAGTTCTTTTGATAATGGCTGAGTTAATCCTGATGTCGCCGGCCGAAGGCACTCCCTTATCGCTTTCCAATAAATCAAGAGGCGGAAAACGATAGTCTTTTGACATTAAGCCAGCTGGTTTTATTTTTAAATCAAGGGTTGAGGGTCTTCCTTTGATTTCTTCTTTTATCGCTAAAGGAGGTAAGAGTTCTTCAATGGGCTTTACTTTAAATTTAGGAGCAAAGATTCTCTTGATTAAACCAGGCTTGCCCTCCGTAGCCTTGGCGAAGGAGGGTTCTTTTGCTTTTGGTCTATATAGAAACTGCCAAAGAATAACTGCCCCAATCAACAGGACTCCTCCAAAAATAACTTGCGTGGCTAAAAGCCCGAAGGCCTTCAAAAAAGGAAAGGTGACGAGGTACCCTAACCAGCCGCCTTGTCTTTGGAGGGTTTGATGATTTAAACACTCAAAAATACCTGCCATACCTAAAATTAAAAGAAAAATAGCTAAAATAATCGGCCACTTGTTCTTGTATTTTAAGCGCCAAAAAGCCAAACCAGCTAAAACCAAAAACAAAGGCAAGACAAAAACTGCTTGGCCAAATAAAAAATTAGAACCTTTTATAAAGTACGCTCCGCCGGCGCCGGCCAAATCAAAAAAAGAAAGCGTGACAATGATTGCTGCTAAAAACATAACCATTGCCCAAATCAAACGCTTAATTTCCTCGGGCAAACTAAACTGCGAAGGTTTCTTCGGTTTCTCAGCAACTTTTTTATTTCTTTTAGATTTTCTCTTTTTATTTTTCGCCATCTTCTCTTTTATTTTACCACACTTTATTTATCTTTTAAACAACACTAATCAACTTACGATGTTGATTACTAATTATTCGAGAAATAGAGATAAAAAATCCGGCCTTTGCCGCTCTTTTAAAAATTCTTCGACAAATTCTCCATATTCCTCTCTACCCTTAGGAGAAATACCAAAAGAATATTGCTCTAAAATTTCTGCTGGGGCTAATATTTTAGTATTTCTTTTGCCTATCCTATCTAAAAAACTAGAGAATTCATAATCTTCCAGGAATTCTCTGGCCCTTTCCCAATTTTTCAATCCCTGCTCTCTCCAACCTGGCTGAAAAACATCTAAAGGATTAATTACGCTTATATAACGGCTAACGGCATACGATTGGTAATCGCTGCTAATTACCACGCCCTTGTATCGACTGCCGAATACCGCGTCTTTCCTGTTATGAGTTATGTTAAAAAATTTAGCAAATCCATCATTTAACCTTTTCATCAAAATAGGAATAGCGTCTTCTGTTTTTGGCAATAAATAAAAATGATAGTGGTTTACTACTAAGGAGAAATCTATTAAATCCACTAAAGGAGGATGTTCCTTAATCACAAATTTTGAAGGAATGTTTTCTCCTCGAAGCAAAGCTTCACCCGCTTTTACAGCGTCTTTAGCATACACATTTGTTCCCCGTCTTCCTAAATTAGCGACAAAAAATTGAAAAATAAACCTACAACAATCTTCCTTTTTCCTAAAAATATCCATCAATGCTCGGGAAGTTATATGTACTGGTTGGTTTTTCTCAAATCTCCTCATGATTAAATAATCAACTTACGATGTTACTTAAGTAACTTACGATGTTGATTATTTCTTGTATATTATATCTGAATTATATCATAATTTTGCTATAAAAAAAACTACCCTTGCCAAGGCAGGGGTAGTGTTCATAGTAATTATATATTACCCCCCCTATATTTTTTGTCAAGAGGAGCCTTGTGGATAACCTTTAAGTCATTTTTTCTTAAAGCCGGTGCCGGCCGGAATTAATTTACCGATAATGACGTTTTCTTTCAGGCCTTTGAGATGGTCTTCTCTGCCTTCAATAGCTGCTTTGATCAAGACCCGGGAAGTCTCCTGAAAGGAGGCAGCCGAAAGGAAACTATCAGTGGTCAAAGCAACTTTGGAAATACCAAGTAAGATAGGTTGAAACAGTACCTTCTTGTTTTTTTCTTCAATGACTTGAGAAAGCTCCACCACATCGCCAACATTAAAGTGAGAACCACCGCCATCTCTAATTCTCACCCGAGAAAACATCTGGCGAGCAATTACTTCTAAATGTTTATCATGAATAATTGCTCCCTGAGAAACATAGATTCTTTGAATTTCTTTGACAATATAGCGTTTAGTTTCTTCAGGGCCTCTCAACTGAAATATTTCCTTTAGGTCCAAATTGCCTTCGCAAAGTTGCTGCCCTTTCTTAATATTGGAGCCAACTTCTACCCAAATCGCCCTTTTAGCCGGCATCTTATATTCTACTATATCTTCTTTCTTAACTTTTGACTTTTTAGTTTTAGTTTTGACTTTTGAATTTTGACTTTTGACTTTAATAACTCTATCCGGCGTTATCTCTAGAACCTGGCCGTCAACCTGAGAAAGCGTTGCTTTGCCTACTGGGGCTCTCGCTTCGAAAATCTCCTCCACTCTTGGCAAACCCTGAGTAATATCACCACCTTCAGCCACCCCGCCAGTATGGAAAGTTCTCATGGTCAACTGCGTGCCTGGCTCACCAATCGCCTGAGCAGCAATAATACCAATCGCCTCCCCTATCTTGATTAATTGATTCTTGCCAAGATCCCAGCCATAGCATTGCTGGCAAACTCCTTCAGCTGAACGACAGCTCAAAGGTGAACGAACCTTGAGCTCCTCAATATCAGCATCAATTATTGCTTCAGCCTTATCCCAATCAATGAGCTCTCCTTTTTTGCAAATTCCTTTAATATTATCTAAACTAACCCGACCAATTATCTTAAAAAGGAAATTCTGGCCAAGGTCTTTGGCGTCCTGCCTGAAAATGGTTATGCCGACGGTGTCATGGCAATCTTCTTGAGTCACCACCACATTATGACTGACATCAACTAATCTTCGGGTCAAATAGCCGGCTGCCGAAGTCCGTAAAGCAGTGTCAGCGGTTCCCTTTCTGGCGCCGTGAGTTGCAATAAAGTATTCCAAAACATCAAAACCTTCCTTTAAAGAACTTTTCACCGGCAGTTCTAAAATCTCACCGGCCGGATTGGTGACGAGTCCCTTCATGCCGGTCATCTGCACCACCTGCGACCAGGTACCTCTCGCTCCTGACTCAATAATGGCCATGACCGGACCAAACGGCGGCAGAGTTTTGGTGACGAGAGCTTCAATTTCAGCTTTGGTCTTCTGCCAGACTTCAATCGCTTTGTCGGTTTTTTCTTCCTTAGACAAAAGTCCTTTCTTGTAATGATCGTCAATGGTTTCAATGGATTTTTCAGCTTCCGCAATTAATCTTTCTTTTTCCGGCGGCACCCTCAGGTCGTCCATGCCCCAAGTAATGCCAGAAATAGTTGAATATTCAAAACCTAAGTTCTTAATCTTGTCTAAAACATCTTCAACTACTTCTTGGCTGTAATTCTTAATTATTTTACCTGACAGTTTCTCTAATTTTTGGGAATTCATGTCGGTGTTCTGAAAGAGATAATCCTTGGGCAAGCAATTATTAAAAAGAATCCGGCCAACCGTTGTTTCAACCAATTCATTGCCCATCCTAACTCTAATTTTGGCTCTTAAATCAATCACTTCAGAATCCTTAGCTAAAATTGCTTCATTTTTAGAACCAAAAATTTTACCTTCGCCCAAAGCACCCGGCGCAATTTTAGTCACCCAGTGACAGCCCAGCACAATGTCTCTGACCGGACTGACAATGGAAGTGCCAGTGGCTGGCTTGAGCAGATTTAAACTAGCCAGCATAATTTCTCTGGCTTCCTTTTGTGCTTCCTCTGACAAAGGCACGTGAATAGCCATTTGGTCGCCGTCAAAATCAGCGTTAAAAGCTTTGCAGACCAAAGGATGAATGCTCAAAGCCTCTCCCTCAATCAAAACAGGCTGGAAAGCTTGGATGCCCAAGCGATGCAAAGTCGGCGCCCTATTTAACAGAACTAATTTATCCTTGACTATTTCTTCCAAAATAGCCCAGACCTCAGCCGTCTCTTCCTCAATTAAATGAGAGGCCCCCCTGACATTGTAGGCAAGTTCTCTGTCTAAGATTTTTTTGATAACGAATGGCTTGAAAAGCTCTAAAGCCATTGTCTTAGGAATGCCGCATTGATGTAATCTTAATTCGGGACCGACCACAATGACTGACCTGCCAGAATAATCAACTCTTTTACCTAAAAGATTCTGCCTGAATCTGCCCTGTTTTCCTTTAAGCATATCAGCCAAAGACTTCAAAAGACGCTTGCCGCCGGTCGTGGCCGTGGTTAACTGACCTTTTCTCATGCTATTGTCAATCAAAGCATCAACTGCTTCCTGGAGCATTCTTTTTTCGTTTCTGACAATAACTTCCGGAGCATTGATCTCTAAAAGGTATTTTAACCGATTATTACGATTAATGACTCTCCGGTAAAGGTCATTTAAGTCAGAGGAAGCATACCTACCGCCATCTAACTGAACCATGGGCCGTAAATCAGGCGGCAAAACCGGCAAAACCGTCAGAAACATCCATTCAGGTTTAATATGGGCTCCCCACATACCATTAATAGTTCTCAGTCTTCTTAAAATCTTTCGACGATTGACCGGTGAAGCGTCGACGGCTTGCTTTTCCAAATTTTGAGCAATCTTTTTAAAGTCGGTTTCTTGAAATATTTTCCTCAAAGTTTCAGCTCCAGTGCCAGCAGTAAAAACTTCTCCATATTTCAAGCTGAGGTTATGATATGCTATTTCAGAAAGAATCTTTAAGGGTTTTAAACTTAAAACCTCTTCTCTCGCCCTGTCCCTGGCTTTTTTCAAATCATTATTTTTGACTTTTGACTTTTGATTTTTGACTTTTTGTTTGTATTCCTTTTCAATCTCGGCTAAAGCCTTTTTTCTTTCGTCCTCTGAAACCTTAGTCACAACATAAGAAGCAAAATAAATGACGCCCTCCAAGTGGGCCATGGGAATATCTAATATCATACCCATTCTTGAAGGAACGCCTCTTAAAAACCAAATATGTGAACAAGGAGTGGCAAGTTTTATGTGCCCCATTCTTTCTCTTCTGACGCTGGCTTTCGTCACCTCTACCCCGCACTTGTCACAAATAATGCCTTTGTAGCGAATCTTCCGGTATTTACCACAATAGCATTCATAGTCTTTTTCCGGTCCAAAGATTCTTTCGCAAAACAGCCCATCTTTTTCTGATTTCTGAGTGCGGTAATTAATGGTTTCTGGCTTTAAAACTTCACCGTGAGACCAACTCAAAATCTCCTCGGGCGAGGCCAGTTTTATTCTAATAGATTCTAAATCAATAACTCTCATAGTTATTCTTCTTTTATTTTTTCTTTAACTTCTACCGACAATCCCAGCGACTTTAATTCGTTGACCAGTAGATTAAATGAGGCGGGCACGCCGGGATTTCTGATTTTTTCTCCTTTCAAGATGGCTTCGTAGGTGGAAGCTCGACCTGGCACATCATCTGACTTAATAGTAAGCATTTCCTGTAAAGTATAGGCAGCACCATAACCTTCCAATGCCCAGACCTCCATTTCACCAAATCTTTGTCCGCCGAATTGCGCTTTACCACCTAAGGGCTGCTGAGTAATCAAAGAATAAGGGCCAATACTTCTCATATGAATTTTATCTTCAACCATGTGAACCAACTTCATCATATAGATATAGCCAACCGTAATCTTCTCCGGGAAGGCTAAACCAGTCCGGCCATCGTAGAGGATTGTTTTGCCGTCTTGGGACAAACCAGCTTCCCTTAATTCTCTTTTAATATCTTCTTCCGTCGCTCCCGATAAAGCTGGGGAAATAGCATGATATTCTAATTTCTTGGCTGCCCAACCTAAATGAGTTTCTAAAATCTGCCCAAGATTCATACGCGAGGCCACGCTCAAAGGATTAATAATAATATCAACCGGCGTGCCGTCAGCCAGAAAAGGCATTTCCTCTTCCGGCAAAACCCGAGAAACCACTCCTTTGTTGCCATGTCTGCCAGCTAACTTGTCGCCAGCCTTAATTTTTCTCATTTGCGCCACCTCAACCTGGATTCTTTTGATGATGCCCGGTTCTAATTTATGACCCATGTCCCGAGAAAAAACTTTCACGCCAACCACCCTGCCTTTTTTGCCGTGCTCCATTAAAAGAGAACTATCTTTAACTTCTCTGGCTTTCTCGCCAAAGATGGCTCTTAATAATCTTTCTTCAGCGGTTAAGTCCTGCTCGCCTTTGGGTGAAATTTTGCCAACTAAAATATCGTTGGGCCCAACCTCAGCGCCAATTCTCACAACGCCTTCCTCGTCCAAATCCTTTAATTTTTCCTCACCAACGTTGGGAATATCAGCCGTGGTTTGCTCAGGACCCAATTTAGTCTCTCGGACATCGCAAGAGAAATTCTCAATATGAATGGAAGTAAAAACATCTTCCTTGACCAGAGTTTCTGAAATAATAATAGCATCTTCAAAGTTAGAACCACGGAAAGGCATAAAGCTGACCAAAACATTACGACCCAAAGATAAATAGCCTTGGCTGATAGCTCCGCCATCAGCTAAAATATCTCCTTTTTTAACTTTTTGTCCTTTTTGCACTTGGGGCCTTTGATGAAAACAAGTATATTGATTGGTCCTAATAAAAGTCTTTAAGGGATAATCATGTCTAGCCACTTTAATGTGTTCTGCATCAACTTCGCTGACCGTGCCCGCCTCTTCAGCCATCAGTTCTTGGCCCGAGTCCCTGGCTACTTTTTCTTCCACACCAGTTAAAACTAAAGGCACTTCTGGTTTGATCACCGGCACGGATTGACGCTGCATATTAGAACCCATAAGCGCGCGGTTCGCATCGTCGTTTCTTAAAAAGGGAATGAGTGAAGTACCCACAGAAATGAATTGCTCTGAAGAAACATCAATGAAATCAATTTTATCTCGATCAACCATCGCAGGAGTTCCCCGGTATCTGGCTTCCACCTTGTCAGGCACAATTCTGTTTCTTTCATCAATTAAAGTGCCACCGTGAGCAATATTGTAACGTTCCTCTTCATAAGCGGAAAAGTAATTAACTTCAGGGGTAACTTTGCCTTTTTCTACTTTAAAATAGGGAGTTTCAATAAAGCCGTAAGGATTAATGGTAGCGTAACCGGCTAAATGGCCGACCAAACCAATGTTCGGTCCTTCCGGTGTTTGGATTGGACAAATTCTACCGTAATGGGACGGCTGAACATCTCTGACTTCAAAGCCAGCCCTTTCCCGAGTTAAACCGCCCGGACCAGTAGCCGAAAGCCTTCTTTTGTGCTCTAACTCAGCTAAAGGATTCTCATTGTCCATGAATTGAGACATCTGAGAACTTGTGAAAAATTCTTTAACCACGGCCATGACCGGCCTTGGATTAATTAGCTGACCCGGTGTTAAAGTATAAACGTCTAAGGTTGACATTCTGTCTTTAATAATTCTTTCCATTCTCATCATACCGACCCTCATTCTGTTTTGTAAAAGCTCATTTAAGGTTCTGACACGTCGGTTGCCCAAGTGGTCAATTTCATCGGGCTTGGCATCGGGCGTGTTGTTTAGCTTGATGATTTCTCTTAAGACAGCCACCACATCTTCTGGCTTCAAAACTCGGTCTTCAACTTTGATTTCTTCGTTTTTTGTTTTTTGTTTTTTGTTTTTTGTTAATTCCGGTAGTCTCTGCCAGGTTTTCCATCTGCCAACTTTTGAAAGGTCATACCTCGCAAAATTGAAAAACATATTATTAATCAGTTCCTGAGCGCTGTCAGGCGTAGCTAAATCACCTGGCCTTAGCCTTCGATAAACCTCAACCACCGCTTCTGCCTGATTGTGAGTCGGGTCTTTTTCTAAAGTTGCTTTTAAACCTTCATCAAATTCATTAACACCAAAGGCTCTCAGTAACGTGGTTGCAGCGACTTTTCTTTTTCTGTCAATTTTAACTCCAATAAAGCCAGAAGATTCTGATTCAAACTCAAGCCAGGCTCCTCGGTTAGGAATTATTTTGGCACCAAAATAATTCTTATTGCCAATCGTACGAGCACTAATAAAAGCACCGGGCGAACGAATCAGCTGGCAAATCGCTGCTCTCTCTACTCCGTTGACAATAAAAGTTCCCCTTTCAGTCATTATGGGAAAATCAGTTAAAAAAACTTCCTGCTCTTTAATCTCTTTGGTTTTCAAATTAACTAACTTGGTCTTAACTCTCAAGGCTGACTCATATGAGTCATTGTTCTGTTTTGCTTCCAGGTCGGTCTTGTATTTCGGCTTATCTAATTTATAATCCAAAAACCAGAGCTCAAGCTCTTTACCAGTATAGTCCCTGATTGGCGAGACTTCAGAAAAAAGCTCTTTGAGGTCCTGAGTCCAAAACCTCTGCCAAGCATCTTTTTGAATTTTCAATAAATAAGGCAGGGGAAGATAAATCCTTGATTTGGCAAAGCTTTTTATCTTTATTTTATCCATAGATAAATTTACAAATAAAAACTGCCCTAATTAATAAAAAATTTAGGGAGAAAATTAATGTTTAATTTTTTAACCAGAGAGGGAAATCAAGTATATAAAAAATTACAAATATTGAAAATTTGCAGATGTTTCAATTATACACACCCTCTAGAAAAATGTCAATAGCTATCTGAGCTGTTCTAGTTTCTTAATAACGTCTTGGTTGCCGGGATTCAATTCCAGCACCTTCTCAAACTCCTCAATTTTTATTTTTCTGCTAAAGAAATTTTTAATTTTGCACCCAAGGCCTCACTTACTTTCTGCAAAAAAGAAAGGCTGGGATTATAAGTTCCTGATTCGAGCCGGGAAATAGCCGATTGTTTTGTGCCAATCTTTCGGGCAAGTTCTTTTTGGCTTAAGCCCTTCTCAGTCCTTTTTTTAATAATCATCTCAATTACAGCAAACTCGGGCCCAAGATTTTCGTAGACCTGTCTAATTTTTTTATCTTTTAATAATTCCTTTTTGAATTGTTTGTAGGTTTTCTTCCTCATACATCAAAATAAATCGAAGATTTATTGACCGAGCTTCTACAAGAAGCGAAGGTGAAGAAGAGAATAAAATTCTCTTCGCCTAAGATTAAGATGAATCTTTAATTCATCGACCTCTTTCTATATAACATATACGTTATATCCTGTCAAGTGTTTTAAGTTTCTGGCGAGCAATTTTGATTTCCTTCTGAGGAATTTTTTGCGATTTCTTAACAAAACCGTGTAAAAGAAGAATTTGTGATTTATGAAAACTATAAAAGATCCTAACCTCTTGTTTTCCTGACACCCTGAGTTCAAAAAGGTGAGCTGAAATTTTCTTAGTATGTGGCGGACCTAATTTTTGGCCAAATTGTTCTAATAAATCAATGGTGCGCAAAACTTTTGCAATAGTAGGTTTTTGCAAACTTTTAATAAGTTTTTTAAAAGAAGTATCAAAAATACGAATTTCCATACGTGCGGGGTTTATTCCCTCAGTTGTTCCAGCTTCTTAATAACGTCTTGGTTGCCGGGATTCAATTCCAGCACCTTCTCAAACTCCAGAAGAGCTAAATTTGTCTCGCCTTTGGCCGCATAAGCTACGCCCAGCGAATAGTGAGCATTAGAATGATCCGGTAAGAGAATCACTACTCTTTTGAACTGCTCAATGGCTAAAGTAATTTGGTTGTTGTTAAAATATAAACGACCCAACTGAAAGATTATTTCGGTGCTGAAAGGATAGTTAACAACTAAACTTTCCATTTGTCTGATGGCTCCTTGGGTATCCCCTTCTCTTTCTAAAAGTAAGGCGTCTTGAATTAAAGCATCAGTGTAATCAGGTTTCTTGGCCAAGGCCAAACTAAACTCTTCTCTAGCTTTTTCAATGTTGTTTGTCAAAACATATAACTTGCCCAATTCAGTATAAACAACCGGATTAGTCGGCTCCAGGCTAATAGCCCTTTCAAAAGATTTAATCCCCCAATCAACAGCGCCCGAAGCCACGCTTCTTATTTCCCGATAAACCATAGCCAAGGTTTCCCAATTAGCTACCTGATTAGGGCCAAGTTCCGTAGCAATTCTTGCCTGATTGATAGCCGTGGCCACGAATATCTGAGTTTTAGCTGCATCCTGTTCAGCCTGGGGCTTTTGCATTTCCGCCAAAGCTTCATTCATATAGGCCCTCGCCAGAATTGCCCGGTATTGGCTCAGGCCCGGATTCAATCTGACTGCCCTTTCTAGGGCAACGGTTCTTTCTGCGCTAATAGCCGTTCTCTGGGCCTGGGCATAATTGATATCGGCCAAATAAAACTTAGCAGCGTAAAAGTAAATTCCCAAGATGGCCACGCCGACAATAATAACCATGGTTGAGAAAACCAAATTCAACTCAGGAAAATCCTTGAAGGAAACAACCTTTTCTTTAATCGGCTTTTGCCAGGAAACTACTGACATGGCTAAACTTAACCAGAATAAAAGCGCTAAGGTGTTGTTTTGATAATAGAGGAACTGGCCGACTAATAAAGCCACAGAGACCATTAACAAGGGCAAAGCGCTTTCCACTTTCTGCAACATGAAATAACTGAGCATCAAAAACAAACCAATGATAATTAGATATGAAAGAATGCCCAAAAAGCCCATGGTGGCTAAAACTTCAGCCAAATGAGTACCGGCTCTATCAAATCTTATCTGCCACAACCAATTCTGGTTAAATGACAAAGGTTTTTCTTTGGCGAAATCATAATGAAAAGTGCCCATGCCCGAACCCAAAAATCCGCTTTTAACATCATTAAGGGCTGACCTCAAGCCAATCCCCCAAGAAGTGCCCTGATTTAAAACCTGTTCTCTGGGCAGATTGGTGATGATGCCTTGCGACTGAAAGGGAATACAGGCCGTGGCAATAAGAATCAAGAAAATAGGAATTAAAAGACGGTTAACGTTTAGCCTGAAGATTCTTTTCCATAAACTTAAAGCAACAAACAAGATTAAGGTAACCAGTAAAACTAGCCAAGCAGCGGTGAAATCAATGAGCACCATTAATCCCAAAATGGCCGTAAGTATCACCCAATGTGAAATACTTTTGATTTTTCCTTTATCGGTTCTTACCAGCATTAAACCAACTAAAAGAGTTGCTAAAACAGCCAAGAAAACACTAAATCCCTCTAACGAGGCTGAAGTTGGATTGAAAATAATCTGTTGCATCACCCTGGGCAAAAGGGTCAATTTGGCTAAAACTCCAAAAATGGCCAAATAACTAAGTAAAACTGCTATAAAGCCGGACCAAAGAAATGTTTTGAGGAGACTAGCCACGCGTTTAGCCTCAAGATTATTAGTCATGACAAAATATAGAATACCCAAGCTTAAAAGCCCCAGAAGCCCATTGTTAAACCGGCCGTAAAAGCCGTACAAGCTCGAAGTCTTATCAACCGAAAAAACAGTTGATAAAATGCCTACTACTAAAAACCCTAAAACGAAAAGGTCCAGAGGCGTTCTTTTGAAGCGGAGTTCTTTATCAACTAAAGCCATTTTGGCCAGCCAGGCAAAGAAAGCTAAAGAAACTAAGAAAAACAGCAAATACTGCTTGTTGAACTCAAAGGCCTCGAAACTGAAAGGCAAAAAGAAAAGCGGCACCAAGAAGACTAATACATATATATTAATGTTGATAATACGATTAAATATGTTCATACATTTTGTGTTAATGATTATCTAATTATTATTATACAACTTCAAATGATGTTTTCATAGTGTTCGAGGCGTTCAACTGTGTTGTCCAGCTTCAAAACAATACAGACGGCATCTATCCGGTACGGTCCTGGCCAGCGAATTCTTGAAGCATAAAATTTGGCATTCCACCATAATTTTTTCAACTTTCTTTTATCCAATGATTCTTCGGGAGTCCCAAACAACTCCCCTCTTTTTGTCCGCACCTCTACAAAAACCATTTCATTCTTTTGCCGGGCTATCAAATCGATCTCGGCATATTTTGTTTTAAAATTTTGCGCTAAAATTTTGTATCCTTTTTTCTTTAAATACTCTCTGGCAATCGCCTCGCCCATTTGCCCAGTTTTTAAATTAAACTCCTTCACAATTAATCAGCTTACGATGTTACTTAATCAACATCGTAAGTTACTTATTCTTTGTAATTTGATGCTTAATAACTCTCGCTGTACCCTTTTGAGCGATACTGCAGAGCTTCGGCCATATGAGATATTTCAATTTCGGGAGAACCTTCCAAATCAGCAATGGTTCTAGCCACTTTTATCATTTTCAGATAAGCCCGGGCCGAAAGCTGAAATTTGACACCGGCCTGCTGTAAAATCTGTTCGACAGTTTTTGATAATTGGCAATATTTTTTAATCTGCGGGTTTTTCATTTCAGCGTTGGTGAAAATTGAGTCTTGCTTAAAGCGCTGGTGCTGGATTTCCCTGGCTTTGATTACTCTTTCTCTGATAACTTTTGATGGTTCTAAAAATTCAGAAGCTTTTTGGTTTTCTGAAAGCTCTTGAACATCAACTGCTGGCACATCAACATGTAAATCAATTCTATCAAGAATGGGACCAGAAACTCTTTTTTGATATTTTTTAATTGCGCGCGGACTACAGATGCAAGGCTTTTTGGGATGATTTAAATAACCGCAGGGACAAGGATTGGCCGACGCCACCAGCATAAAACGAGCCGGATAACAAACTCTTTCTTGGCTCCTAACGATAGTTAGATAGCCATCTTCCAAGGGCTGACGCATGGCTTCCAAAACAGAGCGTGGAAATTCATTAAACTCATCAAGAAACAACACTCCGCGGTGAGCCAAACTAATTTCTCCTGGCTGGGGTCTCGTTCCCCCACCGATTAGACCAACAGCCGAGGCTGTATGATGAGGAGAACGAAACTGGCAAACTCTGACCAAGGAGCCACCTGGCGGAATATAGCCAGCGGCTGAATATATTTTGGTAACTTCTAAAGATTCTTCTTTATTCAAACGAGGCAAAATACCAGGCAGGGCTCGAGCTAACATGGTTTTGCCAGCTCCCGGACTGCCCACCATCAAAATATTATGCCCGCCGGCCGCAGCAATTTCCATGGCACGTTTGGCCTGCTCTTGGCCCAAAATTTCTGACATATCAAATTCCGGAGAAATACCGGGTAAATTTTCATCGCTTGGTTCTTGATAAACTGCCGGAGCAATCAATTCTCTTTCCATCAAGTGCCTAAGTAACTGCGAAAGATTTTCCACTGGATAAACTTTAACTCCCTCAATAATAGCTGCCTCATTGGCTGAATCTTTAGGCACAAAAATGGTATTTGAACCTATTTCTTTGGCAAAAAGAGCTAAAAGAAATGTTCCTCTGGTATGGCGCAAGACTCCCGAAAGCGACAACTCGCCGAAAAACAAAGAATTTTCAGGAATTTTACAGCCCATTTGGCTAGCCAAAATCCCGGTAGCAATCGGCAAATCATACGAAGCCCCTTCTTTGGGCACATCAGCTG
>Ga0210018_1000249_pt1 | contig 26366 bp, 26 predicted proteins | sample CryGeyCG2014_010_2_FD_183967 | JGI IMG/M metagenome (GOLD analysis project Ga0210018, IMG submission 183967) | Groundwater microbial communities from aquifer - Crystal Geyser CG09_land_8/20/14_0.10 (SPAdes) (version 2) | ecosystem: Environmental > Aquatic > Deep subsurface > Groundwater | place...
CGCGAATCTGCTTACCTCTCAAAACAAATCCGAAATGCCAACATTTCTGAAAAACATCGGCTCGAACCATATTTTGCGAAACCGCCAATTCGTTTTTGCCCCCAAAATTGAATACAAATTAGTCGCCGAGCGAAGCGAGGCGAACACATTTTCCTTGCAATTTCCTAAATGGTGCGCGGGAGAGGACTCGAACCTCCAAGCCCTTACGGGCACCATCACCTCAAAATGGCGCGTCTGCCGATTTCGCCACCCGCGCGAGTTTATAATTTTATACCTGTTGTCCCCAACAATTTTTCTATTTTAGAACGTTTCCGTGACAAACAAATCACATTTTTGAATTCTACGCCGCGCTACCAATTTTCTGGCGGGTTTTTTTCTTCGAAAAATTTCTAAGGAAATAAAGTTTTGATTTGTGGACTTTTTGGGGCGAGCTGACAATTTTTACTTTTACGATATTGGGAGAATTTATGGGATAAACCTTTTCCACCCCGACTTCATGCAAAGTCGCGCGCACCGTAAAAGTGGCGCCGCTTTCTTTGCCATGCTTTCTCGCCAAAACCACACCCTTAAAAGTCCCAAGTTTGTCTTGGACCGCCACCGTGGCTCCCGGCTTTATTTGTTTCAAAATTTGTTCTGGAATCATATTAATAATTTTGTACGAATATACTAATGCTTTTTTGAAAAAAGGTCAAGAATCGCCGTAAAATAAAAATTCAGCAAATTCTTCAATTCATCGGGCATGGCCGCTTCCAATTTGATTCTTTTACCTTCCTCGGGGCTAAACTCCAGCGATTTGGCATGCAAAAATATCCTTTTCAGGCCGAATGGATTTTCTTTATGCCCGTAAAGCGAGTCGCCAACAATCGGATGGCCAATTGAAGCTAAGTGAATTCTTATTTGATGAGTACGCCCGGTTCTGGGCGATATCTCAACCAAAGAAAAATCATCTTCTTTGGAGCCTGAAACTTGCCTGCCCGCCAAAGCCTCGGCGTCGGCGGGAAGCTTGAAACTTTTTAAAACCCTATATTCCGTTACCGCTTGCTTCTCATCTTTTCCGTGATAAACAGTTCTTTTAATCATTCCCGATTTTATGGAAATCGGTTTGTCTATTACTCCCCTTTTTGATTTAATTTTGCCGTAAACCAAAGCCAGATAAATTTTTTTAATCTGCCGGGTTTGAAAAAGATTTTTTAAGTATTCAAAATATTTTTGGTTTCGGGCAACCAACATTATTCCGGAAACGTCTTTGTCCAAGCGGTGCACGATTCCCGGCCGGATTTGGTTTACCTGCCTGCCGGCAGGCAGATCGCCCACATTTCTTACTTCGGGATAATTTTCAACCAGCCAATCCGTTAAGGAATTTGAAGCTTGAAGCTTGAAACTTGAAATTTTTACCGGATGCGCCAACAAACCGGCGGGCTTATGAACCGCCAAAAAATTTTTGTCTTTGTAAATAATAAAGGGTTCGTTTTGGGTCATATCTTTTAGCTAAGGAGTTAAAAAATTATTTGTGCTGTAATTATACACTTTGCGCGAACTTTTTTCGAGCGGCGGGCTTCAAAAATATCTTTTCCTTGCCCCTCCCGCCCAGCGCGGAAAAGATTAAGGAACTCCCTTTTTTCTTTACCATTTCCAAATATTTTGGTAATATTATATTGTGGTTGTAAAGTTTAGACATAATTCAATTATACCACAATTTAATATTACTATTCAAATATGGTAGAGTCAAGCAAAATAAAACGATTAAGGGAAAAACTGGGCTTGTCGCAGGAAAAACTGGCCCGGCTTGCCGATGTTTCCAATAATACGATAATCAACATTGAGGCTGGCAAGCAACAAAACCCGACTGTTGATACAATCAAAAAAATCGCAAAAGCGTTAAACGTTCCGATTGAGGATTTGATCAAATAATTCTATGGCAATAATGCAACAAATTTCATGGCATACAAAAACAGTTCCCGAGGTTCTTGACGCGCTCCATTCTCGTGAACGCGGTTTAACAAAAGAAGAAGCGACCAAGCGTTTTCAAGAATACGGATTCAATAAACTTCCCGAAGGGAAAGTAGATAGTTTGCTCCTCATTTTTTTGCGGCAATTTAAAAGTCCATTAATTTACATTCTTTTTGTCGCGGCGGGGATTGTTTTTGCAATGGGAGAAGTTATTGACGCTTCGATTATCTTTGCGGTGCTTCTTTTTAATGCGATTGTAGGAACAATTCAGGAGGGCAAGGCGCAAAATACCCTACTTGCTTTGAAAAAGTTTGCCGAGACTTCGGCAACTGTATTGCGAGATGGAAAAGAAATTATCGTCCCAGATATCGAGGTAATGCCCGGGGATATTATTATATTGCAGGAAGGAGAAAAAGTGCCGGCTGACGCGCGAATTATTTTCTCCAACACCCTGAAAGTTGATGAGGCAAGTCTTACTGGAGAATCAGAACCAGTGATTAAAATTGATACAGTAGCGCTATCCGACAACCTGCCCGCCGGCGAGGCAGGTCTGCCAGTGGCGGATCAGAAAAACATGGTATTTAAGGGGACTCACATTTTGAGCGGAAATGGCATTGCGGTTGTTGCGGCTACCGGACTTGCAACAGAAATTGGAAAAATTGCGCAGAAAATCTCCTCGATTGATACCGAGATTCCTCTAAAAACCAATATTCGTTATCTCTCTCGCGTTATTATCATTACGGTAGCCGTCGTTAGCGCCTCGCTCATTGTTCTCGGTGTTCTTTCTGATAAATCCCTTAAAGAAATGTTTATCACGGCGGTGGCGCTTTCGGTTTCTATAATTCCGGAAGGTCTGCCAGTTGTAATGACTTTAGTTTTGGCAACTGGCGTTTTCCGAATGTCGAAGCGCAATGTGATAGTGAAACGACTGCAAGCGGTGGAAGCATTGGGACAAACAAAAGTTATTGCTGTGGATAAAACCGGGACGCTCACCAGAAACGAGATGGTCATTCAGCGCGTGTATGTGGATGGAAAAACTTTTGACATCACGGGTAATGGATACGAGCCAAAAGGCGAAGCAATTTTTAATGGTAAAAATATTGACCCACTAAACCATCCCGAGCTTCTTTTTAGCGGAAAAATCGCGGCGTTCTGCGCCAACGCGCGACTGTATTTTTTGCCTGCCCGCCGAAGCCCTGCCTACCGGTCAGGCGGGCCTGCCTACCGGTCAGGCGGGCCTGGCGCGGGCGGGGAAGAAACCAGTATTTGGAAGATTTCTGGCGACCCCACCGAGGCGGCGATGTTGGTGCTTTCTGAAAAGATTGGATTTATCCACGAAGCGCTGGAGCAGGAAACACCAAAAATTTTTGAAATGCCGTTTGACTATCAAAAAAAGTATCACGCCACAATTCGAGCGGTTGACGGCAAAAATTTCCTTACTATTGTTGGCGCGCCGGAGAAAGTGCTTGAGCTTTGTAAAAATATCTGGCGCAAAAATGGAACTGAAACTCTGGGCGGAGAAAAGAAAAAAGAATTAGAATTAGCTTTCCATAATCTTGCGCAAAGTGGTTTTCGAGTAGTTGCCTATGCCATCAATCCAGATACTGGGCGGAGCGTTGATGGGAACCTGCCTGCCGGCAAGGCAGGTGCGATACCGCCACTCACTTTTGTCGGTTTTTTTGGTATGAGTGACGCGCTTCGTCCCGAAGTTAAAGAAGCGATGCAAAGAGTAAGAGCGGCGGATATGCGCGTGATAATGATTACGGGCGATCATCGTCTCACGGCGCAGGCAATTGCTAAAGAGGCGGATATTTGGCGTGAAGGCGACAGTGTTCTTACCGGGGAAGAAATTGATAAAATGTCCGATGATGAACTATCGGAAAAAATCGCCCGCGCCACTGTTTTTGCGCGAGTCGCACCGGATCACAAACTTCGTATTATTCAAGCATATCGCAAGCGAGGTGAAATTGTAGCCATGACTGGAGACGGCGTGAACGACGCGCCTTCTCTTGTTGCCGCCGACCTTGGCGTTGCGATGGGGAAAATCGGGACCGAGGTGGCAAAGGAGGCTTCTGACATTGTCTTGCTCGACGACAACTTCGCAAGTATAATTTCAGCCGCTGAAGAAGGTAGGGGGATTTATAAGACAATTAAAAAAGCTATTCTTTATTTTTTTTCCACGAGCACGGGCGAGGTATTGGTCATCGCTGGCGCGCTTGTCTTAGGATACCCGTTGCCTCTTCTCGCCGCTCAAATCATCTGGCTTAATTTTATTACCGACGGCTTCCTTGATGTTGCTCTCGCTATGGAACCAAAAGAAAAAGGACTAATGCAGGGAAAATTTGAGCGGCCCCAAAAATGGATTGTGGATGGACTGATGGCGCAAAGAATGTTTTTAATGGCGTTGCCGATGGCTATCGGAACACTCTATCTTTTCAAAGGATATTTTGAAACCGATATTATTAAAGCATGGACAATTTCGCTGACAACGCTTGCAGTGTTCCAATGGTTTAATGCTTGGAATTGTAAATCCGAAAGCAAATCCATTTTCCAGATGAATCCGTTTTCCAATAAATTTCTAATCGGCGCCACCGCAATAGTTATCTGTTTACAATTTGCCGCGCTCTATACGCCATTTCTGCAGAAAATTTTGCGCACCACGCCACTCTCGATTTCGGAATGGTTTATCATTATTCTAATTGCCGGGTCAATAATTTTGGTCGAGGAGATACGCAAATTTTTTTACCGAAGAAAGGTTGTCATATCAATATGAAAAGAAATTATTTTGAACAATTAATCCGCGAAGCCGTCGCGGCCTTACCAGAACACGGGAAAAAAGCCATGGATAATGTTTCGTTTGTTGTGGAGAAGGAAGCGCGCCGCAAGAAAAGGAAGGAGATTGGCATTAAAGTGAACGAGGTGTTACTCGGCCTCTACGAGGGCGTTCCGAAAACAAACCGAGAAAATTATTTCGGTGTCCTGCCGGACAAAATTACCATCTTTCAGCAACCAATAGAAGAATTAGCCGGTCGCGACGAAAAGAAGTTGAAAAAATTGATTTATGAGGTAGTGTGGCACGAAGTCGGTCATCATCTGGGTTTTGATGAAAAAGAAATCCGCGCGCTGGAAACAAAGAAAAGAAAAGGAAAAATAAAAACTACATGTTAGAAAAATTCATGCAAGTTACGTCGTCAATGGTTTCCGCGGGCGGACCCGCGGGCGTTTTTATAGCCGCGCTCCTTGAAGAAATCGTATTCTTTATACCATCTCCGGTTGTGCCGATGGCGGCTGGTTTTTTTTACTTCCCCCTCAAGCTCAACTGACAGAAGCGGATATCGCGATGAATTAGTTTTACTGGGACTGCGCATCCTGCCCATAGTTCCGAGCGTGGCTATATCAAGTTTTTGCGGTTTTATCCGGTATCCTATTTATCACTTTCTCGTTGTTACCATTTTCGGCGCAGCAATCCGCGGATTCTTGTTAGGGCTTTTGGGTTGGTATGCGGGAACGGCATATTTAAAATATGCTCAAGCCGTCGCGCAAACGGGAAAATATTTATTTATTTTCGCTGGCGCTCTAAGCGTGGCAGCAATCGTCTGGTTTATTCGTAAAAAACGCTATGAAAATGCTTGAAATTATGTTAGAATAGAAGAAATTAATTTAAATGTTTACGAACTTATTTAAAACAATTAAAGAATACATCCACAATAGACCGAAACTCAAAAAAGTAGTTGGCGTTATTTTAATTCTTATTGGACTTGCCGCTTTTTTTACCCCGCTCACCCCCGGTTCTTGGTTAGCAATTATCGGTCTTGAATTATTAGGTGTACGGCAGCGCAACCGATCTTTCTCGCGACATAGGCGGATACCTACAGAGCCTCGCAAGATTTTCTCCCGCGCCAATAGAATTCTCTCTTTAGCAAAGAACACAAAGATTAATTAGCGCCAAAATGAAAAATCTTGATGGCGAGTGATTCTGCCATTAAAATAAATAATATGACTACTATCCCAAAGTATCTTACACGAATCTCCTTTATCGGCCTTTTTGCCGTCTTTATCCTTTTTTCAAGTGTTGTTGGCTTTGTTACTGACTGGTGGTGGTTTTCCGAGGTTGGCCACACTCAAATCTTTATTAAATCTCTGGTTGCTAAAATAGCGTTGTTTTCGTCAGCGGGAATTTTTGCCGCGGTTTTTTTGCTCGCCAACTTCTCTTTGGCGACTCGCTCGAAAACCTCTTGGACGGCAATGTTACCGGCGGCGTTAATCGGCCGACCAGTAAGTTTTGACAATCGCATTGTTAAAAAATTAACCGTTGTTTTTAGCTTGGTAATCGCGGTTTTTTTCGGATTTGTAGCCGCTAGTAATTGGCAGGAGATACTGAAGTACATTTCCAGTACGGCTTTCGGCACGGTAGACCCCATATTAAATAGAGACATTGGATTTTATATCTTCTCTCTCCCTGTTTTTCAAACAGGATTAGGGTTAATAAAATTTCTCGTTCTGTCATCGTTTGTCGGTTCTGCGATCATATTTTTTTGCGAGGCAGCCTTAATTTTTCGGGTTTATCTACGCAGGTTTTCGACTCCGAGGTCGCCGAGATTCGAAGAGCAAGCCTACAGTCATTCAAGCGATTACAGGTAGAGCGAGCGGCAAGAATCCATCTTGGTATCCTGCTTGCCATTTTTCTTTCAATCATTGCCGCCGGGATTTACCTTTCTCGTTTCGCATTGCTCACAAGTCAGGGCGGTTTAGTGTTTGGCGCGACATACATAGATGCAACCGTGAGAATATTCATGCTTTGGATTTCAATAACTGCGGCGGCGCTCGCGGCAGTTTTGGCTCTTTTTTGGGCGTGGAAAGGAAAGTTATTGCCATTTGTTGGAGCAGTTTCTTTGTATATTGTCGTAGGATTCGCCGGAGCGGTGATCCCGTCTCTTATCCAAAAACTAGTAGTTTCTCCCAATGAGCTTGTAAAAGAAACACCATTTATTGAACACAATATTGCCGCTACCCGAAAGGGGTTTGCGCTTGATAAAATAGAGGAACGAGAAATCTCTGGAGATAAGCCCATCACCAGTGCTGATATTTCAGCCAACAATCTCACGGTTAAAAATGTGCGGCTTTGGGACAGAAAACCGCTTTTATCGACTTTTTCCCAAATTCAAGAAATCAGAACTTATTACGAGTTTGCCGAAGTGGATAATGATCGCTATATCATAGACGGAGAAATTCGCCAGATTATGCTTTCTCCGCGCGAGCTCGCTTCGGCAAGTTTACCAAATAGAAATTGGATTAACGAGCGATTAACCTTCACGCACGGTTATGGCGTAGCGGCCGGACCGGTCAACCAAGTTACTCCCGAAGGTTTGCCGGTTCTGTTTGTGAAAGACTTGCCGCCCAAATCAGACGTAAAAGAGCTTGAAATTTCACGTCCTGAAATCTACTACGGCGAACTTTCAAACGACTATATCATTACCAAAACAAAATCCCACGAGTTTGACTACCCCAAGGGCGAAGAAAATGTCTACGCAACATACGAAGGCGCGGGCGGAGTGGAGATAAGCTCTTTTTTAAGGCGTGTCTTTTATGCGATGAAATTTCAGTCGCTTAAACTGCTTTTGTCCAACGATGTAACCAGGGAGAGCCGAATTATGTACTACCGCGCTATTGCCGAGAGAGTCGAGAAGATCGCGCCGTTTTTGACATTTGACCGAGACCCGTATCTTGTCATCGCCGATGGCAAAGTGTATTGGATCGTCGACGCCTATACGACGAGCGACCGGTATCCGTATTCCCAGCCGTTGCGGTTAAACGACCCTTCGACTCCGCTCAGGGTAAACTATATAAGAAACTCGGTAAAAGTAGTGGTTGATGCGTATAATGGCGCGGTTGTCTTCTATCAGGCGGACACAGAGGATCCAATTATAAAAACTTATGGCAAAATTTTCCCCGGAACATTCCGGCCGCTTTCGGAGATGCCAGGGAGTCTGGTTTCTCATTTACGCTATCCCGAAGATATCTTTACCCTGCAGACTGCAGCGTATTCAGTTTACCACATGGACGATCCGCAGATTTTTTACAACAAAGAAGACCAGTGGGAAATTCCGGCCATTGTGGCAGAAGGAGAGGGAGCGTCACGCGCAGACGCAATTCCGCCGATGCAACCACGGCATATTATTATGAAATTGCCGGGCGAGAAGAAAGAGGAATATATTTTGATGCTACCCTTTACCCCCAGGGCAAAAGATAACTTATCCGCTTGGATGGTCGCCCGCAACGATGGGGAACATTACGGCAAGTTGTCGATCTATCGTTTCCCCAAAGACAAGCTTGTGTTCGGACCCAAACAAATAATCGGTAGAATTAACCAAGACTCCGAGATTAGCCAGCAGATCTCGCTTTGGAGTCAAGGCGGTTCGCAAGTAATCCAAGGCCCGCTTTTGGTTATTCCGATTGAAGAATCTCTTTTGTATGTGCGGCCCCTCTATCTTAAGGCCGAGACTGGAAAAATTCCGGAGTTAAAACGGGTGGTTGTGGCGTATGGAAATAAAATTGTCATGGAAGAGACGCTGGAGGAGGGGCTGGCGAAAATATTTGGCAGTGGAGCGGGAGGGAAACCCCAAGGAAGCGCTCTCCTAAAATCGCAGTTGCCGCAAACCAAAGATGACGAGGAACGCATACGAAAAGCTGCTACTGCATATGAAAAGGCGCTCCGAGCGCAAAGGGATGGTGATTGGGCAGCCTACGGCGAGGCGATAAGGCAACTGGGGGAAATTCTTAAGCAATAATAAATATATGAACCGTCTCAAAACAACTTTGCTTTTAGGAGGATTAACCGCTCTTATGCTCGCGGTCGGTTATTACTTTGGTGGGCAGCAGGGCGCGCTCGTCGCCTTGATTCTCTCGGCGATTATGAATCTCGGCTCTTACTGGTTTTCCGATAAGATCGCGCTCGCGCTTTATTTAGAATTGCTGAATAAAAATGAGCTCCGAGGAATGTTCGCAGGCAACTCTCGAAACGAAAGAGGCGGCGGCAACGCCTTTGGCACGTAAGTAAAAAACATTGCTTCAGTCTAATCACGATTTATCGTGATTAAGTTAAAGTAGTGTTATCTGGGCTTGCTTTAATTTCCGGCCATTGTAAAATATATTTATGGACGGAAATTTTAGCGAGCAAAAAAAAGAAGTGCCGGCGCCTCCGGCTCCGGAAATAAGCATTCGGACAATGGAGTCTGACATTAAGGGGTTGGAACGAAGCGGGGGAGAAATAATCGCTCCAAAAACTTTTTTGCAACCACAGGAAAACCAGGAAAAGAAATTTGAAGTTGCCGGATATGCCGGGTCGGAAAAACCGATTTTTTCGCCAATGTCCGGAATTTTACCAAGAGAAGATTTGGCAGTGCCGGCAGCGGAAAAAACAGGCCGGTTAAAATCTTTAATGATAATAATGGCGATTATTCTCGCGGTTATGGGCATCGGATTTTTAGGATATTTTATTTTTTCAAACTGGATTTTTCCGGCGCAAATGCCATCAATTTAAATAAAAAATAATAGATAATAAATAAAAAAATTTAATGAATATGCAATTTTTAACAAAATTTAAAAATCAGCTGATTCATTTGAAAAATTTTCTTGGGGGCAGAATAAAAAATCTTCAAAAAGTTCCGGATTTCGGCGACGATGTCGATTCGGGCGATGAAGAATCCGAAGAAACCGAAAGATTTGGCGCTCAATTGTCAATCGCGCAAAATTATAAAGAAAAATTGGCGAACGTTGATACCGCTTTGAACAAAATGAAAAAGCATAAATATGGCATTTGCGAGAAATGCGGAAAGCAAATTTCGTTGGACGTTTTGGAAGCGGCGCCAGAATCAAGATTCTGCAAAGAGTGCAAAAAATCAACTAATAACTAATTCGCAATCCGGTGATTTATGAAGAATTTTTCTAAGGTTTATTCGGCCGAGCTTGAAGGAATTGACGCGAAGTTAATAGAAGTGGAGACTGACATAAATGTTGGCCTCCACTCTTTTAATATAGTTGGATTGGCGGATAAAGCGTTGAATGAAGCGAAAGAAAGGGTGAATTCGGCTTTGAAAAATAGCGGAGTCAAGCCGCCGAACAAAGAAAACAGAAAAATAACCATTAATTTGGCGCCGGCGGATGTTAAGAAAGCCGGTTCGCAATACGACTTGGCTCTCGCTCTCGGCTATCTTTTGGCGACAAAGCAAATTAAACAGTTTGAAACGGGCGATAAAATTTTTATCGGCGAACTTTCTCTTGAGGGCAGTTTGCGGTCAATAAGAGGCGCGTTAAACATCAGTCGGTTGGCGAAAAAACTCGGATTCAAATTTTTGTTTTTGCCAAAAGGAAACGCTTTGGAAGCGGCCGTGATAAAAGGGATAAAAATTATTCCGGTTTCAAGCCTTGAAGAGCTGATAAATCATCTTGAAGAAAGAGAATTAATAGAAGAACAAAAAGAAACTGAATTTTGTCCGGCTTATAATAAATCAGTGGTTGATATTTCTGAAATCAAAGGCCAGGAAAACGCCAAGCGCGCGTTGATGGTTGCGGCTGCCGGCGGGCATCATATTTTAATGTCAGGAACTCCGGGCGCCGGGAAAACCATGATGGCCCAGGCGCTCGCTTCAATCTTGCCTCCGCCTTCTCTGGAAGAGGCGATTGAAATTACTCAAATTTATAGCGCTGCCGAAATGCTGAAAGGAAATAATTTTTTGAATTTTCGGCCGTTTCGCGCTCCTCATCATACCGCTTCGCCGGTTTCGATTGTCGGCGGCGGAGTCAATCCCAGGCCGGGAGAGATAAGCTTAGCGCATTTCGGAATTTTATTTTTGGATGAAATTCCGGAATTCAGAAGAGATTTGCTTGAGTCGTTGCGCCAGCCGATTGAAAGCGGGCAAATTTTGGTTTCACGCGTCAAAGGCGTTTTAAATTTTCCGGCGAAATTTTTGCTCGTGGCGGCTATGAACCCGTGTCCTTGCGGTTATTTCGGCGACTCCGAAAAAGAATGCCGTTGCACCGCGAACGAAGTTTTCCGCTACCAAAAGAAAATTTCTGGACCGTTATTGGACAGAATAGATATTCAAATAGAAGTGCCAAGGGTTAAAATCGCCGATTTGAGGGCGAAAATTCGTGATGAAAAATCGGCCGAAAAAATGAGAAATAGCGTGAAAAATGTCAGAGAAATTCAAAAGCAAAGATTTGCGGGAGCCAAAGTAAAAATCCGCCTTAATTCCGAAATGAGCTCCAAACAAGTTGATGATTTGGTAAATTTTGCCGCCGACGCGGAAAATTTTTTAAAAAATATTTTGGAAAAATCTTTTGTTTCGGCGCGCGGCTATTACAGAATAATAAAAATCGCCCAAACAATCGCCGACCTTGAAGAATCGGAAAAAATTTCCGCGAATCACTTAGCCGAAGCGTTTCAATACCGTTTAAGAGAAAAAACCAGCAGCGGTTTTTAATGTCTATTTTATTCAATTTTATTCAATCTATTTTATCTATGTGGTATAATCAACATACTTTCCTATAGGAAAGCAAGTAAGATTGATGAAAAATATTTCAAATTGATGAAAAATATTTCAATTAGTGAAAATAGAAAATATTGGGAGGAGCGCGCATGGAAAGAATTTTTAGAGAGTTCCAAAAACGCAAAATCTTTAAATCAACTAACGGAATTTTTTGATAGCTTGTTAAGCAATAGCGAGAAAAAAGTAATAATGAGAAGGCTATCGATTTTTTCTATGCTTAAAGCAGGAAAAAGCTATAAAGAAATAAGTAAAAATTTATGGGTTTCCTCAAAGACTGTCAGCGCGATAAAGAAGAGCATAGTTGGAAATAAAAGATACAAAAGCAGTTATTATTATGACGAATTAAGTAAAAAGGAAAAAAGTAAAAAGATAAAACCATTATCGGGGAGAACAATATTTGATTATTGGGCGGACTTTCCTTTTCCTACGAAGTATGGAAGCGGAAGATGGAAATATTTGAATTATCAGGATTGAATTTGCAGGATTATTTACTTTCCTATAGGAAAGTAAATAATTTGAGATATTTGGGGATGAAAGTAGCGCGTAAAATTTAACTAAAAAATTTATGGGAACGCGTCTTGGGCAGAATTTTTTAATGAATAAAGCTAAACTGCGAAAAATCGCGGACGCTTTGGAATTGAAAAAAGGCGATACGGTTATTGAAATCGGGCCCGGGCGCGGAGAACTTACTAAAGAATTAAGAATTAAGAATAAAGAATTAAGAATTATAGCTATTGAAAAAGATGCAGAGTTGATAAAGAATTTAGAATTTAGAATTAAGGATTTAGGATTGGATAAAAATATTGAAATTATTGAAGGCGACGCGCTTAAAGAAATAAAAAATCAAATATCAAAAATAAAAAATACAGATAAAAAATCAAAAATAGTTGAAAATCTTAAAATTACGGGCAATATTCCCTATTATATCACGGGATATCTATTGAGAATTTTAGGGGAACTTGAGTTGAAGCCAAGTCTTATTGTTTTAACGATTCAAAAAGAAGTGGCACAAAGAATAACGGCGAAACCTCCAAAAATGAATCTGCTTGCGGCAAGCGCGCAGTTTTGGGCGGAACCGAAAATAATCGGTTATATCCCAAAAAAAGATTTTAGGCCGGTTCCGAAAGTGGATTCGGCGATAATAAAATTTAATATTAAGACATCGAATGTCCAGAAATTAAAATATTATAAACTTATCAAAATTTTATTCAAACAGCCGAGAAAAACGATTTTTAACAATTTTTGCGGCGCGAGAAACATGAGTGTCGATAAATGCCGGGAAAAATTACTGAAAGCCGGCATTGACCCGTCGGACAGGCCGCAGAATTTGAACATTGAACAAATAAAAAAATTATCAATTTAAGATAGTATTAATTTTTTAAGCTATACTTTTTAAAAATGGCCTTAAATTCGTTAAAAGCGGTTATAGAGAAAATAGAAAATAATAAACAAATATCCTTTTGGACGGCATTTTTGCTTATATATGGGCGTCTTTTTTGAGGGGATTTCTGGAAAATTACGCAAATTCAGATAATGAAAATCTTATAATGGGCGTAATAGATACTTTTTTCCATTATCCTTTTTGGTTTTTCGGGATTTTTATTTCCGCTTTCATATTATTGTCTTTATTTACAAAAGAGAGAATTGAAAAAATAAGCAGGCTGGGAGCGGTATTTTCTTTTATAATAATTTCGCCGCCGATTTTTGACCTTATTATTAATATGGGCGTTCAGGCGCGGTATTCTTTCATAGTTGGCTCTTTCTCCGACTTAGCCCGGTCGCTTTTCACTTTTTTGGGCGGTATCGCGGGCGGGACCTATGGCGCCACAACGGGCATGAAAATAGAAATCGCGCTGGCGATATTGGCCGCGGGATTCTACATTTTCCATAAAACAAAAAAAATTTTCCGGGCGGTTGCGGGCGCTTTGATGTTATACGTATTGATTTTCGCGTTCTTAAGCTTGCCGACTTTTATTTTTACGGCAAAAAACGCGTTTTCCGCGGACCGGCAGGAAATTAACTATCAAACGATAAATAATTTTTACTCAGTGCAGGAGCCTGAAAATTCATTTACGAAAAATAAAACTTTTATTGTTGAAAATAAAAACAATAATTTATCCTTAACCCAAGGCATTAATAATGTGTATTCCGCGACCATCTCAATAATTTTCTTGGTGTTGGATATTTTACTATTGGGATGGTGGTTTTGGCTGTACGGCGTGAAAAAATTTATCGCGACAATTAAAAACTTCCGGTTTTTAAGAATAGCCCACTATTTTTTAATGGCTTTTGCGGGAATTTATTTTGGGATTAAATTTTCAGGGCAAAACCCGATAAATTCTTTGTTTGATTTCGCGTCTTTTATTTCTTTGTTTATGTGCTTGTTATTTTCTTGGCTGTTTGCGGTTTGGGAAAACGATGAAGCTGATACGGAAATTGATAAAATATCCAATTCAAGCAGGCCATTGGTTGAAAACGCTTTAACCGCTGGAGAATGGCGGGCCTCAAAGTATTTATTCCTTTTTATCGCTCTAAGTTTCGCTTTTTTAGGCGGGCTTTATTTGTTTATATTTACGTTGCTGTTTTTAAGTTTGTACCATATTTATTCAATTTATCCGTTAAGGATAAAAAGATTTTTTGGCCTTTCTTCTTTGGTTATAGCCTGTAATGCTTTAATAGCGGTATTGATGGGATTTTTTATGTTCTCGGGAACGGAAAATTTGAGAAATTTTCCGGGAAGATATTTTTGGGGCATATTAATAATCTTTTTCTTATTTGAACACATTAAAAACTTGAAAGATTTTGAAGGCGACAAAAAAGACAATATTCAAACATTGCCGGTTATGCTGGGGCTTAAAAATGGCAAATTGGCGACCGGCATTTTGGTTTTTTTTGCCGCGCTACTGGCGCCGATATTTTTTTACTTTAACATAATTACTTTTCTTACCGCCGTATTTTTCGGAATATCGCTGTTTTTTGTAATCAATATGGAAAAATTCAAAGAAAAATATGTGTTCATTATTTACCTTTTTTTCGCCGTAGTTTTTATAGGAGAGATGGCCGTATTTGCTTCGGCGGATTCATTTGACGCGCGGGCAAATCAGGCGGCAACCGCGGGATGGCATTGGCTTTACCAATATAATAATAATTTTTCGGACCCCGGAATTCCACTTATTATTAAAACTATAAATGATAAGTACTGCCATTCGCCAAAAGCGGAAACCTTCTGGAAAAATATTTTAAAAGAATTTAAAAATCATCCTTATTTGCCCGTGTTTGAAAGATTTTTTTCCGATAAAACGGATTACAAAAATATCAGCGATAAAGCTTTGGCAATATTGAAAACTCCTCAGACTTATTATAACGACGTCTTGCCCCAGGCGCTTTATTGCGATTTATATCCGGTCCGCGAAGATTTTGCCGCGGAAACTTTTGATAAAATAGAAACGGAAACCGGCTACGACCTTACCCATAAATTTTGGTCAGCCGTACTTTTCAAGGAAAACGGCTGTTCCGCGGAAGGTTATAAACTTGACGAGATTATTTCAATTGCCGCGCAAAAAATGGTGGCTGAACAGGAAAAAAGCGAAAAAGTTGACGATTTATACGCGGAACGGGCGGCCTTTTTGGAATATTACGGGTTTAAAGGATTAGTAAAAGAAAATTGGATAAAAAATATAATGGATAATCAATTGGAATCCGGGGCTTGGGTAAACTCCGTTAAAGACGTGGGAAATCCGCACACAATAGTCTTGTCGATTTGGGCGCTAGCCGAACATTCGGCAACTTGTCCGTTCCAAGAATAGCCGTCTATCCACTTTTTTTAAACTTATTATGTTGTATAATTATGCTAATGAATAATGTCAGAAACACGGCGGTCGTTTTGGTTATTTTAGCAGGCGTAATAGGCTCTTATTTCATTTTGAAAAATCCGGGTTCCGAAATGGCTTCAGGCGAAAATGATAAAATTTCGGAATTAACCAATCAAATTTTGAGTAAAAATCCGATTCAGTGGATTGAAAAAGCGAAAGAACAAATTTCTTCAGCCATAAACGATTTAAATTCCGGGGCGCAAACGGAAAGCGCCGCTTCCAAACAGATTAATTTTACCGATTTGGTGGCACAGTCAATGATGGTCAGAGTTAAGGATGTCGGCCAGACGGGCGGAGACCCATTTACCGGAGATGTTTTCGACCCCAATAGCGCCGAAAATAAAAAATTACTTTCTCAGACAATATCGCAATTACAGGGAGGAAATAGTATTTTTAATCAAACGGTTGAAGATTCAGACTTAAAAATATCTCCGAATAATTTCAAAGAAGCGAAAATTTTATATCTAAAAAATATCGAAAAAGTTTCCAGCGAGCATTATAGCGATCCGAAATATAGTTCTATTGAGCAAATGGAGCAGGCGTTAAATAACGAGTGTTTTATGAACGACGGTTCATCGTTGAATAAAGAGATAGCGAATAATTATAATCTTATGGCGGGTGAATATGCCGGTTTGGCAGTCCCGTCGGATTGGTCAGATTTTCATAAAAAACTTGTTTCCCAGACAAAAAATGCCAACGCGATTTTTGGATATTTTTCTAATTGTTCAAATGATCCCGTTGGCGCTTCTTTGGCAGCTCAAATGTTTCCGCAGCTTTTAGACGGATCGAAATCGATTTATGAGGAATTGTCCGCGAAGCGCAGAGAGGTTGGTTTGTAATAAACGTTGTTAAGATGAAAAGATTAAAAGAAAAAATAATAATTTTCGCGATAATAATTTCTTTGCTTATGAGCTCGGGGATTTTTGTTGCAAAACAAGCATATGCGATTCCGGTCGAAGACGTGGGCACTTGGGCGGGGTTAGCAGCGCTTAATACGGAAACAGCGGTTTCTTGGGGACAAGAATTTATTCGGTGGCTTAAAGAGGATTTGTTGAAAGCGCTTCGCGATGTAGTCGTGAAAAGAATAATGGATTCAATGGTTGACCAGACGATTACATGGATTCAAGGCGGAGGTTCACCTCAATTCGTTACGGATTTCCAGGGTTTTTTGCGGGATTCCGCCAGCGCGGCAGTTGGAGACGTTGTGCTTCAGACAGATGCTGCTTTCATCTGTTCGCCGTTCAAAGCCCAAATTATGCTACAGCTTCAGCCAACGCCGAAGTTTTCAGAAAACGTTAAATGTACTTTGGACAGCATTGTCGATAATATTGATGATTTTTATAACGATTTTAGCAAAGGCGGATGGATTGGATATGCCGAGGTAATGAAACCTCAAAATAATTATTACGGAGTGGCGTTGCAGGTCAGCGCCAATCTTAACGACCAAGCCGCCAAAGCGGTGGATGCGGCGTCAAAAGAAATCCAAGCCGGAAGCGGATTTTTGTCGGTTAAAAGATGCAAAGGCGGCGGTGTGAGCGCTGACACAAAAAAAATGTTGTCAGAAGAGTATGGAACTCTAATCGCCGATTTGGTCAAAGATAGCAAAGGCAATTATTGTCATCCTAACCAGATGGAAAATATTACTCCGGGCGACACAGTGGGTGAAACCGTAAGGAATGCCATAAATTCGGATTCTCAATGGGCGGCAAACGTCCAATCTTACACCGCCGCCATAGTTAACGCGCTTATTAATCGTTTGATTAAAGAAGGGATTAGTGAGTTACAACCTTCAAGTTCTGATTCGTCTTATGGCGGGACGGTTGGCGCGCAGCTTCAGACGGTTAGCGCGCAGCTCCAACAGGACAAAAATCAAATGATTTCGGAAATAAATAAATTTGTCGATGAATGGCAATATGTTTTAGACAGGAAAAAAGAATCGGTTATTTATGCGCGAAAAATATCAAACTGCGGACCTATGATAATAGAATCCAATATTCAGGCCGCCCAAGCGGAAGTTATCAGGCTTCAATCCGAGATTGCCGATTTGGAATCAAGAATCAGTAAAGCGAATGTATTGATTGATGATATTAAAAAAGCCGATTTCAACGATGTCAATCAGAGGTCATTGGCGCAGTCGTCCTTCTTGGATTTTTCAAATAAATACAACACTCAACAATACCTTTTGCCGATAGTTTCCGGCTCGGGCAAACAGAATTCGGACACGGAATTGAAAAACAAACAAAAAGATTGGGCAGACCTTGAGCAAGGGCCGGGAGGAGTGATTGATTGCAACTTGCCGTCAATAAATATATGAGTGGATTGAAAATAAAAAACAAATATAAAATTATTTTTGCGTTATTAATTTTTGGCGCGGTGTTTTTGGTTAGTAGTAATGTATCTTTCGCAGGCAACATCAGCATACCCGAACCTGCCGGCGGGACTAATGATATGATGTCTTTGATATCTTTTGGTACGACTGGTACGATGTCTTCTCCGGGCCTTCTTAACCTTTTATTGGTGATTTGTTCTGGGATAATAACTCTTCTTGGTTATTTGATAGATTTTTCAATCGCCATAGGTAAAAGCGTAATTAGTTTGCCTATTGTACAAACCGGGGCGCAAACAATGATAAGTTTCGCGAATTTGGGATTTGTTTTTGCGATTATCGCGATGGCTTTCGCAACGATATTCAGAGTTCAAAGTTATGCGATGAAGCAAACGCTTTGGAAACTCATTGTCGCCGCGCTTTTGGTTAATTTCAGCTTGACTATCGCCGGCGCGTTTATTTCGATTTCAAATATTTTCACCGACTTTTTCCTTCAGAGTCTAAATGGCAAGAACATATCTGATGGTTTAATGGGTGTTCTTAATCCTCAAGCGCTTGTCAAGGTTGAGGATGTGTCCATTTGGAAGATAACAATAGGCATGTTTAGTTATTTCTTTAAATACATGGCGAGCCTTTTATTTGTGATTGTTTTTAATTTTATTATTATTTTAACTTTTTTGGCCTTATTTATTATGCTTTTGATTCGGGCGATTACACTGGGAGTCCTTCTTGTTGTTATGCCCATCATTTGGCTTTTATGGATTTTTCCGGGAACCTTAAAATATTGGTCCGAATGGTGGAGTAATTTTATCCGTTGGACATTTTTTGCGCCGATAGTTTTATTTTTTATAGTTTTAGTAATTTCAAGCGGTAGCCAATTGCAAAAAATAAGGCAAATTTCTGGCGGTGATCTACAACAAAGCGCGAAAGTAGAGAAGGCCTTTAAAGATTCAATGACTTTAAACCCTGATTTTTTTGACCATGTCACTCAAATTATAATAACAGCGGGTTTATTGCTTGGGGGATTATTTGCGGCGAATAAAATGGGAATTACTTTCGCTTCAACCGCGATGGGCATGGCGAAGGGAGGAGGTAAAATGTTCGGCGGCTGGGTGGGAAGGAAAGGAATAAGACTTGGAACTTTGCCGGCGCGTTCGGCCTTAGGCCAAAAAGCAATTGAGGGGATGCAAAAGCTTGGCTCTGCGGGAGGAGTTAGGGGATTTTTTGCGAGAAATACCCTAGGTAGATTGGGCAATAGATTAAGCGGTGTTGGTGTTCAACAGGGTGAAAAATTAATTAGTCAGGCCGAAAGTAAACAAAAGAATCTTTCAGATAAGCAATTAGCTATGGGATTATCAACAATGGCAAATGATGAAAAAGTTGCGGCTTTAACTAGATTAGTAAAGAATAAGAAATTAGATATGGTACCTAATCTATCAAAATATATTGCTGACTCTAAAATGAAAAATATTTTTGGAAGTTACGGCAAAAGTAAAGAATATGATGATTTGGAAAAAACGGCTGGTTTTAATAATGCCATGCTTACAGGCAAAAATGAAAAAGGTGAAAGTATTTCTCTTGAAGAGGCAACAAAGAGTTTTAGAAATAGTTATTCAATTAAAGATTACGATAAGCTTCAGGGGGATATTTTGGGCGAAAAAGCCGCTTATGGTTTAGAAAATACGAAACATATAAATATTAGAAGCGCAGTTGAGAAATCAATATTGGATGCTCATCCTGGATCAATATCAAAAATTAGATCTTCGCTTAAGGGTAGCGACGTCGTAAAATTTCAAGAAGATCTCGATAAATATATTGATGATTTTGAAAATAATCCTGAACTTAAAGTGCCAATGGAAAAAAGAGAGAAGGGTATAAGCGCTTCTATAAAAGACAAGCTGAAATTTTTTGACGACCACGATAATATGTTTGGCACAAAATTGAGTAATAGAGCGAGGGGGCTTTATAATAGCAGAAAGAATTTTGGCGGAAGCTTATTTGGTGGTTATGGTGGGACAATAGAGAGTCAGGAAAATGTTTAAGTTTTTAATTAATAAATAAAAATCATGGTTAAATTTTCTCAACAACAAGCTTTAACGAGATGGGACACCCTGCCTTACAATTTAAGGCAGGCGATATTTTCCGATTATAACGCCGAAATTTTATGGCGTGTTTGCGAAAACCAACATTTAGCGGAGGATAAAATTCAAAAAATCGCCACGCTGACGGGAGGAGTATTGATGGGGTTTATACATTCGGAAGATTTCGCTTTGGAAATTAGAGAGGCGTTGAATATTAATATTGAAATCGCCGACACGATAGCCGCGGAAATAAACAAAAAAATATTTTCTCAATTTAAAAACGATTTGGAAAAAATTTATCAGCCCGCTTCGTCTGAAACGGAAAATATAGGAGAAGAAGAGGAGTTACCAATTCTTGACTTGAGAAAGAAAATGGAAGAGTCTTCATTTAAGATTGTTGAAGACGAAAATCATAAACAAGAAAATAAAATAGATTTATCCGAGCCAATAATAATTGAAAAAACCGAAGAAAAAAAAGAGAAAAAAACGGAAGAGCCGAAAGTGGAAAACGGTCCGTTGATTATTCACCAAGAAGCCGGATTTAAGCCGCTTTCGGGAAAATTGAAATCATTAAGCGGAATGTTTAATTTTTTGCGGAGTAGGGATGAATTTAAAAAAGAAGAAGAACCGGTAAGGGCGGAATTGGAAATCGGAGCGGAAGAAATAAAAATCGTTAATTACGGCGAGGAAAATTTACCCGTAGTTCCGGAAATAAAACTTCAACAAGAACCCGAAAAGATTGAACCTAAAATTGAACCTAAAATTGAACCTAAAACGGAACAGAAAGACGAATCTGAAGAAACGATTGATTTGGGAATGTTTAAATAATTTTTTATGAATTTTCAAATTCCCCAGTTCATAGAAATTGAAAATAAAATTGTCGGGCCTTTGACGTTAAAACAGTTCCTTTGTTTGGCCATTGCCGCGGCGCTCAGTTTTCTTTTTTATTTCATTTTGGCATTTTGGCTTTGGATTATTTTAACAGCGATTCTCGCTTCAATAGTCGTTGTTTTGGCATTCGTAAAATATAACGGCCAGCCGCTGCCAAAAATTATTTTCCACGTTTTCTGTTTTTTTTGGGGGCCAAGATTTTATCTTTGGCAGAGAACAACGGAAAATGAAATGTTTGCGGTGAAAAGGGAAACGCTTAGGGATTTTTTTGCCGGAACGCCGTCAATAAAAAAACTTTGGCAGGATTTGATGACGACGAAAAATCCGATTCCTAAAAGAGAAAAGGGATTAAAATTTCCGCATTGGGGGGAAAAGTCGCAAGAAAAATTTCAAGTTTTCAGAAAAATAAGCGGTGAAAAAGAAGCGGCGAGAAGGGTAGATTATAGATAATAAATAAAAAATAATAGATTAAAAATTTAATGTAATTAAATGGAAAAGCAAGAATTTAAATTAAGAATTTATAAATATATTTTACGTTTGGTAAAATTTTTAAGTTCTTTGCCTAAAGACTTAGTTATTAGAGAAATTATTAGTCAATTGATGCGAAGTGGTACAAGTATAGGAGCGAATTATTTTGAAGCATACGCCGCAAGTTCTAAAAAGGATTATCAAAATTTTTTTAGTTATTCTTTAAAGTCAGCGAACGAAACTCTTTTTTGGCTATCGGTTCTACGAGATGGGAAATTAGTTCCTAAAACCTTACAAGATGAGTGTTTGTGGCTTTTGAGGGAAACAAGAGAATTAGCCAAAATATTTGCTTCTAGTATAATGACAATGAAGAAAAGATAAATTAGTTATTTATTATTTATTATTTTTAATTTAGTATTTAAACATATGGCAAAGGAAGCGCGGTCAACTCAACAATTCGTGGAAGTTAAGGATATCCGCGGCGACGCGATAATTATGAAAAACGGTTCGCTTCGGCGCGTGCTTATGGTTTCCGGAATAAATTTCGAGCTTAAATCGGAAGAGGAACAAAACATCATTATTTACGCTTACCAGAATTTTTTGAACACGCTTGATTTTTCGGCGCAAATAATAATTCATTCCCGAAAAATGAATATAGAAAGTTATCTTGCCAAGTTAGGCCAGCGTCAATCATCGGAAGAAAATGAACTCTTAAAAAATCAAATATCGGAATATATTGAATTCATCCATTCTTTCATTGAAACGAACGCGGTGATGGAGAAAAATTTTTTCGTCGTCGTTTCTTATGACCCGATTGTCATTCCCGGAGGCGGTAAAAAAATTCTCGATGTGTTCAATTTTAGCGGAAAAAAAAATAAAGATTCCGGCGCGGAAGAAAGTTTTGAACAAAAATTAATCCAGTTAAATCAAAGAACGGACCAGGTTATTAGCGGTTTGTCGCAAATAGGATTAAGAGTGGTGGCTTTGATGAAAGAAGAATTAGTTGAACTGTTATATAACCTTTACAACCCTTCAACGATAGAAAAAAAATAATTTTATTATGGGAATAGAAAGCGGACAATTTAATAAAAAAGACGAAAAGGGAGTGCAAAATATAATTGCGCCGGCAGGCATGGAAGTGGAACCGGGCTATTTGAAATTGGGAGATAAATTCGCCAAAACGGTTTTCATTTTTAATTATCCGCGATATCTTTCAAGTGGATGGTTTAACTCAATTATTAATATGCCGGAGCTTATGGATATTTCAATTTTCGTCCATCCGGTTGATACCGTTTTGGCTTTAAGGAATTTGCGCAGAAAAACCGCCCAAATAGAAGCGCAATTGATGGAACGTCAAGAAAAAGGTTTGGTAAGGGACCCGGTTTTAGAAATCGCCCACCAAGATATTGAAAGTTTAAGAGACCAGCTTCAGCAGGCGCAGGAAAAATTATTCAATATCGGAGTTTATTTGACCTTTTACGCCGATAATTTGGACGCGCTTGAGAAACTTGGAGAAAAGATAAATTCAATATTCGAATCACAACTTGTTTACGTTAAGCCGGCGATGTTCCAGCAATTGGACGGATTCGCTTCCACTTTGCCATTGAATATCGATAAGCTTCTTATCAATTCGCCGATGAATTCCGGGCCGGTTTCTTCAATGTTCCCGTTTGTTTCGGTTGATTTGACTTCGGATGAGGGGATTCTTTATGGCATTAACCGGCATAATAATACTTTGGTGATTTTTGACAGATTTTCTCTGGAAAATGCCAATTCGGTAGTTTTCGCTAAATCCGGTTCCGGAAAATCATACGCTTGCAAATTGGAAATTTTGCGTTATTTGATGATGGGGATAGACGTTTTGATAATTGACCCCGAAAACGAATATCAAAAATTGGCGGAATCCGTCGGCGGCAGTTTTTTCAAAATTTCTCTTACTTCGGAAAGCCAAATTAATCCTTTTGACATTCCAATCGTTCCCAAAGGCGAAGACCCGGCGGATATTTTTAAATCGCATATTCTTAATTTAACCGGCCTTATAAAATTAATGCTTGGCGCCGTCACTCCGGAAGAAGAAGCGCTTTTAGACAGCGCTATAATCGCAACTTATGAATCGCGGAACATCACTCCCGACCAGCCGAATTTTATGGAACTTGAGGCGCCTCTTTTGGAAGATTTTCAAACGGTGCTTGAAAGCACCGAGGGAGGAAAAAATCTGGCGAAACGTCTGGAGCGGTTTACCAAGGGAAGCTACGCCGGCTTTACGAATAAAGCGACGAACGTAGATATAAAAAACCGTCTGATTGCTTTTTCCGTCCGCGACCTGGAAGAGCAGCTCCGGCCTATCGCGATGTACATTGTTTTGAATTTTATTTGGAATCTTATCCGCGCCGATGTAAAAAAAAGAATAATGCTCATAGATGAGGCGTGGTGGCTTATGAAATATTCCGATAGCGCGAACTTTCTTTCCTTCTTGGCAAAACGCTGCCGAAAATATTATCTTGGGCTTACGACCATAACTCAAAACGTGGAAGATTTTTTGGAGTCGCCCTACGGCCGGCCGATTATTTCCAATTCAGCCATTCAGCTTTTGCTTAAACAAGCGCCGGTTGGCATCGATGTGGTGGCAAAAACTTTTAATTTGTCCGGGTCGGAAAAACAGCTGTTGCTTGAGGCGAATATCGGCGAAGGTTTGTTTTTCGCCGGCTTGAAGCACGTTGCAATTCAAATTATCGCTTCATATTTTGAAAATAAAGTTATTACCACAAACCCTGAAGAATTATTGGCGCAACAACAAGAAAAAAATGGATGACTCCAAAAAAATTTCATTAGTGGAAGCGTTATTAATGGTTTTGTTGAATTTGTTCGCCGACGCCGTTGATGCGGCTCTAAATTTTTTAGCTTTAATTCCGGTAATCGGAGTAGGCGTTCTTATAATAGCTCCACTTATAAGTTTTTCATTTTTTGCCATTACGGAATTTTGGCTTATAATGAGAGGAGGAATGGGTTTCAGGCAGCAAGTTTCGGTTATCGCCGGAAATTTGTTGGATATAATCCCATTTTTAAGCTTTTTGTCGTTTAAAACGGCAAGTGTGATGATGGCGATATATATGATTAATCATCCCAAAGTCGCGCAAGCGCTTTCCGCCGGGACAGGTAATTTGGCGGCGAAGGCTACGGGCGCCGCAATTGCGAAATAAAATAAATATATGAAAAAGTTAAATTTTAAATTAAAAATTTCCGTATCGGTTCTATCGCTTATTATTTTTTATTTATTATCTTTTAATTTTTCTTATGCCCAAACCCCCCCTCAATTTTTAATTTCTTGGAAAGCGCAAAATTATGTTCCTGATTGGTACAGCGGTAAAATTTTTCCGACCGCCGGAACTCAAATGGAAGTTAATTTTGAATTGATAAATAATGGCAAGCCGGCAGACCTTTCAAGCGCGAAAGTTCGTTGGTATATAAACGATAAATTGGTTAAAAACGAAGATAACGGTTTGGGGATTAAAAAAATAAATCTTATCGCTCCGAATTATTTCGGCCAAACAATGCAGGTTAGAATCGCCATTGTTGATTTTTTGGGCGGGGGATTTATGGATAAAATGATAGATATTCCGGTGGTTCGACCGGAAGCGGTGATAGACGCTCCATATAAAAATAATGAAATAAAAACCGGAAAATTCGCATTTAACGTTTTGCCGTTTTTCTTTAATACTAATAATAAAGATTATTTTTCCGTTCAGTGGTCGGTTTTGGGCCAGGAGCCGGAATCGCAAAAAGGCGACCCTTTCACTCTTGATTTAAATATTGACCCCCAAGCGCCGATTGGCTCAAGAGTAAATTTGTCGGTTGCTATGAACAATATAACAAAAATACTGGAGTCGGCGAGCCAGACGATTAATTTGACAATAAAATAGAAATTTTATGGAAAAGATAAAAACAAATTTATATATTTTAACATTTGCTTTCCTTGTCTGTTTCGTTTTTTTAGTTCCTGCGGAATCGTTCGCCGGCGGCGCTACAGGTTCTTGGGAAGTTGACGCTCCTTCGCAAATAAATGTGGACTATAAATATCCTTGGGCGGACGCGACAAGCCCGGCGGATTTCATCTCAAAATTTTATAGAATTGCGCTTGGAGTGGTCGGGGGCGCGGCCTTGGGAGTTTTGGTTTACGGGGCTATTTTGTGGACGGTTTCAGGCGCGGTTTCAACCAAGCAAGACGCAATGGAGTGGATTTGGGCCGCGATTTGGGGGTTGATTTTACTGCTTGGAGCGTATCTTATTCTTAATACTATAAACCCGGATTTAGTAAAATTAAAAAATCCTGACCAATTATTAATGCCAGGAACTACGGATTTAACGCCTTTGATTTACGCAGCCGGGGGGTTACAGGAGGAACAAGCTAGACAGATGCTTGCCGCAAGCGGGATAGGAACTAAAGATGTTTGTCCGATCGGCCAATCGACGGGATGCGTTAACCTTAATGGAATACGACCTAAAACAATAGATGAGGTGTTGTCTTTGGCTTTAAGTGTTGGAAACGATAATGTTTTTGTCACAGCCGGTACCGAAGGGTGTGGTACGGTTCACGCGGTTGGAGTTTATAGCCATTGCAATGGCTATAAAGTTGATTTGAGGTTAAATGCCAATCTTAATAATTATATAACGCAAAATTTTCAAAAAATATCAAATAGGACAAGCGACGGGGCGGCGCGATATGTTTCGCCTTCGGGAGCGGTATATGCGCTTGAAAATGACCATTGGGATATTTTAGTAACATGAACAAAAAAATTATAATTATAACGGTAATAGTTTTATGTATTATCGCTTTGGGAGCTGGCGTTTATTTTGCCTGGAAAAAAACGCGGACGATTTTAACGCCGCCGGATTCTTCTCCGCAAAATTCCGTTAATGGCCAATCGATTTCAATAAACAATCTCGCGGGTTCTTCTTCGGACGGAGCCGTTGCTTCAAAATTAAGCGTTATAAGCGATAATACAATTTACGGTTACTGGGTTTTTAATTCAAATTTTTCAGCGGCAACCGCCCAAAAGATTCAGGGGAGCGGAGTATTTTATGTCGGCCGCGACGGAATAATTTATAAAGTAAAAGCCGATGGCGCGGACGAAGCGCTCACTTCAAGCTCGATAGAAAATTTCCAATCGCTTGAGTCTTCATTGGACGGCAAAAGGGTTATTATCAAGAGCGGGAATTCGGGCGCGTCAAA
>Ga0210018_1000251_pt1 | contig 26170 bp, 22 predicted proteins | sample CryGeyCG2014_010_2_FD_183967 | JGI IMG/M metagenome (GOLD analysis project Ga0210018, IMG submission 183967) | Groundwater microbial communities from aquifer - Crystal Geyser CG09_land_8/20/14_0.10 (SPAdes) (version 2) | ecosystem: Environmental > Aquatic > Deep subsurface > Groundwater | place...
TCATGATCCAAGCTTTTATAGCTTCAATCGGATATGCCGGAGGGGTGATTGTTGACAAAGTTATCCTCTCCAAATACAAAATCCCGGTAAAACGCTTTATACCGCTGCTTTTTATTTGGCTGGCAATTATTACTGCCTTTCTTTTGCCGACTTTCGGCGCAGTTTCCTGGCAGGCGCTTTGGAGTTATAAATATATTTTATTGTTTTTGGCGATGCTGGCAGTGGCGATAACCTGGAATTCCTTTTATTATCGCGGTATTCAGGAGGAGGAGATCCATGAGTTTGAGCTAATTATGATGCTCTCGCCGCTGGTGACGATCATTCTGTCGGAAATTTTTCTACCGGCTGAGCGCAATTTAGCGCTTTTTATCGCCGGCACAATCGCTTCTTTGGTTTTGATTGCTTCACGTTTTCGCCACCATCATCTGCAGATCACTCGCAATACAGGCATCGTGGTCAGCGCGATGGTTTTGATGTCAGCAGAGTCAATTATCATCAAATATCTTCTTGATGTTTTTTCGCCAGCTGCTCTTTATTTTACTCGGACTTTAGTTATGTCAGTCGTATTTTTAATTCTCTGGCGGCCAAAACTTCTTGAGATGCCGGCGAAATGTTTTGCCTACACGATAATTTCAGCGGCTTTTGGCGTCATCCAGATGGTTTTGAAATTCTACGGTTTTCAAAAACTCGGCGTTGTCGAAACAACAATAATTTTAGTCCTTGGCCCGTTTCTGGTTTACTTTTTCTCAGCCTTTTATTTTAAGGAGAATTTAAAGTTTAGAGATATCGTCGCTGCCATTATTGTTATCACAACCGTCATCTACATTACATTTTTTAGATAATTAATAACGAAAAACTAAAGACGAAAAACACATAGCGAACTCAAAACTAAGAGCTCAAATGTCAAAACTGCCAACTTCAAAACTTAAAACTGATTTGAAATATCGTTGTTATTATTTTTCAATTGCGGTTATTCAATTTCTGAAAGAAAGTGATAACAAATTTAGAGCAATTAATGACCAGCTATTGCGGTCGTCAACTTCGATTGGCGCAAACATCGTCGAGGCAAAATCATCTTCTTCTCGCAAAGAATTCATAAAATATTACCAAATCGCATTAAAGTCTGCCAATGAAACTAAATATTGGCTGGCGCTTTATCGTGACGCGATCGACTTAGATGCGAATAAAATAAACGACCTTTTAACTGAAGCGGAAGAAATATCCAAAATGTTGGCATCGAGTATAATAACCTTGAAGGATAAAAAGTTTTGAGATATCAAGTTGCAAGTTTTGATTTTTGACTTTTAAGTTTTAATTTTGAAACATGCTTATTGACACTCACGCCCATTTGGATTTTCCCGAATTTAAGAACGAAGTTCACCAAGTTTTGGGTCGGGCGATACAAATAAATGTCCGGCGGATTTTGAATGTTGGCGTTGACGTTGATTCCTCAAAAAAATCAGTGGATTTAGCCCGTAAATATCCCGAGGTTTTCGCCGCCATTGGCATTCATCCGTATTCGGCACTTGATCTTGATATTGAGGCCAAACAACGGCTACTGGCAATTTCGAATCATCCGAAAGTTGTGGCAATTGGAGAATGCGGTTTAGATTACTACTATCTGAAACGCTCTTCGCAATTTGCTAATTACCCAAATCGCGAACAGCAGATATTTTGTTTTGAGCAGATGCTGAATCTGTCAATCGAACTGCGTTTGCCGGTTATTGTCCATTGTCGCGAAGCCGAGGCTGATGTCTATGCTATTTTGAAGAGTTATCAGAAAGACTTGCGCGGAGTTTTGCACTGCTTCTCCGGCGAGTGGGATTTTGCCAAAAAAATTTTAGATCTGGGCATGGCGCTATCGTTTACCGGCAACATCACTTACAAAAAGGGGACGGAAGTTGAGCGAATTATCGCCGAAATTCCACTAGGGAGCATGATGATTGAGACTGATTGCCCGTATCTGGCGCCGGAGCCATACCGAGGCAAGCGCAATGAACCAGCCTATGTAGTAAAGGTGGCAGAGGAGATTGCTAGAATAAAAAAAGTCTCTATCGCCGAAGTTGAAAAACAAACAACTAAAAAGGCAAAAAGTTTGTTTGGGATTGTATGATTGTATCCTCACTTCAGTACCTACACTTCCGAAGTGTGGGAGGAGAAGTGAGGGTTTTAGATACTGGAAATATTGCCAAAAGAAAAAACCGGCAGATGAATGCCGGTTAGGTTGGGCTGCAGACAATTCTAGCGGCCTTTGTTTTTGAGTTGAAGACGTGCGCGAAGGCGATTCACAGTGCTTGCCGGCGATGGTGATGTGGCCGGTACTCCGATTCGGAGCGCGATTGCGGTTTGAATCGTCTCTTTCATTGCCTCGATGTCGTCCTGGCTCAATTCAACACTCGCTTTTTCCGCCGCCGATTTGTAGAGTCGAATTCCCTCTCGTACCGCCCTGTTTCTAGATTCCTTACTAGCAAAATGCTGGCACCTTATGTGATCTTGTATCTGGACGAGAGCTGCACGGAAGACCTTTCGTTTTCGCCAAAAGTTCCACATTTTGTGCTCCTTTCGGGTGGCGAAAAGTGGCTTAAGCATAGCATGAGATTCCGATCTTGGCAATAGCCCTTGACATAATTGCTTACTCGCCTTGTCATTGCGAGGAGGAACGACGAAGCAACCTAGATTGCTTCGCCCCTCGTTTCACTTGATGGCTCGCAATGACGAGTGAGCAGTTACCCCTTGACTCATTCGACTTCGCTCAGAGTCAATGCTGAGCAAGTCGAAGTATTGACAAAATGTTACCTAAAATGTTAGAGTACAAGAATGGATGACGAATATCTGAATAACCAATAACTAATAAGGCCGATAAATTCGCCATTAGTCATTAGAATATCAGTTATCCATTCTTGGAGATTTTATGAAGAACATCAATGTAAATGAATTGCAGAACAAAATTTCGCAGGTGATGCGGGAAGTTGAAGTTGGAGAAGTTTATCAAGTCAGCCGCTATTCAAAACCAGTTGCTTATTTAGTGCCGCAAAGTGAATACGAGGCGGCAGTTTCTGGTTCCGGCTGCAAATCCTGTATGGCAGATCTACGTAAGATTGCTAAGAAGATTGAAAAATGAAAAAAATTTATTTAGACCATGCGGCTACTACTCCGGTTGATCCGGAAGTTATAAAGGCGATGTTGCCTTATTTTTCAAGTAAATTCGGTAATGCTTCGAGCGTTTATTCATTTGGCCAGGAGGCGAGAGCGGCAGTTGACAGCGCCAGGCATAAAATCGCCAGGTTTTTGAATTGTAAATCAACAGAAATTGTTTTTACATCTGGTGGTTCTGAATCTGACAATCTGGCAATAAAAGGTGTTATCGATGCCTCGGAAATTAAAAAACCACATGTTATCACTTCGGCTTTTGAGCATCATGCGGTACTGGATACGATTAAGGAGTTGGAACGTGACGGAAGAATCCAAGCGACTTACATCAAACCGAATCGCGACGGAGTGATTAAAGTTGCTGATATTGAGCGAGCGATCAGAAAAAACACCGTTTTGGTCTCGATAATGTATGTCAATAATGAAATCGGTACGGTCCAGCCAATTCGGGAAATTGGGAAAATGATTGAGCGAGCAAATACTCGCAGAATCATGAATCATGAATTAGGAATTATGAATAAAACCCATAATTCAGAACTCAAACTTCATAATTCTGAAAAAAATGCGGGACGCATTTTTTTCCATACTGATGCAGTTCAGGCGGCTGAATATTTTGATATGAATGTTGATTATTTACATGTTGATCTCCTGACAATGACTGCGCACAAAATTTATGGGCCAAAAGGAATTGGCTTACTTTATATTAGATCTGGCGTCCCAATCAAACATCAAATTGTCGGCGGCGGACAGGAATATAAAAAGCGGGCTGGTACGGAAAATGTGGCGGGAATAGTTGGAATGGCGAAAGCGATCGAGATAATTCAAAATCCGAAATCCGAATATCGAAATCCGAAACAAAAAGAATCAAATCCGAAGCACGAAATCCGAAAGTTGAGGGAGAAGTTAATTAATGGTCTTTTGAAAATTCCAAATTCCCGCTTAAATGGTAGTCGCGAGTATCGATCGCCGTCGAATGTTAATATTTCCTTTATGAACGCCGAGGGTGAATCAATACTTTTGAATCTGGATATGGAAGGTATTGCCGCATCAACCGGTTCAGCTTGTACTTCCGGCTCACTCGAACCAAGCCATGTACTGCTTTCAATGGGCCGTACTCCAGAGGAATGCCATGGATCGGTACGATTTACTTTAGGTCACGAAACAACGGAAGAAGAAATTGATAAAGTTTTGGAAGTTTTGCCGCTGATCATCGAAAAATTAAGAAGAATGAGCCCGTTTAAATAAGGAGTTATATGGATAATTTATATTCAGACAAAATTATGGAACATTTCCGCAATCCGAAAAATCTCGGGGAGATTGAGGATGCCGATGGAGTTGGGACTGTTGGAAATCCAAATTGTGGCGATGTGATGAAAATGTATATAAAAATAAAAAATGATAAAATTGCCGACATTAAATTCCAAACTCTTGGTTGTGGAGCGGCGATTGCCTCGTCGTCAATCGCGACGGAATTGGTTAAAGGCAAATCACTTGATGAGGCGCTTAAATTATCATCCCGCGAAATTGCCGAACAAATGGGTAAATTCCCACCGGCAAAATACCACTGTTCAGTTTTAGCGGAGGAAGGAATCAAGAAGGCAATCGAGGATTATAGGTCCAAAAAGAAATGAAGGAATTTGATGGTCGAAAAATTCGCGATGAGATTCTGGCTAAGCTAAAGATTAGAATTTCGAAACTAAAAATCAAGCCAACTTTGGCGGTCATTTGGGTTGGTGAGGATCCGGTTTCCGAGAAGTATATTAAAGCAAAACAAAAAGCGGCAGATTATATTGGCGTTGATTTTAAACTTTTTCAATTAAGTGCTTTAGCTCTAGAAGCAGATGCTATAAAAAAGATTGAAGAATTAAATAATGATCAAAAAGTAACCGGCATATTACTCCAGATGCCTCTGCCGGCAAAAATCAATCGCCAGAAAGTTATCAAAGCTATTTCGCTAGAAAAAGATGTTGATGGACTCCGATTTTGTGCTAATCTGACTTCTGATTTTCAGCCGCCAGTGGTATTGGCAATTTTAGAAGCGCTTGATGGTGTTGATCTCGGGCAAAAGAAAGTTGCAATTATCGGTCAGGGTTTTCTTGTCGGTGCACCGCTGGCGAAAGTACTTCGAAATAAAGTAAAAAGATTGGAAGTTGCTGATATAGAAACTGCTGATTTAGCAAAAATTACCCGGAATGCTGAGATAATTATTTCCGCCACCGGCCAAGCTGGATTGATTACGGCCGAAATGGTCAAAAATGGCGTGGTGTTAGTTGATGCCGGCGCTTCGGAGGTCGGCGGCAAAATCAAAGGTGACATGGACGCAGGTGCATATCAGAAAGCTTCATTTTATACGCCGGTGCCTGGTGGAATTGGGCCAGTCACGGTAGCAATGCTGTTTAGAAATTTGCTGAAAGTTTAAAATGCTTTATTCGCATATTACTTTTGTTTTAAGCCACCCGAGCCAACCCGCCTTGCATTTTTCGCAATAGACCGTCAATAAGGATCTAACCGCATCAGTACGTCGAGGACTCCGGAGATACAGTTCGGCGCCGGCTTAGACAAAAGCAATGTGTTCATCGCATTTCAGAGTCGGCAAGAATCTAGTAAAATGAGATTATGGCGAAGAAGTTTTGGACAAAAAAGATGCTTGTCTGGATAGTAGTAGCGATTGTTGTCCTTGGCATTGGCGGTTATTATCTCTATGCACGCAAATTTGCTGTCTTGCCTGAAGTCTCAGTCAACTTAATGGCTGATGTCAAAGAACCAACTGCCAACGATAAAGTCCTAATTATTTCTCCACATCCTGATGATGAGACAATCGCTGCTGCCGGCTATATCCAGAGGACAGTAAAAAATAAGGCAAAAATTGAGATACTGCTAGTTACTGATGGGAATCGTCGTGGTTTTGGGGCGGAACGGCATAAAGAATTCCGTGATGCAACAGAAATTCTTGGTGTCGGAAGTGGCGATCTACAATATCTCGAGTTGCTAGAATTCTACCTTAGGGAACGAATCTCCGAGAAAGATTTGACTACAATGCTTAACCATGAGATGGATAATTTCCAGCCGACGATCATACTGTATCCTGACGAAAGTGATCAGAATCCAGATCATAAATATATCGGAGAGGTAATGCAGAAAATCCTGGCGAATAAGCAAAAAATTACTTCTTATAGTTATCTCGTCCACTACCGGCATTTCCCTCAACCAGTAGGCTTGCATATGGACAATAATTTGACTCCGCCGGTGAAATTGGCTGATTTTACTCACCACTGGCAAAGGTCTATGCTCACCTCTGATGAGGAGAACGCAAAATTAAATGCACTTTCGACTTACAAGACTCAGCTTCGAACACCATTGCTTCATGATCTTTTAGTTTCGATGGTAAGAAAAAACGAATTATTCTCAACTTCAAAATAATGATCCTTCTTCGCTAAAGCTTCGGAGGATTGCGTATAACTATTGGAAAATATAATGAGCACAAAAATCGCAGTTGCACTATCAGGCGGTGTTGACAGCTCTGTCACCGCCAAAATACTTAAGGATGAGAGGCAGGCGTTAGTTGGGCTCTTTTTGAAATTATGGTCCGATCCGATGTGTGGAGTGGAGCGCGACAATCGCTGTTGCAACTATCAGGCGCTGGAAGATGCCCGGATGGTGGCAGCCAAGCTTAATATCCCATTTTATGTCATTGACGCCAAAAAAGAATTTAAAAAAGAGGTTGTTGATTACTTTTTGCGGGAATATCAAAATTTGCGGACGCCGAACCCTTGCATCGTTTGTAACGAAAAGATAAAGTTTGATCTGCTTTTGAAAAAGGCGCTGGAAATCGGCTGCGAGAAATTGGCTACAGGACATTATGCGAGGATCAAAAGAAACTTCAATGCTCAAACTCCAATGCTCAATCAAACTCTAAACTCTAAATCTCAAAAGTTTGAAAATTTAAACATTAAAAAATTGAATGAAAATTGGAATTTGAAAATTGAGAATTATTTATTGAAGGGTATTGACGAATCCAAAGACCAATCCTATATGTTATATCGCTTGAATCAAGATCAACTATCAAAAGTGTTACTTCCGCTCGGTAATATGATAAAAAAAGAAGTTCGAGATTTAGCTACCAAATGGGATCTTCCTGTCAAGGAGAAGCCGGAGAGCCAAGAAATCTGTTTTTTTGCTGATAGAGATTATCGGATATTTTTAAAGCGATATTTGGATGAGAAATTTTTTGCCTCGGGAGATATTGTTGATAAAAATGGAAAAATTATTGGACATCACGATGGACTTTTAAACTATACGATAGGGCAAAGAAGACTTATAGACCAGCTGATCAGCCAGTCAGCCAGTCAGCAGTCAGCCGAGAAAAAGCCGTTATACGTTGTAGGATTTAATGTCAATAAGAATCAATTGATAGTTGGGAGCGATGCTGATGTGTACAAAAAAGAAATGATTGTTTCCAATTTGAACTGGATTGATCCGAAAGCTATAAGCCATAAGCTAAAAGCTAACAGCTTATCCGTTAAGATTCGCTATCATCATCCGGAAAATCCTTGTGCAATTGAAAAAAGCGGTGAGAAATTAATAGTGAAATTTAAAAAACCGCAGCGGGCGGTAACGCCAGGGCAATCTGCGGTATTCTACATTGGCGATGAAGTAATCGGTGGTGGAATAATCGAGAACTAGATTAAAATGGATTTTGAGACAAAAGTACAATTCTTGCACGGTGTTGGGCCGAAAATAGCACAGCGCCTTAAAAAACTTGGCGTGGAGACTGTCCACGATCTGCTTTTTTATTTTCCGCGCCGCTATGAAGATTATACGGTCGTTAGTAAAATCAATAAGCTTCCGAACACCATCGGCGAATATAAAACAATCAAAGTAAAAATCATCAACATCACTAATCGCCGGACGAGTCGTCGAAGATTTACCGTCACTGAAGCAGTTGTGGCTGATGAAACAGGGAGCATCAAAATTGTCTGGTTTAATCAACCGTATCTTACAAAAATGCTAAAACCCGGTTTCGAGCTGATATTGAATGGCAAAGTGACTTTTGATTCTTTTTCTAGACAATTACAGATGGAATCGCCAAATCGAGCGACAAAGCCAAAAATTGTGCCGATTTATCCTGAAACCGCCGGAATTCACAGCTACTACATTGCGAAGTTAGAATCTAGAATTGAGAATTTAGCGTCAAAAATACAGGAATACATCCCAGCAGAAATCATCAGAGAGAATAATTTGCTTAGTATTCAGGCGGCAATTTCGACAGTTCATCAGCCGGAAAATTCAGCATCTTTGGAAAAGGCCAAAGAGCGAATGGCTTTTGACGAATTATTCTTGTTTTCACTACAAAAACAGTTGACGAAGCGTGATATTCAAATTCACAAAGCGCCGGCGATGCAAATTGATGAAAAATTTCTGCAAAATTTTGTCAAAAAATTGCCATTTAAATTAACCGACGCGCAACGAAAATCAGCTTGGCAAATAATTCTTGACCTAAAGGGTCAAGAAAATTTAAAATTTAAAATTCAAAATTTAAAATTAAGGAATAGCTATGATAAGAATACAACCAAACCAATGAATCGGCTTTTGAACGGTGATGTCGGCAGTGGGAAAACGGTTGTGGCGGCAATAGCAGCGGCGGTTGTGGTCAAAAACGGCTTTCGCGTGGCGCTGATGGCGCCGACGGAGATTTTAGCCAATCAACATTTTTCAACGCTGTCAGAGATTTTAGAGCCAGATAAAATTTCCGTTGGATTAATAACTGGTCATAAAAAAGATCGTTGTGATGCTGATGTTGTAGTCGGAACGCACGCGTTAATTTCTGGCAAAACCAAAATCGATAATATCGCATTGGTGATAATTGACGAACAGCACCGGTTTGGGGTCTCGCAGCGAGCAAGACTGCTTACCCCTTACGAAAGTACGAATTTAGCGAAAGTACAAAATTACGAATCGAATGACAATGAAACAATGAAACAATCGAACAATGATTTTTTCCGGCCGCATTTTCTTTCAATGACGGCGACGCCGATTCCGCGGACGATGTCATTGGTAGTTTTTGCCGATTTGGATGTTTCGGTGATTGATGAGATGCCGGCCGGTCGGAAAAAAATTATCACCAAAGTGGTGGCAGCGGAAAATCGCCAGAAGTCCTACGATTTTATTCGCGGCGAGATTAAGAAAGGTCATCAGGCGTTTGTTATTTGCCCAATCATCGCCGAAGGCGATGAAATTCAAAATGCAAAAATCAAAGATCAAAATTATGGAATGGATCTATTTGAAGAAGATAGAAAGTCGGTAACCAAAGAATATGAAAAATTATCAAAAGAGATATTTCCCGATTTAAAGATCGCCAGGCTTCATGGCAAGATGCCCGCCACGCCCCGAAAGGGCGGGCGAGGTCTCGCCTCTGGCGGAAAATCGAAACAGGAAATTATGGAAGCATTTAGAAATGGTAAATATGATATTTTGGTCTCTACCTCGGTGGTCGAGGTTGGCGTTGATATTCCTAATGCAACAGTGATGATGATTGAAGATGCCGAGCGTTTTGGCTTGGCACAACTTCATCAATTTCGCGGGCGGGTCGGACGGAGTCATAAACAATCATACTGCTTACTTTTTTCGTCATCCGGTTCGGAGAATGTTAAAAAGCGACTTTCCTATATGGAATCGGTTTCGTCAGGATTCAAATTAGCGGAAAAGGATTTGGAACTTCGCGGCCCGGGCCAGCTGTATGGCTATCAACAATCCGGCTTTTGGGAGTTTAAATTTGCTTCGATTTCTGATAGAATTATGATTGAAAAAGCAACTGAAGCGGCGAAGGAGATTGCCGATGGTGGCATCGAGAAATATCCGAAGTTGAAAGAGAAAGTTGGGGAGACGGCGAAACATCTTGAATAAAAACTACAGAATGACTAAACCCGAAATCCGAATGACGAAAAAATTATCAAATGCCCAAATGCCCAAACTGGTTTTTCTTCGTTATTATGGCTTTGCCATTTGTTAGTCATTCGACATTCTGACTTCGAGATTAATATTTTTCAAATGAAGCAACTGATTGAAAAATACAGCGTTTACATTGGCATCGGTCTGGTTGTGATTGCGCTGATCGGCGGAGTTCTGTTGATGATTAAAAAAGGGGCAGGCGCAAGTAGCAGCGATCAGACAAAAATTATTGAAGAAAATAATAAAAAGATTTCCGAACTGGAAACGAAAGTTGCCGGTTTACAGAAAGAAAATGAAGCGCTGAAAGCTGGTAGCCAGACGGAAGCCAAAAATGAATCATCGAACCAACAATCCGGCAAAATCAACATCAACACCGCCACGGCGGCGCAGTTGGATTCGCTGCCGGGGATCGGGCCGGTTTATGCCGGGCGGATAGTCGAATATCGCGACAGCCACGGCGGCTTCAAATCAATCAACGAAATCGAAAATGTAAAAGGAATAGGCCCAAAAACATTTGAAAAGTTTAGGGATAAAATAACAATATAATGCTGAATAATGCCGGGGTGGCGAAATTGGTAGACGCATCAGCTTTAGGAGCTGACGGTCGAAAGACTGTGAAGGTTCGAGTCCTTTCCCCGGCACCAGTAAGGAAAAGTCAAATTTCGTTGGTTCGCCTCGCTTCGCTCGGCGACCAAATTGTAGGGAATTTTGGGCGAAAAAATCAATCGGCGGTTTTGTAAAATGTGGTTCGAGCCGATATTTTTAAAAAATATTGTCATTTCTTTTTTGTTTTCCGTTTCCACTAATTTTGCGGCTTGATTAAGCGATAAAACGAATTTACGAGCCAGTTCGAGCCAAGACAACCCTTTTTGTTCAAAGTCAGTGATTTTCTCTTGCAAACTAACTTTTTGTAATAATAATTCTTGCTTTTTGGCGGCGTACTCCTCTGCGGATAAAGCGTCGTTCAAAAACATATCAAGCAGTTTTCCTAATTTTATTTCTACCTGTTTTAACTGCTCTTTCAAACCTTCCGCTTTTGATTGAGCTTGTTGTTTTACCTGCTCTTGTTCGCTATCCAACGCCGCCAAAACTTTTTCTGTGTCTTGGCTCGGCAAAGAAACTTTTTGAAGAAAAGATTTAATCTGTTCGGTCAATTGTTCTTCTCGCAAATAATGTTTTTCTTGGCAAACTCCTTTTTTCTTGGTGCAACGATAGTAATTATGTCCCTTTTGTTGTTCGGCAGTAATACTCGCCCCACAGGAAGCGCATTTTAACAAGCCAAGAAAAGCAAAGTTATGTTTTCTGACCTCTTGCACTTTTCCTCGCTTACTCATCACTTCTTGGCATTTATCAAAAAGTTTCTTTGAAATTAACGGCTCGTGTCGTCCCTCAAAAATTTCCCCACGATATTTCATCAGGCCAATGTAGAAAACATTTTGTAGAATTTTTTGGATATTACTGACGGCAATTTCTTTATTTAGGTTTCCTCGCAGATTTTTTTCTTTACACCAATTTGCGAGAGATTTTAAGGTGTATTCGCCAGTGGCATAAAGCTCAAAAAGTTTTCTAACTTTACTGGCTTTGTCTTTATCAATGTCGACCATTCTAGTTTTAGGATTATTCAAATATCCCACTGGCGCCCAACCGGGCCAAACACCATTCCTGATTTTCTGTCGCAAACCTCTTTTTACATTCTCTCGCAAATTATCAACAAAATATTTTGATTGACCGAACGCAATGTTCAGCATAAATAATCCTTGCGGTGTTGGTTCAAACCAAAAGGTGGGAAATTTGAGGGACTTAATCAAACCGCGATCAACGAAGTGAATTATTTTGCCACCATCAACAGAATTTCTGGCGAGGCGGTCTGGGTGCCATGAAATTATTCCGTCTGCCTTTCCTTTTTCAATTAATGACAACATTTCTGCGAATTTCATTCGCCCAGGTTCTTTGGCAGTTTTTGCTTCGCAAAGCGAGGCGACAATTTCAAGTTTTTCTTTGGCGGCATACTCTTGCAACTCTACGAGTTGCGCTTCAATGCTTAAAATCTGCCTATCGTCTTCTTCGGTGCTCTTGCGAGCGTAAAGTATATATTTCATATTGTTGTTGGATTAAGGATTAAAAAATTTTCTTCCCCCAAAATGCGAAACCGCCAATTCGTTTTTACCCCCAAAATTGAATACGAATTAGTCGCCGAGCGAAGCGAGGCGAACCAAAACTCTTTGACTTTTCCTTTCTGGTGCAGTATTCTTGAATTAGTCCGAACGCATTTCGCCGCCGAAGGCGGCGAGGAATTCCCCCCGCGAAAATTCGGAAAGACGGCGAAGCCGCACCGCTTAAAACCGCAAAAGAACCCGGAGAAAAACATCGGTTCGAACCACATTTTAATTTTGGGGGAAGAAAAATTTTTAATCATATGGACTTTAAGCATATTTTAAGCACGCAACAATTTTTGAATAAAAAAGTACTTGTAGATATTTTCAGAAGAGCAGATAAATTTGAAAAAGCAGACCGCCAAGGTAAAATTCCGAAACTCTTGCAGAATAAAATTCTCTCCTGTGTTTTCTACGAACCGAGTACTCGTACTCGGTTTTCTTTCGAATCCGCTATGCTCAAGCTGGGCGGTCAAGTAATTTCTACCGAAAGCGCAGGACATTTTTCTTCGGCTATCAAAGGGGAAACACTGGAAGATAGTATAAAGATTATTTCTGGATACTCCGACATGATTGTCCTGCGCCACAACGAACATGGAGCTGCCGAACGGGCTACAAAAGTTTCTCCCGTTCCAATTATCAACGCAGGAGATGGCGATGGCGAACATCCTACCCAAGCACTCCTTGATTTGTACACTATTCAAAAAGAACTTGGCAGTATTGATAATCTGAAAATCGGTATGGTTGGCGATCTGCTCTATGGCAGAACAATTCACTCGCTCATTTATCTTCTTTCGATTAGTCATAATGTCGAAATATTTTTAGTTGCACCACAAGAGTTGAAATTGCCAGCAAAATATAAATCTTTCTTGAATTCGCGAAAAATAAAATTTTCTGAATCTGACAACTTGGAAAGTATACTTCCAAAAATTGATGTCTTGTATATGACGCGAATTCAGAAAGAACGGTTTTCTTCTGCGCGACTTTATGAGCGAGTGAAAAATTCATTTGTTTTGAATAAAAAACTGCTTGATAAACTCAACAAGCGTGCTGTTATTATGCATCCATTACCGAGAGTCAACGAAATTAGCCGAGAAGTTGATGACGACAAGCGCGCTGCATATTTTCGACAAGCTCGAAATGGATTGTATATTCGCATGGCGCTATTGAATCTTTTGTTTTAGAATAAAAGAATATGCCGCCAAAGAAAAACTTGAAATTGTCAGCGGTGCGGCTTCGCCGTCTTTCCGAATTTTCGCGGGGGGAATTCCTCGCCGCCGCAGGCGGCGAAATGCGTTCGAACTATTTTAAGAATAGAGCACCAAGATTGGAGATTCGCTTGCCCCTAACGAAGTCCCGAAGTTGCTTCGGAACGAAGTGGGAACTCCGACCTCGGGCACCATTCGGTTTCGCTTCCGCCAGAGGCGGACAGGCATGGCAGGCCAAATTGTTATATAATAAAAATATGGACGATAATAAACTAGCCAGCAATGATTCGGATGAGTTTAATGATGAGTATTTTGAAGAGTTAGAGGAGAAATTGCTGGAAGATGCCGATAAGACGGATAAAAAAGAAATGCCGGTTTCCGGCAAAAGCGTTTTTGAAATTGAGCGGCTAAAACGGAAAAAATTAGAGGAAGAGCAAGATAAATAGCAGATAATGAATCCATGGCAGGGGACAACTGAAACGATACTGAAAACCCTTGAAACCGGTAGTGCCGGCCTAAAAAACTTTGAAGCCGAAAAACGGCTTTTTAAATATGGTCTGAATTCAATTAAGCGCCGGGCGCCAATTCCAATTATCACGATTTTTTTCGACCAATTGGTTGATCTTCTGGTCCTTCTGTTGATAATCGCCGGTGTTTTGTCTTTTATTCTCGGCGACAGTCGAAGCGGCACAATCATTATGATTATTGTCCTGATCAACACTATCATCGGTTTTTCCCAGGAGTATAAAGCGGAAAAAGTCATCCGGGCGCTGGCGAAACTTTTGCCGCAAATGGTCCGCGTCCGCCGAGATGGCAGGGAGAAATTGATCAAAAGCAGTCATTTATTTCCCGGTGATATCGTTATACTCGGCCAGGGCGATAAAGTCCCGGCCGATATCCGGCTTTTAGAGGCCTATGATCTCTTGGCTAATGAACAAGCGCTGACCGGCGAATCAGCTGCGGTCAGAAAAGAGGTAAAGGAAATTAAAGATGCCTCGCCCATCCCAAGCCAAATTTTCAATATGCTTTTTATGGGTACGATTGTTGCCAGAGGCGAGGCCTCCGGTGTTGTTGTTGCTACCGGTCTTAAGACCGAATTCGGCAAAATCGCCGAAAAATCGGTGGCGATTCGAAAAACCCTTTCGCCCCTGCAGGAAAAGATCGGAAAAATGGCAAAACGGGTGGCGATTATCGCTGCTTTTGTTGTTATCGGATTGGTGATTTATAAATATTTTACCGACCGGAATTTTATCTCGGCCTTAACTTTTTCCATTGCGGTGGCAGCGGCACTGGTGCCTGAAGGCCTGCCGGCAACGATCTCGGTTGCTCTATCTTTAGGTGCGCGAAATTTGGCCAAGCGCCGAGCATTGGTGCGGAATTTGGTCTCGGTTGAGACCCTGGGTTCGGTGACAGTTATTTGCAGCGACAAAACCGGCACTCTGACCACCGGTGAGATGAAGGTCAAAGAACTTTGGCAAAATCCCGAGAGTAAATTAAGCGCTGACGAATTGGAAAAAGCGATCCAAAACACTTTGGTTCTCTGTAATAACGCCGAAATTATCAGCGAAAATTCGCCGGATAATCCGACGGAAATCGCTCTTTTGCGCTTTGCCAAAGATAGCGGGGCGGCGACTGAAAAAATCAGAAAAAGCGGCCGAAAAATTGCTGAAATTCCCTTTGAGGCCGAAAAGCGCTATATGAGAGTAACATATCAAATCGGCGGCAAAAAAATTAATTATCTGAAAGGCGCGCCGGAGGTAATTATCGAACTAACCAAAATAGAGGGCAAAGAAAAAAAGCAAATCGAGGAAAAATTTTCGGCCTTTGCCGATGAGGGTTTTCGGGTCTTGGCGCTGGCGGCCGACGGCCAATTTCTCGCTCTGGTGGCGATTTTCGATCCGCCGCGCGAAGGAATCAAAGAGGCGATTGACGATTGCCAAGCCGGCAATATTCGGCTGATTATGCTTACCGGCGATAATCCACTAACCGCCCTTTCAATCGCTAAGATGGTCGGCATTGCTGATGACGATAAAGTTGAAGTTATTGATGGTAAACAAATTGATCAATTGTCAGATGTCCAGCTTCGCGGCCATTTGCAACGGGAGCCGATCTTTGCCCGAATATTGCCGGAGCATAAATTTCGCATCGTTGATAATTTAATGAAAATGGGCGAGATCGTTGCCGTTACCGGCGATGGTGTCAACGACGCGCCGGCGCTGAAGCGCGCCGATATCGGCATTGCTATGGGCGAAAAAGGCACTGATGTTTCTCGCGAAGCGGCGGATTTGGTGCTTTTGGATGATAATTTTGCCACCATCGTTCACGCCATCAAAGAGGGCCGGGCGATCTTTGACAACATCAAAAAATTTTTATTTTATATTTTCTCTTCGAATTTCGGTGAACTTTTAACCGTTGTCATCGGGATGATTTTCGGCTTGCCTTTGCCGATCAGCGCAATCCAGATTCTTTGCGTTGATGTCGGCACTGATGTTTTGCCCTCAATGGCCTTGATTTTTGAGCCGCAGGAGCGAGAGATAATGAAAACCAAACCGCGCTCAAAAGATGTTCAGCTTCTAACCGGCAAGTCGTTTTTACATCTTTCGGCGATCGGTTTGATTATGGGCGGCGGAGCGGTTTTAAATTTCACCTACATCATGCGGCTTTCCGGCAATTATCAAGCGGCGACAACCGCTTCGCTTTTGACTTTGGTTATCGTTCAGGTGTTTAATGTTTTTCTTTCGCGCTGTCCGAATGTTTCGATTTTTCGATATCGTTTTTGGCGAAATCACTATTTAATTGCAGCCGAGGTTTTTTCGCTGGCATTAATTTTGGCGATGATTTATCTGCCGTCTATGGATCGCTATCTGCAAACTGCTATTTTGCCTTCAACTCTTTGGCTGCGGGCACTGATGTTTGGAGTAATTTTGCTGGTTCTTGAAGAGATCTATAAATATGTCAGAAAGAACTATAAATAGGGATAAAAAACTTATTGCCATTATTGGGCCGACGGCCAGTGGGAAGAGCGATTGGGGAGTTGAAATTGCCAAAAAATGTAATGGTGAAATTGTTTCAGCGGACTCGCGGCAAGTTTATCGCGGACTCGATATCGGAACGGGCAAAGAAGGCGCTCCAAGCGCTCCTAACGAAAGTACAAAAATTACAAAAGTACAAAAGTACAAAATTACAAATAAACAACAATTTAACAATTTAACAATTGAGCAATTGAGATCCAACATTCGTTGGATTGATGGAGTGCCGCAGTGGTTGATTGATATTATCGAGCCGGGAACTAAGTTCACGATGTTCGACTGGCTGGCGGCGGCGCGGAAAGTCGTCGAGGATATTTTTGCCCGTGGTAAAATTCCAATCATCGTCGGAGGAACAGGCCTTTATATTCAAGCACTCACCGAGGGTTTCGAGCTTGAAAAATCCAAAATCCAAAATCCAGATGTCAAATATTCCAGAAAAGAATTAGAAAAGAAATCCCTTAAACAATTACAGGATATTTTTTGTAAATTGGAAATTGAAAATTGCAAAATTGATATTAATAATCCACATCGCTTAATTAGAGCGATTGAGCGGGCGCAAGCCGGAGAAGTGGTCGCAAAAAAGAAACCTGATTTTGAGGTTTTGCAGATTGCGATTGATCTGCCGCGCGAAGTCCTTTATCGGCGGATAGATCAGCGAGTTGATGACTGGTTTCACGAGGGATTTGTCACGGAAGTTGGCGGATTATTAGATCGCGGCGTTGATCCAAAGTGGCTGGAGAAAATTGGATTGGAGTATAGAATTTTGACACAATATTTAATTCAAAATGTAAAATGCAAAGATCAAAATGACAATTCAAAATGTAAAAATGTCATTGCGAGGAGCGAAGCGACGAAGCAATCTGGCAATGAAACAATGGGACAATGTAGTAATGAATTTCTTGCGATGAAGCGAGAAATGAAGTTTGCTATTCATGCCTATGCCCGGCGCCAGCTAACCTGGTTCCGGCGTTTTCCGGAAATTATCTGGTGTAAAGATCTAAAATTAGCGGAAAAAGAAATCGAGAAATTTTTGCGATAAAATTATTTAAGATCAGCAATTACTACCAATCTTTGATCTAGAGCTCCAGGCGGCCAACAAGTGATTAAGGTTAATTGCTTATCATTAGTTGGCCCGACTATTTCCACATCAGTCGGATCGAACAATTTATTTTCTCTAACTATATAAGTTAATTCGCCGTCTTTTTTTAAGATTTTAATTTCGTCTCCGGCCTTAAGTTGATCCAAAGTCGAGAATATTTTCTTATATTGGCCGGGATCATCTTTATAATAACTTGAATGGCCAAAGATAACCGTATTGCCTTCGCCTGGAAGGGCAGTGCCTTCCATCTGGGCAACTCCGCTTTGTAAGGCAGCGAAGTATTCATCTTTGTCAGCGCCGCTGACATTAAGCACTATTGGAACAGAAATACCAAGTTTTTTAATTGAAAGAGTCCACTCTGAAGGTTTTTTGATTTGATCGTCCAAATTAGCCCTTGTTTTGTTTGCAGCATTATCAGGCAATTTGTGGAAAACTGCATAACTACTGATTACCAATAAAGCAACCAGGACAGCTAGGACAATTTTAAAATGTTTTCTCTTGAGACGCTTTCCGAATGTAAAGTAAACTTTTTTTACTATTGATAAAAACACTGGAACAATTTTCATTACTTTATCCACCCTCCGCTCCGGTCTCAGGCAGTATCTTCAAAGTCAACAGATAGATCGAAGCAGAAACAGCCGGGGCTTCCACTCCCGATGAATCACGAAATTGAAGATAGACAGTTTTCACGCCGTCGCCTGGATCTAACTGCCAGTTTTTTGAAGTCGAATATGGCTCCCAACTTGAAGCGGCAAAATCAGGATTGTTTGAGATTCTCATCTCGCTGGCTTCCAGAGCAGATAGTGACAGTTGAACTTGCACTGATAAAGTAGTTGAAGCCCCATCATTTATAGTTACCGAGGCGGCGGCCGGAAAAAGATTAAAAACTGAAACTCGACTGTTATTGTACTCGGGGATAAAAATTTGGTCAAAACCATTGAAAACAGGTTTAAAAGGCCAGGAGAGAGAGGTCGAGTCGGGGTATAAATTGCCTCTGTTAGCTGAGCCGTGAGTAAAATCGGCCTGGCCGATGACTAAATCAGCGCTGTCACTGTCATCGCCTACAAGCGGAGCCGGAAAGCGGAGTACTCGATTATTGGATAAATCGGAGATAAAGTAATGATCACCGGCCAGGGTAATCCCGCGTGGGCCGGAAAAGCCATTAGCGGCAATGCTGCCGCCGCGGTTGGCTGAGCCGTGAGTAAAATCGGCTTGTCCAATGACTTTATCAGCCGTATCACTGCCATCGCCTTTGAGCGGAGCCGGAAAGCGAATTATTCGATTGTTGGTTGCGTCAGAGACCCAAAGACTGCCGTCTGAATCAAAAGTCAATCCCGCAGGGTTATATAAAGTATTAGCTCCGACGCTGCCGCTGCGATTAGCTGTATTATGGACGAAATCAGCTTGGCCGAAAATCATATCGGCATTGTCGCTGCCGTCGCCAGCTATCGGAGACGGAAAACGGATGACCCGGTGATTGCCAGTATCAGCAACCCATAAATTATCGTTTTGGTCAAGAGCAATTTCTTCGCCGTAGCAGGCGACGCTATTTGCCCCGAGCGGCCGTTTTTTATCCTGGCCGGTGGTAAAATCAGGCGCGCCGACGACTTTATCGGCGACATCGCTGCCATCGCCTTTAATCGGCGCCGGAAAACGCATTATGCGGCAATTCTTCTCGCTGCCAACCCAAAGGTTACCCTGGCTGTCAAGAGCCAACGCCCTCGGTTCATAAAAATTGTTATTGGCCGCGGCATTAACATTGGTGTTGCGATTAAGCGCGGCGTGATAAAGATCCGGTTGACCGACTACGCCATTGGCTCGGTTTGTAGTTAAGTGATTGTTCTGATCAAGATTAAAAATCATTACTCGCGAACTGTTAAAATGGACGGTATAAAGTTTATGATTTTTTCTATCTATTGCGGCATTTCTGACGCCGTCGAGCGAGTATGGACTAGTGCCAAGCCAACCACCGTCGTCTAAAAATGTATCTGTTCCGTTTGAAGTCATCCCCAAAGCATAATTGGCGCTCATTCCTGTGCCGTTGCCGACCAAAGGATAATCGTAACGAGTAATACGCGCTTCGTTGTCACTGGCTACGAGTAAATAACTTTCGTCAGGGCTTAGGGCTATCTGATTGGGAAATGAAAAGCCATTTGCCCTTACAACTCCATCACCGGCGCAGCGATTCGATCTGGGAATCGGCAAGATCGAAGTCGGACAGGGATTATCAAAAGTCGGTTGGCCAAGAGTGGCATTGGCGACATCATCAGCGCCGTTGCCGACAGGATTAGAGTAGCGAATAATCCGGTGATTGGTATAATCAGAGATCAATAGATTATTATTATGGTCAAAGACAAATGCCACCGGCTGTTCCATTTGACTGGAAGAGAAACCGTTTGCGTGGCTGGTAAAGTTTGACTGACCGATAATCCAGTCAGCATTATCGCTGCCATTGCCGACAATCGGCGCGGTAAAACGAATTATTCTGATATTGTTTCTGTCGGTAATATACAAATTATTATCTTTAATTAATATCTGCGCCGGTTTTGATAAAGAGTTAGCGGCCGTGCCATCAACGCCGCCGCCGCGGTTGACTGAGCCAGAGGTAAAATTTGCTTGACCAACGACTTTATCAGCCGCATCGCTGCCATCGCCGACGATCGGCGCTGGAAAACGCAAAACCCGATTGTTGCCAGCGTCGGCGATCCAAAGATTCCCGCTAACATCAAACGATAAGCCGGCTGGATCAGATAGCGAATTGGCGGCGACACTGCCGCCGCGGTTGACTGAGCCAGAGGTAAAATTTGCTTGACCAACGACTTTATCAGCCGTATCAGTGCCGTCGCCGACGATCGGCGCTGGAAAACGCAAAACCCGATTGTTGACATTATCGGAAACCCAAAGATTGCCGCTATCATCAACTAAAAGTCCTTTGGCAGACCAAATCCCGCCAAACTTTAAAGTATTATTGGCTGGCGAGCCGCCGCGATTGGCATAATAGCCGTGATAGAGATCAACTTGACCGATAACGCCGTCAATTAAATTATCATCAAAAGAATTGTCGCTTTTCAAATTATAGTAAATAATCCGATGACAAGACCAGTCAATGGCATACAAGCGATGATTAAGAGTGTCAAAGGCAACATTAGACATTTCCCCGCCATACATCGGCGAGAGATTATGCTGAAATCCTTTAGTCGGATCAGGATTGCTAGAACTATCAGTTTGGCCAAGATGAGTGTAAGCGGTGGAGTTGGAAACAGTTGCGGTTATATTGACAGGCTGTAATAAAAAAATCAAAACCAAAACAATTCCAAAAATTATCTGGGTAATATGGGTAATAGTTGTAATTGAAATTTTCTTTTTCATCATCACCAGAAACCACTTTTTACCACCGAATATATTGTTGTCAGAAGGACTAGTGAAAAAACAATATAAAAAATAGGAAATTTTACCTCTTCACAGCCGGTTTGCGGCAGGATTGAAAGTTCAACTAAAGGCGAGGGTGAAATGTCCGATACTGGCGCAGATGAAGTATCCATAGTTGCACTTGGGGGGTGAATTTAGGAATCCTACATTAATTTTATTATGTCTCTATTTCAGCGTCAATGTCAACTGACCTGACTCCGCCGGTTTCCGGAGATCAAATGGTGCCTCGACCTCAAATCGGCTGAAAAGGAAGCTAGGCATTTTCTGCTATAATCAAATAGAAATATCACGGCGCAATATGAAAAAGATTGCCAAAATTAAGAGTTGTGCGGTTTTTGGCTTGGATGCTTTTCCCGTAGAAGTCGAGGTCGACATTGGGCGGGGGCTCCCGTCTTTTTCAATTGTTGGCCTGCCGGACAAAGCAATTGATGAGTCAAAAGATCGGGTTCGGAGTGCAATAAAAAACTCTGGACTTGAATTTCCCGACAAGCGCTTGACGGTTAATTTGGCGCCGGCCGACATTAAAAAAGAAGGCCCAACTTATGATTTGCCGATTGCGGTTTCAATTCTGTTGGCGGGGGAGCAGATATCAAGCGACTCTATCAGCAAAAAGGATGACATTTTTATTGGTGAACTTTCACTTTCCGGCGAAGTTCGGGCAGTTTCTGGAATACTCCCCTCGATAATTGCCGCTAAAGAGTGGGGAGCGAAACGGGTGTTTATTCCCAGCGGCAATTCGAAAGAAGCTGAGCTGATAAAAGGAATGAAAATTTATCCCGTTGAGTCGTTGGAACAGCTTGTTTTCTTCTTGCGAGGGGAGATAAAAGTTAAATGTATCGTTGGTCGAGGTATCAGTGATTTAAGCGAAATTGCCAGCGAATATGACTTTGCCTATGTTGCTGGCCAGGAGAATGCCAAGCGGGCACTGGAAATTGCCGCTGCCGGTATGCATAATGTCTTGCTCTCTGGCCCGCCTGGCTCTGGCAAAACTTTGCTGGCTCGGGGTTTTCCAACGATTCTGCCGCCGATGGATGAAGATGAGGTTTTGGAAGCATCAAAAATTTACAGTATCGCTGGACTTTTGCATCGCGGCGATAGCGGACTTATATCCAGTCGGCCGTTTCGGTCGCCGCATCACACAACTTCGTCAGTCGCGATGGTTGGCGGCGGCACTTGGCCGCGGCCGGGAGAAATATCCTTGTCGCATCGCGGTGTATTATTTTTGGATGAATTTCCAGAATTTCCGCGCAGCGTTTTAGAGGCCTTACGACAGCCGCTTGAAGACGGTTTGATCACCGTTTCCCGTGCCCAAGGGTCAATTAGTTTTCCGGCGCAATTTATTTTAGTCGCGGCCCAGAATCCTTGCCCGTGCGGATACCTAGGCTCGGATTATAAAGATTGCATCTGCACGCCAACGCAAATTTTAAGATATCAAAAACGAATTTCCGGGCCACTACTCGACCGAATTGATCTTTATGTTGAAGTGCCGCGAGTTAAAATCGAAAAACTTTCGAGTGAAAAAGTCGCCGAGGCAAGCAAAGAAGTCCGCAGGCGGGTAATGAGAGCCAAAGAAAAACAGCAAAAACGCTTTGCTGGCACCAAGATCAAAACAAACGCGGAAATGAAAAGCCGCGATATAAAGAGTTATTGCCAGATAGATGAGAGAACCAAAAATTTATTAAATCTAGCCGTTGAAAGACTAGGACTGTCAGCTCGCGCATATCATCGGATTTTACGCTTAGCACGAACAATTGCCGATTTGACAGAGGCAGAAAACGTCGCGCCAGAGCATGTGGCCGAAGCGCTCCAATATAGACCAAAAGAAAAGAGGGAGTACTAAGCGGAAGTAACTACACTGATTTCTCACACTGATTGGAACACTGATAAAATCCGAATTTGTATTGATCCGTGCTAATCCGTGTACAAGATCCGTGTTCGTCACATCGTTTGAATGTTTGTGATCTTATAGAGCCAGTCGCCAAAACTATTGATATAGCCGGTCTTTAGCTGGAGAGTTTTAACCGCTACTAGTATTACTGCGAGCCCAAGCAAAGTGATAATAATCATTCTGACGTCTTTGGCTATCAATTTTCTAGTGGGTGTATCAATGATGCTTTCACTTTCTTCTGATTCAACTGGTGCCTGTTGCACCGCGCTCTCTCCGGTAGTTTGAATTTGCTCCGGTTCTGCTGGCGATTCTTTACCTGCCGCTGCGAACTGACTGATTTTTTTCTGCAGTTTTAGCTTCTTCTTTTTCTTATGTCGATTTCTTCTGCTCATTGTTCTCCTATCCCTGATTATAGCGCAAAATATTGGTTTTGAAAAGCCCAAGAATGCTTATCCTTTCTTTACAAAAATGGCTAATCTTGCTATTATTTTACTGCAGTCATGCGGGAGTAGCTCAGTGGTAGAGCGCGTCCTTGCCAAGGATGAGGTCGCGGGTTCAAGTCCCGTTTCCCGCTCCAGATTTCTTTTCTAATAGTGGGAAAAGGGAGTTGAAGCCGGGAAGGGGTCGGGAAACGGGAGTTTCCCGCGTGAGGAAATCATTCAAAACCGTGGGTTTTGAAAAGCCGATTTATCGGCTTGTGAAAGTCCCGTTTCCCGCTCCATTACCTCGGCCTCGTGGCGGAGTGGCTATCCCGCCGAGGAAAGCGGGATAGGCTCCGCGGTCTGCCTGCCCGACATGCCTGGCCTGATGGTGGAGTGGCTACACAACGGTCTGCAAAACCGTTTACGTGGGTTCGAATCCCACTCAGGCCTCCAAGTCAGGCGGGCGGGCAAAACCCTGTCTGCCGACAGGCAGGCGCGTACGCCGGTTCAATTCCGGCCGAGGCCTCCACTTCACCAATCTTCGATTGGCTCAGTATAAACGTTTACATCGAATAAAATGAGACGCCGATGTAGCTCAGCGGTAGAGCGAAGGACTGAAAATCCTTGCGTCGACAGTTCGACTCTGTCCATCGGCACCATTTAAATATAAGGAAATTATGGTCACAAAAGCATTTGAAATCGGACAACTGATACTGGCGATTTTGGTTATCGTCACAATTTTGCTTCAGCAGCAGGGCTCCGGCCTTGGTGCCGCTTTTGGCGGTGAAGGCAATTTTTACCGCTCAAAACGCGGACTAGAGAAGGTCCTATTCTATTCAACGATCGGACTCATTGTCCTTTTTATTGCCTCTGTTGCTATTCCACTCTTTCTGGTCTAACCCCAAAGGAGAATTATGTCTAATCTTAATGATTTTTGGGGTTCAGCAAGAGACAGATTGAGTTCTGGGAAAAAGCGTTTTAGGTTACCCAAATTCAAATTTTCATCTGATTTTTCTCAACGATGGCGATCGGCTATTAAAGCTTTTAGAAAGTTCCTTAAACGGATTCTCCGATTACCAAAAGTTCTTAATCGCGCTGATAAAATTGCTCTATTGATTCTGGCAATAATTTTGCTTGGGCTTCTTGGCTATAAATTCGATCGTGATTGGCTCGCGAAGTCAAAAAAAGTGCCGGCAACTGGCGGTTCATATAAAGAGGTTTTGATTGGCGAAGCGAGATATTTAAACCCAGTTTTGGCTAAAAGCGATACGGATAAAACGATAGACCGCCTGCTCTATTGCGGTCTTTCTAAAATTGATAACTCAGGCCAACTTGTACCCGATTTAGCTAAAAACTGGGAAATTACTCCAGATGGAAGAACCTATACTTTTCATTTAAAATCAGAAGTCAAGTGGCATGACGGAGCCGAGTTTACTTCTTCCGATGTTGCGGTCACGATTGAAGCAATCAAGAACCAAAACATCAAAAGTCCTTACTTTGAAGCCTGGAAAGATGTAGTTGTGGAGACGCCAGACAAAGAAACGGTCAAGTTTAGCCTAAAGGATCCCTATGGCCCCTTCATTTATAATACCTTGGTCGGTATTATTCCAGCTCATGTTGATCCGTCTTCGATTTCCTCTTCACCAATTGGCACCGGGCCGTATAGGTTTTCAAAAGTTATCTCCGGTAAGAATAGCAAAATTAAAGAAGTGATCCTCAAGCGAAACGAGATTTACTATGGAGAAAAACCGTACATCGAAGAAGTAAGTTTCCAAATTGTTGAAGATGAAAATGGGGCACAAAAGATGTTAGATTCTTGGGGTGTGACAGCAGTTGCTGGGATAAAGGTTAGCAAGAAAGGAGTGGCAAATTATACATTCCCAACTTCAAGATATTTTGGTTTCGTCTTTAACCTCCGGGATGATAAATTCAAGGATATAAATATCAGAAAAAAGATATCAGCCTCGGCTAAAGCGAGTCTAGACGGGAAGGCCGGCGAGAAATTTGAGCCAGAATTTGAATTTCAACTTTTGGTGCTAGATAAACCGCTACCTCTTGCTCAAGCCGAAGAAATTAAGAATAATTTTTCCCAGTTTGGCGCTGTGGTTAATATTGATAAGAAAAATGCGATTGATTATCAGAACGCACTAGACAAGAGGACATTTCAAACGGTGCTTTATGGCTTCGATTCCGGCTACGATCGTGACCCCTACGAGTTCTGGCATTCGAGCCAGGTAGCCTCAGGCTTAAATTTTTCTGGTTTTTCGGAAAAAGCTGCTGACATCTTATTGGAAGATGCTAGAATGACAGTAGATAGTGGTGTTCGAAATCAGAAATATGATCAGTTCTTCGCTATTCTTGCTGACAAGGTTCCGGTAATCTTTTATCCTAATCAGGAATTTCATCTTGCGGTAAAAAATGGTGTTTTGGGTGTTGAAACATTGAAAGGCAGCGAGCCACAGGATCATCTGAATTCTTTCGCTGGTTGGTATATAAAGACCAAAAGGGTAAAACCGTAATTGAAAAAATCCGAAATCCGAATGTCGAAATCCGAAACAAACAAATAAAATTCGAAATATTAGAAAAATAAAATGCCGAAGTGGTGAAATTGGTAGATTTACCCCGCATTTTTCTGGGGCAAGTGGTGGAACTGGTAGACACGCAGCGTTCAGGGCGCTGTGATCGCAAGATCGTGCAGGTTCAACTCCTGTCTTGCCCACCAGAAATAGTGCGGGGCACGCAGTCCCAGCACCAGTCCGCCTTCGGCGAGACGGTGCGGGATAAACTGTTCAGAACGCTGTGATCGCAAGATCGTGCGGGTTCAACTCCCGCCTTCGGCACCAA
>Ga0210018_1000256_pt1 | contig 25969 bp, 20 predicted proteins | sample CryGeyCG2014_010_2_FD_183967 | JGI IMG/M metagenome (GOLD analysis project Ga0210018, IMG submission 183967) | Groundwater microbial communities from aquifer - Crystal Geyser CG09_land_8/20/14_0.10 (SPAdes) (version 2) | ecosystem: Environmental > Aquatic > Deep subsurface > Groundwater | place...
TTCACGGGAGTTTGAACATTAAACTCCCGGAAAAATCTCAAAAACCTCAGCCTAAGCAAGGGAAGGATACACGCTCGTATTCCAACCCTCAAGCCGAGAGTGAGCCCGGGGTAGTGGGGTCAGTGCACCACCCGCCATTTCCCTTTGGTTGGCTGCACCTTGGCCAGCCCCATCCCAAACCATAAATTGAGTTCAAGAAACTAACGCAACAGCGGGAAAACAGACGGCACCCTTATCATTCCTCCGTCGGAAGGAGATGATAAAGGAGAAATTGTTCAAATCCGATAACCCATGGCAAGGGTGAGCGCCCGAGGGAGCTCACCCTTGCCGAAACTTAATACAATATCCGTGATACTATAATTAAAACTACTATACTAATCTTTATGCCGCAGAATAAATTTATTGCAGGATATTCAAAAGAAATCCAATTTTTTAATCCAAAGTTGGTTGAAAAAATCGCCTGGGATATGGTAAATACCTCCACAAAAGTAAAAAAAGGAGACAATGTGCTGATTCACATGGACCCAGGAGGTAGACAATTAGCATTGGAACTTGCGAAATTGTCAGTAGCAAAGGGCGCGCGCGTGTATTATTTGATTCAGGATAGGGAATTAAACGCAGCGATAGTTGAACACGAAAGCAAAAAAGACATTGCCCGGTTTTTTTCATTTGATAATGCAAAGTTTTTTGAAGCAGATGTGTCGTTTATTATCCGCGCCCCCAAAACTGCATTTGCGCTGGAAAATATTCCGAGCATAGTTGTGAATAAACTGAATAGCGCAGCACAACCAGCGCTTATGGAGTATCGAGTGAACCATTCGCGCTGGTGCTTGATTTACTGGCCAACAATAAAAGAGGCGAGAATTGAGAAAATGAGTTACGAAGAGTATGTCAAATTGTTTTTCAATTCCTGCAACCAGCCATGGAATACAATCCAAAAAGCGCAAGATACGCTCAAGAGCACGCTTGATAAGGGGCGCGCCCTTGATTTGCTTGCTGACCCGCACAATACAGACAAACAAAAGCGTACTGAATTACACATGAGTATTCAAGGCATGACGTTTGCAAACTCCACCATTGATAAAAACTACCCCGGGGCAGAAGTATTTTCCGCGCCAGTCAAAAATTCTGTAAATGGCAGGGTATTTGCACGGGGCATGTATAGCTATAATGGCAAGCGTATGCGTGATATTTCTCTTGTATTTGAAAACGGGAAAGTTGTGTCAGCCAGCGCGCGTAAGGGAGAGAATCATCTTGCGGATATTTTAAACACCGACGCCGGATCGCGGTATGTTGGTGAAGTTGCTCTTGGCACAAACCCAGGACTCAAACAAAGATTGTTTAACCCGCTGTTAAATGAAAAAGTGGGAGGAAGTTTTCACATTGCGCTTGGCAGGTCGTACCAAAACGAGCGTTATAAAGGTAAGGTTGTAAAATTATTTAATGGCAACGAGAGTGCGATTCACTGGGATATTACGATTCTGATGCGTAAGCCATATGGCGGCGGCGCAGTGATTGTTGATGGTAAGATAATCCAGCGCAATGGCGTATTTGTGCCGAGGAATCTTGGTGTATTAAATGGATAATTCACATATATGGCAATGATTGAACAATACAAACAACTTTTGAAAGATTTTGTCGCGTTTCAAAGCGTGTCAACAGATCCGCAGTTTCAGCCAGAAATTCAGAAAACCGTTGCATGGCTGCAACGCGTATTTGGACAAAATGGTTTTTCTGTGCAGATCATTACGGGTTATGATAATCCTTTGGTCATCGCATCATTCGTCTATGACCCAGCACTAGAAACTGTTTTGATTTATGGGCACTACGATGTGCAACCTGCGAAAGTTGACGAAGGATGGACAAGCGACCCGTTTACGTTGACCGAGATGAACAGGCGGCTCGTTGGCCGCGGCGCGATTGATAACAAAGGCCAGGTGTTAGTACATATGGTTAATGTATTCGAACACATAAAAAGTAAAACACTTGGATATAATGTCAAATTTATGATCGAAGGCAATGAAGAAACTGGTTCACCGTTACTTGAACAGTTTATTGCCAGCAACAGCGCTTTGCTTGCAGCTGATTTTGTATTGATATCGGACGGAGAAATTTCTGGGGGGAAGCCGAATATCGAAGTCGGATTTCGGGGCGGATTGAATAGCGTTTTGACAGTTAAAACGTCAACAACCGACCTGCATTCAGGACTTTATGGACACAGCGTACCGAATGCTATTCATGAATTAAGTAAAGTGTGCGCGGATTTATATGACGCGAACAATCGCATTGTGGTTCCGGGATTTTACGACGATGTTGACTCGGTTTCTGATGATGTGAAAAAAGCTAATCAAGCGATTCCGTTTTCTCTTGAAGAACATAAACGTATCAGCGGTGCAAAAATATTGCTTACAGAGCCAGGTATTGATTTTTACACGCAGGTTGGATTATTGCCCGCTATTGAAGTTACAACCATTGTTGGTGGATACATGGGGCAAGGATTCCGAAATGGTATCCCGGCAACTGCAACGGCAAAAATCAATTTTCGACTGGTTGCGCACCAGAACCCAACAAAAATTGCTAAAGCATTTGAAAAATATGTGCGCTCGATTCTACCCGCATACGTTGATTTTACTTTCGAGTTTAAAACCCCGTACAACGCCTCAAAGATTGATACGAAAAATAAATACGTTGAGCGCGCCCAAAAAGTGCTTGAAGTTGCGTATGGAAGCACGCCGATCTATAAATATGTCGGAGGAGGTCTTCCTATGGTAAATAGTTTTGAAAAAGCTTTAAAAATCCCGAGCGTATTGGTGCCGCTTGCAAACGAGGATTGCGCTATGCATGCGGCAAATGAAAACTTTGCATTGACAAACGTCGAGCAGGCATTGCGATTTAGCGCATTATTTCTTGGAAAATAAAAAAACATTATATACGCATATACACACTATGAATAACAATCATCACCAAACTTTTTTACAAGATTTGGCATGGCGCGGCCTGGTGTACCAAAAAACGAATGGTATTGAACGGGCATTGCAGCCCGGGACTACGATGTATTGGGGGTTTGATTTGACAGGAGAAAGCTTGCATATCGGACATTTGTTGGGCATTGTGGTACTCCGCAGGGCGCTGAATTACGGCATGCGCGTGATTCCTATGCCTGCTGGTGGAACTACGCTTATCGGCGACCCGAGCGGAAAAGACGCCGAACGGCCGTTGCTGTCAAAACAAATAATTGCGCGCAATCGCCGCATGCTTACCAAACAGCTGTTGCAATTATTGCCTGGAAAGCCGCCTGAAGTGCGTGTAGTTGATAACGCTGATTGGCTTACGAAAATCGGATTTATTGAGTTTCAGCGCGAAGTTGGGAAGTATTTTCCCATTAACACCATGCTTGAAAAGGAGTCAGTGAAAACTCGTCTGGAACGCGAACAAGGTATGTCATTTGCGGAATTTTCATACCAATTGCTTCAGGCATACGATTTTTTGGTTTTGTTTGAAAAATATAAATGTACGGTTCAAATTGCCGGGTCTGACCAATGGGGTAATATGGTTCAGGGCGTTGAACTGATTCGCAAGCGCCTCGGAAAGCAGGCATATGCATTATCATGGCCATTAATTGTGAATCCTGTAACAGGGAAAAAGTTCGGCAAAACCGAAGAAGGAGAATCCGTGTGGCTTGACCCTGCAAAAACCCATCCGTTCAAGTTTTACCAGTTTTTTATCAACTGCGATGATGATATGGCGCCGATGCTTTTGCGGTATTTTTCATTCAAATCAAAAAACGAAATTGAACGCATTGAACAATTATGGAATACAGACCGAGGTTCGCGCTTGCTGCAAAAAGAGCTCGCATACGAATTAACTGCGTTTGTTCACGGGAAAATAATCGCGAACCGCGCGCAAACCATTACATCCATATTGTTTGAACAAAATGTGAAACAATTAACTCTTGCTGATATTTCATTTGTCAAACAGGCGTTGCCGTATGCGACTATTTCAAGCTCCAATACATTTTCTTTAGAAGACGCGCTCGTAACACTTGGATTGTCTTGTTCAAAAAGCGAGAGCAAGCGTCTTATTGCCCAAAATGGAGCGCAAGATACGGTGTTGTTCGGCACATACCACGTTATCCGAAAAGGAAAACGCGAGTACGGTATTATTGAGATTACATAACGCATACCCCCCGCCCTTTTGGTCAGAAATTCAGATTACCCAATACCAAAAGGGCGTGGTTTTTTGAATTTCTCCCTCGCACCAGAAAACCACGGGCTTCGCTTCAAATCTTGAATCTTGAATCTTGAACAAATTCCAATTTTCAAAATACAAAACAGTTTTGAATTTGGAACATTAAAGTCTTCGCAAGAACTAAGTTCTTGCGAAGACAAGAACATTAGTGCTTAGAATTTTCCGCCATAGGCGGATCAGCCTCTGGCTGAAGGACTTTTTATGTTAATGAGAAGGCAAGCCCCCACACCTAATGTATAGGTGTGGGGGCTTCACGGCCCAATGTGGACACGAAACTTCACAATTCGTTAATCAGATCTTCGTTTTCATCTTCTTCGGGTTTTTCGTTTCCGAATGGGTCAATGGAGATGCCTCCGTTATCCAAGTCGGGTAACGCCCAATCGTCTTGCGTTTCCTCATCTCCATCTTCTGTGTCAGGCGACGAAGTTTTTTTAGATTTTTTCGTTTCTCCATCTTCTTCTATTTCATCTTCGTTTTCACCTCTATCCGAATCCGTATCAATTTCCTTTGCTTCGTCTTCGTTCATTATTGCCATATGCAATATGTGAACGGTTGTTTGTGCGTTTGTTGTTGTGCGCATATAAATATTTGTTGATAATTAGTAACGCGTTTTGTGCCGCGTTTTCACATTATGGTCAAACATTATTCGTTTGTCAATTGTGCATACCCCGTAGTGAAATTTCGACAATGTTTTGCTTTAAACCCAATAGCGGTAGGGGTGTTCGCAAGAATTATAGATGCTTTCAGGGTAGTTTATAATTTTGGGAAACATCGGGAAGCTGTCGAAATTCTACTACTGGGCATAGCGCCCCTGTGTATATTTGTAATATCCCGCGAGCGCGATGGCAAGCGCATCAATTGCATCCTTTGATTTGACTGACTTTGGGATATTCATGGTATATAAGATGATTTTCCGCACCGCGAGTTTGTCCGCTTTTCCATAGCCGCATACCATACTTTTTACTTCAAGCGGCGTAAGTTCTACTATGGGGATGCCATTTTTTTCCGCCCCCAAAAGCAACACACCTTTGAGTTCGCTTACGGTCAGCACGCTCGTGATGTTCCTGCCGAAATAGATTTTTTCAATTGCGAATACATCAGGTTGGTATGTATGGATAAGCGCGTCGAGTTTTTCACTTACCGTTAAAGCGATTTGGGTTTTTGTTCCCGTGGTGCGCAGCATCCCTGTATCCAAAAACGAAAATCCGCTTCTTGATTTTCTAATCATCCCGTAACCGATCCTCTTGAATCCGGGATCTATGCCTAAAATAATCGGATTGTTTTTAAAACTCAGCATTTGTGTATACTTGTTCAACATCGTCAAGGTCAAATAAGTTTTCCAAAAGGCGCTGGATTTTTGTTTTTTTCATTTCATCAAAAATAACCACCGGGCTTTTTGCGATGTAATCAATAGTTGTTTGCGGTTCAATGCCCGCGCGTTCCAATACTAATCGGATTGTTTCGGTGAGCTGTTTTGGAGCGTAGATATATGTTGTTTCGTCATCATGCCGGATGTCTTCAGCGCCCGCATCAATTATTTCAAGTTCCAGCTCTGGATGAGCCGCCCACCGCGCTTTTGGGAAAATGATTTTTCCGGTTTCAACGAACATCCAGAGCACCGATCCATTTTCTCCGAGCCTGCCTTCGTTTTTGTTTAGAACATTTTGTATTTCTCCGCGTGTCCTGTTTTTATTATCCGTAACTGCGTGTATAAGCAACGCAATGCCTCCGGGGCCATACGCCTCACATACGGTTTCTTCAAGTGTCACAGTTTCGGTTCCCCCTGTGCCGCGCTTGATAGCTCGGTTGATGTTTTCCTGCGGCATATTTTCCTGTCGCGCCTTTGCAATTGCGTCGCGTAGGATAAAGTTCATTTTCGGGTCTCCGCTTTTTCCTTTGCGTGCGGCAATGGTGATAAGATTTGCCAAACGGGAAAATATCTTGGATTTTTTTGCATCCGTGGCCCCCTTTGTATGTTTCAGTTTTGCCCACTTGGAATGTCCAGACATGTAAGAATTTAAAAAGTATATTTCCTTTTGGCGACAAGGAAAATATATGCTGCCAAGATTCCATATCCTGTGCCCCACACAATTGTTTTCGGCTGTCCAAAAAACGCATATATTCTTTGCTTCCATGAAGGATTGTATGTTGGTTGATATGAAGCAGCAAGGGAAAATGGCGGAATAACTTCTGCAATTGTTTCTTGCTTGGTTGTTTCTTTAAGCGCGAATATGTTGTCTGTGCCTGGCGTTGGGTTGCTGGACAGTTTCCATTCGCTTCTGCCGAATCGGCTTGCAGACCAGTCTGATGGTATCGCGCTTGCGTAGGTAACTTCAAATGTCTTCAGTCCGGTCGGGTCAACCAGTGCGATTGTGTCACCTTGTTTGTTGATGATGAAGTTGTAATCGCGACTGTCAATGATTTTGTAGGAAAGCGGAAGCAGGGTGCCCGAAAGTTGAATCGGTTTTTTGAATGAGGCAATGATTATTTGCCAATTTGCCAGATTGGCAATTGTCGTTCCGTCGTTTTTAATTTCAATCCATTGAGTTCCTTTATTTTCCGGGGATGTAAAAAGCTCATTGATGGTAAGTTCTGTTTTTTTCTGCGTTTGCGGTTGCGGGTTGGAAAAAGGCGTTGGTTGAGCAGTTACCCCCGGATTTATCGATGGAATAGGGGGAAGAGAAAGTCCTTCCACGGAGTTTTCCAATCCCGGACTTCCATCGGGCCGCAATCCTTCACGGAATGCTTTGTCCGCTGTTGAATATTCAAGCGTTTTTCCATTTCCAGCTGCCCCCCATGTGTTTGACCAGAACACTTGACTTATTATTTTGCCAGTTCCGTCATGCAGTTGCAGTACATCCTGGTCGTTGCGAAGACGAATACCGACATCAATGATAGTCCCTTGAAACAATGGATATCTGTCTTTGAATGCGCGCGCGTCTCCGGCAATGATTGCATACGAGTTTTGCATGACGGACATGGATCCTTGGTATGGCGTTTTGGCAAAATAATGCGTCCCCGCGCTGTCTGAAATCGTCCATGCGTTTTCTTGAACCCCGCCTATAATCGTAATGCTTATTTGACTCTGATTGTATAGCTCCACCCATTCCAAATTTTTTCCTCCGGCAATTTCTCCCGGGGGATTGTACATAATTTCGTTTATGCGCAGCCCCGCCTGCAACGTTGCAGTAACTGCGGGTAGGGTTTGCGTTGCGGCATATACACGAGCAATACCTGCGTATGTGCCCCAGCTGCACAAAACAACAATAACAATGGCGAATGCGCGTTTCATGGTTTTGTTTTTCCCGACTGCGCAGGCATACCCGACTTGCTTTGCGACTTGCCCGACTTGTTTCGCGAGTCGAAGCGGGCGGGGACCTGCGCGGACGGGTTCATATTCAAATACCGGTATGTTTCGGGCGTTGCGATTCTGCCCCTTCCTGTGCGTTCAATAAGCCCGAGGCGGATAAGATACGGTTCGTGAATTGATTCAATGGTTTCACGTTCTTCGTTTAAGGTCGCGGCAAGCGATTGTACCCCAACAGGCCCGCCGTTAAATGTGTGTACAAGCACATGAAGAAGTTTGCGGTCAATATTTTCAAGCCCTATGGAATCAATATTAAGGATTTCAAGCGACTCCTTGACTACAGGAAAGGAAATAGTTGGTTTGTTCTCTACAATGGCAAGGTCCCATGTGCGTTTCAATAATCGGTTTGCAATGCGGGGAGTTGCCCTGCTTGCATACGCCAAAGCAGAAATAGCGTCAGAGTCAATGGCAATATGCAAAATGTCGCTCGAGCGCTTGAGAATTTGCTCCATATGGTTGGTTTCGTAATAATCCAAATGATTGATTGACCCGAATCTGTTGCGCAGCGGATTGGAAAGCAAACTCGGTCTGGTTGTTGCCGCGATAAGCGTAAACGAAGGAAGCTTAAGCTCCAGCGATCGCGCGGATATGCCTTTGCCAATGATGAGATGGAGCGTCCGCGATTCCATTGCCGGATACAGCATTTCTTCAATATGTTTGTTTAATCGGTGGGCTTCGTCAATGAACAAAATTTCTCCCTGTTCCAAGTTGCTCAAAAGCGCGGCTACGTCGCCTGATTTTTGAATCGCGGGACCTGATGTGACGGTAATTTTTGCGCCCAGTTCGCGGGCAATAAGATACGCAAGCGTTGTTTTTCCAACGCCGGATGGTCCGGAAAACAAAATGTGGTCGCACGCTTTATGCTGTTTTTGTGCGGATTGAAGCAGAATTTGCAATGCGCGTTTGACAGCATCTTGCCCGATAAACTCTTTCCATGATTTTGGCCGCAGCGCATTGTCTAATACGGTGTCATCAATATTTTCATTTTTAGAAATTGCTTGTTCCATATGTTCAGTATAGCATCTCCTTTGCTGTTTGGTAAAACTTCAAAACAAATTGTGTAGTTTGGCAAATTTGTGTTGCTCGTTATTTTTTTCGCATATACTGCGCGGTTTTGTTGGTATTGTTATCTGTACATGTTCTACCATATTTATTCGTATAGGCGAAATTGGGGATAACCTGTGGTTTTTTCCAAGCAAAATACTCATAAAACACTCAATTTTCCTCTTAATACGAAAATTTGACACGGACTTGACAAAGTTTTCTTGTTTGATACAATCACTGCTTAGACATTTCGAGGCAACCCCTTCCTTTAGCTATTCGTTAAGGGGAGGTGTTGGGAAAAGAAAAGGTATCGGCGCTTTGGTTTTGGCTGGAGCGCGCGTATCTTATTTTCCTTGTTTCTGCGGTGACTCATTGTAGAACGTTTGCCTCGATATGCCTGCCCCGTAGTGATTCTGCGACAGAGCCATGCGCAAAAAACTGTATAAAATCTGTCGCAGATTTATTACGAGGTCCCCCCCGTAGTGATTTTTACTGTTAAAAATTAAAAATCTACTACAGGGCCTGCCCCGTAGTGAAAATGCGACTGCCTTAACAAAAGAATTCCATGCATGTTACGTATACAACTTGGTAAATTGATATAAGAAAAGCACCAAATCCCAAGCACCAAATTTCAAACAAGCACCAAATTCTAAATTCTAATGTTCAAAACAGTTTGAAATTTGTATAAAATAAAACCAGAAATACGGCATAAAATTCTGTCGCATTTCTACTACAGGGCCCGCCCATCATTCTTGAATGGTGGAAATTCTTGCCAAACAGAAATCACCCCTTCAAGGGGTGATTTCTGTTTAACTCATTGCGCATTGTTATGAGCGCATGAAGCCCCACGGACGAAGCCAGTGGTCTTCTGGTAAGATGGACAAATCTTTATTGCGATTTTCATTATTTTCCAGCTCAATGTTTGTATTGTCGGGAAGAGTGTTTTTGAAATAATGAATGGTCTGTCAGTGTCACAGTCGTTATAGCGCAGTCAATACTATTCCACTGGCCCAACCGCCTTTTCAACTTCTGCAATATCGGTTAATCCTTGCAATACTTTTATAAGCGCATCTGCCATTAGTGATATTGTGCCTTGGCTGCGGCTAAGGTCTTTGATTTTAAGTTCGTCCGGTGAAGCATGGATACATTCCTGCATGGTGTCGTTGACGTGAATAAGTTCAAATACTCCGATACGGCCTTTGTATCCTTTGTTGCCGCACGCATCGCATCCCCGCGCCTGTTTGATAGTTTGTGTTTGAACAAGCGTATCCAGATTTTCAATGTATGGAGCTTGCGTTTTTAAAATGTTTGCAATAACGGTTTTTAACGGTTTTTCAAAAGGAATTTCTTGTGCGCATTCCTGGCATAGTTTTCGCACCAGACGTTGGGCAATAATAAGATTGAGCGCTGACGCGATGATTTCCGGCTTGATTTTAAAATCCAAAAGCCGCGGTATGGTGCCGCTTGCATCGTTGGTATGGAGCGTGGAGAAAACAAGGTGTCCGGTCAAGGATGCGTGCATGGCGATTTCAGCAGTTTCTTGGTCGCGGATTTCTCCCACATAAATAATATCCGGGTCCTGGCGTAAAATAGCGCGTAGCCCAGAAGCAAATGTGTACCCTTCTTTGGCATTGATTTGCGTTTGCTCAACCCCCGAAAGTTTGTATTCAATTGGGTCCTCAAGCGTAATAGCTTTGTTTTCCTTGGTACTTACTTTTTTCAAACAAGCGTACAGCGTTGTTGTTTTTCCAGACCCGGTCGGCCCCACTGCTAAAATGAGCCCATTTGGTTTTTTCAGTTCTTGCTCAATGATTTTTTTGTCATACTCGCGCAATCCCAATTCCTCAAGCCCGAGACCGATGGTGTTGGGATTTAAAAATCGCATCACGATGTTTTCTCCGTCAGGTCCAGGGATGGTTGAAACGCGCATCTCCATTTCGTATGCGCCGCGCCGAATGGAGAATCTTCCATCTTGCGGAATATTTTTGATATTGAGGTTGATTTTGGACAAGAGTTTGACACGGTCAATGATTTTGTTTTCAAGATTTTTCGGGAGGTTAGCAATCGGGTACAGAACCCCATCAATGCGGTATCGGAGCGTCACGGCGTTCGGGGTTGGTTCAATGTGTAAGTCCGACGCGTTGCTGGCAAGGCCATATGCTAAAATCCATACAAGCATTTCGCTCGTGTCAAATTCGCTGGTGAAATGAGACTCCAAAAATGTTTTTATATCTTGCTGGTCGCTGCAGGTCTGGACATATTTGTCGCCGATTGTCACGCTTCCCACGATCGCTTCGCGCGTCGCGGGAATAAATTGGTAATTTTGCAAAAATTGTTCAAATCCCTGTTCGGAAACAACATATATGTGCACGGTTCCGAATTTTTTGATTTCTTTGACTAAATCCTGAACTTCAGGCGAATCCGGACGGGGTGAAGCGATGCTGAACTCGCGCGTTTTTTTGTCAAACACAAGCGCATGCGCTTGACGCGCCCGAACTTCAGGCATAACGCGCAACGCTTCGATATTGAGCGTTGCTGTTTTCATGTCCAAATATGGAAGATTGAGTTCTTTTGCTTTTTTTTGCGCGAGGTCTTCTTGCTGTTCCTGCGCGAATGATGAAATTGTTGCCATAACGATATTGTTAGTATACCCTGTGGGAAATGTATTTTCCACCATTTTAAACGTCTTTTTCGAACCCATGTTCTCGTGTATGATAAGAATATGCAATCGGTTTTTTTTATCACGTCGTCTGCATCAGCAACACGGCGTATCGGAGCGCTTTTTGCACGCGCGCTTGTTTCGCGTATGCCGTTTCCGCGCGCATGCGTATGCGGCCTTGAAGGAAATCTGGGTGCTGGCAAGACCACATTTATGCAGGGAGTCGCGCAAGGACTTCATATAAATCGGCGTATTATTAGCCCGACGTTTATGCTTATACGCACGTTCCCATTCTATTTCAAAGGGCATGCGGGCAAATTGACGCATATTGATTGCTGGCGTATTGGGTCGCGCGACCTTCTAGATTTAGGATTTTCAGATTTAAAAAAAGATTCAAACCATATCATATGCCTTGAATGGGCAGACCGTGTGAAAGCGATTATGCCCATAGCGTCAATCCGCATCACATTTTCGCATATCAGCAAGAACAAACGTAAGATAACATTTTTATTTCCATGACCATTATTATTCTGGATTCATTTTCGTTAATTCATCGCGTGTACCATGCCTTGCCTGCGCTTACTGATTTGAATGGCAACCCCACGGGCGCGGTGTACGGATTTTGCTCCATATTAATAAAATTGTTTCGCGAGCAGCGGCCTGATTGCATCTATGCCGCGTTTGATACCAAAGGGCCAACGTTTCGCGAGCATGAATTTGAAGCGTATCACACAAACAGGCCCGAGATGGCGGATGATTTTCGTTCTCAAATTGAACCAATCAAGGAATTTTTGCGCACATGGGATATTCCGGTACTTGCCGCGTCCGGATTTGAAGGAGACGACATTATCGGAACACTCGTGTCTCGTTTGCGCGGGCAATCAGATGCGCGCATTCGCATCGTGACTGCCGACCGCGATTCATTGCAGTTGGTATCGGATAACGTAACCGCTATGATAATGCGCAAAGGCATTACGGATATTGTTGAATACGACGAGAAAACATGCCAGGCGTATTTGGGTTTTCATCAGCAATTTATGCCTGATTATAAAGCATTGGCAGGCGACGCGTCTGATAATTTTCCCGGAGTCAGGGGTATTGGGCCAAAAACAGCGCAGGCGCTGGTACAAAAATTTGGAACAATTGAAAAAATGTACGCATATTTGGACAGTACAGATGCGCAAGCGTATGAAAAACCCGTGACAAAAGCAATTGCTGAAAAACTGCTTATAGGCAGGGCAACCGCACTTCAGGCAAAATATTTGGCAACCATTCGCGCGGATGCGCCTATTGATATTGGTGGTGCCGCATGCGCAGCAAAAACACAGCCTACCCAGGCGACAAAAGAATTTCTTATCAAGCGCGGATTTGTTTCATTGCTTAAACGGCTGGATGCCGCAAGCCAAGGAACGTTGCTGTAATAAGGGAACAATACTATAATAGGTTAGTAGGCGAAATTAAATTTTATATTGGCATGAACATAAAACAGCTTTGTGTCTTTTTATTAAAAGCGAATCAAGCAGGTTATGCTTCTGGTAATTCCAAAAAGTGGATAAAAGAAAAAGACAAGTCAACCACCATTGTTTTCAAATCAGGCAATTGGAAAATGCACGACAGTTTTTTCGGAGGTGAGCCGTATGGTGGGCGCGAAGTGGTTTTTTATAAAACCAAGCCGTTTTGGATTATGGTATATTACGGTCGGGTGAAAAAAAGAATTAACCCCAAAGAAATTTATCCGTTTTTGCAAAAAGCATTGTCGCGTATGCCAAAAAACGCTCCGTATCGCGGTCCGAAATCATTAGCGGAAAAACCGTTTCGCTACACGAATCAATGGGAAGGCACCATTGATGGCTTTTCTGGCCAAGAATCAATTTATAAAAATAAAACACAACTGTATAGAGCCAATTATATAGGTGGGTTAGTTGACCAGCGAAAAGGATAAGAGATTTTATAAAATAATCGTATGTTCAGTGAATGGAGCCTCACGGGCAACAATCCCGAAACGCCATTCATCCATGGACACAGCTCATGATCTTCTGGCTGAAGGGATAAAAGGTCGGGATTAAATTAAAAGGATATTAAACGAACTAAAATGAAATTGCCTAAAATCGATTTTGAAAAATACAATTATCCATTAAGAACTTTGCTCTTGGGGAATAGCGATACTTGGCAAGCAATGTCAGCGGTTATTGAGGATTTAACGCAGAAACAATTTGCTTACCAGTATACGCAAATCAAACAAAGAAGTATTGCCCAAATGCTTGACCATGCCATGGACACCCAATACGGCTTTTATACAAAAAAATTGGTAATGGGAGAAGATTTGCCACCAAACTTATACAAGAAGCCAGTAAAAACCGTTAGAGAAGCCCAAAAGAGAATCGCAGAAACATTTCAAAAAACTGTTGAGTTGTGGGAAAAGCTAACGCCGGAAGATTTTCAAAAAGAAATTCAAACCGAATGGGGTCAGGTTCTCACCGGAGAACTTGCTTTGTTTCAATCAATTACCCACACCCATTATCACGTCAGCGAAATCTGTTTCTTAAGGGGACTTGGCGGTTTTCCAACAATGGCAATGGGATAAACTATGCAACCAGTCAAATTAAAGGTTAAACAAACGGTTGTTATCATACCGACGTCCCCTTTTAATTTTGACGCCACAGTTTTCAAGCCTGCGCATTTCCCAACACCAGACAGTTTTTGGCAGCCTGGCAAAAGATGGCAAACAGCTTTATGGAGAAGAAGGCCATTAGGACTAATTATTGAGAACAAGGGAACCATTGCCAAACCGAAGGTTCATTTACACGTTTTTTCTCAAACAGGGCTTTCAAAAGAATTTTTAGAAAATATTAAACAAGAAATCATCTGGAGGTTTAACCTTCATTTAAACTCTAAGGATTTTATTGAACGCTTCAAAACCGATAAGATTTTAGGACCGGCAATTAAAAACCTCAAAGGTATGAGGCCAATGACCCACGGCTCTCTTTATGATTTCTTGGTGATTACTATTATGTTGCAAAACGCTCCTGTTCGGCGCTCAATTCAAATGATGCAGAATTTATTTGAAAAATACGGCAAACTCCTGGAATTTGGCAGCAAAAAACTTTATTGCCTTTGGCCTGCGGAAAAATTAGCTAAAGTTCCGGAACAAGATTTGCGAAAACTGAAAGTCGGCTATCGCGCCAAAAATCTGCTCAGAATTTCCCTGCCCTTTGCTAAAAATGAAATCGATGAAATGGAGTTGCGTCAGAAACTCCCAACAGAACAAAAGAAAATCTTGCTTTCTCTTTACGGCGTCGGGCCTCAATCTGTCAGTTATCTCATGCCTGATATTTTCCATAATTTTGATTTTTTAGAACATGTACCTTTATGGGAAAGGAAAATTCTGTCAAAAAAGATTTTTAACACCGGTACAGAAAACCCGGCGCCGGAAGAAAAACTCTTAAAGTTTTTTGGGAAATATAAACCATATAAACAGCTTGCCATGCATTACATTTGGGAGGATTTATGGTGGCGGCATAAACAAAGTCCGATTGATTGGCTTATCAAAGAGGTGAGAGCGTAAGAGCAGCCAATTAATCCAAAGCATGTTAAGGGATTGCATGACTGCAAAAAGAAGTTCGGATATAGCGCGTTGTGCTTTGCTTTAAACAGTGCGATAATATATAATCTTGAATTACAAGATGTAATTCAAGGTAAGCACCAAATTACAAGCATCAAATAACAAATAAGCACCAATGACCAAAATTTAAATAATCAAAACGTTAAGTATCATTGTTTAGAATTTTGGTTATTGGAATTTGGAATTTATTTGTGATTTGCCAGCCCGAGGCTGGTCCGCTCTGGCGGAGAATTTGTTATTTGGAATTTCGTAATTCAAAGTATAAAACGATAATATAAAACATCGCATCTATTCATGAATCAGTTTTTTGCTTATTTCCGGTTAAAAGAAATGACACCAGTCAAAGTATTTTTGGCATTTGTAGTTATTGAAGCAGTTGCATGGTTTGTGAGGTTGCCGCTTTGGTTTGCCATCGCGTTTACGTTTTTTTCCGTTGCGTTTTTAGTGTGGTTGTTTATGTACTCGTTGACGCTTGCCAAAACAAGGTTCGCATTTGATATTGAACGCAACCAAAACGCAGCCATGATTCATGCATTGTCCGAGGGGATTATTGCGTATGACCAGAATTTTAAAATTACATCGCTGAACAGCGCTGCTGAAGCTATTTGCGGTGTTCGCGCGCAAGAAGTCGTGGGACAGGTTGTAACGCCGGAGTGGGTTTCGCAAGAATATTACCGCGTGTTTGCGCAAATTATTTTTCCTTCGCTTGCGCCAACGGTTGTCAAAAAAACAACAACCGCGTCATATCCGCAGATTGTTGAGGTGTCATTTTCCGAGCCAAGGGAATTGCATGTTGAGGTTACCACAACGCAGATATTTGATGAAAACAAAAAATTGTTGGGATTTATGAAAATTATCCGCGACCGGTCGCGCGAAATCCAATTACTTCAGAGCAAATCGGAATTCATCACGATAGCCGCGCATCAGTTGCGTACGCCGCTTTCGGGCATTAAATGGGGAATCGAGGCTTTATATAAAGGCGATGTGGGACCGCTAACCGAAGAACAAAGCAAGGTCGCGGAGCAAACATACCATATGGTGGAGCGTTTGGCTAGTACGGTTGAAAACCTGCTTGACGTTTCAAAACTTGAAGAAGGAAAATTCGGGTACCGCATGGCAAAAGGCGATATCGTGGAGCTTGCGCAAAGCGTAATGGAAACGTATACGCAAAGCGCCCAGCAGCACGAAGTTAAATTGCTATTTTTTCCGCCGGACCAACACATTCCGCAATTGACATTTGACGCTTCCAAAATAACACTCGTGCTTCAGAACTTGATTGATAATGCCATCAAATATAATGTGCAAAACGGCGAAGTGCGCGTGCGCATTGAATTAATGCCTGATAAGCCGTATGTAAAAATTTCAATTGAAGACACGGGCATCGGCGTTCCGCAAGACGATATGAAACTGCTGTTTACCAAATTTTATCGGTCAGAAGAAACATTAAAAAAAGAAGCTGCCGGGTCTGGTTTGGGATTGTATATTTCAAAAAATATCGTGAAGCGTCACGGCGGTGATATATGGGCAACGTCAACGCAAGGCCGCGGCTCAGTGTTTTCATTCGCATTGCCAACTGATGAGAGTTTGATTCCGCCAACCGAAGTTGGGGCTAACCAGGGATTTTAAAATAGATATGACGGATTTCCCCGCTGCATTGCAGTTATTTTTTAATAAACAACGCCATCGCTATGGCGAATTTTTTTGGTTTCAAGAAATGACCACCTGTGGTGAGCGGAGCCGAACCACCTGTGGTGAGCGGAGCCGAACCACAAAATCAGGAGAGAAGCTTTTGGTGTTTATGGCGGAAAAACTCGCACAAGTTGCGCGAGACATCGTAAATGCGCCAGAAACCAAGTATGACGGGACTATTATTTCATTTGAACGCGACGAACGGATTGGTGATTTTTATGCCGTTATGCATGATTCAAAATTTATATTGAACATGCCGTCACGGCAAGAATACGAAGCGATTACAGATGAAAAACTTGAATCTGTTTTGCCAGTAAATACGAATAATGAATTGATTCGCGACGAGCTGGTTCGTGTATTTCAGCCAAAAGGGTTTTCGCAGTATGCCGCAGTCGCGTATCATAGTTTTGGATTTCACGCTCCGCGGATTTTAGGATGGTTTGAGAATATATCGGGTTTGCGCGTATTACAGCATAAACAATTTTTGCGTTCAATGATTGTATCTGATTTTAAAAAAGCATGTTCTGAACTTGAAGGAGTTCCTTATACGCTTGGCGGAAAATCGCGCGGGCACGGGTTTGATTGTTCGGGCTTGGTCCAGCGCGTGGTGTTTGAAACAAAAAACATCTGGCTTCCGCGCAAAGCTATGTGGCAAGCAATGGTATGCGAGCCGATTGAACAAAGCGATATTCAAAAAACTGATTTGGTATTTTTTACCAAAAAATGCGAAACCACCACCTGTGGTGAGCGGAGCCGAACCACCTGTGGTGAGCGGAGCCGAACCACCTGTGGTGAGCGGAGCCGAACCATAAACCATGTTGCCTTAGTATACGAACCGCAACAAGGAAAGTTGCCAATTATTTTCCATGCAAAAAAGAATATAGGGAAGGTAGCGTTTGAGGATTTAAATACCGCATCGTGGCTTGGAGGGTGGAAAATTGCAGGATATGGAAGAATCGATGAATCTTGTCTGACTCGTTGACCCCGAGCAAAACTCCGTTTTACGGTGTTCAATGCCGTGTGGTATTGACATTTCCTTGTTTTTTGCTATACTTTCCTTGCGTATGGAAAAGCAATTAATTTTACGAAAAGCGGCAACAACCTGATAAAGGCAATTCTTTGTTTGGACGCCGCTTTCAAAAGCGGTTTTTTCATACCTTGGAACGCGCGCGCTATATACAAAAGCATATAGCAAACCGTTTCAAAGATCATTGACAATTGAAGATTACTCAAGATATCTCCAGTAGTAGAAATTCGATAGCCCAGTAAAACTGGGCGAGAAAAATCGAATTACACTACTGGAAAATCGGGTAGTGGATTTCAATTTTTGTATGCCGTAAGGCTATTGAAATTCTACTACTCGGACAACCGCAGAATTTTAGTTTTGTCTATTTTGGTGCGAATATTTTGTACCGAAATAGGCATTCGCATTAAAATAAGAGCAAGTGGTGGATGCCTTGGGTTGAAGAGGCGATGAAGGACGTGGTATGACTGCGAAAAGCTTCGGGGAGCCGTCTAGCGGGCTTTGATCCGGAGATGTCCGAATGGGGAAACCTATGAGCGCAAAACGCTCATACCTCACGTTTTGCTTTAAGTACTAAATCCCGGTTTCTAATTTCTAAACAAATTCCAAATTCTAATATCTCAAACGTGTTTAGAGTTTAAAGAATTGGAATTTAGATATTGTTTAGGATTTAGGATTTCGAATTTAGGATTTTGAGCAGAACGCGAGGAGCGTACCTCGGGAAGTAAAACATTTCAGTACCGAGAGGAAAAGAAAACAAGCGCTCAACTTCGTCTCGCTAATGCGATACTAATATACTGATGCGTACCCATGATACAAATAATACGAATTCGTATCCATTAGTATCATTCGTATTAATTCGTATATTGGTATCGTGTTAGCGAGCGGATGCGAGCGGTATTCCCGTAGTAGTGGCGAGCGAACTGGGAACAGCCAAAACTATATTGTGCGCGCAAGCGCACGATATGGGGTTGCGGGGTTGTATATATTCATGCGTTTATTGGTAGAAGAACAACCTGGAAAGGTTGGCCAGAGAACGTGATAGCCGTGTATTTGAAACTAACACGACGCGTGAGTACAATTCCCTAGTATCCCGACACATGAAAAAGTCGGGAGAATCAGGCAGAACTATACTGCCAAGGCTAAATACTCTTCAACACCGATAGTGAACTAGTACCGTGAGGGAAAGGTGAAAAGTACCCCGGTGAGGGGAGTGAAATAGTACCTGAAACCACTATGCTTACAAGGACACAGAGCTCTTGTGCTTCGCACAAGGAAATTCTAAGCACGAAGCACGAAATCCGAAACAAATTCAAAATCATAAATTCAAAACAGCTTTTGGTTTAGATATTTGAATTTAAATATTGTTTAGGATTTCGGATTTTCCGCCGAAGGCGGATCAGCCTCTGGCTGAAGAATTTAGGATTTTCTCGTGCGGAGCACGGGTGATGTGGTGCCTATTGAAGAATGAGCCAACGAGTGTTTGTCGCCGCTTCATCTAATCCCGTTCAGCGGGAGGAGGTAAAGCGAAAGCGAGTGTGAATAACGCGTGGTATATATGTCTCTCTACGTAGCGGCATATGTACAAAGCGGCGGCTAACGACCCGAAGCCAATCGAGCTACCCCTGGGCAGGATGAGCTTTGTAGAAATACAAGGGGAGGTCCGAACCCGTAAGCCGTTCAACACTTTGGGATGACCTGGGGGTGGAAGTGAAAAGCTTAACGCGATTGGGAATAGCTGGTTCTCTCCGAAATAGTTTTTCGACTAGCGTCCGTCTAAATCGGTTTCGCAGGTAGAGCACTAGTTGAGACAGATAGGGAGCAATCTCACTGCCTCAGTTAAACTCCGAATGGCGGAACCGTTGATGGGCAGTCAGACTGTGGGGGCTAAGCTTCACAGTCAAAAGAGCAAGAACTCAGACTCTCGTCTAAGGTCCCTCAATTATGACTCAGTGTGAAAGGTAGTGATCAACCGATGACAGGTAGGAGGTTGGCTCAGAAGTAGCCATCCTTTAAAGAGTGTGTAACAACTCACTACCATATCCCCGATGCTTTGCATCGGTATGCGGATTGATGCTGATACGACACTTTCGTGTCGCCGCTGATAAATGCGGATAGAATTATCCGTATAAATCAGTTAAAATCAGCATAAATCGGCATTCCGCTGCAGAGCAGCGAGGTTTGGTTGGTTGCGCCGAAAATGTAACGGGGCTAAGTCATATACCGAAGACAGAGATGCCTTGTGCTTTGCACAAGGAAATTCGAAGCACGAAATTCTAAATTCTAAACAATATCTAAATTTTTAAATTCTAAACATCTTTAAATTTGTTTTGAATTTTGAGATTTATGATTTTGAATTTGTTTCGGATTTAGGATTTCGGATTTAGGATTTCCTCGCGCAGAGCGCGAGGTGTGGTAGGAGAGCATTTTGCACGCAGCGAAGGAGTATCCGTGAGGAACTCTGGAGTGTGCAGAAGAGAAAATGTTGGCATGAGTAACCTGCAATCCCGATGAAATATCGGGAGGCCGAAAGTCTAAGGATTCCTGGACAACGACCATCGTTCCAGGGTTAGGCGGCCCTAAACCGATGCCGAAAGGCGAAGGCGAAGGATAACTGGTTAATATTCCAGTCTGTCATTGCGAGTCGATGGGATGACGAAGTATAGTAGGTTGAGCATCTTATTGGATTGGTGTCCGTTACTTAGGGTGTGCGTTTGGCAAATCCGGCGCGCTGCATTTTATTGCAAACCCAAGGAAAGCGGCCAAGCCCCGCTTTGCGGGGTGAAGTCAACCGAGCATGCTCCCGAGAAAAGTCCCTAAGATTACGCGCAATGACCCCGTACCAAAACCAACACAGGTGGACAAGGCGAGAAGCCTAAGGCCAATGGGTGATTGTTCCCTAAGGAACTCGGCAAAAAAGCTAGGCGTACGTTTGCTAGATGCCTTTCCTGTCTTGTGCTTCGCACAAGGAAATTCCAAGCACCAAGTACCAAATAACAAATAAGCTCCAAAACTGGAAATTCCAAAATTCAAAACAGTTTGGAATTTCAGTAGCTGGAATTTGTAATTTACTTGGTATTTGCCAGCCCGTGGCTGGTCCGCTCTGGCGGAGAGTTTGTAATTTGGGATTTTCTCGCGCGGAGCGCGAGATGGGACGCAGCGAAAGTTTCCATGGCGACTGTTTACCAAAAACACAGCTCCCTGCGAACTCGTAAGAGGATGTATAGGGGGTGAGACCTGACCGATGCACGAAGGTTAAAGTCGTCGGTCGCGGAGCGACTCGACGCGCGGAATGACGCAGAACGAACGCGGAATAACGCAGAAGTAAAAAATTCTGCGAATGTCTGCGTAAAATCTGCGTGTGTCAGCGCGTGAAGCCGCTTCGCGGCTGAATGACCGAAGCCCGTGTCAATGTCGGCCTTAACTATAAGGGTCCAAAGGTGGGAAGACGCACTGCCTTTGTAAAATCTGGCTATATGCTGGAACGTCTGTAGATAGAATCTTGTAGTATCGAGCACTACTATTTGGTATAATGACAAGGCAAACGATAACCTTGTCTTATGCGCTATAGTAAAAAAGTGTCTCGTGCAGACAATCAGCAGGAAAGATTTGTAAGATTTACTGGGTGGATAGTGGGTTTTGTTGATGGAGAGGGGTTTTTTCTATCGGATTTGTTCGGCAAAGTGATCGAAGGGAAAAAACACGAACAAGAAGGGGCTATAAGACGGGTTACCAAATATTTCATGAATTTGCCGTAACCCAAGGAGAGAAAAGTCTCAAAGCCCTTAAAAAGATTCAGTCCTTCTTCGGGATTGGCAAAATCTATCTGAATAAGCGATACGATAATCACACAGAACATTTGTATCGCTTTGTGGTGAGAAAAAGGGAAGATTTGTTAAGTGTCATCATTCCTGTTTTCAAAGAAAACACATTGCACACAGCTAAACATTATGATTTTGAGAAATTTGCAAGATGTTTGAATCTTATGAAACGCGATAAACATCTAACGCAAAATGGATTAGTGCAAATTGCTTGAATAGCTCAGCAGATGAACCGTAAAAGACCTGGAAGAAATCTTACAAAAATCCTCAGAGACCATACGCCAAACCCTGTTTAAAGCAGGGAAGATATGGTCCGGACTTTGCAGCGATGCAAAGAGATAAACAGAAATGATTTATCCCGCCTTTTTACAAGGCGAGTAACAAGTTCAAGCGCAATTCCTTGTCAGGTGAGTTCTGACGCGCACGAAAGGTTTAACGACTGTGGAACTGTCTCAGGGAATAGCCCAGTGAAAATGCGAACCCGGTGAAGACGCCGGATACCTGCGGCAAGACGAAAAGACCCCGGGAGCTTTACTGGAGCCTGATATTGGCTTATGGGTTTGGATGCGTAGCGTAGTGGGCAGGCTTTGAATCTTGCTTTTCGGAGCAAGGGGAGCCAACAATGAAACACCCATCTTTCAAATTTATAAGCCTAACCAATGCGGCAAAAACGCATGGGAACAGTGTTTGGCGGACAGTTTTCGTGGGGCGCGATCCTCCCAAAGAGTAACGGAGGAACTTATTAAGGTCAGCTTGGCGAGGATGGAAATCTCGCTGGACGTGTAAAGGCGTACGCTGGCTTGACTGCAAGGTTGACAGACCACGCAGGTGCGAAAGCAGAACTTAGTGACCCGATACGACGTGATAGAAGGCGTAAAGACACTGGATAAAAGCTACCCCGGGGATAGATCCTGAAATAAGGATCAGTTGTCCTCTTCGCCAGTAATGGCGAAGTAATAAAGCGGCTTATAACGGTGAAGCGGAAACCGGTCTTCCCCCAAAAAGGGGTTTTAGAGTTTCTGTAATACCGTGGGAAGTCGGAAGGTTGAGAATTAAAATTCTATGAAATTTACAAAGCGACAAAAAGCAATACTTATTGGAACAATTTTAGGAGATGCTTATTTGCAAAAGACAGGCAAGAGAAATGCACGATTGTGTTTGGAGCATGAAAATAAACAAAAAGAATATCTTTTGTGGAAAGTAAGCGCTTTTAAAAATTTGTTTCAAGGCAAGCCGGTTTTTGTAAAACGAGTGCATCCCAAAACAAAAAAAATGTACGAGTATTGGCGTTTTCAGTCAAATTCCACTCCGGAACTTGGCAAGATGCAACGACTCTTTTACAAAAATGGCAAAAAAATTATTCCCAGTAATTTTCAAGAATTATTCAAAGAACCTTTGTCTCTGGCAGTTTGGTTTATGGATGATGGGTATTATTATCCTCGAGATAATAATGCTTATTTGTACCTTGGAAAATTATCTTTGGATGAGACAAAGATTGTTCAGGATACATTGATAAATAATTTAAGGCTTAAGACGAAGATATTAGATAAAAAACAAGAAGGTTTTGTTATTTATTTTTCTCCGTCAGAAACTCAAAAATTAAAAACAATTATTGGTCCTTATATTATTCCTTGTTTAATGTATAAAATTCCTTCTTGACCCCGTAACGACTGTCTTCTCTTACTGAGAAGCGACCCGATAGTATTTCGGGTAATACGCCGACACCCAGCCCTACTTTTACTAATTACGCTACTTGTAAAATCTCAAGTCAAAAACTTCTTAAGCATAAATTTTTGACTAAAACATAATCAGTAAAAGTAGAGCTGGGTGAAGATATAGTCTAATCGTTTTACTTTGTAAAACACGCGGATTTAAACACTCTTATCGCTAACGCAGATAATTCATCGCTGTTAATCAGCAAAGCGAACGAAAAGAGTTGTATCAGCGTAAATCAGCGTGTTCGCGAAGCGAACAGATTGAACAGGCTGGTTCCGTCCGAGCGTTCCTAGCGACGACGGAGCTCGGCACCTCGATGTCGGCTCACCACATCCTGGGGGTGGAGAAGCTCCCAAGGGTTAGGCGGTTCTCCTATTAAAGTGGTACGTGAGCTGGGTTCAAACCGTGAAGCAGCAAAACTGATTAACGGATAACAAATGACTAATAACTCATAACAAATTTTATTTATATATATTTCGTTATGTGTCGTATGTCATAAGTTGTAAGTTAATTATGTTTGGCTCTTTCACAGTTTGAATCCAGTATCAATCACACAGAACCAATCCTGAGCGAAGTCGAAGGATTGATAATTGACATCAGGAAAAAACACGGCGGCTTTCGGCAGTAATGCCGGAATGTATTGCTGACTCATATCGGTGAAATTCGATTGCGTACAACCTGCGCTTAAGAATAATACCGAGGGAATCCCGCCCTTTCTACTTATTTCTGTATAGAAATATAAAACTAGAAAGGTGCGAAAAACTTTTTCTTTATGTTTTATGACATATAAGGAAAGGCGGAACCTGTAGAGACTACACGTCAGCCTCCCGAATTAATTCGTAGGGCTTGCCCTGAGTGAGCGAAACGAGTCGAAGGGAGAAGGTATAGTCCATGCCCGTAGTAATACGGAAAAAGTTTCAAAATTCCGCGAAATCAAGCGTGCAGTCCGCGTTGGTCCGCGGTTTTGCGAAGCAAAACATGCGTGAGACAGGTTGGTCTCTATCTGCCGTAGGCGTTGGATACTTGAGAGGAGCTGCCCCTAGTAAGAAATTGCTACTTCCCGCAGCAATGCGGGATGACAAGGAACGTCTGACGTTCCAAGCCGGCTCATAACGGTGAAACCTTATACTACACGATCTGTTGATAGCCACTTGTGGCGTGGTCCGACACAAGTGGTACAATTTACTTGAGGACCGTGGATACATAAGACAACACCGTGGGAAGTCGTAGAAATTTAAAGTGCAAAGTGGAAAAAATCAAAATGGCAATGCAGGATTTAAATTTTAAACTGCCATTTTACACTTTGATGTTTACATTTTGAATTTTTATTGACCCCGTAACGACTGAAGCCATGTGGCCGAGATTTTTCTCTTGTAAGAGAATTATCACACGCCGGCCCCCAGCCCTACTTTTACTGATTATGTTTTAGTCAAAAGTTTATGCTTAAGAAGTTTTTGACTTGAGATTTCACAAGTAACGTAATTAGTAAAAGTAGAGCTGGGTGAAGGTATAGTCTGCACTTGTAGTGATACAAGAATACGTGACGAGAGGACCGGGGTGGACGCACCGCTGGTGTACTGGCTTTCCTGCCAAGGGAACCGTCAGGTAGCTATGTGCGGAGTGGATAAGCACTGAAAGCATCTAAGTACGAAGCCAACCTCAAGATAAGGTATCCTTATGAGATCCGTTGTAGACTACAACGTTGATAGGCGCTAGGTGTAAGACTCGTAAGAGTTTGAGCCAAGGCGTACTAATCGATCCAAGCGAATGCCTATTTAGGTACAAAATATAGTCCAGTAAAGTATTTCGACTTTATATGTTGTAAGCTTGTTGAAATTTTCCTGCTGGGTTCGGTTGCGATATCATGAGTAATCAAATAGTTTTCAATTTTTGAGTATATGAAATTGACCCGGTGACCACAGACGCGTGTGCCCTACCCGATTCCATTCCGAACTCGGTCGTAAAAGCGCGCGTCGCCGATGATACTCCGTAAGGGGGAAAGTAGGTATTGCCGGGTCTTTTTTGTTCGTATTCGTCCCGCCAGCGTAGACAGGTCTGCTTGCGGTAGGCAGGTGCGGGGTTCCATTTGTATGTATATTGTATGTATAGAATTTTGTTTAATTTCCAAACTTTAATTTCAAATAAAGAATAGAATTTTGTTAAGGCTGAAATAAACCAATAAATCATTCGTAACTATCCGATTGGACGATCGTCCAATCGGATAGTACGTCTTCTCTGTTTCTTCTCTGTTTCAATTCTTGTTATTTGATATAGTATTGAAGCACTATTAAAGCGGCTGAAAAACAGTGGTTTACGAGTTTATACACCCCAGTGCATAATGCCAGAAACAATTGCAAAACCAATCCGTTGGTCAACTATTTAAAATGCCTCAGGAGTGCAAAATAGGGTTGCATTATACAAGCTATTGACTAAACTCTCGCATCTTGTATAATAAGCGTAAAATATGTTCTTACCTATTTATGTCAGTTTTGACATAAAGTGTGGAACGTGGTATAATTGTTCAGTTTTAAGATAATCAATATATTAAAGTTTTTAAGTTCAATATCATGAATCCAACAAATCCTAATAATATATTTCAAGCGGCAGGAGGAGTAAAAACAGTAACAGTAGAAGAAGAAGTAGCGGCAGCAGAAAAAAGAGTAAAAGCAATGAGAGCAAGAGTAGACGAATTAACAGCAAAATCAAAAGAAGCAAAAGCAGAATTAATATCAATCAAACGGGAAAGCATGACAAAAAGGGCAATAGCAACAAAAGAAGA
>Ga0210018_1000258_pt1 | contig 25912 bp, 25 predicted proteins | sample CryGeyCG2014_010_2_FD_183967 | JGI IMG/M metagenome (GOLD analysis project Ga0210018, IMG submission 183967) | Groundwater microbial communities from aquifer - Crystal Geyser CG09_land_8/20/14_0.10 (SPAdes) (version 2) | ecosystem: Environmental > Aquatic > Deep subsurface > Groundwater | place...
AATCGACTAATTTCTCTAAATGTTTCCTTATGATTAAAAATTTTCTTTTCCCAAAATATGGTTCGAGCCGATATTTTTTACAGGTTCTTTGGCAGTTTTTAAGTTCAGGATTTCGGTTCGGAATTTTTGGCCAAACTCACGCCGCCGCAGGCGGCGAAATGCGTCCGAACTACTTTAAGAATAGACCACCGGACAGGAAATTGCAAGTTTTTGTGCACAGGGCCGCCGCAGGCGGCCACCAAATCATAAGGAATTTTGGGCGAGAAAATCAGTTGGCGATTCTGCATTTTGGGAAAAGAAAATTTTTAATCAAAACCATATGAAATATATACTTTACGCTCGCAAGAGCACCGAAGAAGATGACAGACAAATTTTGAGTATCGAGGCCCAAATTTTTGAATTAAAAGAATTTGCCGCCAAAGAAAAACTTGAAATTGTCGCTTCCTTTCAGGAAGCAAAAACTGCCAAAGAACCTGGGCGAATTAAATTCGCAGAAATGTTGTCATTGATTGAGAGAGGAAGAGCTGATGGCATACTTTCGTGGAACCCCGACAGATTAGCGAGAAATAGTGTCGATGGCGGAAAAATAATTCACATGATTGATCGTGGCTTGATTAAGGCCCTTAAATTTCCCACCTTTTGGTTTGAGCCAACACCGCAGGGATTATTCATGCTTTAAATTGCTTTTGGCCAAAGCAAATACTATGTTGACGCTCTACGTGAAAATGTAACTCGTGGAATGAGGCAAAAAGTGAGAAATGGTGTATGGCCAAGCAAAGCACCACTCGGATATTTGAATAATCCCAAAACTAGAGGAATTGATGTTGACCAAGAAAAAGCACCAAAAGTGAAAAAGATTTTTGAACTCTATGCCACCGGAAAATACAATCTCCGAGAATTAGCCGAGTGGTGCAAACGGGTAAATTTCAAAAGCAATTTAGGCAATGATATTTCTATCGGAAAAATCCACGAGCTTTTACAAAATGTTTTCTACATTAGTCTTATGAAATACAAAGGCGAAATCCACGAAGCCACTCATGAGCCGTTAATTTCAAAGAAACTTTTTGATAAAGTGCAAGAAATTATGCGAGAGAAAGGAAAGCCGCAAAAAGCAAAGAAACATAATTTCGCTTTTCTTGGCTTGACGAAATGTCCTTGTTCTGCGGCGATAACCGCTGAAAAGAAAATCAAGCCAAGCGGCAGAGAATACATTTACTACCGATGCACGAAAAAGAAAGGGCCATGCCAAGAAAAACACTTTTTGCGGGATGAGAAACTATATCAACAAATCAAATCATTTCTTCAAAAAGTTTCTTTGTCGAGCCACGACACGGAAATAGTTTTAGCTGAATTAAAAAAAGAAGAAGTGCAAGCAAAAGAGCAAGCTAAAATTACTGTTCAAAATCTCAAAAAAGATATTTCCGCCATTAAAACAAAACTGGAAAGATTAACAGACGCATATCTTGCCGAGGCGTTAGAACTGGCAGAGTATCAGCAAACAAAAAACGCCTTAATGGCGGAAAAGAAAACGAAAGAGGAAAAATTGAGTGATTTTGAGCGAAAAGGAAATCATTGGCTCGAACTCACCCGAAACTGGATAATTGAAGCCAACCAAGCCAAAAATATCGTGTGCCAGGAAAATTTTTCCGAAATGAAAAATTTTCTCAAAACCGTCGGCTCGAACCGTCAAATTTCCGTCCGAACGCTCGCCGTTGATTTCAAAATCCCCTGGCAAATGCTCGCCGAAACGAACGCCGCAACCGAAAACGCCGAAACAAAAACCGGAATAGATTCGAAAATGTGGACCTGGGGAGAATCGGACTCCCGTCTCAGCAATGCGAATGCTGCGTACTACCACTATACTACAGGCCCAATTTATAAACTAAATACCAGCTACCAGCTACTTAACTATCAGCTACCGATTTCAATCTCTTCACTTCATTTTTTAACAATTCACTATCCCGTTCATACTCCCCAGAATGCACTCGCGATCCCGCGTAACTCACCCGCTTGTGATCAATATGAAGATTCACGTGAAACGAAAAATTCACAATCTTCACGAAAAGATGAAACCGCGGAAAAGGCTGGTCAGTGAGCCGGCGCACAAAAGCCATTTCGTCGCCTTCGCGCTTTTGAAAACTATATCCTGCCCGGCGGAAGAAATTAGCAACACCCGTTGTCGGTTTTTCGATGACGAATTTCATTTTCCAAATGGATTAAAATTTTGCTTCAGCAAGTTCTGCATTGGAAGAAAAAGAGGTTCTGGTAAATTATCCCAAGTGAACCATTCCCATCGCTCCAATTTATCTGGTTCCATAATTTTCACTTCTCCGGAATCATAATCAGCTACCATTGCAATTGTTATATAGTGTTTTTTCTCAATTTCATGAATGTCGTTGGTCAATCCAGCGAAACGTACATTTTTAATTCTTATTCCTGCTTCTTCCAATGTTTCCCTCCTAGCACAATCTTCCCAAGTTTCCCCAAATTCCAAATGCCCGCCTGGCGCCGACCAAAAGCCCTTGCCATGAATGCCAATTCTTTTCCCGAGCAGAACCTTATTGTCTTTTAGGACATATACCCCAAGTCCAACTCGTGGATGTTTTTCCATGAAATTATTTTTACCTTTCGGGCTGGAGGGAATCGGACCCTCTATCTCACGGACCCGAACCGTGCGTGTTACCGGTACACTACAGCCCGATACAAAACATTTTCACATTTTGAACTATTCCAAAATTTCCTCAGAAATCTTAGGCAGTATCTCCACAACTTTTGAATTATTCCGCAATTTCCTCACCAAGTCAACCAGCTCTTCAGCTTGCCCTCGAAGCTTCCTTTGCTTGAAAAGAAACGCCTTCATTGTTTTGTCATCCGGTTTTTTTTCAAAGTATTTCGCCAAAATCGCGTACCAGCGCTCATTCGTTTCTTGTGAAATATCGAGGCCGATTTTTATTTCCGGCGGATTGTTCAAAATCAAGCGCAATTTCTCCCAATTTTTGTATTTCTCATAAACCAGCTCATCCTCCAGAAGCTTTGGTGGAACATCGTGGTCAATCGTGTAGGATAGTTTGTAGAATTCATATTTATTTAAAATCTCCTCCCGCCGCATATCGCACCAAAGATGAAATTTCCAGCCGGCTTCAAAAGGAGCGACACCCTCAAATTCAAGATCAAGATCTTCGTGCAATATATGCGTGTCTTTTCTTTTCACTTCGTTCGTCACCCGCCGGATGTCCGGGAATAAAGTTCCCAGCAAAAACAAATCGGCATTCATCGCCGGATGCCGGTCGAGATATTTTTTCGCGTAAACTACATGAGCAACTTGTGATGCCATACTTTGAGATTATATTAACTCCCATATCAAATCAAACTTTTTCTTTTCCGCCTCCGCGATTTCCTCAGATTCAATTTTGAGGGCAATGAGCTCTTTTTTGGATGTGCAGATGATGATCGAGTTCCGATAAATTAGAACAAAGTCTGAATGAAAATAATTGTCGGGCAAGAACTTAACTTCCCTCATTTCCTTGGCATTTCTCTCCGGCGTGAATATATTTTCCGCTTCACCCTTGAAATGCAAGCCGCGATAAACGGTATTGTTTTTCAGTCTCGTTGGAATGTAATGGTTCTCGTCATACTCGGGAGTGATGACTTCATATATTTTTTTGAGCGAGCCAATGGCACGGATCACGCCATTTATTGTCTTCAATGAATCTTCAAGCGCGGTATAATAACCTTTCACTCCCTCATAGAGAGTAATTTTCGGTTTTGTCTGTGAACCTCTTTCAATTACCGAAAGTTCCGGCAAAATTTCGGAAACTTCTTTGAGTCTCCGTTTCAGGTTTTGCTCCAGTGTTGAGAGCGGAGAAACTACAAATCGAAGGCCAGATCTCATCTTGAAGTTTCCCATCAAGCCCTTTTCTCCCAAACTTTTCGCGACGGAATAAGCCGTTGGTCTTTTTATTCCGGCCACTTTCGCGATTCTTGCCAGCGGCGCCTCGCCAGTCTTCAATCCCGCCAGATATAAATTCACTTCTTCATCAGTTAAACCATAATTTTTAAGCACTTGCTGAATATTCATAATGTTGTAATTTCTGACAACATTATATAACCATTCATTTAAATTGTCAAATATTACTTTTTATAAGGTATTTCATTGATCTAAATAACTCGCATAATTTGTTCCAATATTCAACCCAACCCTTGATAACTCGCCGATTTTCTGGTATCGTTAGGCGTTTGAAACATAAATTAAATCTGCTCTTTAAAAAAGGAGGATAATATGTCCGAAAGAATTGATTTAACTAATCCTAAAGATGCATCTGTGGGTAGCTGTATAATCTTAATCCTGATTTTGCTGTTTATCTGGATTATTCTTCCCGTGCCCAGAACTATCAAAGGAACAGTCGAGAAAGTCGAAACTGTTTCAGTGATCAAATCCCTTCTGGGCGACACATTTCTGAAAAAGGTAAAATTCAAAGGGAAAGAGCCGATCTTACTTCAAGACAGTAAAAGTAATACGCAAATCGAAGAGGGAAGGATTTATGAAGTAGAGTTTTTTCCAAACTGGATTACGAAAAAAATCCGGATTATGTTATTGTCCGGATTCTTGAATATGGCGATGCAAAAGCGATAAAGTGGCTTTTCGAAATTTCGCCGAAAAACAGGGTTAAAAAAATCGTCAAAAAGTCCCGCCAGCTTTCGCGAAAGAGCGCCAATTTTTGGAGTTTGTTTTTTAATATTAACCGGGAAAAAGTCGAGTGTTTGAAAAAGTCCTATCAAAAAATGCAAAAGAGTCACTGGCCGTATTAGGCAAAAGTGGACTTATGAAATTAGCCTACCTAGCCGGCGGGACGGCTCTGGCCCTTCAAATCGGACATCGTCATTCCTACGACTTTGATTTTTTCTCTACGCGAGAATTTGACGAAAAAGTATTTTTGCAGAAAATAGTCAGACTGATTCCTGATTTCCAGCTGGAGCGGAAAGACTGGAGAATAATTTTGGGTTATATTGGAAAAATCCGTTTCAGTTATTTTTATTACCAATATCCCTTGCTTTTCAAGAAAATGAATTTTTCAGGGATCAATATCGCCGACCCGCGCGACATCGCCGCAATGAAAATCGCCGCCCTTTCCGACCGGGGAACCAAAAGGGATTTCGTTGATCTCTATTTCATTTTCGCGGAAGAAAAAATAATAACCTTGCCGGAAACACTCAAATTGTATGATAAAAAGTTCAAGACTCTCCGTCAGAACAAAATCCATATCATAAAAAGCCTTTCCTATTTTGAAGACGCTGAAAAGGATGAAATGCCAAAGATGATAAAACCGGTTAACTGGAAAAAAGTAAAAGAATATTTTATCACCGAACAAAAAAAGATCGCTAATGAATTGATCCGCACGACCTAAAGCGCAAAAAGCAGGTCATATCCGCTTTTTTTCTTTTGTTTCACGTTACATGTTTCGTGTTACATGATCGCTATTTCACCCAATATTTCGCTTTGATTTCCTGATCCTCTTCCTCTTTTTTCTCTTCAATTTTTTCCTTCGCCATTTCGCGGAGTTTGGGGAGATCTTCTTTCGTTAGATCTCTCGTCCGCGCAAGAAGCAAATCTTTTTTATTTTTCTTTGGCTCGTTCATCACTTCCGAAAGAAGTACGTCCAAAATCGCCCCGATTTTTGGACCGGGCTGAAGTTTCAATTCTTTCATTAAATCATCCCCGTTAATTTTGAGCATTTTGACCGAAAGCGGGTCATGGGAAATTTTATCCACCATATATTTGAAGTGGCGGAGTTTATACGGCACCGCTTTCGGCACACCCGAGCCAAGACGATCCCCGACGCGAAGGTCAATCAGGTCATCAATATTTTCCAGTCCCACTTTTTTGACAAGCCGGCGCACACTCGAAGCTCCAACTTCGTCCACGTTGTAATAGAACATGTGATTATCAACCAGCAGTTTCGTTTTCTTGATTATATCGGAAGAATATTTCAAGCGTTTCAAAATTTTTTCCGCCACCCGCGCCCCGACATGGTCATGGTTGTAGAAAGTTGAATAGGCGCCTTCGCCTCTTTTCGTTTCGGGCTTGGCGATGTCGTGAAACAAAGTAGCTAGACGCACTTCCAGTTTCGGCGAAGGGCAATTTTTGAGGGACAAAATCGAATGATCATAAATATTGTAAATATGATGCCGATTTTGGGAAACTCCGACTCCCCTTTCGAGTTCGGGAAGAATATATTGCAATAATTTTAATTCTCGCAGAAGTTCAACTCCTTCCGCTGCGTAATCGGAAACGAGAATTTTATTGAGCTCATCCTGAATTCGCTCAATAGCAATTAATTTTAAATTTCTAGCGTTCTTTTTTATAGCTTCAAGAGTCTTTTTCTCAATCGCAAACGGGGTTTCTTTGGACAATTTTCTCGGCCCCTTAGTTCTTTTTATGTTTATATCACTGCCCAAAGTAACCGCGAACCGCACCGCCCTCATCATCCGCAGCGCGTCTTCGTCAAATCTCTCATTTGGATCACCAACGGCGCGAATGATTTTATTCTTGAGATCTTCCTGCCCATTAAACAAATCTATTATCATATAACATGGAGCATGGAGTATGGAGCATTGTTTATTTTTGCTCTGTTTTTTCTTTTGCTTCATGTTATGTGTTCCATGTTCCATGATCCGCAACGCTAAAGCGTTAATTGTAAAATCTCTTCGGCTCAAATCTTCCTCGAGAGTTTTCGCAAATCGCACCTCGTCTGGATGCCGCTTGTCGGAATATTTTGACTCAATGCGATAAGTTGTAATCTCGACAACTTCCGAAAGGTTCGATTTTGAGGAATTGGCGGATTTATCCGCCAAGGGAAAGATTGAATCCTGATCACTTTTCGGAATTTTAACACCTACCGTCCCAAACTTATTTTCATAAAAGCTGGCGGGAAAAATCTTGGTTATTTCCTCCGGCTTCGCATTCGTTGTCACGTCCCAATCTTTCGGTCCGCCAGCTGGCGGATTTTCCACTAATAAATCCCGTACGCATCCGCCCACGATATATGCTTCAAAACCCTCGGCTTCGAGTTTTTGGATAATTTCGATTATTGGTTTTGGAATTTGACTAATCATAATGATTAGTCATCCCGAGCGCAGTCGAGGGATCTGGTTAAATAATTGATCCCGTATGCTAAACGGAATGACGCTTTATAATTCAATCCTAGCACGGCACGATATTATTTCAAATTATTCAATGCCTAACTTCCACAATGTTTCAAAAAATTGCTTATAGCTTCCAGCAATCACTTGATTTGAAATTGTAAAGTTCGTTACCGGCTCTCCGAAAACATTGAATCCAATTGCTTCCGGCCAGATATTCGTATTGACCATCCCAGTAAACAACCCGGGTAGAACGCGATAATCAAACAAATTTCTTTTTTTATTCTTCTCAAGATATTCTTTCTGGTCCGCACTGCCAAGATAGCGCACCGTTATATTTTTTTCCAGACGTAATTTTTCGTATGCTCTAATTTCGTCTCCTATATTTTCCGAAAACTTGTCTCCCATTCCGCCAATAATCAAAAGCTCGCATTCATCCGGCGCCTGACCCAAGAGATCAAATTCGTGCGCGACATATGACTCCTTACCTTGGAATATTTCAAATTCATTTCGTGTCGGAATCAAGATCAACTCATTCAACTTCTGGGCCACTTCTTCCGCCATTCTTTTTTGCCGGTCAACAAGTTGCACCAACATTTTCGGATTCTTGGCGCTGAATTTTTTGCGACCCCGTTTTACCATATGCCAAGCTAACCCTTTTTGTTCTAGGCTTCCCAACGCTGTATAAACAAACTGTCCATGAAGACCGGTTTTCTTGATTATTTTTGAACTCCCCACTTCCCCCAAGCCTAGCAGAGCAAGATATACAAGCGCCTCTTTCTCCCCCAATCCCAACTTTTTGAGGCTTATCTCAATTTCGCTATTTTCATTTTTATCAGTATTTATTGACATTACTTTCGCTATTAGCCTATTTATAGCTAAATTGTATCATATATTTTATCATCAATCAATATTGACATTATATTAATTTAATGATATAATGGGATGTTAAAAATAAAAATAGCTCTTTAAAAAGGAGGATAATAATGCATACACTAAAAGTTCAGCTTGAGGATGGCTCTGTTGAAATCATCGGCAAGTTTAAAACCAAGCAGGATCTGAATAATTTGTATCTTGGCCGCCATCCCTCTTTCACGCCCACAAGTCGCGGGAAACTGTTTGTTGAAACTAGGCAGAAACGTTGGTGGCTGGAGATATGGAGGAGCTGGAGAGATAGAAGCCCCCTATTTTGCTCCAACCCCTATATCTCCGAAGTTAAATGGAAAGAAGATAAGAATCCGAAACCCCTTGGAAAAGCGATTCTCTTCCGGCTTCTGAAAAATGACCGCCAGGGAACGCTTAAGGTGTTTGCCATCTTATCTTCCAAAGAAGATGTAGACCGCGTTTACTGGAAATGGAGGAACCGCAGAAAACATCCATACGCCGGCGCTTGGAATTCCTTCTGCTATGAAGGACTAAGAGAAGATGGCGTAGTGGTCCACCGCAGATGGTTTCGCGAAAGCTACTTCATTCGCGAATGGGCAAATGAAGATCCACTGGATGAAAGAATAGTTTATTAACCAAGAAGAATAGCAGTTTTCCCCGGTTGCGAAGCATCGCCGCCGGGGTTTTTTATTCTCTATCCCCCAGCCTCCCCCGCCAGCTACGCTTTGCCTGTCCGAAATACTTCGCAAGTCGAAGCAGGCGGGCGATGCGGGCAGGCCTCGCGGCGGTTGGGGTTTTTCTTTTGAAAAAAATGTCAAAATAAACAATCGACAATAAAAATGCCATAGCATAATTATTGTCGATCTATGTGGATTCAAAAAATAAAAGGATTGAAAGGATTATACTTTTTTCCGCTTTTATCCCAAATTATTCCAAAATAAAAAGGTGTCAGTTATGACCATATGGGTATAATTGACGTCCCTCTTTTTATTGAGCTGCTACTGAAGCAAATTTGTAATCAGCGCAACCATCACTTCTTTTTCTTTCGGATTGCTTTCGGCGACGAGAAGCGCGAGGGCAACCAGCGCGTTGTCATTGATTTTCCGTTCGCCCTTTTTGTTCAAGAGATAATTATTTTTTGCGAGAAATAGAATAAACAAAAGCGAGGCAATACGCTTGTTGCCGTCCACGAACGGATGGTCCTTGATGACAAAATACAAAAGATGCGCCGCTTTTTCTTCGACGCTGGGATAAAGCTTTTTCCCGCCGAAAGATTGATTCAGGTTTCCGATAATGGCGTCAAGTCCATGCCCTCTTTCCTGCCCGAATATTTCCGTTGCGTTTTTGCTTCTGACCAGATTATTTTTTAGCCCCGCGATTGATTTTTTCGCTTCTTCATAATCCAACTCCCAACAAAACTTTAAAGTTTTCTTCTGGATAACAAGCTTCCCCTCGTCGTATTTTTGCAATAATATCCAGGAATTGGCATAATCAGTGATTACTTTCAACAATCCTTCGGCTTCGACTTTTTTGAGTTCTCTGTTTCGAATCGCGCTTTGAAGCAAGGCAATTGCGCTTTCCAGTTCTTGCAATTTGACTTGCCGCTGCTCTTTCAATCTTTTCTCGTTAATCGTAAATCCTTTGAGTAAGTGGTCTTTAAATATCTTTGTCGCCCAAATTCTAAATTGGGTTGCTCTTCGGGAGTTTACTCGATAACCGATGGATATAATTGTATCAAGATTATAAAATTTAACTGGTTTATCAGAATTTGCAATGTGCAAAAAATGCACATTGCTTTTTTCTTCTAATTCGCCAATTTTAAAGACATTATTGATATGCTTTGTAATAACACTTCTTTCCGTATTAAAAAGATCCGCAATCTGCTTTTGCGTCAGCCAAACGGTTTCTTCCCGAAGGTTCACCTCAAGTTTCGCCTTCCCATCTTTAGTTCTATAGATCACGATTTCCCCTTTTGGAAAATCATCCTTTTTGTTCTTCTTCATATTTCAATGTTATCACGCTAAAAATATATTACAAATCTTTATTCTCCGGATATCTCCCACATCGCCTCAAAAATACTTTTCAGTCCAGTATAAATTTTCTGGCTTTCAATAATAAGCCCAATTTTTTCTTCATAGGCCATAATGCCTATTTTTCTTTTTCCATATAGGCTGATCTCGACCGGCATTTTGAATTTTTCTTTTGGAATCATTTTTGAGCGACGCAGTTGTTTTTCGTCAAGCATTGAAAATTTTTTCATTTCATCCGTATCTGGAAAAATCGCTCGCACGGAAATCTTCTTCCGGAGCCGCTCGGGAATATAGTAATCATAGAAAAAACTTTCATCGAATTTCAAAAACGCCTCTGAAAACCAGGCGCAAATTTCTTGGCCAGGATAATTCAAAGTATCTTTATATACCTCTTTAATGCCTTGAGGCCCTTCGAAATAGCGGATATCCGGTTTTCTGTCGATTAAATTGGTGAAAGCCAGAAGTGACGGCATTATTTTCTCAATCGCCGCTTCTTTTTCTTTTAATATCTCCCGTATCTTTCGCGGATCTTCGGCGTAGAAAAAAGTCTTCTTTCCTTTCCTGATTTTACTAATCAAACCTTTCTCTATCAAAGAGTCAATTACAAAATAGGTCGTGGATCGATTCACGCCCGACTTCTTCGCTAAGCGACTGATGGTTGTTTCTCCCAACTCCAACGCCGCGAGATACGTCTTTGCCTCATCAACAGAAAGGCCAGCTTTTTCTAGTTCATTTTCAAGCATTAAAAAAGTGTTAATAAATTTAACAACAATTAAAACTTATCATATATAGTCTATTTTGTCAATAATTAAGCCATTTATTTGTTCTTAAATGATGGGACAATAACAATATCTGTTGTAAATAATATCATTAATTATTAATCATGCTATCCTTTTCTGTCGAGCAAAAAAGGCCTCAAAAATAACCTTAAAAAAGGAGAAAAACATGCCTCATTGTCCTATAAACGTTGGCGAAAGAGACGGCTATCGCATATTTTCACTAGTTGTTATGGGCATCTGGGAAGATGCGATAAAGGAGGGTTTAGATCCCAATGCGTTAGTAGTAAGATGCTATGAACTCGGTGACGGAAATCTGCAAGTCGGATTTAAGACCTCCGAGGATTCACCGAACTGGGTTTTTGGAAGAGCTGTATCGCCGGACTTTTGGTGGTGCGTCGATGAGAGAAAAAAACCATGGCCGTGGCATCTCTCGAGGGAACCACGGTAAAGGAGGAACAAATAATGGAAACAAGAAAACAAACGTTCGTTTTGTTCGTTAACAAAAAGCTGGACGTGATAAAAGTGCCGAATGCAGTTTCACTGTACCTAACGGCGGAGATTTTCTGTAAAAGAGATGCGGTAATTCATGAGATTTTGTTTTGCGTAGAGGGCGTGACCGATCCCTACGAATGCCGTGAACAATTAAGGAAAGCTCTCCGAAGGAGAGAATGGTTCAAAGAAGAGGAGGAAGGTAACTGCCATACCTGCAAATTTGTTCATATCCGTATAACCAGCGTTGGCTACTTGCGAGGTCTGACTGGCGAACAACAAAAGAAAGGAATTATCTACCTCAACACTTTAAGTTTCCCGGGCTCGATCTACCGACTTGTCACTGATACTCTGGAAAATAATTTGCCTGGCTTTTCAATCGCTCACACAACAGGAAGATGCGAAACGTAAAGGAATAAGAAGTATAAATTCCCCCAACCTCCCCCGCCAGCTACGCTTCGCGAAGCGATGCGGGCAGGCCTCGCGGCGGTTGGGGTTTTTCTTTTTTGCGCTCACCCTTTCACCTCACCCTAACCCTCTCCTTATAAAGGAGAGGGAACTCATTGTCGCCTCCCTCCCCTTAACAAGGGGAGGGCCGGGGTGGGGTGGCTCTAGGGATTAGATAGATTTTTTATTTTTTCACACTGCCGCAATAAATCATCCATAACTGAAATCAAGTTTCGCTTCACATCCGCATTAGTATATCTCACAACAATTATCCCGAGATCATTAAAATATTTCGTTCTTTCCAAATCGTATTTGATTGTTTCATCTTCAAAATGCTGTCCGCCGTCAATCTCAACAACCAATTTTATTTCCGGACAATAAAAATCGGCAACGTATTTGCCGATTGAATATTGTCTCCGAAATTTATATTTCATTCGACAATTTCTTATTCGCGACCAAAAAATCCCTTCGGCTGGTGTCATCGACCTTCTTAAATCTCTTCGTTTTTGTTTTTGGTTTGATTGATTATATATTTTTGTCATTTTTCTAAATTTACCTCACCCTAACCCTCTCCTTATAAAAGGAGAGGGAAATAAAAAGACTCCTTCTCCTTGCTAAGGAGAAGGTTGGGATGAGGTCGCCCGTTTCATCGCCCCCTCTATCAGCTTGTCCAAAAATTGGGTGAAGTTCATGCCGGCGAGTTGAGCCGCTTCGGGAGCGAGGCTTGTGGGAGTCATGCCGGGGATAGTGTTGATGTCAGTAAAATAGAATTCGTTGTCTTTTTCGCTCCACATGAAATCTAGGCGGGAAAGATCCTTACAGCCAATGGCCTTGAAACCGGAAACGGCGTAATCTTTCAATTTTTCCTCATCCTCTTTTGAAATTTCGGCCGGACAGACGTGCTTCGATCCCCCGTCTTCGTACTTGGCTTTATAGTCATAGAATTCGGAAATAAGCGGAATGATTTCGGTCACCGCCAGCGCTTTTGGGCTTTCGTCTCCCATCACTGTCACTGTCAGCTCTCTGCCCTTGACGTATTGCTCAACAATAACTTCGTCTCCATAAGCAAACGCTTCCTTAATTCCTTTCTCTAAATCTTCTTTTGTTTTGGCAAGCGCAACTCCTACCGAAGAACCCAACTCTGCCGGCTTAACCATAAGAGGCAGGGATAATTCTTTGACGATCTCATCAATATCAAAATCCTGGTCTTTTGTAATAACTTTATCCTTCGCTACCGGGACACCGGCGTTATGCGCAATAATTTTTGCTTTCGGTTTATTCATCCCTGTCGCGTGCGCGAGCACCCCCGAGAAAACATACGGCACGCCGAGCATATCGAGCATCCCCTGCAGCCGCCCGTCTTCGCCATATGGCCCATGAAGAATTGGGAAAACTAAATCGATTTTTTCCTTGAGCTCCCCTTCGGCGTAATTCGAGATGCTTTTTTCGGAATCTTTGATGGTCACAAGTTTTTGCGAATCCTCAAGGCTAATCGCCCCTTCTTTTCCGATTTTATCTTCGTTCATTTTCATGTATTCTTCTCCCCTGTCTCCAATCAGCCAGTTCCCGCCTTTCGTAATCGCGATCGGAATGACGTTATATTTTTCTTTGTCCAGATTTTTCATCACCCCGCGAGCTGATGAAAGCGAAACCTCGTGCTCTCCTGACCGCCCGCCGAAAATAACAGCGAGATTGATTTTCTTTGGCATAAGATTTCCGTTAGTACTTAGACATTATTATCTTATCAATAAAAATGAGCTTTGAAAAAAAGCTTGTTTTTATATGCCCCCGCCATGAGTTTCACCCCGATTACTTTTTGTCTCCCCAGAAGGAATCGAACCTTCATCTAGGGCTTAGGAGTCCCTCGTTCTGATCCGTTGAACTATGGGGAGGAATAACATTTTTACCAATAATATCTTTTACTGCAGTTTTCCTAATATTAAATGTTAGGATTGATTAGGCAGTTACATTACTTCCATCTTTTGGAGATACGGGGATTCGAACCCCGGACCTTTTGCATGCCATGCAAACGCTCTGCCAACTGAGCTATATCCCCAAATTAGAAATGCTCATTAAGGACGCGCGGACTTTATCCGCCTTTGGCGGAAACTGCGCTAACGGCCCACATGCATAATCTATACTATTTATAAATGGCGCTACAGTCAATTAACCCATTGCCATGTTTCATGTTAAAATAGGTTTATGAAACGCTCTTTGGGAAACAAAATTTCCTGGCTTTGGCAAAATGCGGAAAAAATCCTAATTGTTGTTTTTCTAGCTACTTTTACTCTAAACATCAGAAAGATTTTTTTGACGCCTTATTCTTACCTCAATGGGGAATTTAACGAATACACAACTTTGAGCTTTAGCTGGGCGGATTTGCTGATGCTGGCGGTAATACTTATTTATACAATAAAATGGTTATTAGGACAAGGAGAAACTGCTGAAGTTGGAGAAATTCAAGGCAGCAATGGTAGCATTAAGCAATACAATAATAATAGCAACAAGTCAAGTACTCTCCGCTTTCCCCGAAATGTTTCACGTTTGTTTGAAGCCATAAATAAGCACCTATGTCAAGTATTTAAATATGAAACATTCCTGCTAGTGCTTTTTCTCGTCTGGGCCCTGCTATCTATTTCCTGGTCGGTATATAAGCCAATAGCTATCTACAGAATAGCCAATTTGCTTGTAATAGTAGCCTTTGTCTCAATTTTAGCGGTAAACTTGAAAGACAAAAAATTGCTTAAAGTGGCCTTTTTTGCTCTTTTGCTGAACGGAGTGCTTCAATCTGCCCTTGGAATAGCCCAGTTTGTAAATAACAGCTCCATTGGTTTGCATTTCCTTGGTGAAAGCATTGTTTCACAGAATCTGCCCGGAGTAGCTAAGATTTTGGGCTTTGGTGAAAGACACATTCGCGCTTATGGAACATTCCCGCACCCCAACATACTTGCCGGATTTTTGATCATTCCAATCTTCATCATCGTTTCCGAACTTCTCAAAAGAATTGTCGAGAAGACCAGCACAAGCAAGAAAGTTGCACGTGGAACAATTTTGGCAGGAATCCCTGCTGGCTTTTTAGCAATTGCCCTATGTTTCATATTGGCATGTTTCATACTAACTTTTTCCCGTTCCGCTCTTCTAGGGCTAGGCATAGGACTGCTGGCACTTTTTTGGCTAAATTTTGACTCAATAATTAGCGTTCTTACCCCCCCTCGCTCCAAAAGAAGATTTCTCTTCGCTTTGTTAATGGTATTTATAATCTTATCTTTGGTGGTTTTTTGGTTTCCGGCTAGGAAAGACTTACTGTCCTTAAAGTCTCTCGATGAGAGAAATCCATATTTAAATGTTGCACGTGGAACAATTCTGGAACATCCGATCGTTGGGGTTGGTATTGGACAATTTGTTTTTAATGAGTTTCTAAAATATTCAAATCTTGAAGGCTGGCAGTACCAACCGGTACACAATGTCTATTTTTTAGTGGCAAGCGAACTAGGAGCAATTGGATTGATTCTTCTCCTCTTGTTTATCCTTTTTACGATACAAAAGGGGATAGCAAAAAGTAACTTGACGGCAGGCTCTTTTTATTGTATTATAATATCCTTTCTGGTCATCGCCCTCTTCGACCATTACTTCTGGGATATAAAAATTGGGATGATAACTTTTGCCCTGGCCATAGTATTTCTAAGACTTTTTAAGGTTGAACCAGCTGAAAAAAATTAACTATCTTGCTAATCTCTTTATGTTATGTGTTATATGTTTCATGTTATGTGAATCAAGGATTAGACAAATTATTTCCGTCTGTTATAATAAAAAAACAAAACCCCGCCAAAAATCGCGCTGGTCTCAAAAAGAAACAAAAATAATTTTTTATTCTGTATTTCAAGCCACAAGCGCGCGAAAAAAGCGGGGTATTACCTTGCCCCGCACCAAAATGCTGGGGCAAATTTGCAAATATAAAATAACTTGCAATCAAAACCCGCCGATATTTAACTGCTGCCTGCTTGGGTTTTGGTGCGGGGTCTGATACCTTGCATAAAAATAATCATTTATTAATATAAGACGAAAATGAAAATTGACCTGCGAAGAGGCGGAGGGCCAACAACCAGAAGGGGATTTGGCGAATTTACACCACCCAGGAGAACTCCAGAACAAATACAACCAGAACAAATACAAAAAGAAATACCAAAGCCGGAACAAGCGTCCCGGGACTCAATAACGCCAAAAATTCTCAACTGGATAATTGTCGGGGTTGTTTATCTCCTGACTTTCCTGCTGCCGATTTTCTTCCTGCCGAATGTGCCGAGCATACTGGAACTCAACAAGCAAATGCTCCTCATCGCGCTGGGAGGCATCGCTTTTCTGGCTTGGACCGGAAAACTTGCCTGGGAAGGCCGGATCAGAGTGAAGAAAAATTTTCTTTTGGTGCCGGTTGTCGTGCTTCTTCTTGTGTTTTCTCTCAACACTATTCTTTCCGTCTACCGCGACCAGAGCATGTGGGGAACTTTCGGGACGGAAAGCCTGTCGCTTGTTACAATCATTGCGCTGGTAGCATTGTTCTTGGTTGTCACCAACAACTTTGACACCAAAAAGAAAGTTTCCGGTCTCTTGCTGGCTCTGATCGCCTCAACTTTTTTTGCTTCTTCCTACGCGATTCTTCAAATGTTTGGGAAGTTTATTTTCAAAAACCCGGCTCTTGCCCAAAGCTCCTTTAACAGCGTCGGTTCGGTCTACGCTTTTTCCGCTTTTGTCGGAGCGGTCCTGATCCTTGCCATAGCAGCCGCGCTCGAGAAACAACCGATGGCAATCAAAATCGCTCTCATTGTTTTTTCCGCACTTTTCGTTTTCATACTGGTGACCGTCAATTTCAGAACAACGCTGGTAGCCTTCCTGGTAGGCATGGCTGTTCTTCTGGGACTGGCGATTATCACCAGCGGAAGCGAGGAAAAAAACCGGGCTTTGATTCTGCCGATGGTTGTCCTGACGCTGATTCTTCTTGCTACCCTCATTGGAAGGAACAGTTCAATCGTGAAAGTGCAGCTGCCGGTTGAGGTGGGACTTTCCCAAAGCGCGTCCTATGATGTCGCCAAATCTGCCTGGAAAGACAAATTTCTTTTGGGATCGGGACTTTCCACCTACGATCTCGCTTATCTCAAAGGAAAACCGTCGGAAATAAACCTTACGAATTTTTGGACGGTGAAATTCAACGAAGCCGCCAGCCGCTTTTTCACTTTAGCCACCACAACCGGATTTTTGGGAACAGCGGCGGTTCTTTTCCTGATTGGCTCGGTTCTGGCCTATATGTTTTCGTCGCTTGTGAGAATTTTTGGCAAAAAAGGAGAGGGGACGTATATTCTCATCGGCGTAACCGCAATGTGGATTTACCTTACTATCCTGCAGTTTGTTTACGCTTCGAATATTTCTCTCGATTTTGCCTGGTGGATTGCCACTGCCGCTTTTGTGGTTCTCACCACTCTTGTCTTTCAGAAAAAAGAAGAAATTATCAGCGAAACTTCATCCCCCCGCGTTTCGCTTGTTCTCTCTTTCGTGTTCGTGGTTATCATCGTCGGCTTTATTTCTCTTATTTTCCTCGAGGGCCAGAAATACGCTGCGGCAATGGCCTACAATAAGGCTCTTGCAAGCGACACGCAGGGAGGAAATCTCGAAGATTTGGTCGGCAAATTGGGAAGAGTCGTGAATCTTGATCCGTCGAGAGACCTTTATCACCGCAATTTGTCGGTGGCGCTTTTTGCACTCCTCAACCAAAAAGTTTCTGACAAGGGGATTGCCAACTTGTCTGAAAATGACCGGGCCGAAATCAGCAACTTGTATTTTGCCGCCGAGGAGCAGGCCAGCGTGGCTATCAATCTCAACCCGAAAAATCCGGATAATCTGGTCCAGCTGGCTCAAATCAACCAAAACGTGATTGGCTCCAAGGACGGGGCCGATGAGGCGGCCGTGAAGGCCTACCGGGACGCGCTCAATTTGAGCCCGAAAGATCCGTCGATATATTATCAAATCGGCCAGGTTTATCTCCTGATGGCAGATTTGGAAACGGCTAAAAGCGCCGGCCAGCAGCAAGGACAAAGCAGACAAACACAGCTTCCGGCAAAAGCAAAAGAGAATATAGTTTTGGCAAGACAAAGTTTTGAAAAAGCGGTCGGCGAGAAAAGCAATTACATCCCGGCCCAATTTATGATTGCTGTTTGTCTTGACCGGCTTGGGGAAATTGACCAGGCCATTGCCAAACTCGAAGAAAGCAAGAAAATGAATCCGCAGGATGTCGGAATTCTTTTCCAGCTGGGAGTGTTCTATTATAAAGCGGAAAAATATGATCCGGCTCGCGCGGAATTGGAACAAGCTGTTAAGCTGGCGGAAACCTACTCCAATGCCAGGTATTTTCTCGGCCTTGCCTATGACAAGCTGAACGACAGGAAAAGCGCTCTCGAGCAATTCAAAAAAGTGGTTGAACTCAATCCGGACAATGAGGACGTGAAGAAAATAGTTTCCAATCTTGAGTCAGGGAAAAAGGCTTTGGACGGACTAGAGGAGAGTTCTGCCGGCCAGGGCGGAACCCAGCCCGGTCAAACTCAGCCCGCCGTTCAGCGCGAACAGGAGCCTGTTCCACCGGAAACGCCTATTGAAAATCCAGACCAGAACCAGCCGCAAAATCCCCCAGCGGGAAACCAGAATCCATAGAATTACTAAACACAATAAAATCCCCCCCCGACGGCCGTCGGGGGGGGATTTCTATTTGACATTTTTTTTAATTTTGATTATCCTATAATTATCTGAAACGATTTGCTGATGTCCGTGCGAACGGGCATTTTATAATAAGCATAACACCTATGGCTAAACGAAAAAAAATCACAAGTGAAAATGATCCGCAACCGGCCGGCCGACTGGGCCAGTTTGGAAGCGCCATTGCCCAAATTTGCGAGGAAAAGGGAATCTCAAAAGAAAAAGTTGTCGAAGCCATCGAGTCGGCGCTTGCCGCCGCCTACAAAAAAGACTATGGGCGGCGCGGTCAGCACATTCGGGCCGAATTCAACGAAGTGACCGGCGGAGCCGATTTCTATTTGGTAAAAGAAGTGGTTGACGAGACAACCCGAATTTTTGAAACGGAAGAATCCGCCCAAAAGACTTCGTCTATTGAGGGGGACAAGGAAAATAAGGCCGAGGCTAAGAAAAAAGATGGGGAAAAATCAAAAGAAGTTGAAAAAGTTGAGGAAGAGGAAGAAATCCGAATTCCCCACTACAACTCGGAGCGTGATTTGACGCTCGAAGAAGCTAAAAAAATAAAACCGGATGCCAAAGTCGGCGATATCATCGAGACGAAACTGGAATCAAAGAGCGACTACGGCCGGGTCGCGGCCCAGACCGCCAAGCAGGTCATCATCCAAAAAATCCGCGAAGCGGAGCGCGACGCGATGTATGACGAATACAAGCAAAAAGAGGGAGAAGCGGTAAGCGGAATCATCCAAAGAATCGAAGGCCGAAATATTTTTGTAGACCTTGGAAAATCAACGGGCGTTCTTTTCCCTTCTGAACAAGTTGAGAACGAAAAATATCGCATTGGCCAGCGACTTAAGGTTTACGTCATGAAAGTTGAAGCTGATCCCAAAGGACCGGGAATTATCTTGAGCCGATCTCATCCGGTGCTAGTCCAAAAACTTTTCGAAATCGAAGTGCCGGAAATTTTCGCCGGAACGGTGGAAATAAAATCAATGGCCCGCGAGGCCGGATTTCGGACAAAAGTAGCCGTCGCTTCAAATGAAGAAGGGGTTGACCCGATTGGCTCGTGCGTCGGCCAGAAAGGAACGCGGGTCCAAGCGGTCATTGACGAACTGGGCGGAGAAAAAATTGACATCATTGAATGGAGCGACGACGTGGCCAAATTCATTTCCAACGCCCTTTCGCCGGCCAAGGTTTTAAACGTGAAGGTGAACGAAGCCAAAAAAGAAGCCCGTGTTTCCATTCCGGCTGACCAATTGTCGCTGGCTATCGGAAAACAGGGACAAAATGTTCGCCTCGCTGCCAAACTCACCGGCTGGAAGATTGACGTAGTGGCAGGCGGTGAGAAAAAAGAGGAAGGCGAAAAAGAAAGCGAAGAAATCAAAGAAGAGAAAACTGAAGCCGATGGTAAAGAAGCAAAAAAGGAGAAAAAAGAAAAGGCCAAAAAAAATTCTGATTCGGGAGAAAAGGAAGAAAAAAGTGAAGAAAAAGAATAATCTAATTTGTATTTCAAAATATTATGTCAATCGAGTACTATCCTATCGCCGCTTCTCTCATTGCTGTTGCTTTTGCGATTTATTTGAGCTGGAAAGTGAATAGCTTTCCGGAGGGAGAGGGAAAAATGGTCGAGATTGCCGGTGACATCAAAGAAGGAGCCAAAGTTTATCTCAACCGCCAGTATCAGGCCGTAGCTTATGTAGCCATTTTTATCGCCGCAATTTTATATTTTTTTCTGGGCTTCAAAACATCTGCCGGTTTTCTGATCGGTGCGGCTGCCTCGGCTCTGGCCGGTTATATCGGAATGAATGTAGCCGTGAGAGCCAATGTCCGGACGGCTGAAGGCGCCAAAAAAGGACTGCGAAACGCGCTTGATGTTGCTTTTAAAGGAGGCGCTGTCACCGGGCTTCTGGTAATTGGCTTGGGACTTCTCGTCGTTTCTGTTTTTTATTTGGTCACCAAAGACATAAGGGCGCTTATCGGGGTGGGATTTGGAGGAAGTCTCATCAGCGTATTTGCCCGTCTTGGTGGGGGAATATTCACCAAAGCAGCCGATGTCGGAGCGGATCTGGTCGGAAAAATCGAAGCCGGAATTCCGGAAGACGATCCCCGCAACCCGGCGGTGATTGCTGATAATGTCGGCGATAACGTCGGGGATTGCGCCGGAATGGCGGCTGATCTTTTCGAAACGTATGCCGTCACCGCCATCGCCGCTATGATTCTGGGATCGCTTACCTTTCCCAAATTCGCAAATGCCATTCAATATCCTCTTCTTATCGGGGCGGTCTCTATCGTTGCTTCGATAATCGGAATATATTTTGTCCGTTTGGGCGCGAAGAAAAATATCATGGGAGCGCTTTATAAGGGACTTATTGCTTCTTCTGTGATTGCTCTCGTTGCTTTCTATCCCCTTACAAAAAACTTGATGATAAAAAATGGTCTCTTTGATTTCACAAAATTATATCTCGCTTCCGTAATCGGAATCTTGGTGACGGCCGGAATGGTGGTTATCACCGAATATTACACTTCCAAAAAATACCGACCAGTGAAAGAAATTGCCAAAGCCTCCAAAACGGGACACGGAACGAATATCATTATGGGTCTTGCCATGAGCCTTGAATCAACCGCCGCGCCGGTGATTTTGATTGTGGCGGGAATTTTGGGATCATTTTGGCTAGCCGGACTTTACGGAGTGGCTGTGGCCGCAATGAGTATGCTTTCCATGACGGGAATAATTGTCGCTATTGATTCGTTCGGGCCGATTACTGACAACGCCGGCGGGATCGCCGAGATGTCAGGGATGGAAAACGATGTTCGAAAAATAACTGACGCGCTGGACGCAGTCGGAAACACAACCAAAGCGGTAACGAAAGGTTACGCCATTGCTTCAGCGGGACTGGCAGCCGTTGTTCTTTTTGCCTCCTATGTTCAAGAACTTTCCGAAAGAGGAGGAAAAGATGTTCTTTTCAGGCTTGATGACGTTAATGTATTGGCTGGGCTTTTTATCGGCGGCCTCATACCTTATCTTTTTAGCTCCATCAGCATGCGGTCAGTCTCAAAAGCGGCCAGCGCCGTAGTTGAAGAAGTACGCCGTCAATTTCGGGAAATCAAAGGGCTTCTTGAAGGAACCGCCAAGCCCGATTACGCAACCAGCGTTGATATCGTCACTCGCGCGGCGATTCGCGAAATGATTATTCCGGCTCTTCTTCCGGTTGCCGCGCCGATTTTGGTTGGATTCTTGCTCGGCCCCGAAGCGCTGGGCGGACTTTTGGTTGGTTCCATCATCACCGGGATTTTTGTCGCCATTTCCATGACGAGCGGCGGCGGCGCCTGGGACAACGCCAAAAAATATATCGAAGAGGGGCATTATGGCGGAAAAGGATCTTTGGCTCACCAGGCGGCGGTTACCGGAGACACGGTCGGCGACCCTTATAAAGACACGGCCGGACCGGCCATCAACCCGATGATAAAGATCATCAACATCGTCGCGCTTCTTATCGCCGGGTTTATTTTGAAGTAATGATCAAAAAACTTCCCAAATCCCAAATTGAAATTCAAATTTCTGTTCCAGCTGAAGAACTTGAAAAGTTTTTGGATTTGGCGGCCGAGGAATTGTCAAAAGACCTGAAAATCGACGGTTTTCGCCCCGGGAAAGCGCCGCGAAAAATCGTCGAGCAGAAAGTGGGATCAGAAAAAGTTTTGGCCCACGCCGCCGAGAAAGCGGTCAAAAAATCCTATGTTGATTCAATCGTCAAAAACAAAATCGAAGCCGTAGGCGAGCCGCAAATCACCATCACCAAAATCGCGCCGGGAAATGATCTGGAATACAAAGCCGTGGTCGCGGTGATGCCGAAAATCACTCTCGGAAACTACCGAAAGCAGACTAAATTAATCGCGAAATCAAAGCCGGAGGAAACAAAGCCGGAGGAAATTCAAAAAGAATTGGAACATCTTCAAAAAAGCCGCGCTAAACTCATCACTGTTTCACGGGAAGCAAAAAAGGGAGATCACGTTGAAATTGATTTTGAAGTTTTGGCAGATGGAAAAGAAATCGAGGGAGGAAAAAGCAAAAATCACCCCCTCACAATCGGAGAAAATTATTTCATCCCCGGTTTTGAAGAGAATCTCATCGGCATGAAAGAAAAAGACGAAAGGGAGTTTGATCTCGATTTTCCCAAAAGTTATCACAAAAAAGACTTGGCCGGAAAACCCGCCAGGTTCAAAGTAAAGATGAATCTCGTTCAGGAAAAAGAGCTTCCTGAAATCGATGACGAATTCACCAAGGGTCTGGGCCAATTTGAAAGTTTGGAAAATTTGAAAAGTAGTATCAAAGAGGGACTCGAAATTGAACGAAAAAAGAAAAATGAGGCCAAATGGCAAAATGACGTGATGGAAAAAATCACGAGCGATTGCCAAGTGGAAATTCCCGACGTTCTCCTTGACGCAGAACTTGAAAAGATGCTATCTGAATTTGAAGGGAACATCGCGTCAATGGGAATGAATCTTGACCAGTATCTGGGAAACATTAAAAAAACGCGCGAAGAAATAAAAAAGAGCTGGGAAGACTCGGCAGTGAAAAGAATCAAAGCGGCTCTTGCCCTTCAGGAAATCGCAAAACTGGAAAATATCAATCCTGAAAGCGCTGAAATCGAAGAAGAAATGAATAAGACTCTCGCTTATTTCAAAACCCAGGGTGATATGGAGAAAAATGTGGATATGGAAAGGCTGTATAATTACGTGAAAAGTGTTCTGATAAACCAGAAAGTTTTTGAGTTTTTGGAGAGTTTATAAGTTTTAAATTATTATTTACCAATAAGATCTTCAAAGAATCGATATTCTTCAGAGACCCTGCCTCAACATTAGAAAAAAATAATTTATTAACTATAAATCTATGAATTCCACAAACCAGCTCCTCATCCCCACCGTCATTGAAAAAACTGCCTACGGCGAGCGGGCGTATGATATTTATTCGCGGCTCCTCAAAGAAAGAATTATTTTTTTGAGCGGACCGATGGACGACCACGTCGCCAATTCCATCATCGCTCAACTCTTATTTTTGGACAGCCAAAACAACAAAGAAGACATTCGCCTCTATATCAATTCCCCGGGCGGAAGCGTTTCGGCGGCGCTGGCAATCTACGACACGATTCAGTACGTGAAGTCCAACGTTTCAACTATTTGCACTGGCCTCGCCGCTTCGGCCGGCGCTTTGCTTCTGGCCGCCGGCGCCAAAGGAAAAAGACTTTGTCTTCCCAACAGCGAAGTGCTTCTCCACCAAGTAATGGGCGGCGCGACCGGGCAAGCCGCCGACGTAGCCATTCACGCCAAACATATCCTCAAGATCAAAGAAAAAGTGAATAAAATCCTTGCCAAGCACACCGGACAAACACTTTCCCGGATTGAAAAAGATACCGACCGCGACTACTTCATGAACGCGGAGGAGGCAAAAGAGTATGGAGTGGTGGATAAGATTATAAAGTGATCCTGCTTACAGTAGGATCATCCCGAGTCCGCCGGAGGCGGATAAACTTCGCGAGGGATTTCGCAAATAAAAATTAGCGCATAAAAAGCGCCCACTGATTATCGGGGCGCTTTTTATTGAATTTTATTTCACAACTCTCGCTACAAGATTTCTTCGTCCGAAAGCGAAAGCTTCCTTTTTGGTCTGCATATAGATGTCGAAGTGGTTTCCCTTGATCGCTCCGCCATGGTCCTCGCAGGTGAAAGTTCCCATCCCGTCAATCTCAACCTTGGTTCCGAATTTATACCCCGGAGGACAAGCCAGCGTTCCGCGATGCACTTTGACACCGGAAGCGGTGATTCCGTCGGACTTTCCGCATTCGTCAGCCGCGGCCGTATAGGCCGAAGCATTGATGACAAAGTTGCCCTCGGGGAGATTCGCCTTCTCCGAATCACTCGCGCGATTCGACTTGTCCGCTTTCTTTTTGAAAATATGAGGAACATAGACGGAAACGACGATGTTGTCTTCCCAGGTCATTTTTCCGTCAAGTCTTGCGACATTGATATCCACATTTTCGCTTTCTGAATTCTTCTTCTCGCTTTCGCTTAATTGAATTTTTATTTTTTGCTTTACCTGCCCGACTTGCTTCGCAATTCGAAGCGGGCGGGTATTTTGGTTCAAGGCTCCCTTCGTCTTGGCTTCCGCCTGAACGGGAAAAGCCGAGACTAGGCTCACAATAAGAGCCAGAGTTGCCAAAATACGCATGGTGCAAAAAAATAAATTGTTAAACGCTTGTCCCGTAGTTGACGCGGAGCGTCATAGTACAGGGCTAAATCCCTATTTCGGGCAAATCCGCCAGACTTGCCCGCCTTGGGCGGGGGCGGATTGTTATGTCGAATAAATTCTCCATAACAAAAAGCCCTTTTCAGGACTCAACAGGCTATTGTAGCACCTCGGGCCAGAAAAGTCAAGTCTTGCCGAAGGGGAATGTTTCACGGAATTTACCTAGTGTTTCACGGAATTTTAACCCCTTTAAGGTTGACGATTCGGGAAAACAATTATAATATAAGAGAGCTCTTAAAAGTCATTTTTTAATGTCTAGCGAAGCGAGAGAAATGTCCCGCTTTGGCGGGATCATTTCCGAGCAAGTGACGACATCGAACTTTATGGAAAAACTCCAGAAATTCAATCAAAAAGTTCGCTCGGCGACGAAAAGACCGGAAGTGAAAGCGGGGGATATTGTCAAAATCCACCGAAAAATAAAGGAGGGGAACAAAGAGAGAATTCAGATTTTTGAAGGAATCGCCATCGCTGTCAAAGGCAAACAAAGTTCTTCCCCTATGATTACGGTAAGAAGGGCTTCTTTTGGCGTCGGTGTTGAGATTACTGTTCCGGTTTATTCGCCGGCCATTTCAAAAATCGAAGTAATAAAACACGCCAAAGTGAGACGTTCCAAATTATATTATCTGCGGCGAAAGGATTATAAAGTTTCAAAACTCGAAACCAAAGAATTGGCGCAGTTTGTAACAGAAGAAGAAAAAGAAGAGAAGCCGGAGCAAATCGAAGAATCGACGCCGAAAGAGAAAACACCGGAGGAAAAAGGTGAAGAAAAAGCCGAAGAGAAAAAGGCGGCTGAAAAATAAGCGCTGTCATGGCGCTTGAAATTGCGTCGCTCGCCCCAAATGATCCCGCCTTGGCGGGACCGCTTGCGGGTTCGCTAGCAATTATAATTATAATTATCTGCTTTCCATAACAACGCCGCAGTGCTGGAATTGGTAGACAGGCCAGCTTGAGGGGCTGGTGTCCATTAGGACGTAAGAGTTCAAATCTCTTCTGCGGCACAAAGCGTTCGGGCGCGTAGCTCAGTTGGTTAGAGCATTTGTCTTACAAACAAAGGGTCAGAGGTTCGAGTCCTCTCGCGCCCACAAAAAATGAAATACTGGTCGGTTTCG
>Ga0210018_1000259_pt1 | contig 25902 bp, 27 predicted proteins | sample CryGeyCG2014_010_2_FD_183967 | JGI IMG/M metagenome (GOLD analysis project Ga0210018, IMG submission 183967) | Groundwater microbial communities from aquifer - Crystal Geyser CG09_land_8/20/14_0.10 (SPAdes) (version 2) | ecosystem: Environmental > Aquatic > Deep subsurface > Groundwater | place...
CTTCGCTGGTGGATTTAATTTGAATCTTTTTTTCCGCCAAGCGGTAGCTGTCGGTGGCCGCGATCGTTAGGTTGTTGCCGGCGAAAATGAACAAAACGCCGGACAACTCCAGTCTGGTTTCGCTGATTGCGGTGGCAAAAATTACTTGAGAAATCGCTTTTTTCACCGCCTCGGCCGGCACACTGAAGTAATTTTTTCTGTCCACCTCCGGGATTAAGGGGAATTCTTCGGCCGACTGTCCCTTTATTTTGGCCTGATAATTTTCACCGTCCACCAATAAGTCGTCACCCCTTTGTTCTAGGCCGATTTTTTTGTTGGGCAATAGATTAACGCAATCGGAAATTATTTTTGAATTCGCGGTAAAAGCGCCCTCAACCTCAATTTTGCCCCGAACCACGCTGGTTATGCCGATTTCCAGGTTGGTGGCGACTAGCCTAATTTTGCCTTGTTCCGCTTTAAGTAAAATGTTATTTAAAATCGGCAGATTAATATTTTTACCGGCCACATGGCCGACCAAAGCCAGTCCCTGTTTTAAGTTTTCCTGCAGACTAAAAATTTTCATAAGGGTGATTATAATTTATAATTTTATAAATTAATTAAGAACTAACAATAATAATAAGGTTGTTGATAAGTCGCGGCCACGGCGGTTGGCCGCTTAGGTTTGATTAATTTTTAAAATTTGGTTTGGGGGCGGGGCGTTGATAATTACTTGACTCGCTTGACGGTTGGTGGATAAAAACGGCTTGTCAAAAAATCATCCCCGGAGAATCAACAAACCAAACCAAGTCTTTCCTCAAGATATTAACAGCTGTAAATCAATTGCTTGATTGAATTAATGTTTTGCCTAACCCGTTCGTCGTCTTGGTATTCTTTTTCCATTTTGTTAAAAGCGTGCATGGCAGTGGTGTGGTCGCGGCCGCCCAATTCCTGGCCGATGGATGGGTAAGAAGCGTTGATTTCTTTGCGCATCAAATACATCACGATTTGCCTGGGTATCACTAACTCTTTTTTGCGGCTCTGGCCGGTTAAATCTTTAATATTGATGTCAAAAAATTTCGCCACGGCGTCAATGATGGTTTTGGGCGTGGTTGATTTGGTTTGGAAATTGGAAATAACGCCGGCTAAAACGTTTTTGGTTGATTCAATTGAGGGCAGCGAGTTGTTAAATTCATAATAAGCGATCAGCCGATTCAAAGCGCCCTCCAACTCGCGAATGTTGTTAGTAATATTATCGGCAATATAAGTCAAAATTTCTCGGTCAAGCTTGTAATTTTTTTCCCGGCACTTGGCTTCCAAAATAGCGATTCTGGTCTCCAGGTCGGGCGAGCTGATGTCGGCGATCAGGCCCCACTCAAAGCGGGACAAGAGCCTTTTTTCTAAGGCCGGGATGGCTTTGGGCGGCCGGTCGGAGGAAATTACGATTTGTTTATTGGTTTGGTGCAGTTCGTTGAAAGTGTGGAAAAATTCCTCTTGGGTGCCGTCTTTGCCGCCCATAAAATGAATGTCGTCAATTAACAAAAGGTTAACATTGCGGTAGTGGTCTTTAAAACCTTTGGCTTGGCCGTTTCTGACTGCCTGGACGTAATCGTTGGTGAATCTTTCGCAGGAAACATAAAGAATTTTATCGGTTTTTTTGGACAATTCGTGGCCGATCGCTTGCAGCAAGTGGGTTTTACCTAAACCCACGCCGCCGTAAATGAACAAGGGGTTATAGGCGTGGCCCGGATTAGCGGCGACGGCCTGGCAGGCCGCGTGCGCCAGCTCGTTATTTTTTCCCACGATAAAATTATCAAAAACATAGCGGTTGTTCAGTCCGAAGCGATTAACGATTTTTGGTTTGTTGTCAACGATGCTCTCGGTTTTTGCTTTTTTCGCGAAAGCTTCGGCTGGCGATTCTTTTCTGGCTTCCACTTTGTATAAAATTTCTTTAATTTCGGCCGAACCGACGCTTTTAAAAGCATTGGCGATTTCTTTATGGTATTTTTTTTCCAGCCAGGCTTTGGTGAAAGTGTTGGGCACGCAAATAATTACCCGGTTGTTTTCCAGCGAGGAGATAAAAGTGTTTTTAAACCAGGTGGTGAAGTTGGCGCGAGACAGGCTAAGCTCAATTTCGCCTAAAATCGCTTGCCAAAGCTGTTCATTATTCATAGCCGGGGAAAAATTATGATTTAATTTTGGGCCGCGAGATAAGTTCATTTGCCATTATACCAGTTGGATTATAAATGTAAAATGGAGATTAGTGTAGACAAGCTGTGAACAAAAGGTGGACAAACCAAAAAGTTTGACTTTGTCTGGTGTAAATGTTATGTTTTATTCAGAATTCACCCGGTTAAATCCGCTTTGCGGAAATTTGCAAAGCAAATTTATTTAACAGGGCAAAAATTTATTATTAAAAAATCGTTTATGCCGAAAAGGACTTATCAGCCGAATAAACGGCGAGCCAAGAAAAAACATGGTTTTAGAAAAAGAATGCTGACCAAAAACGGGCGCCAGACGTTGAAAAGAAGAAGAGCCAAGGGCCGAAACAGATTAAGCAAATAACCGAAGAAGACAACAACAAATATATGTTAGCAAAACCGCAGCGCTTGGCAAGAGACAAGGATTTTAAAAAAGTTTTTGAGCAAGGCCGGTCATGTTATAGTAAACGGTTGGGCGTAAAAGTAATAAATAATCAGCGGCCGAAAAATCGTTACGGTATTATAATTAGCGCTAAGGTTAGTAAAAAAGCAGTAGAAAGAAACCGACTGAAAAGGCAAATCAGCCAGATTTTAAAGGGGTTAGACAAAAGCTTGGCGCCGGGCCTTGATTTGGCCGTGGTGGTTTTGCCGGCAATGCCGGGACAGGAATTTAAAGCCGTTAAAAATGAGTTGGAAAAAATTTTGGAAAAATTAAAATTGTTTAGATAAAATCAGCATGGATCGGTTTTATCCGCGCTATCTGGTCGTAAAAATTTTAAAGGTTTATCAAAAAACCCTGTCGTTTGACCATGGCGTTTTTAAATTTTTATACCCTCATGGTTTTTGCCGTTTCCGGCCAACCTGTTCGGATTATGCCATTGAAGCCATTTCTAAATATGGGATTTTTAAAGGCGGAGTCAAGGCCGGCTGGCGCGTTTTACGCTGCCATCCGTTCAGCGCCGGCGGCAACGACCCGGTAAAATAAAAAACTTTCAAAAAATATAATGTATCAAATTAAAATTTTATAGCAGACCAAGTCCTACGGCCATAAAATTTTAATTTGATTTATATATGGCAACAATTTTTCAGACCATTTTTTATCAGCCAATTCTTAATCTGCTGGTTTTTTTGTATAACATCATCCCGGGCCACGATATCGGTTTGGCCATTATTTTAATGACCGTTGTCATTAAGTTGATTTTATTGCCGTTGTCCAAGCAATCAATCAAATCGCAAAAAGCTTTGCAGGAACTGCAGCCTAAGATTGAGGAGATAAAGAAAAAACACGCCAACAAAGAAGAGCAGGGCCGGGCCATGATGCAGCTTTATAAACAAGAAAAAGTTAATCCGTTTTCTTCTTGCCTGCCGCTGTTGGTCCAGCTACCGTTTTTATGGGCGGTTTTCCGGGTTTTTCGGGACGGCTTAAATAATCATTCGCTTAACTACGTTTATTCTTTTATTAGTCGGCCGGAAGCCATTAATTCGGTTTCCCTGGGCTTGGTTGATTTGGCCAAACCTAACGCCGTCTTGGCGGTTTTGGCCGGACTAGCCCAGTTTTGGCAGGCCAAGATGATGACCACTAAACGGCCGGAAGTGCGCGCAAACGGCGCCAAAGACGAAGATATGATGGCCGTGATGAACAAGCAGATGCTTTATTTCATGCCGGTGTTAACCGTGGTCATTGGCCTGTCGTTTCCCGGCGGCCTGACCCTATACTGGTTTGTCACTACCCTCTTAACCGCTTTGCAGCAGCTCTATTTGTTTAAGAAAAAAGAGAAAGTTTAAAAAAACATTTAAACATAAAAAAACAACTCATTTACTCGGAGTTGTTTTTTTATATATTTTTTAAAAATTCCTGCCCTTGCCTACAATGACGTTTAAGCATTGTTTGGCTACGGAAATTTCCGCTGGCGTCTGGGTTGGCACCGAGCCGTCTAAAATCAGCTGCGCTTCTGGATTGGCGATGGTCACTTTTTTTATTTTGAAAATTGACTGGTCCAGGTCTTGAGAAAAAAATTTTTTGTCCGGCCGCGCGTTAATTACCAATTCCAAGACTCCGTCCAATGGGCTAAAGTTTATTTTTGGCGGCAACTTGATGGCCGGGCTGGCCAGATTAAAAACCTGGATCAGGCCTTTTTCCGAGGTTTCAATGGTGTAATCGCGCCGCATATCAATCACCGTGCCTTGGTTGGCAATCGTGGCGTTGCCTAAAAAATAAGTCTTGTTAGCCAGTCCCAAATCCAAGCGGGCCAGGAGCCTGGCTGATAAAACGTTACAGGCGGTTTCCGCCGAGTCAATGCCCAGGGCCCGGGCGATGTCATTATTGTCTTGGCCGATCGGAATAATACCTAAAGGCACCGGGCTGCCGACTAAAGAATTAACGATCTGGTTAACGGTTTTATCGTTGCCTACCGCGACGATGGTTTTAGCCCCGCGCTTCAGTTCGCCGGCCACCATTTCCGGGATGTTTCTCATTAAGCTTAAGCGTGAAATCTTTCCGTTCAGCCCCAAATCGGTAATCCTGGTTTCAATTTGCGCCAGCAAGCGGTCGTATTTTTTTTGATTCAAAAAAGAATCGTAAATAAAAATATTCACAAACGTTAACCCCTTATTTACCCTGTTAAATAGCGCTTGGCGCTAATTTTGCCTCTGGCAAAATTATTTGACAGGGTGAATTATTTATTCTTTGTCTTTATTTAGCTTTTTTATTTCTTCCGCCGAGCCGCCCATGGCGCACTTGCCGTTAAAAACCGCGCCGCGCTCAATTGATAAAGCGCCAGCCTGGATGTCGCCGGAGATTTTGGCCGTGGCCGTAACTTCCAAAAAACCCTTGATCTTAACATTGCCGGAAATTTCGCCGCCCACCCTGGCCTCTTTGGCTTCAATGTTGGCGTTGATCTTGGCTTTCTCTCCCACCTCCAAGTTACCCACGGTTTTTAAGCTGCCATCAACCGTGCCTTCAACAATCACGTTGCCCTGGGCATTAAAATCGCCCTTGACCTTAACCGAGGGGCCGATAATGGTTTCAAATTTGTTTAAATCTTGCCCTCCTTGGCTTGGCTTGTTGAACATAAAGCATTATATTATTGAGTTATAAGGCATTATAATTTTAGGCGAGTCGGGCGAGTTTGTCAAAACTAAATATTTCAGTTATTATGTAATAGAAAATAGAATGCCCTGATCGGGTTTATTTTTTTAGGAACTTCATAAGCATAGCTACGGCCCCTATCGTTCAACGGACAGGACGAGGGTTTCCTAAACCCTAAATTCAGGTTCGATTCCTGGTGGGGGCACTGAAGAGATTTCAGAATTGAGATTTTTGATTTAAGATTTAGGCTAATTTTAGCTAATATGGCTAATATTAGATAAAATATTGATATTTTATCTAATATTAAATTAAATTTAGGAATTAAATTAGTAATTCTAAAATCTAAATTCGTAAATTCGTAAATCTTAATAATGGGCCGTTAGCGCAGTTGGTAGCGCGTTTGCATGGCATGCAAAAGGTCACCGGTTCAAATCCGGTACGGTCCACAATGGCAGTTCTGCGTGGAACGCATATTATAAAATATAATAGATATTAAGTTTCTCAAAAAACATATATGACATTAAATAAAGATAATTTTAAGCAAGAAGTTGAGGATTTCGCTGGTCTGGCGTTGGTTGATTTTTTCGCGCCTTGGTGCGGGCCGTGCCAAATCATGTCGCCGGTGGTAGATGAGATCATTAAAGAAAATAAAGACCAAAACGTTAAAATTGGCAAGCTTAATGTTGATGGCAATCAGGACATCGCGGCCAAATATAATGTCATGAGCATACCTACATTTTTGCTTTTTAAAAATGGCAAAGTCGTTGACCAAAAGACCGGCTATGGGGACAAGGATGGATTATTAAAAATGATTGCCAACAACAAATGATCAGACCAATAATCAGTTGAGTAGACTTAAGTCTACATAATTGTAGACTAAAGTCATTTTTCACATAAAGTGGATAAGTCCACATTAATGTGGACTTTACTTTTATACTTGTTTAATATTAGCCAAAATTTAAAAAGTGTGAAAATTGGGGATAACAGGGGATAAATCTTAATAAATTTCATCTATATGTACGACATAATAATCATTGGAGCCGGCCCAACCGGCTTAACCGCGGCGATTTACGCCGCCAGAAGAATGATGAAGACTCTGGTGATTTCAAAAAATATCGGCGGCCAGATGATTTGGGCGTCGGAAATCGCCAATTATCCCGGAGTTAAGACTATCGGAGCCATTGAGTTGGTCCAGAATATGAGCCAGCAGGTTAAAGATTTCGGCGTTGAGATAAAAGTTGACGAAGTGAAAAAAATCAATAAAAACACTGATGCTATCTTTGAGGTTGAGGGTGAAAAACAGAGTTATTTAAGCAAAACCATCGTGCTGGCCATGGGGTTGGCGCCGAAACAGCTGGGCTTGGCCGGAGAAAACCAGCTGGCGGGCAAGGGCATCAGCTATTGCGCCAATTGCGATGGCCCGTTATTTAAAGGCAAGCCCGTGGCCGTGGTGGGCGGCGGCAACGCGGCGCTGGACGCGGCCGAGGTTTTATCAAAAATCGCGAGCCAGGTTTATCTGATTTACCACAAACCAAAATTCAAAGGCTTTGAAGGCCTAGCGGCCCAGGTTCAAGCTAAAGACAATATTGTTTTGCTGCTGGATAGCGACGTTGTGGAAATAATCGGTGAACAAAAATTGGAAAAATTAAAAATTAAGCACAATATTGTTCAGACCGTAAAAGAAATAAAAGTTGACGGGTTTTTTATCGAAATCGGCCATACGCCTAAAACTGAATGGCTGGCGGATTTGGTCAAGCGGGACGAGAAAGGCCAGATTATCGTGGACTTAAGCGCCAAAACCAGCCAGGCCGGCGTGTTTGCCGCCGGCGACGTGACGCCGGGAGAATTTAAGCAGATTATTATCGGCTGCGGCCAGGGCGCGGTAGCGGCCCTGTCGGCCTATAAATATTTGCAAGAGAAAAAATAATTTCTAGCCGCATATGCTAGATTTAAGCGAGGAGAAAAAAATATTTGCTCAAGGCTATGACATCATCGGCGCCCTGGACGAGGCCGGGCGCGGGCCGCTGGCCGGTCCGGTGGTGGCAGCTTGCGTAATATTTAAGGCTAATATTGGCTTAAATAATCAATTAGCCGACGTTAAAGATTCTAAAAAATTAACCGCTAAAAAACGGGAAGAATTATTTGACAAAATTAAAGAAAATTTTATTGAAGTGGGCGTCGGCGCCTGCGACCATCGTACCATTGATAAAATAAATATTCTGCAAGCCAGTTTTCTGGCCATGAAAAAAGCCATCGGCTCTCTTAAAACTAAGCCGCGCTTTATAATGGTTGACGGTGGCCTGAAATTGCCCAACTCCTCAATGCCGCAGCAGGCTTACGTTAAGGGTGATGAAAGAATTTTTTCCATTGCCGCGGCTTCGATTATAGCCAAGGTCACTCGGGATCGGCTGATGCGGGAGATGGACAAGCTTTATCCCAATTACGGATTCGCCAAGCATAAAGGCTACGGCACCAAGCTGCATTTAGAAAAATTAAAACAATACGGCCCCTGCCCGATTCACCGGTTAAGCTTTAGGCGGGTGAAAAAATAATAGTTTTTAAAAATTATATGTCCGTTCCCGGAATTGCCGACCAGCTGTATTTGTATAATATGGAAAATTATTTTATAATGTAGTTATAATAAATCTTTTATATGTCGGAACCAATCGGAGGGAATCATCTGCTTGACGCCAATTTTATTTTGACTAAGGCGCAAGTTGGAGAAAAAACGAAACTGGCCGATTTGGGCTGCGGTTCGTCTGGCCATTTTGTTTTTCCGGCCGCCGCGCTGGTGGGCAAAAAAAAGGGAGTGGTCTACGCCGTAGATATTTTGCGCACCGCCCTGGAAACGATTGAAAAGCGCGCGCGCGCGGAAAATTTGACTAATATTAAAACAATTTGGAGCAATTTAGAAATTTTTGGCGCCACTAAAATAGAATCAGGCAGCCTGGATGTGGCCTTATTGATTAACACCTTATATCAATCGCATAAGCGCGCGGAAATTTTAAGAGAGTCCATCAGGCTCTTAAAAAAGGCCGGCCGGTTGATGGTGGTGGAATGGAAAAACGCGGCCGCTCCGTTCGGCCCGCCGACCGAAGAAAGGGTAAAAAAAGAACTGCTGGATAACGGCGCCAGAAAGCTGGGACTGCACCTGGAGGAGGAATTTATCGCCGGCCAATATCATTACGGCTTAAGCTACGTGAAATTATAAGCCAGTCATAAAAATATGGGGAATTTTTTAACTTGGAATTTTTGGTTCAGTTTGCGGCCGGGCGTGTTTGCCAGCGGCTCGCTGAGAATGATGCTGGGATTTATCGGCCTGTTGATTATTTTAACCATTGCCGCCGGCGTGGTTAAAAGAAGGTGGGCCAAAAGCCTGTATGCCAATTTTTGGAGCGGTTTATTCACTTTTTTTTGGACTAACGCCATGATTGGCTTGCTCTTAACGTTTTTTAATTATGAAATGGTGCCGTTTCTGTCCGCGCGCTTCTGGCTGCTGCTTTGGGCCGCGGGCATGGTTGTTTGGCTGGCCTTTATTATTGGGCTGGTAGTGAAAATTCCGCAGAGAAAGGTTTTATTGGAAAAAGAGAAAGAGTTTAAAAAGTATGTTCCGTAAGCGAGACGGCAGCTATTTTCAATGAGATAATGGGCGCTACGCCCATTTATTTTTTTATGACCCATAATCAGAATATCGGAAAATTTGGTGAAACTTTAGCCAAAAACTTTTTAATTAAATGCGGCTATAAAATCATTGATGCCAACGTAAAATTAAGTTATCAGGAGCTTGATTTAGTGGCGGAGAAAGACGGTCGGATTATTTTCGTGGAAGTTAAAACCAGATTGAGCCAGTTTTACGGCCCGGCGGAAAATGCCATGGCCCAGCGTAAGCTGGAGCGGTTCCGGCGGGGCGTGGAAATGTATATTTTTAAAAACAATTTGGATATTGACGAAATCAGGGCCGACTTGATTACTGTGGATATTGACCAGCTGAAGCAAACGGCAAAAGTCAAGCATTATCAAGACGTTATTTAAAAATTTTTTGGCTATGCCCAGCTTGTGCACAGCTTAGCGCGCTCCCGGCCGCGCCTTAATAACATTTTATCAACCGATTTTGCACTTGACGCGCTTTCGGGCTGCTGGTTAAACTGGTATCACTGCTTGACGTTAGCAGTGATTTTTAAAAATTTTCTTTTTAGGGCTAAGGGAAAAAATCGGCTTAGCTAATTTAATCCCCTTGGCCCTATTTTAGAAAAGTTTAATTAACCGGGGAGGAAATAAATTTTTCAACATGAGTAAAACGTTAAAAAGTTTTTATTTCGGCCTGGTTTTTTTGTTTTTATTTTTGGCGGCAGCCGCGCCAGCCAAGGCGGAAGTCGCCGCGCCAAAAATAATTAAAATAACTGTGGCGGAAAGCATCGCTTTGGCCGGCACGGCGCCGGCGGGTAGCGAAGTTTTGATTTATTTGGATGGTAAGTTCGCGGGCCGGACCGAAATCAAAGTTTCGGGCCAGGCCGAGCCAAGTTTTAGTTTTCAATTTAAGCCGGAGGTAAAACTAGCGGACGGCACGCACATTTTAATGGCCGCGGCCCAGGATAAGACTTCTTTGGTTATGTCGGCTCCGTCAGCGGAAATTAAATTCGCGGTTAATGAAGCGCCGGCGCCAACGCTGATTAAGCCAGAACCCGGTTCAAGCATTGGTCAAAACAACCAGCTTGTTGGTGGTTTAACTAAGTCCGGCACCAGAGTTTTATTGTATCTTAACGGCATTTTATTGGATAAAACTGAAATTTTAAAGCATGAAAGCGGCACGGCTAATTTTTTCTTTAAAAATAATTTAAGTTTAGGCCAGCATGAGCTTTATGTCGTGGCCGAAGATGCTAATCAAAAAATCAGCCAGCCGTCCAGAAGCGTTAATTTTAAGATTGAGCCGCCCATGCCGGCGCCTACCATGTTTCCGCCCGTGGTTAATCTGAATACCACGGCCACGCGGCCGTTTATCGTGGGTTTGGCCAAAAACGATTCGCTCGTCAAAGTTTATATTGATAAAAAATATAGCGGCGAGTTTTCAGTAAAAAATCATCAAAGCGGCACGGCCAATTTCGCTTATCGGCCGGACATTGCCTTAAGTCGCGGCGGCCATCAAGCCTATACTGTAGCTTTGGATCGGCGCGGCAAAGCCAGCATCAATTCAAATTTAATAAATTTTAAAGTAAAAGCCGCGACCATCGCCCAAGGCGCGGAAGAAGCCAGGCGGCAGGCCGTGCCTGACATCAAAGAAGCCCAGCCTTCGGAAAAGACCGAATCAGCCGCGCCAGTTATTTCCGGCAGCACTGGCCGGGTTGAAAATCAGCCAGCCAGTAAGCCAGCCGAACCGCCCGCGTCACCAGCGGCGGTTAAGCCGGAAGCGGAAAAACAGCGGTTAACCATCCCGGAAAATATTGAAGATTGGCTGGGCACCAGTTCGGCGCCCGTCAATAAGGCCGCCCAAGGCCTGGTTAACGAGGGCGAACAGAATCAGGGTAAGTTAAAATTAAGCGTGGCGTTATTTATTTTATTTTTAGTCGGTGTGGTCGGCTGGTTGCTTTGGGTGAACCGCGAGTTAATAAAAGAGCGGCGAGCGCAAGCCGAAGCGGCAGAGAAATCCGCCCAAAATGAACCCCTTCAGAGCAAGCCCGCCCCTGACGAGAAAGCTGACGCGCCGGACAAAGAGCCAGATAAGCTACTGTAATTATATATAATTAATTTCTGAATTTACTCGCATCCAGGATGATTTTATCGATTAAATTTTCGGTTTGGGGAAATCGTTTTTCCTGCTTAGACGAAATTTGGGCTCCCTAAAGTCGTTACAATTTCGTATGCGCGATAAAAACAATTTCCCCAAACCGAAGTAATATGCCGTTTTGTTAACTCAGAAATTAATTTATTCGGATAGTAATTATTCCCGGAACGGGCCCCTTCTAACCCCTCGCCAAAATTTGGCGAGGGGTTTGCCTTTTTAGTCCCTGTCGGCCGGCCGGCCGGCTTGACAAAAATAATAGCTATGGTATAATTTAGATAGTTGTCTAAATATCTAAATATTGTTATATGACCTTGAACGCCACCCTGCATGCCTTAGCCGACCCGACCAGGCGTAAAATTCTGGGGCTTTTAAAGAAAAAAGATTTGGCGGCCGGCGAGATTGCCGGTAATTTTGCCATTACCCTACCATCCCTGTCCCACCATTTAAATGTTTTAAAGCAGGCTGATTTAGTTACCAGCCAAAGGCAGGGCCAGGAGATTATTTACTCCCTTAATTTGAGCGTATTTGAAGAAATCGCGGAAAAATTGGTAAAATTTTTTAAAAAATAATCATAAATTTAAAAGAGAAAAAAATGAACATGACCAATAAGATTGAAAGTTTACAAAACGAAAAAATAAAACAAATCGTCAAGTTGCGCGATTCCGGCCGCGAACGCAAACGGGCAGGTTTGTTTTTAATTGAAGGGCATAGAGAAATCAGTCTGGCTTTAAAAGCGGGCGTGGAGATTGAAAATTTAATCTACTCTCCGGAGTATATCAAGCGCGAGCTGGCCATTGACAAAGAAAAAATCATTAAAGTTTCTAAAAAAGTTTTTGATAAAATTTCTTACCGGGAAAATCCGGACGGCTACTTGGCCGTGGCCAAAATTGAGGAACTCAAGCTGGAAGATATTAAATTAAGCGTCAAGCCGTTAATAATAATTTTGGAAGCCGTGGAAAAACCCGGGAACTTGGGAGCGATTTTGCGCACAGCCGACGCGGTTGGCGCGGACGCAGTAATTATTAATGATAGTAAAACTGATTTGTGTAATCCTAATGTTATCAGGGCCAGCCAGGGAACATTTTTTACCGTGCCGGTGGCCGTGGCATCCGTTGAAGAAACCGTTAAATATTGTAAAACCAATAAAATAAAAACCTTTGCCACCGCGCCAAGCGCGAAAGTTGAATATGCGGAGGCGGATTTTGCCGGCGCCTCGGCTATTATCATGGGCGCGGAAGACAAAGGCTTAAGCGAAACCTGGCTAAGCGCGGCTCAAGAGAAAATAAAAATCACTATGCGCGGCCGGATTGATTCTTTAAATGTATCCGTGGCCGTAGCCGTGGTGCTGTTTGAAGCGGTGAGACAAAGAGAAAAATAAATTTATATAAAAAATCAGGTCTTTATAGCCTGATTTTATTTTTGGCGGGATGGACGGGACTCGGACCCGCGACCTCTGCCGTGACAGGGCAGCGCTCTAACCAACTGAGCTACCATCCCGAAAGGTAAATAAAAAATCTCTTACGAGACTAAAATTATATTAACAAAAAATGAAAAGTTAGTCAATTTATTTGTAATTTTTTTAGTTCTCTGCTAAATTCAAGAAGTAAATAATAATGTAATGGATTCCGGGTCAAGCCCGGAATGGCAAAATTAAAATATGTCTTTATCCATTGGAATTGTCGGTTTGCCTAACGTAGGCAAGTCCACTTTGTTTAACGCTTTAACAAAAAAGCAGGTGGAAGCGTCCAATTATCCTTTCTGCACCATTAATCCCAACGTGGGCGTGGTTAAAGTTCCCGACGATAGGCTGAACCAGCTGGCGGCTATTTCCAAGCCGAAAAAAATCGTGCCGACTTATATTGAATTTGTGGATATCGCCGGCCTGGTTAAAGGTGCCTCGGTTGGCGAAGGTTTGGGCAATCAATTTTTATCCCATATCCGCGAGTGCGACGCCATTTGCGAAGTGGTGCGCGAGTTTAAAGATGACAAGGTCGTTCATGTTAACGGCAAAATTGACCCGGTCGGCGATAGGGAGACCATAAATTTAGAATTGATTTTAGCCGACCTGGCCACGACGCAAAAAAGGCTGGATAAGGTCGCCCGAGAAGCAAAAAGCGGGGATAAAGAGGCGATTGCTTTAAAAAATTTACTGGAAAAATTAAAAATTCAGCTGGAGGCCGGCCGAGCGGCGCGCGAGCTGGAGCTTAATGACGAAGAAAGAAAACAAGTGAAAAATTTGGGACTGTTAACCGCTAAGCCGATAATTTATGTGTTGAATATTAAAGAAGACCTCACCCCAGGCCCTCTCCTTGGTAAGGAGAGGGGGGAAAATTGGGACGGCAAAGTAATCCAGATTGACGCGAAAATTGAAGCGGAAATCGCGGGCTTGCCTGAAGAGGAGCAGGCCGAGTATGTAAAAGAATTGGGCTTAAAGCAAAGCGGCTTGGATAAATTAATTAAAGCGGCTTACAATATTTTGGGTTTGATTACTTTTTTAACCACCGGACCGGACGAGACCAGGGCCTGGACCATTAAGCGCGGTACTAAGGCGCCCGCGGCCGCCGGTGTTATCCACACAGATTTTGCCAAGGGCTTTATTCGCGCCGAAGTGATAAGTTGGCAAAAATTTATTGAAGCCGGCAGCGAAGTGCGGGCGCGCGAATTAGGCTGGATCAGAACCGAGGGCAAGGAATATGTTATGCAGGATGGCGATGTGGTTAATTTTTTAATTAATTAACGCGGGAAGTTTACGGGAAGTTTACGTTTGACAATTTACGTTCATCTGCTATATTTAAATACTAGGGAAATTAGACCTTTTGAAAAAAGGGGAGGGTCCAATAACGGGGAAGTCGGTTAATCTACACCCTCCTGCCGACAATTGCTTTGTTTTGGTCTGTTGACCTGACGGGGTTTACGCCCTGCGACGGACCGTCGGATAAGCATCCCTCCCCCCATTATCGCAAAAGCACTTCTCTTGGAGTGCTCCTTTTTTATCGAATTTATTTACTTAAAATTACTATCTCCCGCCAGACTTTTTGGTTTTCGCGGCCGTAGACTATGGTTTGGCGGGCGGTTAGATTGATAAAAGGATTGCTTTGTAAATCTGATGGGATTAGATTGACTATTTGAAAATTGTTTAGTTGGGGATTGACATACGCGAGATTGCTTCGTCGCCTGTCGGCTCCTCGCAATGACAAGTTAAAGACTGGCCAGACCATGACGATGCGGCCGTTGGGTTTTAAGATTTTTTTAAATTCAATTAAACTGCGCGAGTAAAGACTCTCAAGCTCTTTAATTATTTTTTCGGTTTCCAGCTTGCCCCTCTGCGGGCCCAAATACGGTTCGGTGATGATGGCATCAACGGAGTTTGGCGGCAGCTGTTTTGAGATTTGAGCGGCATTTATATTTATTAATTGAAAATTGGCAATTGGTAATTGAAAATTATTTTTTATCCAGTCAATATTTTTCCTAGTATTTTCAATCGCTTTACTTGAAATATCTGACCCTACTAGATTCCGGTATCCCATCAGCATGGCTTCGGTTAAAATCGTGCCGGAGCCGCAGAAAGGGTCTAAAATGGTAGGCTGTAAAATCCCCCCAGCCCCCTTTGTTAAAGGGGGAGTAACTGCCAGATTTATCATAATTTGCGCCAGCTTGGGCGGCAGCATGCCGGAATAATCATCGCGCGCCGGCCGGCCGTAATCGCGGAAGGAAAGTTCTTTAAACGGCTGGACTGCCGTGGTTTTCCCTAAAAATAATTTTTTATCAAATTGAATAATGACAATTTCCACGCCCTTGTCGGTCGCTAAATTATTTTGTTCCACCACTACGCTGGACAAAGTCGGTTCCCGGCTGGTTACCCAGCGGCTATGAATGCCTGATTGTTTCAGCAGTTTTTTAAATTCCATGCCCAAAACTTTTAAATTTATTTTGGCCTTGCCGTAAAAAGAAATGCCGAATTTAAATTTTGTTTCAATCTTTTCCGGTTTAGCGAAACTAGCAGCCGTTTTTAGGATGTCTTTTGTATCAAGCGACGCCAGCTCACTATGAATTTTGCCGAATTTAATGGTGCCGCCGATTTTTTTAATAACGTTAGCCTCAATTTTTTGGTCAGTTTCCAAAATGGTGATATTTTTTTGGACCAAAGAAAATTTACCGTTGTTAAAAACCGCGGCCAGTTCGGCCAAAGATAAGGTTGGATTGGCGCCCAAGACAAAAAAATATTTCATAAATAATTTGATTTAACTTTAGCATAAGATTATTGCTCTTGCAATTTTTTTAAGCCCGTGATAAGGTAAAAACACAATTTAATTTAACCCGCCCCAGGCGGGCAAGCCTTTCCCACGTCCGCCCCAGGCGGACAGTCCCGGCAAGAACGGGATTAAAGGTATTCTTAAAGCAGTCCCTTGATAAACTGAGAATATTTTGGGATTTTTTGTTAAAATTATGTCAAAAGTAAAATCAGGCGAGTGGCCGCATTACGAACTGCTTTATCTTATTTCCAATAAATTCAGCGAGGATGAAGTTAAGCCGATTATGGAAAAAGTCAACGCTTTAATCGTTGCCAACGGCGGTGAAATTTCCTTAAGCGAAGAGCTTGGCAAAAAACGGTTGGCTTATCCGATTAAAGGTTTTCGTTTTGGCTATTACAATTTAGTGGAGTTTGACATGGCGGGAGAAAATTTAGCCAAACTTGACCGCGCTCTTCGCCTAATGAACGAAATTTTGCGGCAGCAAATCGTGGTTAAAGTTTTAAGAACCGCGGAGCAAGTCGCCCGGGATAAAAAAATCGCGGAAAAAATCGCGGCGAAAAACGTGGCGGCGGAAAAAACGGCCAAAGAAAAAGTGAAAGAACGGGATAAAGAAAAAGTTGACTTAAAGGATTTGGACGAAAAATTGGACAAGATTTTGGAAACCGACGACTTATTATAAATTTAATTTATAAATAAAGCGAAAAATTTATGAATTTGAACAAAGCCATGATTATCGGCAACCTGACGCGCGACCCGGAATTAAGAACCACGCCGACCGGGCAATCGGTCACTTCTTTTTCCGTGGCCACCAACCAAATTTGGACCGACCAGCAGGGCCAAAAGCACGACAAGGCCGAATTTCACAACGTTGTCGCCTGGAGGCGCCTGGCGGAAATTGTTGGGCAGTATCTGAAAAAAGGCTCTAAGGTCTACATCGAAGGTAGGTTGCAAACCCGCGATTGGGTGGGCCAAGACGGAGTTAAACGCTACCGCACCGAGATTGTCGCCGACAACATGATTATGCTTGATCGCGCCGGCGCGGCGGGAGCCGGTTCGTTCGCTCGCTCGGAGCAGCCGCCCGTGCCGACCGAACCGGTGATTGACGTTGAAGAAGCGGTTGGTGAAGCGGATGATGGCCAGACCAGCGAAGAAGAAATCAGGGTGGAAAATATCCCATTCTAATTAAAAAATTATGGAAGAAGCCATTAAAAAAGCCAAGCAGTGTTTTTTTTGCGTTAATAACGTCAGGGGGATTGACTACCAAGACGTTAATTTATTGCGCCGTTTTATCAATTCCTACGGCAAAATTTTACCAAAAAAAAGAACCGGCACCTGCTCAACGCATCAGCGTAAATTGGCCACGGCGATTAAGCGTGCCAGAGTAATGGCGATTTTGCCGTTCATTAACCAGTAAATAAGAGCAATACCATGTTAAGCTTGAGCGAAATCAAAAGTGGTGCTTTATTACAAATTAATAATGAGCCTTATGTCGTGATTAAAGCCGACCACCATAAGATGGGCCGCGGCGGCGCGGTTTTAAAAACCAAATTGAGGAATCTAATTAACGGCAATATTTTGGAGCGCACTTTCCAGGGCAACGAGAAGGTTGAAGCAGCGGCCACCGACACCGGCCAGGCCAATTATTTGTATAAGACTGATGCCGAAGCTGTTTTTATGAATAATGAAACTTACGAGCAGTTTGGCCTGCCCCTGGAACAGGTCGGTGATAAACTAAAGTATTTAGTTGAAGGTACTGATGTGGATATTTTATATTTTCAAGGCCGGCCGGCGGCGCTGAAACTGCCCATCAAAATTGCCTTAAAGGTTACCAGCGCCCCACCCGGGGTTAAAGGCAATTCGGCCGGCAACGTCACTAAAACTGTTGAGCTGGAAACCGGCGTGCCGCTAAATGTCCCTATGTTTATTAACGAAGGCGAAGCCGTAGTAGTGAATACGGATACGGGTGAATACGTGGGTCGGGCGTAGTGATTTAAGATTTTAGATTTTCGATTTTTGAATAAAAATGTCTGACTTTCTAAGGTTAGGCCTTTTTATTTTTTCAAAAACAAAAACAGAGGTATAGGCCCCTGTTCTATATTAACATTCGTGAGATTGCTTCGTCGCTGACGCTCCTCGCAATGACAACTAAGCTTTAACTTCGCGCGCTTTAACTTCGCTTAAGACCCGTTTTCTGATTTCTTTCATTAATTTTTTGTCGGCGCGCAGAAATCGTTTGGCGTTTTCCCTGCCCACGCCTAATTTGATGTCGCCGTAGCTATAGGAATTGCCGGATTTACTAACCACGTTATAGAATACGCCCGTGTCTAAAAGGTCGCCGGACAAGGAAATGCCCTCGTTATACATAATGTCAAATTCGCAGGCGCGGAAAGGCGCCGCCACTTTGTTTTTCACCACTTTGCATTTGACGCGGTTGCCGATAATTTTATCGCCTTGCTTGATTTGGGCCGCTCGCCTGACTTCAATTCTGACCGAAGAATAAAATTTTAAAGCCGTGCCGCCGGTGGTGGTTTCCGGATTGCCGAAAAAGACGCCGATTTTCATGCGGATTTGGTTAATGAAAATCACCACGGTTTTGGTTTTAGAAATGATGCCGGTCAGTTTGCGCAGAGCCTGGCTCATCAGTCTGGCCTGCAGGCCCATATGCGAATCGCCCATGTCGCCTTCGATTTCTTTTTGCGGCACCAGCGCCGCCACCGAGTCAACCACCACTACGTCAACCGCGTTGGAGCGCACCAAAGTTTCCAGGATTTCCAAAGCCTGTTCGCCCGTGTCCGGCTGGCTGATTAATAATTCCTTGATGTTGATGCCGATGCGGGAGGCGTATTCTGGGTCCAGGGCGTGTTCGGCGTCGATAAAAGCCGCGATGCCGCCCAATTTTTGCACTTCGGCAATAACATGTTGGGCTAAGGTGGTTTTACCCGAGGCTTCGGGGCCGAAGATTTCAATAACGCGGCCGCGCGGCACGCCGTTGATGCCCAGGGCGATGTCCAAAGACAGGCAGCCGGTGGGAACGGCGTCAACGTCGGACTTAACGGCATCGCCGAATCTCATAATGGCGCCGTCGCCGAACTTAGTTTTAATTTGCTCCACCGCCGACTGAGCTGCCAGCATTTTTTCGCTGGATTCGCTCTTATCTTTGTCGGCCTTGATTTTATTGTCCATATTAGTAATTAATTTAATAAATTAAAAGAGGTTTACAATAATTTGTAATCCCCCTTATATCTATACAATAGACTATTTTGAAAAGTATGGCAATCACGGGTTGTTTTTTGCAATTTGTCATTGCGAGCTTCTGCAAGAAGCGAAGCAATCTCTGGCTATAAGAGTACAATTGTCAATTATGTTATTGTCTCGCGCATCTAACCTGAGATTGCTTCGTCGCGAATGCTCCTCGCAATGACAACAGAGCGTTATTCTTTAACTAATATCTGTCTAACGATTGTATTACTGCGGCCGTATTTTTTGCCGGCGGTGATGGCAATAATATTAATTCCGTTTTTTAAGCTGATAATTTTTGAAAAATTTCCGGACTGGTCGCTTAAAACCATTTCATGGTTGATCGTCAGGTTAGCTTCGGCTTCGGTCCGCCCCGCCACCAGGACGGCCGCCTGGTCGGTAATCAAATCAGCCGCCGGGCTAGCGACAATTAACAGCGGTGGCGTAATAATTTTATTGACGCGGTAGCCGAGATAAACGAAACAAACGGCGACAATCAAAAAAATCAAAATATTCTTGACAATTTTCGGCATAGCCCAGAGATGGCTTTTTTTAACCACCTGTTTGGAAAAAATTTCTTTTTGCCTTTTCGGTTCGGCCAGATTGATTTCCGCTTCGAAGTCTTCGACTAATTTTTTATAGTCCAGCCCCAAAAAAAGCGCGTATTCGCGCAAGAAATTTTTTCCGTAGACCCCGCGGGGCAGCTGGCTAAGTTCGCCTTTTTCCAAAAGTTCCAGATATTTAAGGTTGATATTTATTTTTTTAGCCACCGCCGCTAGTTTGAGATTTTTGGCCTGCCGGGCGTTTCTTAATTGTTCGGCCACGGTTTCGTAGTCCAGGTAGATTTTATTGGATTTAAAAAGGCTCATCGATTATTTTTATATTTTTCGGTAAACCAATCGGCAGTAAACCAGCTGGACTTGCTTAATGGTTCGGTGATGCCTAGCGATTTATAAACGAAGTATATGATAGTATAACTGGTAAAGACAACTACTAGGCCGATAACCGCGCCGATGATTGTCTGCTTGCCGCGCGTCACCCATTCTGGATTGCCGGCCGACAGCATCCACATCAGTCCGCCGGCCACGAAAGCGAGCAGTGATAGAGAGCCGACAACGCTTAAAATAATGGCGGCTATTTTTGTGGCTACGTTTACCATGTCATTTAAAGAATAATTTCCGCAACATATTTTAGCAGCCGGGCTTGTTTTGTCCGTACTACAGTTGACGGTTGAACAGTCTGCTTTTTCAATTATTGTCGTTTCCGCAGCATTGACAGTTAAAATGCCAACCGAAAAAATATTAAAAACCAGCAGAAGTATAATTGAAATTTTTATAAAGTTTTTCATTTATTTTTTTCTGTCATTGCGAGCTTCTGTAAGAAGCGAAGCAATCTCTGGTTAAAATATTGTAAGTATATTAAATGATATAATTCTGGTCATAGAACCAGAGATTGCTTCGTCGCTGTCGCTCCTCGCAATGACAACGTATATTATTGACTATTTACATTTACCGTTTGCCCAACCTGATTAGCCGCCAGGTTAATTATTTTATCAATTTGGTCAGGGGTTAAAACGGCGTTATCTATCATCTGGGCAAAGATTTTTTCCATGGCGGCTGAATCCGCGCCCTTATACCAGCTTTTGGCCGTTAAGACCTGCTCGGCGAAAACCCCGACATCCAAATCGTCAAGCTGCTCGTTGACTAAGGCGCGCAAAGCCGTGGGTTTTTTAACTTTATCAAGGTAGGTTTTGACCTGTTCGGCCTTGGCGGCGAATTGGATGAAATCCCAGGCCTCGGCCGGGAATTGGCTTTTATTGGAAACGGTTTCCACCCAGTAATTGGCGAAATTTATCGGCGGATTGCCCTCAATCTGCGGCAATTTGGCTATGGCAAAATTTAATTTGGGGGCCTGGGCCTTAATCATCGGCAAGTGATAGGAATAGCCGAACATCATTGCCAGCTTGCCTTGCGCGAACATGTTTAACGAGTCATCAGGCGTTTTGTTCCACGAGTAAACTTCTTTGGCCGGATTGGCAAAATCGGTGTAAAAGCGCAGAGCTTCCAGCCCGGGGTTGTAGCTTCTATCCTTAATTGTCGTTGGAATCATGTTGAATTTTATCTGGCCCGCGTCATCCATCATCACCGCGCCGTTTTGCATCATTAAAACCGCTAAGATGTCGCTATAGCGTTCGATATTGGTTGAACCGCCCAGGGCGGCGCCGGCCTGGGTAATTTCTCCTCTGGCGTCTTGGGCGGAGAGTTTTTTGACGTTTTGTTGGAATTCAGTGTTCCAGTAGGCCGACGGCTGGGCGACGCCGGCGCTATTGAACAGGTCTTTATTGTAATACATGGCCAAAGTGTCAACGGACAAAGGCAAGCCGTGGACTTTATTTTCAACTTCTTTGGTTTCGGCGTTAACCGTTTCCCGGACCACGTCGTAATAAACCGTATCAACGAAATTATTTTTGACGTCATTCAGGCTTAGGCTTTTGGTAGTTCTTAGTTCCGGCACCACTTCTTTTTTTATCGTGCCTTTAGTCACGGGGTAAGCCATGGTGATGGCGGCGGGCAGGGGCGCGATTTTGTTTTGGTATTTTTTAATCCAGGTGTTATGGAGGGAAAAAATATCCGGACCGCGGTCTTCGGCCAGAGCGTTTAAAAGCTCGTTTTCATATTCGCTATAGCGCAGTTTGCGGTAGTTGATGGTGATAAAAGGGTGCAGTTTTTTGTAATTGGCGATAATTTCATCAAAAGCATCTTGGCTGTCATAAACTCGCCAATAATTCAGCGTGACCGGTTTCATGGCTTCTTGGGTTTTTTGGTCAACCAGTTTGCAGCCGAAGCCGGAGGTGAGGAGGAAAATGAAAAGCAGAGATAATATAAATAGTTTTTTGTTCATAGAAAATTTTGAGTGTTTATTATTTATATTATAACACAATCTTTTCTACTACTCCACTCTCGGCCGATATTGCAGGGCTTCGGCGATATGGGCGGTGAGAATTTTGTCTTCGCCCGTTAAATCCGCGATAGTGCGGGCTAGTTTTAAAACGCGGAAATAAGCCCGGGCCGATAAATGCATTTGGTCGACGGCTTGGTGGAGCAGTCTGGTTGAAGTGTTGTCGACCTGACAGAAACGCTTAACCGCTTCGGACGACATTTCCGAATTAGTGATGAAATTGGTTTGAGCGAAACGTTCAGCCTGTTTCAGCCTGGCCAGTTGCACCCGCCCTTTAATCGCGGCCGAACTTTCGGAGTCCGCGGTCGCCGCCAGTTTGGCAAATTTTATCCGGGGCACTTCAATATGCAGGTCAATCCGGTCTAAAATCGGGCCGGAAATTTTCTTTTTGTAATTTATGATTTGCCCGGCCGAGCAGATGCAATTTTTTTCGCCGTCGCCCAGATAGCCGCAGGGGCAGGGGTTGGTGGCCGCGATTAAAACGAACTTGGCCGGAAAACTTAAATTATTGGCCGCTCGGCTGACGTGAATGACGCCGTCTTCTAAGGGTTGGCGCAAATTTTCCAGCACCGAGCGGGGAAATTCGGCGAATTCGTCTAGGAATAAAACGCCGCGGTGGGCTAAAGAAATTTCGCCCGGCTTGGGCCAGGAGCCGCCGCCCACCAGGGCCACTCCCGAAGCCGTATGATGGGGCGTGCGGAAGGGCCGGGTGGTCATGAGCGCGGTCGCCGGCGGCAGTTCGCCGGCCACGCTGTAAATCTTAGTGATTTCCAAAGCTTCTTTTAAGGACAGGTCGGGCAAAATTGACGGCATGGTGCGGGCGATTAAAGTTTTACCCGCGCCCGGCGGCCCGCTCATCAGCATATTGTGCGCGCCGGCGGCCGCGATTTCCATGGCGCGCTTAACATGCTCCTGGCCCCTGATGTGCGCCATGTCAAACTCAATCGGGGCGTTAGAAAAATTAAATTCCGTATAAGGCGCGGCCGGAATCTGGTTTAACCCCTCTAAGTGCGCCACCAGCTCGATTAAGTTGTTAGCCGGGATGACTTCCAAGTCTTTAACCAATTTGGCTTCGGCCGCGTTGGCCGCGGGCACGAATAAAGAAGTTATGCCGCTGGCTTTGGCTTTAAGCGCAATCGGCAAGAGTCCGTTAATCGGCCTAAGCTCGCCGTTTAAAGCCAGCTCGCCCACGAACATGAGATTAGCGAAACTTTCCCGTTTGATTTTTTTGGTGGCGGCTAAAATACTAATAGCGATGGGCAGGTCGTAGCTGGGGCCTTGTTTTTTTAAATCGGCCGGCGCCAAATTAACCGTGACTTTTCTTTTGGGGAAATACAGCCCGGAATTTTTTACCGCGCTCCTGACCCGCTCCCGGGATTCGGACACGGCCGCATCCGGCAGGCCGACGACGGAAAAAGCGCCCAAAGGGTTATTTAAAATATCAGCTTCCACTTCCACCAACTCGGCGTCCAGTCCAACCACGGCGGCGGAAAGAATTTTTGAGGACATAAAAATTTATTGGTTCACCACCGCTTTGGCTTCATCCAGTTTAATGCTTAATAATTTTGAGACGCCGCTTTCTGCCATGGTGACGCCGTAAAGAATATTGGCGCGGCGCATGGAGGCGCGGTTATGAGTGATGACGATGAATTGAGTTTTGTGGGACAGGTCATCTAAAATTCTGGCTAACCGTTCCGAGTTGGCCTCGTCTAAGGAGGCGTCCACTTCGTCTAAAACCACAAAGGGTGTCGGATTACAGCTAATAATAGCGCAAATTAAGGCGATCGCCGTAAGGGCGCGTTCGCCGCCAGATAGCATGGCGATTGATTTGATTTTTTTACCTGGCGGCGTGGCCATGATTTCTATGCCGGCCAAGCCGGTGGCGTTATATTTTTGCAAATATTTTATCCGTTTTAAATTGTCAGCGTATTTGTCTTCGGCGGGCGCGGGCTCGGCCGCGGCTTCGGCAATTTCATCTTCCTCTTTTTCCGTTTGGTTTTCCATTAAGTCTTCGGTTAAGACTTTAATAATTTTGGCCTGCCCGCCGTTAAATAAAATCTTAAAATATTCTTCAAATTTGGCCGAGATGGTCTTTAACTGTTCGTCAAACTTTTCCTTAATAATCGCGTCCAGTTCTTTAATGATTTTTTCCAAAGAAGCAATGGCGCCGCTTAAATCATCGGCCTGATTTTTCAAATAATCGTAGCGTTCCTTGGTTTCAAGGTATTCTTTTTCAATTTCCGGATCAATTCCGCCGATTTGGTCGACCTGCCGTTTTAAAGAATTGATTTTTCCCAGAGCCGCTTCAACGTCCACCGGTCCGTCAAGCGATTTAGCCATCACTTCTTTTAAATTGCCATAGCTATTTCTGATTTCCGCTTCTAAATCTTCCAATTTAGTTTCGTAGCGCGTGGCGTTAACTTTCAGTTCATTAAGCTGGTTTATTAAGCCGTTAGTTTCAGTTTGCAAGGACTGAAGATTTTTTTGCAAAGCAAACAGCTTGGCGCGCTGCTGGCTTTCTTTGGCGCTAAAAGCGTTTAGCGCTTCTTTTAAGGAGTTGATTTTTTCATCTAATTCGGCGGCTTGTTGTTTTAGCCGGCCGGCGGCCGCCTCTTTGCCGCCGGCCTTAATCGCGCCCTGGTTGTCTTTTAGTTTATTTTCAATGTCGTTAAGTTCCCTTTCTAATTGAGCGGTTTTTTCTTTTAACAGCTTGACCCGCTCGCTTCTGGCGGAAATGCGGAAAGTGCTTTCATTGATTTTTACCATAATCTCTTCCTTTTCCGCCGTTAAAGCCATTAATTTTTTTTGCGTTTCGGCCAGATTTTCTTTTTCCAACTCGGCGCCGGCTAGCCCTAAAATCAGCTTAACTTTCCGCCGGATTTGCTTGATGATATTTTTAATATTGGCTAAATCGTCGCTGGTTTCCGATTGTTTCAGTAGTTCATTTAAGCTTTTAAGTTCTTGATTAATTTTTCCCAGGCCCTGGCCGGCGGCGCTTGAGCTGGATTTAAGCAGTTCCTGATTGAACTGGTTTATTTTAGAATTAATCGTCTCTTTTTCTTTTTCCAAATCAACTAAAACCTTTTTTTCCCGTTCAATATTTTTTTCCAACCCGGTGGTTTCTTCGTCCGTGTTGAGCCGGTCTTTTTTAATTTCCCCGGATTTGTTAACTAGCCAGGACAGGTCGAACTGGCCGCTTGATTCCAGCTTGACTTCCAACTCGGCCTCTAATTTGGCCAGTTGCTTATTAATTATTTCTTTTTGGCTTTGCCGCTCATTTAATTCTTGCTGCCGGGAGCTGAATTCAAGGTTGGTTTGGCTTTGCTGCTCCAGCTGGTTTAACTCGCGGTTAAGATTGGCGCCTTTTTTTTCTTTCTCCTGTTTTATTTTTTCTATTTCCAAGAATTTTTTGTTGTAGTCATCAAATTTTTCTTTGATTTCATGCCAGATTTTAGAGTAATAGCTGACTTGCAATTCTTTCAGCTCGGCGCCAATCTCGTGGCGGCGTTTTAATTTATTGACCTGGCGAGTCAGGCTCCTTAGGCGCGGCTCAATTTCCGAGAGCAGCATGGCGGCCTGGTTCAGGTTTTCGTAGCTATTAATCAATTTGTTAAGCGAGTCGTCCCGCTTAAGCTGGAACTGCTTGACGCCGGTGGCTTCGTCAAAAAATTCTTTTCGTTCGGCCAAAGTGGTGTTTAAAAAGCCCTCGACCATGCCTTGGCCGATGACGCTATAAGTTTTTTGCCCGAAGTTAGCTTTGGCCAGAAGAATTTGCACGTCAGCCAAGCGGACCCGGCCATTGTTAAGCAGGTATTCGCTCAAGCCGTCGCGGTAAAGCCGGCGGGTTAAAACCACTTGCGAGTAATCAAGCGGCGCCTGGCGGTCTTCGTTGTTTAGATAAAGCGACACCTCGGCCATGCCTAAGCGGTTTTTTTTATCCGTGCCGGAAAAAATGATGTCTTCGCTTTTTTTGCCGCGCAAAGTTTTCATGCTTTGCTCGCCCAAAGCCCAGCGCACGGCGTCGGCGATATTGGATTTGCCCGAACCGTTGGGGCCGACAATCGAAGTGATGCCGCGCAAGTCACGGCCCAGCAGGCCGGGGAAAACCAAAGTATTTTTATTGGCGAAAGACTTAAAGCCCTGGATTTCCAGTTTTTCCAAATACATAAATATTTAAAGCCCTCTTTAATTAAGAGGGATGAGGGTGATTTATAATTATATTATAGCAAAGTTTTAATTAAACAAAAACACCGCCTTAGAGTCCGGCGGTGTCTTTGTTTTCCCCATGCTCGCCTTACCAATTTAGATGATAAAGCAGGAGAGGGAGCTGTGCCAATTAGGCATTTTTCTGTTTTTGGTTTCAGCTGGATAATTAACACAGCCTTCATATGTTTTTATGACATATGTTTT